>Ga0187894_10003844_pt1 | contig 16524 bp, 13 predicted proteins | sample GBC1701081metaG_FD_136650 | JGI IMG/M metagenome (GOLD analysis project Ga0187894, IMG submission 136650) | White microbial mat communities from a lava cave in the Kipuka Kanohina Cave System on the Island of Hawaii, USA - GBC170108-1 metaG ... | reverse complement strand
CGAGAGGCATCGCGGTCGCGCTCATGACGCGCGCTCTGAACACAGGCGCGGCGCAAAGTTCCGCGCCCCGAAAAATATTTTCACTCAGCGCTCATACCACGGCTTGAGCGAGCCGTGCTTGAGTTCGATGCCGCCGACGAGCAGCGCGAGGGCCTCCGGCGCCAGCGCGAGCTTGGCCTTCCGCTCCGCGGGCGCCGGCCACGAGAAGCGGCCCTCTTCCAGCCGCTTCGCCAGCACCCACACGCCCGTGCCGTCCCAATACAGGAGCTTCAATCGCGTGCGGCTCTTGTTGATGAAGCAGAACACCGCGCCCGACTTCGGATCCAGCCGGCGGATGGCGATGGCAACGTTGTCGCCCGGGGCGGGCAGACGGCCGACGGAGGAAAACTCGAGCGGGGCGGGCACGACCGCACGTTAGCCGGGCGGGACCCGGAGTCATGGAATAACAAGGACGGGCCGGGACTTCCGCTTCAGCCGCCGAGGACGCCCTTGATGACCTTGGCGAGGTCGGCGGCGCGGTAGGGCTTGGTCAGGTAGCCGAGGAAACCCATGTCCATGAACTGGCGGGCCATCTCATCGTTGTCGTAGCCGCTGGCGATGATGGCGCGGACGTTCGGGTCCATCTCGCGAAGGAGCTTGAAGGTCTGCTCGCCGCCCATGCCGCCGATGATGGTGAGGTCCATGATGACGGCGTCGTAGGGCCGGCCGATGTTCAGGTAGCGCTTGTAGAGCTGGATGGCCTCCTCGCCGTGCTTGGCGACGTCGCACCGGTAATCCATGGCCTCGATCATCGTCCGGGTGAGCGCGCAGATCTGCGGGTCGTCGTCCATGAACAGGAGGCGGCGGGTGCTGGTGGCGACGTTGAGGGTGGGGGCGCGGCGCGGTTCGACCGCCGCCTCCTCCTGCGCGGCGGGCAGGAAGACGGTGAAGGCGGTGCCGGCGCCGACCTCGGACTCGACGGTGAGCTGGCCGCCGTGGCGCTTGACGATGGAGACGACGGTGGCGAGGCCGAGGCCGGTGCCGGTCTTCTTCGTGGTGAAGAAGGGGCTGAAAATCTTCTCGAGGTGCTCGGGCTTGATGCCGCTGCCGTTGTCGCGCACCTCGACGGCGACATAGGCGCCGGCGTCGAGCGGGGTGATCTGGTTCTCGGCGAGGGTGACGTTGGCGGCGTTGATCCAGATGTTTCCCTGGCCGGTGGCCATGGCCTGGATGGCGTTGATGATGAGGTTCTGGAAGACCTGCAGGATCTGCGCGCGGTCCACGGTGACGGGGCTGATGTCGGGCGCGATCTTGCTCTCGATCTTCACGACGGAACCGGAGGCGGCGAGGCGGACGGCGTCGGTGAGGATGTCGGCGGTCTTGATGGTCTGGCGGACGGCGGTGCCGCCCTTGGAGAAGGTGAGCAGCTGCTTGCTGAGGCCCTTGGCGGCGAGGCAGGCGCGCTCGCTGTTCTCGAGGCCGGAGCTGTCGCGGTTGTCCTTGGCGAGCGAGACGCCGCCGAGGATGGTGGTGAGGAGGTTGTTGAAGTCGTGGGCGATGCCGCCGGCGAGTTTGCCGAGGGCATCGAAGCGGTTGGCGGCAATCAGCTCCTCGGGGGTGAGGCTCATCTCGTCGGGATTGCGGAACACGAGGACCGCGCCGGCCTGGCCGACCGGCTGGCAACTGTAGGTGACGGGGCAGACCCGGCTGCCGCCGAAGTCGAGGGCGAACTCGTCGTTGAGCGGCACGGGCTCGCCGGTGGTGAGGACGCGGTCGATGGGGCTCTCGCCGGGCTGGGCGCTGAGGCGGTGGATGAGCCGGAAAATCTCGCCGACATGCTGGCCGACGCATTGCTCGGCCGTCAGTCCGAGAAGTTTAACGGCCCTCGGGTTGAGGAAGAGCACCTGGCCGTTGGCGTCCACCACCAAGGCGCCCTCGTGCATCTCGTCGAGCAGCACGGCGAGGTGCTCGAGCGGGAGGCCGGCCCGGCCGGAGGAGGCCGGGGTGGGAGCGGCGCCGTCGGGCAATGGCGCGATGTAGCCGGTGACGCGCTGGAGGTCCTTCTTCCGGCCGAGAATCCGCACGATGCCGGCCTGCACGTTGATGGGCAGGTTGTCGCGGTGGCGCACGAGCGTCAGCGGAGCGGTGAAGGCCGGCTCCTCCGGGTGCCGGGCGAGGAACCAGGCGGCCAGGCCCTCCGGCGCCTCGCCGGCCGGGAGCGATTTGAGAAACAGATCGGCGCTGGGATCGGCCGCGTCGGCCTTGGCGATGCCGAGCAGATTGTGGAAGGCGGGCGAATACCAGAACTGGCTCGCGGCAAAATCGAGGTCGAAGAGCCCGAGGCGGGCGTCGTCGCCGAGGCTGTGCAGGCGCTCCTCGGCGCGCAGGCCGGCCTCCTCGGATTCCTTGCGCTCCTGCGCGTCGAGATGCACGCCAACCACGCGTTGCAGCGCGCCGTTGGGGCCGTAAACCTGCACGCCGGCGCTCTGCACCCAGACCCAGTGGCCGAGGGCGTGCTTCATCCGGAACTCCATTGCGAACGGCCGGGAGCCGGGGGCGGCGCCGCGCGCCTTGCGATCGGGCGCGGCGGCGGTGTCGTCGGGGTGGAGCAGCTTGAGCCATGAGTCGTAGGTGTTCGGCAGGTCGGCGTCGGCGTAGCCGAGCATCTTTTTCCAAGCGGGAGAGTAATTGACCTCGTTGGAGACGAAGTTGAGGTCGAAGAAGCCGACGGGGCCGCGCGCGTGCAGCAGCTCGAGCAACGATGGCTGGTCCGCGCGGAGCGGCAGGGGCGGCCCGGAGGAGCCGACGGGCGGGGGAGTCGCGGCGGGGGCAGCAGCCGCGGCCGGGCGGGCGATGTGCGCGAAGTAGCAGGCCGGGTCGTCCATCACCTTTTCCAGCCTCACCTCGGCGTCGAAGGCCGCGGCCTCCTTGGGCTGGAGTTTCAACGTGATGGACCCGGGCTGCGCGGCGGCGAGCAGCACCTCCCATTGCGACTGGACCCAGTCGGCGTCCTTGGAGGTGACCTCGAACACGAACAGATTGGGGAAATGATCACCCGAGAGTTCCTGATTCCTGGCCTGCCAGAGCTGGCAGGCGCCCGCGCTGGCGGCCTGGACCCGGCCCTCGCCGTCAATCACGAGCACCGCGGGTCCGGTGGTGGACGCGGTCTTGGAGGCGGCAGCGTGGGCGGGCTGTGACATGATCCGGTGGGAGAACTAATAAGCAAAGTCCGCTCCCCGCCGAGTCTTGATTTCGGCGGTCGCGCCGGCGCGCGGGAAATTAATGAGCGCTTTACCCCGCGTGGCTGACGACCGGACCGGATGAAAGGCTGACTTCATGAGGGTTGTGTTTCCAACCATGCCCGGCAGCGGCGGGCGAGGAAGTCGATCCACAGCGGCTGGTCGTTGAGGCAGGGGATGTGGGTGAACTCCGTCCCTCCCGCGGCCTTGAACTCCTCAGCGCCGCGCACGCGGATTTCCTCGAGCGTCTCGAGGCAGTCGGTGACAAACGCCGGGGTGATGACGAGCAGGCGCTTTTTCCCTTCCTGCGCGAGCCGGGAGAATTCGTGGTCCGTGTAGGGCGCGAGCCACGGCTCGCCGGCCAGCCGCGACTGGTAGGATTGGGACCACTTCGCTTGGCCGAGTCCGGCCTTCCGGGCGAAGAGCTGCGAGGTGCGGGTGACCTGCGCCTTGTAGCAGGTGGCATGGGCAGGCGAACAGGTCGCGCAGCAATCGGGCACAACCTGGCAGTGCGCGCGCGAGCTGTCGGCCTTGGTCAGGTGTCGCACCGGGATGCTGTGGTAGCTGAAGAGCAGATGGTCGTGCGGCCGCGCTAGATAAGGGCGGGCGGACGCGACAAGAGCGTCAATATAGTCGTCGTCGCCGTAGTAGGGCTGGACCGTTTCGATCTTCAGGCGCGGGGCGATCGCAGCGGTTTCGCGATGGACCTTGGCCACCACGGTCTCCCAGCTCGACATCGCGTAATGCGGATATTGCGGGAAAAGCAGCAGCCGTTCCGCGCCTTGGGCGGCGAGCTGGCGAAGGATGGCGGGGATGGAGGGATTGCCGTAGTTCATCGCCAGCGCGACGGGAGTGTCGAGGTGGCCTTGAAGGGCGGTCTGGGTGCGCTTGCTCGTGACGATCAATGGCGAACCTTCGGGCGTCCAGATGGTGCTGTAAGCGTGGGCGGAGTCGGGCGCGCGTCTCGGGATGATGATGCGGTTGACGAGCAGCCGGCGCAGGAAGGTGCTGGCGGGCTTGTCGATGACACGCTCGTCGCCGAGGAACTCGCGCAGGTAGCGCGCCACGTCGGGCACGGCGGTCGAGTCGGGGGAGCCGAGGTTGAGCAGCAGGACGGCGGACTTGGGCATGAGCGTCCGTCGAGAGGTGCCGCAACGGCAGGCAATGTCAACCGGCTCCGGGTTGCGGGCGGCTCAGGCCGCCAGCGAGCGGATGGCGCCGACCAGCCGGTGGACGTTTTCCGGGGCGATGCGGTCGGTGACGATGGTGCGGGGGAGGGTGTTCTCGATGTCGAGCCGGGCGCCGTCCTCAGTGCCGGGACGCACGAAGTCCTCGATGAAATCCATCCCGCCGCGCGGCTTGATCCAGCGATAATACACGTCGGCGTCCTCGGACTCGATGACGATCTCCAGGCCCATCAGGACGTGGCAATAGAGTGTCAGGTCCCGGTAGGAGGCGAACCACGTCGGCGGACACACCAGTTGGTCGCGGATGACGAGAGTCATGGCAGATTCCTTTCTGCGGTCTTAATGCCGTCTTGGCGGGGGGTGAAATTTTCTGGATAAGGAGACTTTGGGGACGTTCACTGGTTTCGCCTCATTATCGGCACATTTCTCCATGACTTCAAACCGCCCGCCCGTGCTCCTCGTCATCCGCGATGGCTGGGGCAGGAATCCCGACCCGTCGCAGGACAAGACCAACGCCGTCGCCCAGGCGAGGAAGCCCTGCGACGATATGCTGCGTGCGAAGTATCCCGTGACGCTGGTCAGGGCCTCGGGCATCGACGTCGGGCTGCCGGACGGCGTGATGGGCAACAGCGAGGTCGGCCACGAGAACATCGGCGCCGGGCGGGTGGTGGACCAGGAACTGGTCCGCCTCAACAAGCTCTTCTCCGAGAAGCGCCTCGCCACGAACGGAGTCTGGCGCGGTTTGGTGGACCGCGTCAAGTCACGCGGTTCGCGGCTGCACCTTCTGGGCATCGTCAGCGACGCCGGCGTGCATGGCATGCTCGACCATCTCTACGGCATCCTGCGGCAGGCCAGGACCGATGGGCTGGAGCAGGTGTTCCTGCACGCCTTCACCGACGGGCGCGACACGCCCCCCTCGAGCGGCTTGGGCTACATCCGGCAGATCGAGGCGCAGATGAAGGAGATCGGGGTCGGGAAGATCGCCACCGTGTGCGGACGCTTCTGGGCGATGGACCGCGACAACCGCTGGGAGCGCGTGCAAAAGGCCTACGACCTGCTGACCGGCAAGGCGGCCGTCGCGACCGCGCCAGCCGCCGGGGCGGCGGTGCAGCAGTATTACGACAAGCCGGCCGGCGATTCGCAGAAGGGCGACGAGTTTGTGGCTCCCACCCGGGTGATCGCGGATGCGATCATTGCCGATGGCGATGCGGTATTCTTCTACAACTACCGCGGCGACCGGCCGCGCGAGATCACCAAGGCGTTCGTGCTCGACGGGTTCAAGGAGTTCGACCGCGGCAGGAAGCTCGATCTCTGCTACGCGACGATGACGGAATACGAGTCCGGATTGCCGGTGAAGGTCGTCTCGCCGAAACCGGAGAAGCTGAAGAACATCCTCGGGCAGGTCGTGGCCGATGCGGGCCTGAAACAGTTCCGCTGCGCCGAGACCGAGAAGAACCCGCATGTGACGTTTTTCTTCAACAACTACCGCAAGGATCCGTTCCCCGGCGAGGATCGCGCCTGCCCGCCCAGCCCGAAGGTCGCGACCTACGACCTGCAGCCGGAGATGTCCGCCGCCGAGGTCACCAAGGTGGCGAAGGAGGCGATCCTGTCCGGCAAGTATACGCTCATCGTCGTCAACTACGCCAACCCCGACATGGTCGGCCACACCGGCTCGTTGCCGGCCGCCATCAAGGCGGTCGAGACGACCGACGCCGGGGTGGGCGAACTGATCGAGGCGCTGGCGAAGGTGAACGGCAAGGCGGTGGTCTGCGCCGACCACGGCAACGCCGAGCAGATGTGGGATCCGTCCGTCAACGGTCCGCACACCGCGCACACGCTGAACCTCGTCGAGGTTTTTGTCGTGGGCGAGGGGCTTGCCGCCGGGAAGACCAGGATGCGCGAAGGCGGCCGGCTGGCCGACCTCGCCCCGACCGTCCTGCACCTCATGGGCCTGCCCAAGCCAGACGAGATGACGGGCGAGAGCCTGATCGCGTGAGCCGGTGGTTCTATTTCCCGGCCGCCGCGCCGGAGATGAGGGATTCGAGGATGTCGGCGCTGTAGAGCACCTGCCAGTCATCAGCGACACCAGCCGAGGCCAACAGCTTGCGGGCAATGCCGTTCTGATCCGCCCAGGCTCTGGCGACAGTTGCGCGCGGCTCATTGGCGGATGCGTAGACGGAGCGCTCATCCGGCCGGTCGCATTTATTCTCCTCACGAAAACTCACCGGAATGCGACCGTCTGGCTCCAGGGGGATGGTTATGTCGGGAACCACACCATCGGACAGCTTCCGGCCACTGGGCGTGTGATACCGCGCGATCGTAAGCTTGATGTAATAGTCGTCCCGGTGCGCGGGGGAGTAAAGCGTCTGCACGGTCGCTTTGCCGAAGGTGCGGTCTCCGAGGATGATCGCGCGCTGGTTGTCTTGGAATGCCGCCGCCACCACCTCGGCGGCGGACGCCGTCGCACTGTTCACCAGCACGACCAGGGGGAAATTCCATTTCTGGCCCGGTTCGGCTGCATAGGTTTCATTGTCCGCGGGGTTGCGGTTCCTTATTGTCGCGATCGTTCCGGCATCGAGGAAACGGTTCCCCAGCTTGATCCCCTGGTTCAAAAGCCCGCCCGAATTGTCGCGCAGGTCGAGCACGAGGCCGCGGAGTCCGTCCGTTCCCGCCAGCGGGCCCAGCCGCTCGATTTCCCTCGCCAAGTCCTCGTCCGTGGACCGCACAAAGCCCCGGACCTTCACGTAGCCGAGAGCCGCATGACCGGCAATCAGGCGGCCCTGGACGTTTTTGACCTCACCACGGCCGCGGATGACTTCGATCTTATCCGGCTCGACCTTGCCCTCGCGTCGCACGGTCAGGACTACCGGTGTGCCGCGAGGGCCCCGGATCCTGGAGGCGACCTTGCTGAGCGATTCACCCCGGATGGTGATGCCGTCGATTTGAATGACCCGGTCGCCCGCGCGAAGCCCGGCCAAATCCGACGGCTGCCCGTGGATTGGGACTTCAATCAGCGGATCCTGGCTGACCGGATCAATGGCCAGCACGGCGCCGATGCCTTCAAAGCCCGGATCCTGGCTTTTCATGGTGCTATCATCCCAGGCGGCCTTTGGAACCAGGGAGCAGTGCGGATCGAGCGAGAAGAGAAAGCCTCTGGCCGCGGCGATCCACGCCGCCTTCGGGGTTGCTTCCTCCATCCCGCCGGGTTCCTGGGTCAGGTATACCATCACGCGGTTGAAGTCATCCGGCCCGAACCCTGTGGCCGCCCATGCGGCGCGCAGCGCGCGCGCCCGATCCTGTCGCCACTTCCGCTCGGCGTTGATCTCGTCCGGAGTAAGTTGCTTCGGTCGGTTGCCGTCGTTGGATCCGACGGTGAGCAGCACGAAGCGATCGGACACCGCGATTTTGCGCGTCGCACCCCGCAGCCCGCCGTGCTCCCGCGGATCCTGCTTGCGCTCCTCGACGAAAGCCTCGGGCAGCAAGAGAACCGGCCGGTCAGGGGAGGAGGCCGCGACCGCAAAAGTCGCGGACTGGGCGAACGCCCATGATTCATCCATGTCCTCGTCGGCGTGTCTTTTCGCGGTCACGGTGCGGACTTCCTCGAAGTCGGCGCGCGAGAAATCCACGTCCTTCCAGTAGTCAGGCTCCGTCGGGGTCGCACCCGGCGCCTCAGTGGCGGACGCCGGGCGAGGCCCGGCGCAGAGTGCCGCCATGAGCAGGAGGGAGAAAAGCGGTTTCACGGATGGGGTGGAGCAGGGGCTGCCGTAAGCCCCATATCCTTTAAGCGATTCCGACCGACCCGCAGCACAGAAATGGAGCCCGGGTGCGATATTCGACGAGCAACGCACCCTGTCATAGTGTGGGAAATTCTGTTTGCTCCCCGGGAGGGCGGGCCGTTTGGTCTGCGTTCCGTCCCATGCTTCGCACCCACCACTGCGCCCAACTGACCAACAAGGACCTCGGCCAAACCGCCGCGCTCGCCGGCTGGGTGGATTCCGTGCGCGACCACGGCGGCATCATCTTCGTGGACCTGCGCGACCGCCAGGGCGTCACGCAGGTGAAGTTCGACTCCGCGCTCCGCGAGCAGGCCGCGAAGCTCAAGGACGAGTCCGTCATCGCCGTCCGGGGCAAGGTCGAGCCGCGCCCGGCCGACATGGTGAACAAGAACCTGCCCACCGGCGAGGTGGAGGTCGATGCGACCGAGCTGGAGGTGCACAACCTCTCCGAGACGCCACCGTTTCCGCTGACCGACGCCGGCGGCGACAAGGTCAACGAGGACCTGCGCCTGACCTACCGTTACCTCGACCTGCGCCGGCCGAAGATGCGCAAGAACCTCGCCGTGCGCCACCGCGCGACCAAGGCCGTGCGCGATTACTTCGACTCGCAGGGCTTCTATGAGGTCGAGACGCCCGCGCTGTTCAAGAGCACGCCGGAGGGTGCGCGCGAATATCTCGTGCCGTCGCGCATCCATCCGGGCGAGTTCTACGCGCTCTCGCAGTCGCCCCAGCAGTTCAAGCAGATCCTGATGGTCGCCGGCGTGGAGAAGTATTTCCAGATCGCCCGCTGCTTCCGCGACGAGGACCTGCGCGCCGACCGGCAGATGGAGTTCACCCAGATCGACGTCGAGGTGTCGTTCATCGACCGCGAGGGCATCTACGCGCTCTTCGAGGGCATGCTGAAGAAGGTCTGGAAGGACGTGCTAGGCCACGACCTGCCTACGCCGTTCCCGCGGCTGTCGTTCAAGGACGCGATGAACCGTTACGGCGTGGACAAGCCCGACACGCGCTTCGCGATGGAGCTGGCGGATTTCAGCGATACGTTCAAGGCCTCCGGCTTCAAAGTGTTCGCCTCGACCGTGCAGGGTGGAGGCAGCGTGAAGGCCTTCAACGCGAAGGGCCTCGCCGACGTCACGCAGGGCGAGATCACCGCGCTCGAGGAGGTCGCGAAGTCGCTCGGGGCAAAGGGCCTCGCCTACATCAAGGCCGAGCAGGGCGGCTGGAAGTCGCCGATCGTGAAGTTCTTCTCCGACGCCGAGAAGGCCGAGCTGACGAAGAAGTTCAACATCGAGGATGGGGATCTGGTGTTTTTCGCCGCCGCCCCGTGGGAGCGCGCCTGCGCCATCCTCGGCCGCATCCGGCTCGAGGCCGCCCAACTGCTCGTGAAGCGCGGCAAGCTGGCGATTACGCCCGACCAGTGGAACTTCCTGTGGGTCGTCGATTTCCCGCTGATGAGCTACGACGAGGAGCGCGGCGGCTACGCGGCCACGCACCATCCGTTCACCGCGCCGGTGGCGGAGGACGCCGCCCTGCTCGACTCCGACACGAAGGCCGTGCGCGGGCAGCACTACGACATCGTGCTGAACGGCATGGAACTCGGTGGCGGCAGCATCCGCATCCACCAACCCGCGTTGCAGGAGAAGGTCTTCAAGGACGTGCTCAAGATCCCGGCCGACGTCGTCGAGAGCCGCTTCGGCTACATGCTCAAGGCCTTCAAATACGGCGCGCCCCCGCACGGCGGCATCGCCTTCGGCCTCGACCGCATGTGCGCGCTGCTCTGCGGCACCACCAGCATCCGCGACGTCATCGCGTTCCCCAAGACGCAGAAGGCGCAGGATCTGATGACCCAGAGTCCGACGCCGGTCACGGCGAAGCAGCTCAAGGAGCTGCACATCCAGACGGTGATTCCGCAGCAATAGCTGCGGCCACCTCCAAGCTCGCAACCTCCAACCTCCAGAGAATATCCAAACTGAAGGCGGGTTGGATCCTGTGAGTTGGGATTTGGAGCTTGGATGTTGGAGCTTCGGGTCTCCCGCATCCGGGCTTGCGCCGGAACCCGGGAAAAAGGACACTGGGGCTTCCCCAATCACATTTCGCCCATGAAACTCATCACCGCCGTCATCAAACCATTCAAGCTGGAGGACGTGAAGGAGGCGCTCTCGAAGACCGGCATCGAGGGCATGACCGTCACCGAGGTGAAGGGCTTCGGCCGGCAGAAGGGGCACACCGAGATCTACCGCGGCAGCGAATACACCGTGGATTTCCTGCCCAAAGTCCGCATCGAGATCGCCGTGGCGGACGAGATGAAGGACAAGGTCGTGGCCGCCATCATCAAGGGCGCCAAGACCGGCAAGATCGGCGACGGCAAGATTTTCGTCGCCCCGCTGGAGGACGTGATTCGCATCCGCACCGACGAGCGCGGCGAGGCGGCGGTGTGATGAGCCCGGAGGTGGAACGCATTGTCCCCAATGCGTTCAGGAAAGCGCGTTGAGGGCAACGCGCTCCACCCGTCGCACCATGTCCGTTCAGCGCATCAAGTTTCTCGATTCGCACACCGGCGGCGAGCCGACCCGGCTGGTGCTGGCGGGCGGGCCGGATCTCGGCGGCGGACCGCTGGCGGGGCGGGCGAAGCTTTTCCGCGAGAAATTCGACGATTACCGCTCCGCCATCGTCAACGAGCCGCGCGGCTCCGACGTGTTGGTCGGCGCCCTGTTGGTCGAACCGCATGCGCCCGGCTGTCACTTTGGAGTGATCTTCTTCAACAACGTCGGCGTGCTCGGCATGTGCGGCCACGGCACGATCGGGCTCATCGTTTCGCTGGCTCATCTCGGCCGCCTGCAGCCCGGCACCGTGAAGATCGACACACCCGCTGGCCCGGTCACAGCGACGCTGCACAACGACGGCGCCGTGTCGGTCGAGAACGTGCCAAGCCACCGCAAGGCGAAGGAGGTGACGATCGGCGTGCCGGAAATCGGCCCGGTGACCGGTGACGTGGCCTACGGTGGGAACTGGTTCTTTCTCGTCGGCGGGCACGGCCAGCGGCTGGAGCGCGACAATGTCGAGGCGCTCTCCGACAACGCGTGGCGGGTGAGGCAGGCGGTGAACACGCAGGGCTTCCCCGAGGTGGACCACGTCGAGCTGTTCGCGCCGTCGCCGACCCCGGGCGTGAACAGCCGCAACTTCGTGCTCTGCCCCGGCAAGGCCTGGGACCGCTCGCCCTGCGGCACGGGCACCAGCGCCAAGCTCGCCTGCCTCGCGGCCGACGGCCACCTCGCCGAGGGGGAGGCGTGGACGCAGGAAAGCGTCATCGGGAGCGTCTTCCGGGCGAGCTACCGGCGCGCGGGCGACCGCATCATACCCACCATCACGGGCACGGCGCACGTCATGACCGAGGGCGAGCTGTTGCTCGATCCGGCCGATCTGTTTTGCTGGGGCATCCGCGAATGAGCGAAAACAAGTCTGTCATCGTCTGCGGCGGGGGCATCATGGGCCTGTGCTGCGCCTACTATCTGGCGCGCGACGGCGCGGACGTGACCATCGTCGAGCGCAACGGCGAGGACCGCGACCACTGCGCGCTCGGCAGCGCGGGCTACGTGTCGCCGAGCCACGTCATCCCGCTGGCCGCGCCCGGCATGGTGTGGCAGGGGTTCAAGTGGATGTTCAACCCGCGCAGCCCATTCCATGTGAAGCCGCGGCTGGAGGCCGAGTTCATCCGCTGGAGCTGGCTGTTCTGGCGCGCCTGCACCCCGGCACACACGCGCCGCAGCGCGCCGGTGCTCGCCGACCTGTGCCTGCAGAGTCGCGAGCTGTTCGTGGAGTTCGACAACCTGACGGGCGGCGCCGCCTTCGACTTCGAGAAAAAGGGTCTCATCAACCTCTGCCGCTCGTCCGAAAGCGTGCAAAAGGAAACGCAAGGCCTCGGTCGCATCGCCAACGAGGTCGGCGTCGAGGCGCGCACGATCGGCATGGACGAGGTCCGTGCGCTCAACCCCGGCATGAAGATCGAGGCCGCGGGCGGCGTGTTCTTTCCGATCGACGCGCATGTCACGCCCGGGAGACATGCAGCGGCGCTCCTCGCGCAGCTCAAGGTCATGGACGTGAAGTTTCGCTGGAACACCGCCGTCACCGGCTGGCGGACGGACGGCGACCGCATCGCCGCGGTGCGGACCGCGGAGGGCGAATTGACCGCGGACGAATATGTGCTCGCCGGCGGCTCGTGGTCGCCGGGCCTGCTGGCCGGCCTGGGCGTGCGGATGCCGGTGCAGGCGGGCAAGGGCTACAGCCTTACGCTGCCAAAGCCGCCCGTCCGCGCGACCGTGCCGATGATCCTCAAAGAGTCGCGCATCGCCATCACGCCGATGGGCGCCGCCATGCGCTTCGGCGGCACGATGGAACTCAGCGGCGTCAACCACGCCATCCGGCCCGAGCGCGTGGCGCAGATCGTCGAGTCCGTGCCGCAATGGCTGCCGGACTACCGGGCGGAGCACTTCGCCGGCATCGAGCCATGGTGCGGACTGCGCCCGGTCTCGCCGGACGGGATGCCCTACATCGGCCGCTTCCGGCGGCACCGCAACCTCACCGCCGCCACCGGCCACGCCATGCTCGGGCTGACCTTGGCGCCCATCACCGGCCGGCTCGTCAGCGAGGTCGTGCACGACCGCAAGCCGGGCGTGGATTTGACGACGCTGGACCCGGACCGGTATGCGTAGCCTTGTCATCGCGAGTCCCGCCTTGCGGGACGTGGCGATCCAGATGGATTGCTTCGTCATCTCCGCAGGCTGAGACTCCTCGCAATGACAGTGCAGAAATCAATCTCCCCATGAACTGGAAAGGCGTCCTTCCCGCCATCACGACCAACCTGAATGCCGACCTCGCGGTGGACCACGCGGCGCTGGCGCAGCATGTCACGTGGCTGGTGGACAACGGCTGCGCCGCCATCGTGTGCTGCGGCTCGCTCGGCGAGGCCGCGACCCTGTCGACCGACGAGAAGATCGCCGTGGCGAAGACCTGCGTGGCCGCCGTCGGACGGCGTGCGCCCGTGGTCCTCGGCATCGCCGCGCTCGGCACGACCGAGGCCGTGGCGCTGGCCCAGGCCGCCGAGGAGGCCGGTTGCGCGGGACTCATGGTGCTGCCACCGTATGTTTACACGACCGACTGGCGCGAGATGAAGGCGCACGTATCGGCCGTCATCGGCGCCACCGGGCTGCCGTGCCTGCTCTACAACAACCCCATCGCCTACAAGACGGACTTCCTGCCCGAGCAGGTGGCGGAACTCGCGACGGAGCACCCGAATCTGCAGGCGGTGAAGGAATCGAGCGGCGACGTGCGCCGGATCGCCGCCATCCGCGCGTTGTGCGGACGCCGGCTGGAGTTGCTCGTGGGCATGGACGATGCCGTGGTCGAGGGCGTTCAGGCGGGCGCGACCGGCTGGGTCGCCGGCCTCGTCAACGCCTTTCCCGGCGAATCGGTGGCGCTGTTCGATTTCGCGAGCCGCGGCGACAAGGCGCGCGCCACGGCGCTCTACGAGTGGTTTCTGCCGCTGCTGCGCCTCGATACGGTGCCGAAGTTCGTGCAGCTCATCAAATGGGTGCAGGCGGAGGTCGGCCGCGGCACGCCGTTCGTCCGCCCGCCGCGGCTCGAGCTGGCCGGCGAGGACCTCGCGCACGCGCGCGCAGTCCTCAGCAAGGCGCTCGCTGCGAGGCCAAAATTGTAGGTGGAGCGCGGTCCCGCCTTGGCGGGAACGCGCTTAGAACCGCGCTAAGGTTCGACTGCGGTTGACGCAGAACTTACTGGCGGGGTCAGCGACCCCGCCCTACATTGAATCAATGAAACCCGACGGCGGCTCACTCATCGGATTCGGCTCCAGCGGACCGGGCGGCGCGACTTTCCAGGCGTTCGACCCGGTGAAGGATGCGCCGCTCGAGCCGTCGTTCCTGTCCGCGTCGACCGAGGACGTGGAGCGCGCCGTGCAACTGGCTTCAGAAGCCGCGCCTGCGTGGGCGAAGCTCGGCGGGGCGGAGCGGAGGCGTTTCCTCGAGGCCATCGCCACTAACCTCGAGGCCAAGGTCGAGGATCTCGTCGGCCGGGCGACACTGGAGACGGGCCTGCCGGCAGCGCGGCTGAACGGCGAGGTGGCGCGCACCTGCGGGCAGCTCCGGCTCTATGGCGAGGCGGCCGAGCGCGGCGACTGGCTCGATGCGCGCATCGAGACCGCCCAGCCCGACCGCAAGCCTCTGCCCAAGCCCGATCACCGCTCGATGCTGCGGCCGCTCGGCCCGGTGGTGGTGTTCGGCTCGAGCAACTTTCCCTTCGCCTATTCCGTGGCGGGCGGGGACACCGCGTCGGCCTTCGCGGCCGGCTGCCCGGTGATCGTGAAGGCGCACCCGGCGCACCCGGGCACGAGCGAGCTGGTCGGGCGGCTGGCGCTGCACGCCGTGCGCGACTGCGGCCTGCCGGAGGGGACGTTCTCGCTGCTCTTCGACGGCGGGTTCGAGGTGGGGCAGTCGCTGGTGAAGCATCCCCGCGTCAAGGCGGTGGGCTTCACCGGATCGCTCAAGGGTGGCCGGGCGCTCACGGACCTCGCCGCGGCACGGCCGGAGCCGATCCCGGTCTATGCCGAGATGGGCAGCATCAACCCGGTGTTCATCCTGCCGGGAGCGCTGGTCGAGCGCGCGGCCGCCATCGTGGACGGGCTGCATACCTCGGCGACCGTCGGCGTCGGCCAGTTCTGCACCAACCCCGGGCTCATCGTCCTGCTGCGGACGCCGGCGGCGGAGCAGTTCGTGCGCGACCTCACCGCGAAGCTCGCCGCCACGCCGGAGGGACCGATGCTCGCGCCGGGCATCGCGCGCAACTTCGCCGGCGGCACGCAGCGCCGCGCCCAGCACCAGGGCGTCAGCCGGCTGACGCCGGAGCGCCGGACGGCCGCCTGCCACGCGGCGCCGGTGTGGTTCGGGACCGATGCGAAATACTTCCTCGGCAATCACGAGCTGTCGGAGGAAATCTTCGGACCCAGTTCGCTGGTGGTCTGGTGCGATGACCACGCGGAGATGCTCGCCGTGGCGCGCAATCTCGAGGGCAGCCTCACCGCCACGCTGCACGCCGGCGCCGCCGAGGCCCCGGCGCAAGGGGAGCTGGTTGACATCCTCGCGGCCAGGGCCGGGCGGCTCATCCTCGATGGCTATCCGACCGGGCTGGAGGTCAGCCATGCCATCGCGCACGGCGGGCCTTATCCCGCCACGAGCGACGGCGGCCGGAGCACGGCGGTCGGCACGCGCGCGCTCAACCGCTGGGCGCGCCTGGCATGCTACCAGGGTTTTGCCGATGCGCTGCTGCCGCCCGAGCTTCAGAACCGGAATCCGCTGGGCCTGCGGCGCATGGTGAACGGCGAGTGGACCGACCGGGCGCTGTAGGATGAGGTGGAGCGCGTTGCCCTCAACGCGCTTTGAACGAGCGCGCTAGGGGCAGCGCGTTCCACCTCTGCAGGGCTGGCACTTGTCGCCGGGCCGGGCTTGGCCTGCCGCAAGCGGCAGCCCTACAGTTTGCCCGCTTCGTGGCGCAGCGCGCGCTGGTAGGCGGTCAGCCCGGGGTCGTCGGTCGTGTCGCAGAGCGTATCGAGGACGAGCTTCAGCGCCTCGCCGGACCTGCCCTGCCGGTGCAGGGTGAGTGCGAGGAAGACGTCGAACTCGCGGTTGTCGGGGAACTGCGCCTTCCCCGAGCGCAGCACCTCGGCGGAGCGGTCGAGCTGGCCGAGGTTGCGCAGCGTCGAGCCGAGCCCGAGCAGCGCGCCGGACAGCTCGTTGGGCGGCAGCCCGAGCGCGATGGCTTTCTCGTAACAGGGCAGGGCGTCCGCCGCCCGGCCGAGGACGTCGCAGGTCCACGCGAGCTGGTGGTTGATCTCGGCGACGTTCGGGTGGCGCTCGTCGAGCGATTGCAGCCGCGGCAGGATCTCCTCGGATTGCCCGTGCGCCCGCGCGCCGACGATGGCGTCGAGTTCTTCCTTCCAGGGGGTGGGATTCACGGGAGTCAACGGAGGAAACGGAGAGAGGGTATCGGGTCCGGGGTTTGGGGTCCAGGGTCTTGGGCCGGGTTGTAGGAGGGGCTTTATGCCCCGATTGATTGCGGCGTAAAGCCGCACTTGCGTCCGCTGCCCGTGAAGCGGACACCCGACATGGAAGGCAGATTGACGCCAAGGGCGGTCGCGCTATCTTCCCGGCATGTCCACCAAGGAACTGACGAAGGAAGCGATGGCCCTGCCGTTGCGGAAGCGGGTCGCGCTCGCCCAAAGTCTTTGGCAGAGCATCGATGGTCCGGCATCCGGTCAGGTGGCGGATGAGGAAAAAT
>Ga0187894_10003843_pt1 | contig 16525 bp, 16 predicted proteins | sample GBC1701081metaG_FD_136650 | JGI IMG/M metagenome (GOLD analysis project Ga0187894, IMG submission 136650) | White microbial mat communities from a lava cave in the Kipuka Kanohina Cave System on the Island of Hawaii, USA - GBC170108-1 metaG ... | reverse complement strand
GCCGAAGTACGGGGCGAGCAGACGCACAGCCGCGATCTCCGCGCCGAGCGAGCCCGTCCCAACCACGAAGACGAGCAGCGGAAGGGGCGGCACAGGGCCGCAGGTTAGCTACGGGCGGTGCGCCATCCGGTCGTCAAGTTACTCTCGCCGGCCATGGACCTCACCGCCGCGGATCGCTCGTTCCTATGGCATCCGTTCACCCAGCAGCGCGGTTGGGTCGAGGAGGACCCGCTGATCGTCGAGCGGGCCGAGGGCAGCGACCTGATCGACGTCGAGGGCAGGCGCTACATCGACGGGGTCTCGTCGCTGTGGTGCAACGTCCACGGCCACGGGCACCCGCGTATCGACGCCGCGGTCCACGCCCAGCTCGATCGCCTCGCCCACTCGACCATGCTCGGGCTGAGCCACCGGCCGGGCATCGAGCTGGCGCGGCGCCTGGTCGAGCTCGCCCCGCCGGGTCTGAAGCGCGTCTTCTACTCGGACTCCGGCTCGACCGCCGCCGAGATCGCGCTCAAGATGGCGTTCCAGTTCTGGCGTCAGCGCGGCGAGGAGCGCTCGCGCTTCCTGGCGCTGCGGATGGCCTACCACGGCGATACGGTGGGCTCGGTGTCGGTCGGCGGCATCGACCTCTTCCACTCGCTCTACCGCCCGCTGCTGTTCGACACGCTCAAGGCCGAGCCGGGCGACCCGGCCGAGATGGAGCGCCTGTTGGTCGAGCACGAGGGCGAGGTGGCGGCGGTCGTCATGGAGCCGCTCGTGCAGGGCGCCGCCGGCATGCTGGTGCACCCGGACGGTTACCTGCGCGCCGTGCGCGAGCTGTGCGACCGGCATGGCGTGCTGTTGATCCTCGACGAGGTGGCCACCGGCTTCGGTCGCACGGGCCGCATGTTCGCCTGCGAGCACGAGGGGGTGGCGCCCGACCTGTTGTGCCTGGCCAAGGGCATCACCGGCGGCTACCTGCCGCTCGCGGCCACGCTAACCACCGAGCGCGTGTACGACGGGTTCCTGGGCGAGTTCGAGGAGTTCCGCACGTTCTTCCACGGCCACACCTACACGGGCAATCCGCTCGCGTGCGCGGCGGCGCTAGCCACGCTCGACGTGTTCCGCGAGGAGCGCACGCTGGAACGGCTGGCGGCGAAGATCGAGCTGCTCGGCGAGCGGCTCGAGCCGCTCGCGGCCCACCACGCCGTGCGAGAGGTGCGCCGGCGGGGTTTCATGACCGGGATCGAGCTCGCTGACTACCCGCTGCCCTTGCGGATGGGCCACCGCGTCACGCTCGAAGCGCGCCGGCGCGGCGCGATCATCCGCCCGCTGGGCGATGTGATCGTGTTGATGCCGCCGCTCTCGATCGCCGACTCCGAGCTGCGGCGGCTCGTGGGGATCACGGCCGAGGCGATCGACGCGGCGACGGCGTCGGCCGCGCTCGCCGAAGCGGCGTAGGCCCTGGTCAATCACTCCACCGCGCCCTGGGGAGCGGCGCGCCCGCGTACCCGACGCGTTTGACGGCCGACGCGACGGGCAAGGCTACGGCCATGAGCACTTCGACCGAAAGCGTCCCGCTCGTCGGCTTGCCAGGCGGCGTCGACATCGGCCAGTCAGGTCGGAGGCGTGAGCCCCTGGATGGCATCCCGCAGATCGGCTTCGGGGTGTTCCAGGTTCCGCCCGCCGAGACCGCTGAAACGGTGGGTCGCGCGCTGTCGGCCGGCTATCGCCACATCGACACCGCCGCGGCGTACGGAAACGAGGCGGGCGTCGGGGAGGCGGTCCGCGCCGCGGCGCTCGACCGCGCGGAAGTCTTCGTCACCACGAAGTGCTCGAACGACGATCACGGCTACGAGGAGGCGATCCGGGCGCTCGAGGCCAGCCTCGAGCGGCTGGAGCTGGAGTACGTCGACCTCTATCTGATCCACTGGCCCTTACCGGCACAGGACAGGTACGTAGAGACGTGGCGGGCCTTGATCGACGCACGGGAGCGGGGGCGGGCGCGGGCGATCGGGGTGTCGAACTTCCAGCCCGCTCATCTTCGCCGCCTGGTCGAGGAGACCGGCGTGACGCCGGCGATCAACCAGGTCGAGCTGCACCCTCGCTTCCAGCAGGCGGGACTGCGCGGGGAGCACGGCGAGCTGGGGATCGTCACCGAGGCATGGAGCCCGCTGGCCCAGGGTCGGGTGCTCGGGGATCCGGCGATCACGCGGATCGCCGCGGCGCACGGCAGGACGCCCGGCCAGGTGGTGATCCGCTGGCACCTACAGCTCGGCAATGTGGTGATCCCGAAGTCGACCACCCCTGAGCGGATCAAGCGGAACTTCGACGTCTTCGACTTCGAGCTCGGCGCGGAGGAGATGGCCGAAATCGAGGCCCTGGACACCGGGGCTCGCATCGGCCCAGATCCCGAGACGTTCGCGGGTCCCTGACAGGTCTCGGGCGCGGGGAGCGCTCTCGGCGGGAGCGACTACCCCTCGTAGGGCTCGAAGTCCTTCTTGCGCGCGCCGCACACCGGGCAGAACCAGTCAGCGGGGATGTCGTCGAACGCGGTGTCGGGCGGGATGCCCCCGTCGGGGTCGCCCTCGGCCGGATCGTAGATGAAGCCGCACGACGTGCAGACCCATAGTTGCGTGGTGGCGGTCTCGTTCACGGCGCGAGAGAATAGCCCGCCGTGAGGATGCAAGGCGCAGGGGCGCGGCCGAGGTCGTGATGCCAGGAGACGCCGGCCGCGACGATCGGTGAGACGCCGCCGCAACCAGCGCGCCGCCCCGTTGTTCAAGAGGATGTGAGACGCAGCGCTTCCATTCTCGTCGTGGTCGCCGCCCTGCTGGGCACGCTGGCCGCGATCGCGGTCGCGGAGACGATGGTCGGCACCGAGGGCGCGGACCAGCTCGTGGGCACCCCGAGCCCCGATCAACTCTACGGCGAGGGGGGCGCTGACCGCCTCGACGGCGCGGGCTCGAACGACTACCTCGAGGGCGGCTCGGGCGACGATAAGGTCGGCGGCGGCGATGGGCTGGACCTGGCCATCGGCGGGACCGGCTCGGACCGGATCGACGCAGGCCCGGGCGATGACGTCGTCTACGCCGGAGCCGACCAGGATGTCGTGCTCGGCGGGCGCGGCGCCGACACCCTGTTCGGCCAGGCCGGGTCAGACCGGCTGTTCGGCGGCTCGGGCGCCGACCGCATCTACGCCAGCCTCGGCGGCGACTTCGTCCACGCCGGGTCGGGCGCCGACCGCATCAGCTCCGACCAGGACGACGTGACGATCGTCGCCGGGTCGGGCGACGACGTCGTCACGGCCGACGGCGGCAACGTCCGGGTGAGGGGCGGCTCGGGTAACGACCGCATCCGGACCGGCCTCGGAAGCGACCGCGTGAACGGCGGCCGGGGCGAGGACTCGATCGACACCGGCGCGGGGGACGACGCGGTGCGCGCCGCCGACGGCGCGCGCGACCGCGTGCGCTGCGGGAGCGGAACGGACAGCGCGACGGTCGACCCGATCGACCTGGTCAGCGAGTGCGAGGAGCTCCTCCAGGGCGCGCGCCGGTCTCGCGACCTCGGCCGCGGCTCGGGTTGACCACGGTCGCGTGCGTGGCGCGCCTCGCGAGGCTGCTGCTCACCCGGCGCTGACACGGTCGCGTGAGCGGCGCGCTCCGCGAGCGGCGTTGCTCCGCGAGCGGCGTTGCTCCCCGACGCGGTCTACGGCCGCGGGAACGAGGTTCCCACCACCGCGTCCCAGGCCCGGTCGGGCAGCAGCGCGCGCTGGGCGAGGAAGACCCTCGCCGAGAGCGTGACCGGGTAGCGCGTGCGCGGCCGGCGCGCGACGATCGCCCTCTCGATCGCCCTCGCCACGGCCTCCGGGCCGCCGCCGAGCTTTCCGATCGGACCCTCGTAAGCGCCCGCGGTATTGGCTGAGACGGCCGTGTTGAACTCGGCGTACGGTCCGTCCTCGTGCGACACCGAGCCCACCGCGGTCTCCGCGAAGCTCGTTCGGATCAGCCCCGGCTCGATCACCGACACGTCCACGCCGAACCCCTTCACCTCGAACCGCATGGCGTCGGAGAGAGCCTCGACCGCGTGCTTGGTCGCGTGGTAGACCCCGCCGCCCGGGAAGGTCAGCTTGCCGCCCATCGAGCTCATGTTCACGATCCGTCCGAAGCCCTGACGCCGCATCCCGGGCAGGACTAGCTGGCACAGGTGCAGCAGGCCGAAGACGTTGGTCTCGAACTGGCGCCTCACGTCGTCCATCGCCAGGGTCTCCAGCGCTCCGCTCTGGCTGTATCCCGCGTTGTTCACGAGCGCGCCCACCGCGCCCTCGGCCTGCTCGACCGCCGTCACCGCCGCGCGCATCGAGCCCTCGTCGGTCACGTCGAGCGCCAGCGTCCGGCACCCGCTGTCGCGCAGGTCGGCGATCGACTCGAGCCGCCGGGCGGTGGCGTAGACGGTGAGGCCGCGGCGGGCGAGGCGGTGCGCGGTGGCCCGCCCGATTCCGGTGGAGCAACCGGAGATGAGCACGGCCTTGGAGGGAGGCATGTCCCGATCCTTCCGCCGTTCAAGACGGGGGTCAAGCGCCCGGCCCCGCCGGTGCGCGGCGCCGGGCGCTCGCGCTGTACCTTGCCGCTCCGATGCAAGCGGTCACCTTCCAGCGTCCGGGCGAGGTGCGGCTCGAGGAGCGGCCCGAGCCGCGGCCGCTCGAACGCGACGATGCCGTCGTGCGGGTGACCGCGACCGGCGTCTGCGGCTCGGATCTGCACATCTACCACGGCCGGGTGGCGATCGAGCCCGGCTTCACGCTCGGCCACGAGTTCGTGGGCACGGTCGTGGCGACTGGCGAGGCGGTCAGCGCGGTGGCCCAGGGCGAGCACGTGCTCGGCTGCTTCTGCTCGGCCTGCGGCAACTGCTTCTTCTGCCGCCGCGGCCAGTTCCACAAGTGCGACGAGGGCCGCATCTTCGGCCATGGGAAGAGGCTCGGCGCGCTCCAGGGAACACAGGCGGAGCAGGTGCTGGTGCCGCACGCCGACCTCACGCTGCGTCGCGTGCCCGAAGGCATGTCCGACGAGGTGGCGCTCTTCGCGGGCGACGTGATGGGGACCGCCTGGCACGCCGTCGACCAGGCCGGCCTCAACGCCGGTGACAGCGTCGCCGTGCTCGGGCTCGGCCCAGTCGGGCTGTGTGCGGTGCAGGCGGCCCGGGCGTCGGGCGCCACTCAGGTGATCGCAATCGACTCGGTGGAGAGGCGACTCGCGATCGCCGCGCGGTTCGGAGCCCAGCCTGTCCACCTCACCGAGGAGGACCCGCGCGCCGTGGTCAAGCGGGCCACCGGCGACCGCGGGGTCGACGCCGCGATCGAGGCCGTGGGCCATCCCGATGCGCTCGAGCTGGCGATCCGGCTCACCCGGAAGGCGGGAACGATCTCTGTCCTCGGCGTCCACGCCGAACGCGTCCAGGTGCACATGGGCCTCGTCTGGATCAAGTCGCTCACCCTGCGCACGGGGCACGCGAACGTGATCGGGCACGTGGACCGCGTACTGGCCATGATGGGCGAGGGCGTCCTCGACCCCACGCCGCTCGTGACCCACCACATGGCGCTCGCCGACGCACCCGAGGCCTACGCGACCTACGATCGCCGCGAGGCGCTGAAGATCGTGATGACGCCGTGAGCGAGGACCCCGGCATCGAGCGCGGCACGCGCGCCCTGCTCGTGCGGCGGCGCGAGGTCCTGGCCCAAGGGGCGCGGCCGCTCGGCTGGAAGATCGGCTTCACCGTACCGGCCATCCAGGCGAGGCTCGGGATCGAGCGCCCGCTGGCCGGATTCCTGAGCACCGGCGGCCTGCTCGAGGACGGCGCAACCTGGTCGCTGAGGGATGGAACCCCGCTGGTGGTGGAATCCGAGGTCGCGGTCGAGCTCGGCGACGACGGCCGTTCGATCGCCGCGCTGCTGCCGGCGCTCGAGCTGGCCGACCCTATCGACTTCGAGCTCGACCTCGAGCGGATCCTCGCCGGCAACGTCTTCCACCGCGCCGTGGCGTTCGGCCCGCGCGTCGAGACAAACGCGCCCGGGGCGGCTCGAATCCTGGTCAACGGCGAGCAGCAGCACTCCCTGAGCGCCGACCATGCCGCCGCCAGCCTGGAGGAGATGATCGACGTGGTGGCCCGCCGCTTGGCCGACGCGGGCGAGGAGACCCGTCCCGGCGACCGCATCATCACCGGCGCCCTGGCGCCGCCGCATCCGGCTGCGCCTGGCGACCGCGTCCGTCTCGAACTCGAGGCGGTCGGGGGCGTGGAGCTGCGCTTCGAGGGTTGACCGTCCGCCCGGTTAGCGTCGCCCGATGCGGTAGACGGGACCGTCGAGCGACACGGCATACACGCGTCCGCGGCCGTCCTCGCCGAACGAGACGAGCTGCGGTACGCGCAGCCTGGTCGGACGCGTCGGGGCATTCGGACGCCTCAGGAAGGCCAGGCGCAGGGTGGCGTCGCAGAGGTCGCCGTAGACGTAGCGGCGGAAGAAGCGGCCGCCCCGCAGCGCGCGATCGCGGATCACGTAGCCGCCGATGATCGAGCAGAAGCCGGCCTCCTGCGGGTGGGCGATCACGGGCGGGACGTGTCCGGGCGCGGTTCCACCCTCGAACCGGCTCCGCCCCTCGAAGACGTCCCAGCCGAAGTTGTAGCCACCGCGCGGCGCACGACCGCCTCGCCGGCCGGGAACGAAGTCGATCTCCTCGACCGCGTCCTGGCCGACGTCGCCGACCGTGAGGTGACCGCGCCGGCGGTCGAAGGAGAAGCGATAGGGGTTGCGCAGCCCGTAGGCGTAGACCTCGCGCCGGGCTCCGTCGCGGCCGCGGAAGGGGTTGGAGGCGGGCACGTCGTAGCCGCCACCCGGGCGCGGATCGATCCTGATCAGCTTCCCCAGCAGGCGACCCAGGTTCTGGGCGTTCTCGTCGGGATCGCCGCCCGCGCCGCCGTCCCCGAAGCCGGCGTACAGGAATCCATCGGGACCGAACTGGAGCTGGCCGCCCTTGTGGTTGGCGCGAAAGTGCGGCACACGCAGGACGGAGCGGCGCGAGCCGGGGTCCGCCCGGTTCGGATTGCCGGAGCGCCGGAACTGGTCGATCTGGAGGAAGCCCTCGACGTCCGTGTAGTAGACGTAGAAGCGCCCCGAGCGCCGGTAATCGGGGGCGAAGGCCATCGACAGCAGACCGCCCTCGCCGACGGTCGAGACCCGGTCGGAGATGTCGAGGAAGGAAGTCGAGCGGCGCTTGCGCCCGCGCACGACCACGATGCTGCCACCTCGCTGCACCACGAAGCGGCGCCGGTCGCCGCGCGGGGCGGTCAGGTAGGTCGGCTGATTGAAGCGGCCGAGGAGCAGCAGCCGCACCGGGCGGCGGCGAGCCCGCGCCGCGTCCGCGGCCCGTTCCCCATCCGCTGCCTCGCCCTCAGTCCGCGCGGCGGGGTCGGCCTCAGCCGCGCGCCCCTCCGCGCCCACCGATGACGATCCCCCGGCGGCACCGTCGCCCTCACCGGACGAGCAGGCGGCCAGGACGGCAGCAATCGACAAGACGAGAGCAAGGCTTCGGGCACGCACCCAGGCCAGTATGGCTGACACGTCGCGTGCATCCGGGCGAGCCGAACGCTTGCGGGCGATGCCAATCCGCGCGCACCTGGCCAAGCCGAGCGCTTGCGGCGAGCGCTAAGGTTGAGCACTTCGGGCTGTGGCGCAGCCTGGTAGCGCGCTCCGTTCGGGTCGGAGAGGTCGCTGGTTCAAATCCAGTCAGCCCGATCGAGGTCCATGCGTCGCTGTGCGTTCCTATGCGGGGGTGGGGCGCATAGCGAAGGCCTTTTGCGTCGGGGTGCGTCGCGGTTCGGGTGCCAGGTCAGACGCAATCCAGACGCACCCGGCCGGCGGATCCAGACGCACCGAACACCCCGTTGCCGCAACGGCGCCTGCAACGCTGTGGGGACATGACCGTTGAGACCGTTGTGGATCGCTCCAGGCCCTATCTGACGATCGGGGAGGTGGCCGCCGAGTTGCGTTGCTCGGAGCCGACCGTTCGGCGGCTCGTCCGCGACGGCGAGCTTGGCGCGGTCCGGGTGCGTAGCGCCGTGCGGGTGCCTCGCGCCCGGCTGGACGAGTATCTGGCCGGCAACGGTTATCCGTGCGGGGGCGACGATTCTGGGGGGGCGGCGTGAGAGGCGAGCAGCGGACGGTCCTCGGTCTGCGCTGTACGAACGACATTTTTCCGTGGGTGCTTGTGCGTTGTGTCGAGCGGCAGGCGGAGCTGGTGCAGTCGTCGCTGGCGGGCACCAGCTCCGCTGCGCGTCATGCGTCTGCCGCCGCCGCGCTCGCCCGTTATGTGTCGGGGTTGTCGCCTACCGATCCGCGTCTGTGGGCTTTGTGGATGGCGAATATGCAGACGTCGCCCAACAGCGACGAGTATGGCCCCGGCGAGCGCCAGCGGACGGTGTTGGGGACGATGGGTGTGCGCGGGCCGGTGTCCGACGATCCGTCTGACCTGTTGGACGAGCTGGTGGCCGCTGCGTTGGGCGACGTGATCGTGGCGGGCGAGGGCCGCCACATGGCGGCGCACGAGCGGGCGCAGGCGCAGGAGCTCGTCCGGGTCCGCCGCAAGCTAGACCAGGGGCAGGCCGCCGAGGTCGAGCTGGAGCGGCTGCGCGAGCAGTTCGCGCGCAGCGAAGAGAAAAACAAGCACCTCGCGGAGGTAAACGAATATTTGCGCGGCCATGTGGTGGCGGAGGGGCGGCCCGAGGTTGTGCACCAGTCCGAGGCCGACGACTGGAGGGCCGTGCCTGGCCACCCGGGCGTCTACGCGAAGCGTTCGCGCGAGGGCGTCTACAAGGTCGGCTGGCTCGACGCGCAAGGCAAACAGAGATGGGACACCGGCAGGCGGCCGGAGACCGTTGAGGAGGCGGACGCACGACGTGCCGCCAAGGCGGCTGGCGCGGAAGCCGCGGCATGAGCTACGACTACGACGACGGCTACGAAGAGGACCTGGAGGAGCTGTACGACCGCCTCGGCGCGCTCGAACGTGGGGCAGCCCAGGCCGCCGCCGAGCGCAACATTGAGGAGGCGGGCGACCTGATCGACCGGGAGGACGCGGAGGCGCTCGAACAGTTCGAGGCCGAGCAGGAGCTGTACCGCGAGCTATATGACGAGATGGAGCGGTTGCAGTGGACCCTTGGCCGCGACCTGTCCGAGGACGAAGGCAACCGAGTGATCGACCACGTCGAGGAGCAGATCGTCCAGTCGGGGCTCATGGATGTGGACTCCGCGTTTGTGGAGTCGGCCAGCCGGCGGCCGTTCAACGCCCTTGACGACGGCGAACGCGTCGGGGCGATGGCGGCGGCGTTGGAGGCGGGCGCGATAGCCAAGAGGGCCCACGAGGAGCCGCTGGTGCCGATGCTGGACCCGACCGACGACGACGAGCGGCAGGGACGTATGGCGGCGGCGATGGAGTGGGCAGACGACGCCGAGCCGATGGCCGCCGATGGCTAGGCCCGGCTACCGCCCCTGGGGCGACCCGAGGCAAGGTTGGGGCCAACACACCGGCAAGCCCGGCTTTGGCGGCGGCGGTTCGCGCCGCCCAGCGGCGCGGTTCGGCCAGCCAGCCGGTCCGCGGCCGCTGGCGCGGGACCGGCTGACGCCGGGGAGTTCTCCGCAGCGGCCGGGGGGAGCTGCGTCCCCCAACCCCCCCAGGCCGCAGGCCCCGACGTTCGACCCGCTGTACTACAACCAGGTCGATCAGTCCCGCCGCGAAGAGGCCTACACCCAGGCCGATTTGGCCGGGGAGGGCGCGACCGACAGGTATCGCACCGGCCTCGACGACCCCACCAACCCGTTTTCTCAGGCCGAGATGTTGAAGCGCAACTGGCTCGCGAAGCACAAGGCCGCGTCGGCGGCGCTCGCGTCAAGGGGCCAGCTGTATTCGGGGGCCCATGAGCGGGCGTTGGCGAAGGTGCGGTTCGGCGAGGCCAGAGCGTGGGCGGAGCTGCGCGACGCCTTCGAGGCGCGCGAACGCGACAGAGCCATCCGGTCCCGCGACGCCCGGGTCTTGAGCGAAGAGGAAGTCCTCGCCGCGATGGAGGACCAGCTTCAGCGCGCGCCCGAGGCGACCGATCCGGGCGACGACACCGACGAGGTCAGCGCCGGTATCCGCGCCCAACCACGACTGGTCATCGACACGACCGGCCCACGTGCCGAACCGATGGGCAACATCAACCGTGGACCGATCGCGCGCAAAAGGCAGCTCAACTTCAGGCAGCGCCAACGACCACCGGGCCGGCGTAGACGATAAGCAACCGGCCGATGCCTGACGCTTTCACCCAGCTTCGCGAAGCTGGCGAGCTTGACCGTAAGGGCCGCCAAAAGCGGTTGGTGCGCCGGAGGCCGCGCGAACGCTCTGGGCGTCGCAAGGTCAGGAGGGTCGCCGCGCCGCAGGTGTCGCCTACCCCGTTCGAGCAGCTTCAAGAGGCCGGCGAACTCGACCGCAAGGGCCGCCAGAAACAGCTCGTCCGCCAGGGGCCTCGCAAACTCTCGGAGCGCAAGCGGATCGTGCGGCGCGCCACGGGCGACGTCGAGCTGGTGGCGTTGCCGCGCTACCGCCGCCAGCGCCGCCGGTTCGAGCGCGAGGAACGCGAATGGCAAGCCGGTGAGCGGCGCCGCCAATTGGTGTCGGCGCTCAGGGAAAGCGGTTGGGATGTGTCCCGGCAAGGGCGCGACACCGACACCCACATCGGCCCGTTCAACCTGGAGGCCGAACTTGAGGGGCGGGGTGGTGTCGCCAAGGCGGCCGAATGGGCGAAGCGCCATCTGGTCAACACAGAGACCGGCCGGCAGGCGTTGCGTACCGCCGGGCTGCCGGTGCCCTATGGCCGGTTGGGCGAAAACGTCGCGAAAGACCTGGTGGACATCCCCACCCAGGCGGTCCCGTCCGTGTACATGACAGTGGCGGGTGTCAAAGAGGCGGCCCAGGGGGACCCGGCCCGGATCAAGGATCTCTGGCGTGATTACAAGGCCACCTCGGCTATTCCGGCGGCGGTGGAGGGCGATTTCGGGGAGGCGCTTCGACGCGCCGAACAGCATCCGCTGTCTACCGCGCTGGAGGTGTCTGGCGCCAAGGCCGTTGTGGGGCGCACGGCCGGCGGGGCTTTGCGCAAGGCGCCGTCTCGCAAGGTGCGTAGGGTCGCTTCGACTACACGTAACGATCTGCGGCTGTATCCCCGCGAGATCGACACCGAGCGGCGCAACCTACGTGACGTTCCTTCGGCCCAGCGGCGCCGGGTGAAGGCCGGTCCACGGGTCGAGCGGCGCTATTCGAGGGATGTGATCAACAAGGGGCTACAGGTCGCCGGGGAACGCATCCAGCGCCGCCGTGGTCGCGACCCGGATGTGGACCCGGGCAGGCGGTCGCTCAGCCTCGCCGACCAAACACCCGTCCGTCGCAAACTTCTCCGACAGGTGGACACAGACATCTACGGCGGCGAGGGGATACGCCGCAGGCGCCGCGAACAAGCGGTAAGGGACACGGTGAGGTCGGCGCCGCCCGAACACGAACCCATAGCGCGTCTGTTGGCCAACGCGAAGATAAAGCCCCATTGGTCGCCGGTCGTGCAACTGGTGGCCGAAGGTGTCGTTCGTTCCAAGCGGACGTTCCGTGCCGACCTGAGACGCGAGCTGGAACGGCTTGAGGCCGCCTACCCACAGGCCGGAAAGCGGTCGAAGGGAGCGGCAAGGCTAAACCGCGTCCAGCGCGAACAGATCGAACGCGTCATCGCGGACGACAGCGTGGATGTGGACGCGGTGTTCGACGCCGCCCGCGAGTTCACGACGGCGGAACGGGGCCGCCAGGCCCGGCTGCGGGAGCTGGGCCAGTACACCGACGCCGAGCACTCGAAGCGCTTCTACCCCTACCTCCAGACCCACCACGGGCTCGAAGGAGAAGCGTTGGAGGCGGCGGCACGGACGCTGGAACGCAGGCGACGCAAAGGCAAACACACCCCGGTCGATCCGGCGTTCGTGACCCAAAAACGGGTGAAGACGGCGGGGTCGATGTATCTGCCGACGATGCGTGGCAACGCCCCGCCCGCCCCCAACACACGCAGACGCACCGGCAAGGGCTACGAACAGGGTGCCCGCGAGCTCGGCGGCGAACCGTTGTTGCGCCAGGCCGCCCTGTCAGAAGGGTTGGCTACCGCGGTCGAGAACTTCCACGCCCTGACGAACAAGTACGGCGTCGCCAGCAGACGCGACGGCGGCTACGCCCGCTCGTACACGGAGGCCGACAGGCTGGGACGCGAACTGACAGAGGACGCCGCCGGGAACCTGAAGCCGGGCCATGTGGCGTTGGTGCCGGTGAACGTGGCGCCGTTTCGCTCTTTTGGTGACAAGCTCGCCCGCGTCCAGAAACAGGCTAGGCCGGGCGCGAACATCGACGGCAGGGTCGCTGACGTGTTCGCTGAGGCGGTCCGGACAGCATTCGAGAAGCCGACCTCTGAACGGTCCGGCAAATATCTGCTCATCCCCGAGGACGTCGCCGCCCGCATTAAGGAGCACCAGTTCACCCGGGTCAGGGGCGAAAAGGCGTTGGAGTCGCTGACCAACACGTTCAAAGACGTGGTGTTGACAACCTCGTCGCCCACTACGTGGCTGGCCGGCAACGTCACCGACCTCGGGGTCCGGTCGGCGCTGGCAGGTCTGCGGCCAACCGACATTGGGCGCGGCATGAGGGTGGTTCGGCGCGCCAAGCAGATCGACCGGCGGCGAGGCGAAGAACTCGAACAGTCGCTTGTGGGGGGCGGGCTCTACCACTCAGGGTCGCGGGCCCGTGTGCACCGCCCCACCCGTGTCGGCCAGTCCAAGGCGGGCCGTGTGGCCGCCGCCCCCTACCGGGCGTGGCGCGACGGGGTGTTCGCCGTCGAACGCATGGTCGAGGAGCTGCCGCAGTACGCCGCCGTCGGCAAACAGATGCGCGAAGACGTGCAGATGCAACGCTCGCTGAAAGGGCTGTTGAAGACCTCACGCGACCAGGTAGACCACTTCGCCGACAACCTCGTCACCAATCCCGCCCTGGAGGCCCGCATCCAAAACCAGGTGGAAGACGTGATCGGCCGCTGGGGCAAGGTGTCGCCCACCATGCGCCGCGCGCTCGGCGTCGGTCCGTTCGCCCAATGGTTGGCCGCCGCCCTCAGATATGTGTACGTCACCTTGCCGGTCCATCACCCGGTCAAGACCGGCATAGCCGCCGGCATGTACGAAATGACCGACGCCGAGCGCCGCAAGCTCGGGCTGACGCTCAAAGGCGACCCGGACACCCAGGTACTCGACTACCTCCAGGGCTCCATCCCGATCGGTGAACAGAAACGCGTCCCCGTGTTGGACAAAAACGGCGAACGTATCTACCGCGACGGCAAGCTTGTCACCAAGCCCGAAGGCGACCTGTTGCGTACCGCCAGGCTCACCAGCTTCGGCACCGCCGCCGCCTTTCCCGAAAATTTGCCCGAGTTTGTGTTGCCCCAGCTCAACAGTCCGTCAATGGCGCTCCGGGGTGTGTCATGGACCGGCGATAGGTTGGTCTACCCGGAAGGCCACCCAAAAGCCGGCCAAGAGGTACCCCGAGAAAAGCGCCGCGAGATCGCCCTCGGCCTTCTCATCGAGGGAACGTTCCCGTTCGCCGCACCTTTCCGCCGGGCGGTGCAGGAAGGCGGCCGTCCCTCGCACCCCACCAGCCAGGTCCTCGACCCGCAGACACGCAAGCGCTGGGACCAAGACACCAGGCGTTACAGAGAGCAGCAAGGCGGCCTCACCCAAGGACTCTCCGACTGGATCAACCCGCTCGGGGTGTCGAACCGCCTCACGCAGGGCGACGTAGAGGCGATCGAAAGTGCCGTCGCACGAGGCAAAGTGTTCGAAGAGCTGCGCCGCGAAAGCGAGGCAAAGAAGGCAGACGACTCGTGGGTAGATCGCTACGCGGACGGGGCCGAACGTCCGTACCGGAAAGTGAAGCGTTCACAGTCCTCGTCGTGGGTGGACGACTACGCAGACGGCGGAAGGCCGAGGAAAGCCAGGCGCAAAAAGTCGTGGGTGGACAGCTATGCCGACTAGCAGCCCCGAACAAGTCGAGCGGGCGCTGCTGCTGCTGGCGTTGAACGGGGGTGCGATCAGGCCCACCATCCGCCAACTCGCCGAACAAGGCCACACCTCGAACCACCACACCCTCAAACGCTGGCGCGACGAAACACACCGCGACCGCTACATGCAAATCCTGCACGACGAACGCAAAAAGATCGCGGAGCGGATCGCCTCCGAACAGGAAGAGTTCGCAAGGCTCGCCATCCAAGAAGAACGCGCGCTCCTACAAGAGATCGCCAAAGCCAGGGAGAGAGGGGAGATTCCCGCGAGGGACCTGGCCGGCGCGCTACGCAACGTCTCGACCTCGAAAGGCATCGCGCTCGACAAATCCGGCGAACTGCGCGGCCGGCCGTCGGTCATCGTCGAGCACCGCAACCCCGACGAAATCATCGCCAAGCTCGACCGCCTCGCCCCCGGACTAATCGTCGAGGCTACCGCCGAAGAGATCGAACCCGGAGAGACGGCACCAGGAGGGGCGAACAGCATCCCTGATGCCCCGCTCCATGGGCTAGCCGGCGCGGTTGGTCAAGATTCGCTGTCATGATTTCTTGACAGTCGGGTATCTGCCGATCAGAGTGGAGCCCCGTACCCCCGGACCATGACCGTCGAAGAACTTGAGCGACAGCAGCAGGAGGCGCTTCCCAAGGAAGACCTCTCCCCCTACGCGGGGCAATGGGTGGCGCTCCGCGACGGCCGCGTGATCGCCAGCGAAGTCACCGGAGTCGCGCTTCGCGACCATCCTGAGGTGGGCGAGGACGACATCCTCATGCCGGTCCCGCCCGCAAGCGGCGCCGTCTTAATCCTCTAACCCGTCCCCGGGCAGCCGCGTCCCCGTGTCGCAAGTCGTCGCTCTGCCGTATCGGGACCCCTTCAACACTGGAAGGCTGCGGCCCTATCTCCTGCTCCACGTCGTCGGCCCCAGCGGTGCCAGCGGAGATCTCTGGGGGATCGTCGACTCCGGCGCCGACTCGACCTGTCTGCCGCTCGACTTCGCGCCGCTCATGGGCTACGGACCGGGAGACCTGGAACAGCAGCCATTTCAGCAAGCCGGCGGGACAGCAACCTGCTACATAGCCAAACAATCCTCCGTCGCCTGGGTAGTCGGCCTCGATGATCGCCCCTTCAACGTACAGCCGACGTTCATCGACGGCGCATCCTCCGTCCTTTGGGGACGCCAGGACTTCTTCATGCAGTTCGGGATCACGTTCGATGAGGCAAACCAGCACTTCTCCCTGACCGTCTCCCCGACAAGAGGAAAAGAATGACGGGGCATAACTGGAACGCTCTCTCCCGAGCGACATCCCGTTAAACGCGCGCACGTGTCGAGCTTGGCTAGCCGAAAGCAAGGGGTCGCTTCACCCCGCAGCTCCCCGGCTTCTTGCCTTTATCGACGCAGATCCAGACGCACTGACGCTACGAGCCCAGTGGTGGAGCGAAGCTGAACCAGTGGTGTGCAATGGACGCCCCGCCCCCAAGCCCGAATGCCGCCCAGTGGTATGCCGGAGGGTGGGCAGGAGGGGGGGAGGGGAGGGTCGTGCGCTGGAGCGACCTCTAATCTATATATACGCCCCCTCTTGAGTCCCACGGCCTAAACGCGGCTTCGGTGGGTCGCGTGCCGCTTCGTCCCTGGCTGGTGCTCAGCGGGGTTGTGCGGCCCTGTGACGCTTTTGGGTTGGTTGTGGGTGGTCTGGGGGGCCGGTCGGGCGACTAGGAACCCTCAAATGGGCTTAGGAGGGTCGAAGGGTGGCTGGGGTGACCGCAAGCTCGACAACGCGATCCGGCGCGGTCACGCACAGGCGGGCGCCCCACATGCGGGGGTACGAGGAGGCGGCGACTGTGACGGGGGTGCTGTTGCGGGAACGCAAGCGTAGGCTTCCCCCACGGCGAGGGGGGCCGGCCCGGGGACCTGCCGTGACACGTTGAGGGCTTTCCCGCTTCTCCGAACATGTTGCGGCAACGGGTTGTGCAATGCTCCGGGATGAGTTGTTCGGCTGTCGGGGTCGGACATCATCGGTCTGAGGTTGGTGAGCCCCGGGGTGATTTCCCCGGGGCTCACCTCTTTTTGGGTTAAGGGTCGCAACGGTCTCGGAGGACCGAGGTCGGAAAGACGAAGAGGTTTGGGTTGTGGAGGGATCAGCCCGCCTCCGGCGGTGTAATACTAAGACTTGCCCGATGATTTTCCCCGACGGTTACAACTCACGTGGCAGGCTCTGCTGGGCTGACTGGCGACACCTCGTCGGCTGACAGCGCCGCCGTTGGCGCGCGGCCGGAGCAGGTGGCGCAGGCGCTTGGCCTGGCGCAGGCGACCGTCCCGTACCTGACGATGCTGCGGGGCTGTCACCCTCGCGCCTACGCCCAGCATGTGCGGCGGGCCCGGCGGTCGCTGCGGGAGCG
>Ga0187894_10003842_pt1 | contig 16526 bp, 13 predicted proteins | sample GBC1701081metaG_FD_136650 | JGI IMG/M metagenome (GOLD analysis project Ga0187894, IMG submission 136650) | White microbial mat communities from a lava cave in the Kipuka Kanohina Cave System on the Island of Hawaii, USA - GBC170108-1 metaG ... | reverse complement strand
CGCGGAGGCCATCTGCAGCGCCTCGGCTCGGCTCATCACTCCGGCCTGCCCACCGTTCGCGTCGATCACGCGCAACTGCGGAGACGAGATTTCTTCATTGCGCCTGACGCGCTTCGCTGTCGAGATAAGTCATCCCTCCAAAACAGAACGGCCGCGGCTCGCGACTTCCCGGGCCAAACCCGCGGCGAGAGTGTCGATCGACATCACGCCGAGGTCTTTCCCGTTACGCGTGCGCACGGCCAGAGTGCTCGCCTCGACCTCCCTGTCACCCGCCACCACGAGGTACGGGACGCGCTGTAACGTGTGCTCGCGGATTTTAAAGCCCACTTTCTCGTTTCTCAAGTCCGTTTCAACTCGAAGTCCCTGTTTTTTCAGGGTTTCGGCGACAGTACGAACGTATTCGGCCTGCCGATCGGTGATTCCCATGATCACCGCCTGCACTGGCGCCAGCCAGGCGGGCAGGCGGCCGGCGTGATGCTCGATCAGAATGCCCAGGAAACGCTCGAGCGACCCGAAGATCGCCTGGTGCAGCATGATCGGGGTGTGCTTGCCGCTGTCCTCGCCGATGTAGGTGGCGCCCAGGCGCCCCGGCATGTTCAGGTCGACCTGCAGCGTGCCGCACTGCCAGTCGCGCCCGATGGCGTCACGCAGGACGAATTCGAGCTTCGGACCGTAGAAGGCCCCCTCGCCCGGATTGAGCACCGTCTGGATGCCGGCCGCCTCCGCGCCCGCCCGCAGCGACGCTTCCGCCCGGTCCCAGGTAGCGTCGTCGCCCACGCGCTTGGGCGGGCGGTCGGCGAACTTGACCACGACGTCGTCGAAGCCGAAATCGCGATAGATCGACATCAGCAGGCCGATGGAGCGCACCGATTCCTCGGTGACCTGGTCCGCCGTGCAGAAGATGTGCGCGTCGTCCTGGGTGAATGCGCGCACGCGCATCAGACCGTGCAGCGAGCCGGACGGTTCGTAGCGGTGCAGCTTGCCGTACTCGGCGAATCGCAGCGGCAGGTCGCGATAGCTGCGCAGCCCGTGCTTGAAGATCTGCACGTGCCCCGGGCAGTTCATCGGCTTGATCGCGTACAGGCGCTCGTCCGGCGTCCTGGTGAGAAACATGTTCTCGCCGAACTTCTCCAGGTGTCCGGAAGCCTGCCACAGGCTCACGTCCATGATCTCGGGCGCGTTCACTTCCTGGAAGCCGGCGTCTGCCTGTTTTTCACGCATGTAGCGGATGAGGGACTGGAACACGCTCCAGCCCTTCGGATGCCAGAAGACCGCGCCGGGCGCTTCCTCCTGGAAGTGGAAGAAGTCGAGCTCCTTGCCGATGCGCCGATGATCGCGCTTCTCGGCCTCCTCGAGGCGGTGGAGATAGTCGGCCAGGCTCTTCTGGTCCGGCCAGGCTGTGCCGTAGATCCGCTGCAGCATTTCGTTGCGCGAATCGCCGCGCCAGTAGGCGCCGGCAACCTTCATCAGCTTGAAGGCCTTGAGCTTGCCGGTGCTCGGCACGTGCGGGCCGCGACACAGGTCGACCCAGTCGCCCTGCCCGTACAGGCTGATCTCTTCCTTGTCGGGGATGCTGGCGATGATCTCGGCCTTGTAGACCTCGCCCTGCCTGCGAAAGAACTCGACCGCCTCGGTGCGCGGCATCACCCGCCGTTCGACCTTGAGATCGGCCGCGGCGATTTCTTTCATGCGCGCTTCGATCGCCGCGAGATCTTCGGGCGTGAAGGGACGCTTGAACGAGAAGTCATAGTAGAAACCGTTGTCGATGACCGGGCCGATCGTCACCTGCGCTTCCGGGAAGAGTTGCTTCACGGCCTGCGCGAGCAGGTGCGCGGTCGAGTGGCGGATGATCTCCAGGCCGTCGGGATCCTTCTCGGTCACGATCGCGACCGGCGCGTCGCCGGCGATGACGAATCCGGTGTCGACGAGCTTGCCGTTCACGCGGCCGGCGAGCGCTGCGCGTTTCAGACCCGCACCGATGCTGCCGGCGACCTCATCGACGGTCACCGGGCGATCGAACTGTCTGTGGCTGCCATCGGGCAGTGTGATGACGGGCATTTCGGCGTGGACTCGGCGGATCGGAACAACCTGCAGTGAACGGCTCGGGCTATCGAAGGCAATGAAAAAGGGCGCGGTGAGCGCCCTCTTCCGGATGTCTGGTAGGCGCGAGTGGGATCGAACCACCGACCACCACCATGTCAAGGTGGTGCTCTACCACTGAGCTACGCGCCTGCAAAGGGGCGCCAAAGATACTGAAGCGACCCCGCCGAGGCAAGCAAGCCATTGAAGATTCCGGCATTTCGGTGGCTCGGAGCCTCTTCGGCATTGCGCGCGTGGGCGCAGGACTTCATCCCGCCCGCGCTTGCGGGCTCACCCGGCTCGCCGCCCAGGCATTCCGGGCAGTCCCAGCTCGGCATTGCGCAGCCGCCCGATCTCATCGCGAAGCTTCGCGGCCTGCTCGAACTCGAGGTTGCGCGCGAGGCGGAACATCTCCTGCTCGAGTTTCTTGATGCGCTTGACGATCTGCTCGGGCGGCAAGCGCTCGTACTCCGTGGACTGTTCCGCCACGCGGCGCGTGCGCCCTGACCCCAGCGGTTCGGCGCGCGCCCCCTCCATGATGTCCTGCACGGACTTCACGATGCCGCGCGGGGTGATGCCGTGCCGTTCGTTGTACTCGAGCTGTTTGCGCCGGCGGCGGTCGGTCTCGTCGACTGCGCGCCGGATCGACCCGGTCACCGTGTCCGCGTAGAGAATCGCCCGGCCACGAATGTTGCGTGCCGCGCGGCCGATGGTCTGGATGAGCGAGCCTTCCGAGCGCAGGAACCCTTCCTTGTCGGCGTCGAGGATCGCCACCAGCGACACCTCGGGCATGTCCAGTCCTTCGCGCAGGAGATTGATGCCCACGAGCACGTCGAACTTACCGAGTCGCAGGTCGCGGATCAGCTCGGTGCGCTCGACGGTCTCGATGTCGGAATGCAGGTAGCGCACCTTCACGCCGTGCTCGTGGAGGTACTCGGTGAGGTCCTCGGCCATGCGCTTGGTGAGCGTGGTGATCAGGACGCGCTCGCCGCGCGCGGCGGTGGCGTTGATCTCCGAGAGCACGTCGTCCACCTGCGTGCGCACGCCCCTGATCTCCACCTGCGGATCGACGAGGCCGGTCGGGCGCACGACCTGCTCGACTACCTGGCCCGACCGCTGCTTCTCGTAAGGACCCGGCGTCGCCGACACGAAGATCGTCTGCGGCGCGAGCTTTTCGAACTCGTCGAATCGCAGTGGCCGGTTGTCGAGCGCGGACGGGAGGCGGAAGCCGTACTCGACCAGGGTTTCCTTGCGCGACCGATCGCCCCGATACATCGCGCCCAGCTGGGGCACCGTCTGATGGCTTTCGTCGATGATCAGCAGCGAGTTGCGCGGCAGGTAGTCGAACATGCAGGGCGGCGGCTCGCCCGCCCGGCGCCCGGAAAGGTAGCGCGAGTAGTTCTCGATGCCGGCGCAGTAGCCGACCTCGTTCATCATCTCGAGGTCGAACATCGTGCGCTGTTCCAGGCGCTGCGCTTCGAGGAGCTTGCCCTGTTCGCGCAGCTCCGCGAGCCGTTCGCGCAGCTCGTCCTTGATCTGGTCGAGCGCCTTCACCAGTCGCTCCTTCGGCGTCACGTAGTGCGTCGAGGGGAACACCGTGAGCCGCGGCACCTTGCGCGAGACCTCGCCGGTGAGCGGATCGAACCAGCTGAGCGTGTCGATGCGATCGTCGAACAGCTCGACGCGCACCGCCTCGCGCTCGGATTCCGCCGGGAAGATGTCGATGACGTCGCCGCGCACGCGGTAGCTGCCCTGGTGCAGGTCGAGCTCGTTGCGCGTGTACTGCATGTCGGCGAGGCGGCGCAGGAGCTTGCGCTGGTCCATGACGTCGCCGCGCACGAGGTGCAGCACCATCGCCAGGTACGCCTCGGGATCGCCGAGGCCGTAGATGGCCGAAACGGTCGCCACCACGATCGAGTCCGGCCGCTCGAGCAGCGACTTGGTGGCGGACAGGCGCATCTGCTCGATGTGCTCGTTGATCGAGGCGTCCTTCTCGATATACGTGTCCGAGGCCGGCACGTAGGCCTCGGGTTGGTAGTAGTCGTAGTATGAGACGAAGTATTCGACCGAGCTGTTCGGGAAGAACTGCCGGAATTCGCCGTACAGCTGCGCCGCCAGCGTCTTGTTGTGGGCGAGCACCATCGTGGGGCGCTGCTGCGCCTCGATGACGTTGGAGATCGTGAAGGTCTTGCCCGAACCGGTCGTGCCGAGCAGGGTCTGGTGTGCCAGGCCCGAGCTGATGCCGTCGTTGAGCTGCGCGATCGCCTCGGGCTGGTCCCCCGCGGGCTTGAAATCCGCCTGCAGCTCGAAACGAAGAGGCTTGTCCACGTCAGGTGACCCGCAAGAGTGCGTCTGCGAAAAAACCGTGCCGGAGGGAGGATTCGACCGCGGGCGAGCGACCGGTTGCCGTAAACTACGCTTCCGCTCTGACCCAGCCCCGGTGACCCGCGTGACTGTACCAGTTTCCCGCCGCGTTCAGCGCGTCAAGCCCTCGCCCACCCTCGCCGTGACAGCGCGCGCCGCGCGTCTGAAGGCGGAAGGCAAGGACATCATCGGTCTCGGCGCCGGCGAGCCGGACTTCGATACGCCGATGCACATCCAGGATGCCGGCGTGAATGCGATCCGCAAGGGCTTCACGCGCTACACGAACGTCGAAGGCATCAACGAGCTGCGCGACGCGATCGCCGCCAAGTTCAAGCGCGACAACGGGCTCGAGTACTCGCGCGACCAGATCCTGGTGTCGAGCGGAGCCAAGCAGACCATTTACAACCTGTGCGCCGCGATCCTCGATCCCGACGACGAGGCGATCATCCCTGCGCCGTACTGGGTCTCGTACCCGGACATGGTGCTGCTCGCCGACGGCAAACCGGTAACGGTATTTGCGGGCGCAGACCAGGGATACAAGATCACGCCGGCGCAGCTCGCCGCGGCGATCACGCCGCGCACGCGACTCTTCCTGCTCAACAGTCCGTGCAACCCCACCGGCGCTGCCTACACGCGCGCCGAGCTCGCGGCGCTGGCACGCGTGCTGCTCGATCACCCGCGCATCGTCATCGGCACCGACGACATGTACGAGCACATCTATTGGGCGAGCGAGCCGTTCTGCAGCCTCGTCACCGCCGAGCCGCGCCTGTACGAGCGCACGGTCACGATCAACGGCTGCTCGAAGGCGTACGCGATGACCGGCTGGCGCATCGGCTACTGCGGCGGCCCGAAGGAAGTCATCACGGCGATGAGCACGATCCAGGGGCAGTCGACGTCGAACGCCGCGAGCATGAGTCAGAAGGCTGCTGCGGTGGCGCTCGCCGGCGATCAGCGGTGCGTGGCGGAGATGAACGAGCAGTTCAAGAAGCGTCACGACTTCATCGTCGACGGTCTCAATACCCTGCCCGGCGTATCGTGCCTGCCCGGCGCAGGTACGTTCTATGCCTTCGCGAACGTCGAACGGGCGATGGCCGCGACGGGGTGCAGGGACGACAACGCATTCGCCGAGTTCCTGCTCAATCACGCCGGCGTCGCCGTCGTGCCCGGAACCGGTTTCGGCGCGCCTGGGCACATCCGCCTCTCTTTCGCCTGCAGCATGCAGACCCTCGAGGACGCCCTGCAACGCATGCGCCGGTGTCTTGCCGGAGCGCAGGCCAGGACAGCCTGACGGCGCTGCGGCTCCTTCACCTGCGATTCCGCGACTGAACCGCGGGCGCGCGGTACGTGACTGAATTCTTGACGGTTATTCTTGACTGAATTGGGGCGCGCTTGCAGAATCGCGCGCCTTGCCGAGTGGTCCGGCCCTGCCGGACGCCTCATCCGGATTGGCGCGTAGCTCAGCGGTAGAGCAGCTGACTGTTAATCAGCGGGTCGTTGGTTCGATCCCAACCGCGCCAGCCACTTCTTCGTTGTCGACCGCCTGCGCCAGGCGCGCGGCCTTTTTCCGGCGCCGGCGCTCCAGGTACATCATCCAGCCTGTCACCGCGAACAGCGGCATGCACAGGCTCGCGACGAGCATCGCGAGCAGTCCGGCGAAACCGAAGAAACTGCCGGAATGCAGCGCGAACATGCTGCCCATGATCTTGTGCCCGAGCGGCTTGTCGTCGTAGCGCTCGTGAGTCAGCACTGCTCCCGATGCGCCTGCGATGGTCATGCGGTTGTAGGCGCGCTCGTGCGGCGAATCCGTGTCGAGGTAGCGCAGCTCGATCGGCTTGTCCGCGGACTTGGGCAGCGTGATCGTCACCGTATCGTACTTCGGCGCCGCCTGCATGAATGCAATCCACGCCGCCGTCAGGTCGGACGCATCGAACTCGTCCTGCGCGGCTTCCGACTCGCGCTGCCCGCCGCGTTCGCGCGAGGACGCTGAACTGCGCCTCTCCGCCGAACCTCGTGCCGGCGCCGAACCTCGTGCCGGCGCCGAACCTTGTGCCGACGCCGAACCTTGTGCCGACGCCGAACCTTGTGCCGACGTCTGGCGTTGTCCCTGTCCTTGCCCCTGCCCTTGCGGACGCGGCGCGCCCGTGATGGCGAACAAGCCGTCGCGATACCACTCGAAGGACCAGTACAAGCCGGTCAGTGAAGCGAGGAGATAGAAAAGCAGAACCCACGTTCCGACGACCGCGTGCAGGTGCCACAGGAAGGTGCGTCCCTTCAGCGCCCAGCGAAACGTGAACCAGGTGCGCAGGCTGGTGACGATGCGAGGCCAACGCAGATACAGGCCGCTACCTGCGATGAACAGCAGCAACATCGTCGAGATGCCGACGATCAGCTTGCCGGTGTCGCCCGCTGCGAGCCGCCGATGAATGTCCTCGATGAAATGGAACGTCGCTTCACCCTTGCGCTCGGTGCCGAGCACGGAGCCGGAATACGGATCGAGGTACAGCGGCGTTCCGCGCCGGGCACCTCCCGAAGTACCAGGTCCTGAAGTACCGGGTTCTGAAGTACCGGGTTCTGAAGCGCCCTGCCCCTTCTCGACCAGAGTGGCGCGCACGGATGCCTCGGGTTGTGCCGCGATCGCGATGTTGCTCACGCGCCGCGATGCGTCGGCGGCACTCGCGACCGCCACGAGTTGCGCCGGCGTCAACCGTGTGCGCCCCGCGGGTCCGACGGTCATTACGTGCGGGTTCACGGCCCGCAGGATTTCTTCCTCGAACGACAACAGCGCCCCGGTGAAACCGACGATAGCGAGAACGACGCCGGCACTGATGCCGATGAGCCAGTGCGTCTGGAACCAGGCGTTGCGCCAGGTCAGCGAAGAAGCCTTCAGGCTCATGGGTGTCGCGCCTTCGCGGATCGGCCCGGTTTCACGGATCGGCCCAGCGGCGAACCAGGTTGTGGTAGACGCCGGTGAGCTGCACGGCGACGGGACTGGCGGGATCGTCGCGCGCCAATTTCTGGATGGCGGAATCGAGCTCGAACAGCAGCGCGCGCTCGCCGTCGTCGCGCACCATGCTCTGGATCCAGAAGAACGAAGCGATACGCGCGCCGCGAGTGATCGGCATCACCCGATGCAGACTGCTTGCCGGGTACAGCACCAGGTGCCCCGCCGGCAGCTTGATGCTGTGCACGCCGCAAGTGTCTTCGACCACCAGCTCACCGCCCTCGTATTCGTCGAGCGATGACAGGAAGAGTGTCGCCGACAAGTCGGTGCGAATGCGATGCGCCGTGCCGCGCACCTGCCGGATGGCGTTATCCACGTGAGTGCCAAAGGCGTGGCCGGGCTCGTAGCGGTTGAACAACGGCGGGAACACGCGGGCCGGCAGGGCTGCCGAGACGAACAACGGATTGGCTTCCAGCGCCTGCAGAATCAGCGTTCCGAGCTCGCGCGCCGCGGGTGTGCCCTCCGCCACCTGCAGGTTGTTCTTCGTCTGTGCCGACTGATAGCCCGCAGTGACGCGCCCGTCGCCCCATTGCGCTTCGGCGAGCACGCGCCGGCAATGCGCCACCTGCTCCGCGGTGAGCACGTCGGGTACCTGCAGAATCATCCGCAGTACCCGCCGTTACGAAGCATTCGACGCCGCGCCTGCACCACCGCCGTGCCTGACTTACCAGCTCACGGCCAGACGCAGCTGCGCCGTGCGTCCGGGTGCCGGAACCGCATGCGACCCGCCGCCGTGCAGCTTCTCGAAGTATTCCTCGTCAGCCAGATTGAAGACGTTGAGGAACAGGCCGATGTGCTCGCTGAAGACGTACGAAGCCGAGGCGTCGAGCAGCCAGAATGCATCGAGCTCGGTAGTCACCGTGTTGCTGACCGTGCGCTCGGAGATGTACTGCGCACCGAAGCCCAGCTCGAGGTTCGGCATCACCGCGTACGTCGTCCAGAGATTGAACGTGTGCGGCGGCGTATTGCCGATTTCGTTGCCCGCCTCCAGCGGATTGTTGGATTCGGTGATCTCGCTGTCCATGTAGGCGTAGCCACCGAACACCGCCCAGGCCTCGCTCACGTTGCCGGAAAAGCCCAGCTCGACACCGTCCACGCGCTGCTCGCCGTCGAGCACGGTGGGCGGCTCGCCGGGCAACCCCGGGGTTCGTGCGTTCGTTTTCTCGGTGCGGAACAGCGCCGCGGTGAGCGACAGACGCTCGTCGAGCACGTCCCACTTCGTGCCGACTTCGATGGTCCGGCTCTCTTCTGGCTCGAGCGAAGAGTTGGCCGCGGTGATGACGCCCGTTTCCGCGGACGGATTGAACGACGTGCCGCTCACCAGATAGATGCTGCCGTTCTCCCGTGGCTTGAAGACCGCGCCGGCGCGCCAGCTGGTCATCGAGTCGCGCGACTCGACGACCGTCGCGACCCCGGTGTTCGCGATGCCCTCGCTGCTGACGTCGAAGCGATCGTGGCGCAAGCCGGCGTTGAAGTACCACCGCCCGCCGATGCTGAGCGTGTCGAACGCGAAGACGCCGAAGGTGTCGCCGGTATTCTCGGTGCTGCCGTTGCCGACGAACGCGGGGTCGTAGGGAGTGTTCGGATCCGGATCGGTGAGGTCGTCGAGCGGCGCCGCCGGCGTGAGCGTATAGGCGCGCGTCTTGAACAGCTCGCGGCTGAACTCGAAACCGGTCACGACGCTGTGGCGCACGCCGCCGGTCGCGAACTCGAGCGTGGCATCGGTCTGGTTGATGGCCAGCGTGTTGATCGAATCGCGCACGTTCGGATTGCGCTGCACCGTGTCGGCGGTCGCGTCGGCGTTGCGCGGCGGCGTCACGATCGACCAGAGATCGTTCTCGGCATAGCGGAACTGGCTGCGCACGCTGAGCGCGTCGTTGACGTCGTGCTCGATGCGCGCCGTGCCGACGCTGGCGAGCGAATCCTCGGCGTTCAAGCCTTCGAAGCCGTACCAGTTGCTGCGATCGACGTCGACGAGCAGCTGGCCCTGCGTGGTCGGCAGTCCGTAGTCCGTGACGTTGTCCTGTTCGAGATGGTAGTAGCCGAGGACCAGGCGGGTCGGCGAGTCGAGGCCGAACGCGATCGTCGGCGCGATGCCCCAGCGCGAGTTTTCGGCCATGTCGCGGCCTTCGACTTCGGCGTCGTGGTACATCGCGTTGAAGCGCAGGGCGGTGCCCTCGGCGAGCGGCTGATTGATGTCGGCCGTCGCGCGCTGATAGCCGGCGGTACCGAGCGCCAGCGTGCTCGAGAACGCCTGATCGAGCGTCGGGCGCTTGCTCACCTGGTTGATCGAGCCGCCCGTCGACCCGCGCCCGCCGAACGCGGAGTCGGGACCCTTGGCAACTTCTACCGCCTGGAGATTGAACGGATCGCGGTTCGAGAACTGCGCGACTTCGCGCATGCCGTCGAAGAAGAGGTCGGTTTGCGCGGCGAACCCGCGAATGCGGAACTGATCGCCGCGCGCTCCGCCACCCTCGCCGGCGACCAGCGTGATGCCCGGAACGTTGCGCAGTGCCTCGGAGAGCGTCGATGCCCCGCGCTCTTCGATCAGCTTCTGCGGTACCACCGTGATCGTGCGCGGCTCGTCGCGCAGCGGCACAGTGATTTTCGAGGACTGCGCGCGGCCGGTCTGGTAGCCGGTCGGCTCTTCGGCTTCGACCGACACCTTCGGGAGCTGCCGGGGCTCCTCGTTGCTCTGCGCGTGGGCGGTTGCGGCAGTGGCGGCGGCGGCTGTCGCAAGAATCAGACTGATGGCGCTTTGCAGGGTACGCATATGAAAAGCCAGGACCTCCCGGGTCGCGAAAATGTGGATTCGGCTGGCTTTCCCTTGGGGATGGCTGGCTCGTGGGTGCAGCCTTGAGAAAAAGCTGCACTTTGGCTGAAGCTGGACTATAATTGCGACTCATTCTCATTTGCAACTGTCTAGTCGCTTTTTCGCCAACGCCGTACGCCCACGAAACACCTGAAGTTCATGAGCAAGCCCGAACGCTCGTTTGCAGCCGATGCTCCCGGACGCGCCCTGGCGTTCGGTGTCGTCGTGGCTGCACACATCGCGTTGCTCGTCGGTTTGGCTCACGCCGGCTTCTCGCCAGGCCGTAGTCTGGAAAGGGATCCGCTGCAGGTCGCCTTGCTGATGGAAACCACGGATGCCATGGAGGTGCCGCCACCGCCGCCGCCGCGCATCGAGCCGCCACACGTCGAACTGATTCCGCCCGACGTGACGATCGAGTGGGAGCGCGAAGCACCCAGCAACGCGATCACGGTGAGCCTGGAACGCCAGGCCCCTGCCCTGCCGCGGGCAGGTTCGGTCGAGCCTCTGCTCGTATCGGAAGTCGAGTACGTGCGACCGCCACGCCCGGCCTATCCGCCGGCGGCGCGCAAGCGCCGGCAAGAGGGCATGGTCGTCCTGCGGGTTCTGGTCGATGCGATCGGTCGGCCTGCGGCGGTTGAGATCGAGGAATCGAGCGGTTTCCCGCTGCTCGATTCGGCGGCGCGCGACGCAGTGAAGCAGACTCAGTTCCGGCCGCACCTCGAGAACGGCGTGGCTCGTCCGGTGCTCGTGCTCATTCCGATCGAATTCGGTCTGCGCAATCGCGTCGCAAGCAGTTCAGCAGGCTGAGCGGCGACGGCCGGCGCCATGCCGGCGCCATGCCGGCGCCATTGCCGGCGCGATGGGCCCGTCAGCTCTGTCGGCGTGATTCAGCCAGCTCGAGAAGGTACTTCTCGAATTCCTTGCCCAGCGCCGAATGATTCAGTGCGTACTCGACGGTCGCCTGCAGATAGCCCAGCTTGCTGCCGCAGTCGTAGCGGCGACCTTCGAACTGGTACGCGTAGACCTCTTCGTCACCGAGCAGCGCCGCGATTCCGTCCGTGAGCTGGATTTCTCCGCCGGCGCCGCGCCCCGTGGTCTCCAGTCGATCGAAGATCGTCGGGGTGAGGATGTAGCGACCGACGACGGCCAGCGTCGACGGTGCCGCCGCAGGCTTCGGCTTCTCGACGATGCTCGCTACGCGACTCACGCGTCCGTCCGGAGAATTCACTGCGACGATGCCGTAGCGATCCGTCTCGTCACGAGGCACTACCTGCACCCCCAGCACGCTCGCCTCGCGCACGCGATACACGTCCGCCATCTGCTTCAGACACGGCGTCTGCGCGTCGATCAGGTCGTCGGCGAGATGGACGAAGAAAGGCTCGTGCCCGACCACGGGACGCGCGCACAGCACGGCGTGGCCCAGGCCGAGCGGCGCAGGCTGGCGTATGTACACGCAGGTAGCCCACGACGGCAGGATCCCGCGCAACGAGTCGAGCAACTCCTGCTTGCCTTGCGCTTCGAGCGCCGCCTCGAGCTCGTGGTCGGAATCGAAGTGATCCTCGATCGCGCGCTTGGAGCTGCCGGTGATGAAGACGAGATTGCGCGCTCCCGCCGCCAACGCCTCTTCGGCCGCGTATTGAATCAGCGGCTTGTCGACGATCGGGAGCATTTCCTTCGGGCTGGCCTTCGTGGCGGGAAGGAATCGGGTACCGCGTCCGGCGACCGGGAACACGGCGGCGCGGATCGGTGTGTAGCGTGACATTTCGGCCTCTTGCCTCGAACCGCAACAGGCCGGGAATGATACCGAAAAAGGGGGCGCGGGCCCGTGCCGGGGTGGCACGAACCCGCGCCCGAGGCCCCCGCGACGGGGGCAGCGGGGAACTGATCTGCGGAGGCCGGGCAGCGCGCCCTCAGGACCTGCGGCAGTGGCACCGCAATGTCGGCACTTCCAGCATGGGAATTTCCAGGTGTCGGAATTTCAATCGGCGTCCGGCTTCGGCGCTTTTTCGCGCGACTTCTCGCTCGCGTCGCCGCCCTTACCACCGGCGACCTTGATGTTCGCGCGATTCTCTTCGACCACGCTCTTGCCGATGCCCTTCACGCGTGCCAGATCGTCGGCACTCTTGAACGGACCGTTCTTCGCTCGATCGTCGACGATCGCCTGGGCGCGCGACAGGCCGATGCCCTTGAGCTCGCGTGCCAGCGTCTTGGCGTCCGCGCTGTTGATGTCGACGGGCCCGGCCAGTACCGCGCAAGGGATCAGCATTGCGGCAAGTGCCAGCTCACAAAGTCGGCGTTGCAGAGTGCGAAACATGGATCTCCTCCTTGAGTAACGTGCGGCAGAAGCAGAACGTGGGCGCAACTATCCGCGAAGCACGCGTGCGTCGACAGCCGCATTTGTGTCGCATTGATATCGATTTGCACGCGTTCACGCGCAAGTCGGCGCGCCAGCACGCGCGGCGGGTATCAGCGCGTGCAGCGGGCGAGGAACTCAGTACGCGGGGGTGCGCACCGGATCGGTCACGGTGACGTGCGGGTGGAGGCTGTCCCACGCCTTGCAACCAGGACACTGCCAGAACCACGCCTGACTGCCGAACCCGCATTCGCCGCACTGGTAGCGAGGGCCACGACCCAGCACGCGCGCAAGCACGCGTGCCATGCGCCGCCACGTTTCGAGGGGAGGTTCGGTGCCGGACAGCAACGGCTCGATCAGCTGTTGCAGAACGCTGTCACCGAGCACGTATTCGCGCACCGCCGACAGCGCAGCGGGCGTCTTCAGCACATCCGTGAGTATCAATGCCTGCGCAATCTCGGTCTGCCGCCGCCGGTCGCGACGCCAGGCCTCGATCACCGCGTTGAGAGCCTCGTCGTTGCCGAGCCGCTCGCAAGTCGCCTGCAGGCGCGGCAGAACCTCGAACAGCAGAACCGGGCTGCGCTTGAGAGCGATGAGCAGCAAGCGGCTCGCGAGCAGATATTCACCGGCCGCTTGCGCCAGCTCTGCCCGCACCAGCGCGGCCCGTGCGAAGCGCCTTTGCTCGCGCCGAGCCGCGCGCAGATGTCCCCGCGCTTCGTCGATCTGGCCGGCCGCGCGCGCTGCCTCGGCCAGCTCGCAATGGTAGTGCGCGACCGCCGAAGCCTGCGCGGGCCCGCCGTTGGCAGCCAGCTGGCGGTGCGTCGCTATCGCCTGCGGCCAGTCGCGCTGCTGCTCGTAGATGCGCGTCAGCGAGCGCAGCGCTGTGACCCGATGCGTGTCCGAAGCGATCAGCACCTGGAACATCCGTTCGGAATGATCGAGAAGTCCCGCGCGCAGATAGTCGATCGCCAGCTCGAGCAGCGCCAGCTCGCGCTGCTCGGGATCGAGTTTGGGGCGGTCCAGGATGTTCTGATGCACGCGGATCGCGCGATCCACCTCGCCGCGCCGACGGAACAGGCTGCCGAGCGCGAAGTGGATCTCGACCGTCTCGCGGTCGACGTCCACCATGCGCATGAACACTTCCACGGCACGATCGGGCTGCTCGTTGATCAGGAAGTTGAGCCCGGCAAAGTAGTCGGCGGGCAGGCGCCGGCGGCCGAGACGGCGCGCCGCGCGCTGTGCGCGTCGCCCGACGTACCAGCCCGTGAAGCCCGCCGCGGCCAGCAGTACCGCCACGATGGCGGGAGATTCAAACTCCATCGCGGGGGAGCGGACGCACGTTCTTGAGCTCCGCTTCGGCGAGGCGCAGGTGCCTGCGCAGCTCCGCGCGCTCCTGCGTGAGGCGGCGCACGAAGCGCCAGGCGCTCGCGATGCCGGCGGCCCAGCCGAGCGCGAACGAGACGATGAGCCACTGACCGCTGGTGAGCTCGATCTGCGCGAACAGCAGCTCGACGCGCAACGCCTGCGGATTGACAGCGGCGAGCGCCGCTCCGAGGGCGAAGACGATGAGCACGCAGATGACGAACAGCGGTCGCGACATGTGAATTCCTTGTCCGAACTGTATCACCGCGTCCACCGCGCCGGTCAGCGCAATCCTACAGGCGTATCTGCCGGCAACCTGCCGACAGCGATCGCGGCCGGCCGATAGCGTTGGTTGCGCAGTTCACGGAGGAATGCCATGACCCGCTCTCTGCCGGCCCTGTTCGCGCTGCCGCTGCTGCTCGCCGCGCTCCTCGCCTGCGAACGCAAAGACGAGACAACGACGCCGGCAACCAGCGCGCCGTCCGCGGCCGATGAAATGAGCAGCGCTGCCGACGCGGCGAATCCTCCGGGTGAGGAGCCGCCGACGCCCGGCGCCCGCGTGACGTTCGCGCCCACCCAGGGCAACAAGGCTGCCGGTGAGCTCTTGCTGTTCAACGAGGGCACCTCGGTGCGCCTGAGCGGGCAGGTCACCGGCCTCAAAGCCGGCACCGATCACGCGATCCACATCCACGAGAAAGGCGACTGCAGCGCGCCGGATGGGAGCAGCGCAGGCGACCACTTCAATCCGACTTCGCGCACGCACGGACACCCCGACGCGCCGGAGCAACATCACTCCGGCGACATGTACAACGTCTACGCCGACGACAAAGGCATCGCGGCGGTGGAGAACCGCGCGACGGAAGCAACACTCGGCGATGGTGCGCCCACGGACGTGATGGGCAGATCGGTCGTGGTCCACGAAAAGGCCGACGACTACAAGACCCAGCCGGCGGGCAATTCCGGTAAACGGATCGCCTGCGGCGTGATTCAGCCGCAGCCGTGAGCGAATAGCAGGCGCGATCGAACGTTATCGGGCAGTAGCCGCCGGCAGCAGCCGACGGCGGCCGGCGGCAGCCGGTGACGGCTCAGTCGTGGATGGGGAGGTCTGCGCCCTCGTTGACGCGCTCGCGCAGATCTTTGCCGGGCTTGAAGTGCGGAACGTACTTGCCCGCGAGCGCCACCGCTTCGCCGGTCTTCGGGTTGCGGCCCTGGCGCGGCGGCCGGAAGTGCAGCGAGAAGCTGCCGAAGCCGCGGATTTCGATGCGCTCACCCTGCGCGAGCGCATCGCTCATGATCTCCAGGATCTGCTTCAGCGCCAGCTCGACGTCCTTCGCAGGCAGGTGCTTCTGCTTCGCGGTGATTATCTCGATGAGTTCGGATTTCGTCATGCCGGCCTCTCGCTCGGGCTAAGGACCAGGTTTTCCTGACCGGCCCCGGGAAAGCATTCGCGTCGTCGCGAAACTCTCCTGGGCGGTCTCTTAGTCCTGCCCGCCGATTTGCTCCTTGAGCAGGTCGCCGAGGCTGGTGCCCGACGAGGACTCGGTGGTCTTGTAGTTCTGCACCGCTTCGGCTTCTTCGTGGGCCTCCTTGGCCTTGATCGACAGCGCGATGGTGCGGCCCTTGCGGTCCACGCCGGTGAACTTGGCTTCCACTTCGTCACCCACCTTCAGGATCGTGCGCGCGTCCTCGACGCGATCGCGCGACAGCTCGGAGGCCCGCAGGTGGCCCTCGACGCCGTTGCCGAGATCGATGATCCCGCCCTTGGCGTCCACCTCGCGCACCGTACCGCGCACGATGCTGCCCTTCGGGTGATCGGCCAGGTAGCTGGAGAACGGATCCTTGGCGAGCTGCTTGATGCCGAGCGAGATGCGCTCGCGCTCCGGGTCGATGGTGAGCACCATCGCCTCGAGCTGCTGACTCTTCTGGAAATTGCGCACGGCTTCCTCGCCGGGCACGTCCCAGGAGATGTCCGAGAGATGCACGAGGCCGTCGATGCCGCCGGGCAGGCCGATGAAGATGCCAAAGTCCGTAATGGACTTGATCTGGCCGGTCACCTTGTCGCCGCGGTTGTAGTTGTCCGCGAACTCCTTCCACGGATTTGCCTTGCACTGCTTGAGGCCGAGGGAGATGCGGCGGCGCTCCTCGTCGATGTCGAGCACCATCACTTCCACTTCCTGGCCGACGTGCACCACCTTCGCGGGGTTCACGTTCTTGTTGGTCCAGTCCATTTCCGAGACGTGCACCAGGCCTTCCACGCCTTCTTCGATCTCGACGAAGCAACCGTAGTCGGCGATGTTCGTCACCTTGCCGAAGATGCGGGTGTTGGGCGGATAGCGGCGCGAGATCGCCTGCCACGGATCCGCGCCGAGCTGCTTGAGGCCCAGCGACACGCGCGAGCGCTCGCGGTCGAACTTCAGGATGCGCACGTCGATCTCGTCGCCCACCTTGACGACTTCCGACGGGTGCTTGACGCGCTTCCACGCCATGTCGGTGATGTGCAGCAGGCCGTCGATGCCGCCGAGGTCGACGAACGCGCCGTAATCGGTCAGGTTCTT
>Ga0187894_10003841_pt1 | contig 16526 bp, 7 predicted proteins | sample GBC1701081metaG_FD_136650 | JGI IMG/M metagenome (GOLD analysis project Ga0187894, IMG submission 136650) | White microbial mat communities from a lava cave in the Kipuka Kanohina Cave System on the Island of Hawaii, USA - GBC170108-1 metaG ... | reverse complement strand
TAGCCGGCGAGGGATGCGACCCCTTCCTGAATGCGTGCCCCGCCGGAGTCGTTCAGGCCGATGACGGGGGCGCCGACCTTGATGGCGTGGTCCATGATCTTGCAGATCTTCTCCGCGTGGGCTTCCGACAGGGCGCCGCCGAACACCGTGAAGTCCTGCGAAAAAACGAACGCCAGCCGTCCGTTGATGGTGCCGTAGCCGGTGACCACCCCGTCGCCCGGGATCTTGGTGTCCGCCATGCCGAAGTCGGTCGACCGATGCTCGACGAACATGTCCCATTCCTCGAAGCTGCCGCGATCGAGCAGCAGCTCGATGCGTTCGCGCGCGGTGAGCTTGCCCTTGGCGTGCTGCGCCTCGATGCGCTTCGCGCCGCCCCCCAGGCGCGCGGCGGCGCGCTTCTCCTCGAGCTGACGAATGATGTCTTGCATTTGTTGGTTCCTTATCGTTGTCCGTTCAGCCTGATCAGGCGCGCGGCCGCGGCAGAGGGCGAGCTGCGACCGCGCGCCACCTCCCCGGCTAGACTCTCCAATTGCTGTCGCACGGCAGGATGAGCGCGGAACTGGGCGCGCAGCGCCTCGTCGATCATCTGCCACATCCAGGAGAGCGCCTGCTGCTTGCGCTTCTCGGCCAGCTCGCCTTGCGCGCGCAGCGCGTCGCGGCAGGCGCAAATCCTGGCCCACAGCTCCGGGATTCCCGCGCCGCTGACTGCCGACACCGCGAGCGCCTCGGGGGCCCAGTGCCGCGTCCGCGGCCGCAGCATCGTCAGCACCCGGGAGATCTGCGCTGCCGCGCTGTCCGCGGCATCGCTATCCAGGTCGGCCTTGTTCACCGCGACGAAGTCGGCCAGCTCGACTACGCCCTTTTTCATCGCCTGCAGCTCGTCGCCGGCGTTGGGCAGCTGCAACAGCAGGAACAGGTCGGTCATGTTGGCCACCGCGATCTCGGATTGCCCGACCCCGACTGTCTCCACGATGACGATGTCGAAGCCCGCCGCCTCGCAGGCGAGCACTGCTTCGCGCGTGCGCGCGGCCACGCCGCCGAGCGAGCCGGCCGCCGGAGAGGGGCGGATGAACGCGTCCGCATGCTTGGAGAGCCTCTCCATGCGGGTCTTGTCGCCCAGGATCGAACCGCCGCCGATCGACGAGGACGGATCGACCGCAAGCACGGCGACCCGGCGGCCCTCGCCGAGCAGCATCAGCCCGAACGCTTCGATGAAGGTCGACTTGCCGACCCCCGGTACCCCCGTAATGCCGATCCGCAGGGAATTCCCGGTGTGGGGCAGCAGCGCATCGACCAGGGCTTGGGCCCGCGGCCCGTCTTCGGGCCGCGTCGACTCGATCAGCGTGATGGCTTTGGCGAGACCGCGCCGGTCTCGCCCGAGGACAGCGCCAAGCAGGGCCTTGTCCCTGGCGTTCAGCGGCGAATCGGGGGCCCCCATCCCCGGCAATTCAGGCCGCGGCGACCGGCTGCCTGGCGCGCTTTTCCGCGCGCACGGCGGCGAGCACACGGCGCGCGGCGTCGACGATCACCGTCCCTGGCCCGAACACCCCCTTCGCGCCCGCTTTTTCCAGGAACTCGTAGTCCTGCGCCGGGACGACCCCGCCCACGAACACCGCCACGTCGCCGGCTCCCTGCGAGCGTAGCGCCTCGATGAGCTGCGGCACCAGCGTCTTGTGTCCGGCGGCGAGCGTGGAGACGCCGATCGCGTGCACGTCGTTCTCGATCGCTTGCCGGGCGGTCTCCTGCGGCGTCTGGAACAGCGGGCCGATGTCGACATCGAAGCCGAGGTCAGCGAACGCCGTCGCGACCACTTTCGCGCCGCGGTCGTGCCCGTCCTGGCCGATCTTCGCGATCATGATGCGGGGCCGGCGTCCTTCCTCCGCGGCAAAGGCCTCGATCTCCCGCTTCATCTCGTTCCAGCCGGCGTCGTCGTCGAACGCGGCGCCGTAGACGCCGCTCACGCTTTCGGTCGTTGCGCGGTAGCGGCCGAAAACCTTCTCCAGCGCGTCGCTCACCTCACCGACGGTTGCGCGGGCACGCATTGCGTCGATCGAAAGGGCGAGCAGATTGCCCTCGCCGCTGCTCGCGGCAGCATCCAGGGCAGCCAGCGCCGCGGCCACGGCCCCGGGGTCGCGCGCCGCCCGGATGCGCTTCAGGCGCGCAATCTGCGATTCGCGCACCGCTGTGTTGTCGATCTCGCGTGCCTCGACGGAGGGTTCCTCCGCGAGGCGGTAACGGTTCACGCCGACGATCACGTCCTCGCCGCGGTCGATCCGCGCCTGCTTCTCCGAGGCGCAGGCCTCGATGCGCAGCTTCGCCCAGCCCGAGGCGACGGCCTTGGTCATGCCGCCCATCGCCTCGATCTCCTCGATGATCTTCCAGGCCTGGTCGGCCAGATCCTGCGTGAGCCGTTCCATCATGTAAGAACCTGCCCAGGGGTCGACGACCCTGGTGATATGCGTCTCTTCCTGCAGGATCAGCTGGGTATTGCGAGCGACGCGCGCTGCAAAATCGGAAGGCAGCGCGATCGCCTCATCGAAGGAATTGGTGTGCAGGCTCTGGGTGCCTCCGAACACCGCCGCCATCGCCTCGATCGCCGTTCGCACGATGTTGTTGTACGGATCCTGCTCGGTGAGCGACCAGCCCGAAGTCTGCACGTGCGTACGCAGCATCATTGAGCGCGGGTTCTTGGGACCGAACTCCTTCATGATCCGCCACCAGAGGAGACGCGCGGCGCGCAGCTTGGCCACCTCCAGGTAGAAATTCATGCCGACGCAGAAGAAGAACGACAGCCGGCCGGCGAAATCGTCCACGTCCATGCCGCGCGCGATCGCGGTGCGCACGTACTCCCGGCCGTCGGCGAGCGTCAGCGCGAGCTCGAGCGCCTGCGTCGCGCCGGCCTCCTGGATGTGATAACCCGAGATCGAGATGGAGTTGAAGCGCGGCATCCTGTTCGAGGTGTACTCGATGATGTCGGCGACGATCCGCATCGAGGGCCCGGGCGGATAGATGTAGGTATTGCGGACCATGAACTCCTTGAGGATGTCGTTCTGGATGGTCCCCGAGAGCTGCTCCTGCCGCACCCCCTGTTCCTCCCCCGCGACGATGAAGGCGGCCAGCACCGGCAGCACCGCGCCGTTCATCGTCATCGATACGCTGACCTTGTCGAGCGGGATGCCGTCAAAGAGGATTTTCATGTCCTCTATGCTGTCGATCGCGACGCCCGCCTTGCCCACGTCGCCGACGACGCGCGGGTGGTCGGAATCGTAGCCCCGGTGCGTGGCAAGGTCGAATGCGACCGACACGCCCTGGCCGCCGCCGGCGAGCGATTGCCTGTAGAAGGCATTGGACTCCTCGGCGGTCGAGAAGCCGGCGTACTGGCGGATGGTCCACGGTCGCACCGTGTACATCGTTGCCTGCGGGCCGCGCAGGAACGGTTCGAACCCCGGCAGGGTGTTTACGTACGGGAGCCCCCTGGTGTCGGCCGCGGTGTACAGCGGCTTGACCTCGATCCCTTCCGGCGTCTTCCAGACGAGCGCATCCTCGCCTCCGGGTGCGGATTTCGCTGCCGCCTTCTGCCAGTCCTCGAGTTCAACCCGCGGTAGCGGGGGAGTCTCGGCCATGGAGCTGCCTCCTGGTTTGCCGCACTGCTTAATGGGGGATTTTCCCACTTCGCGCCGGGGGCGGCCAGTTCGGACCGTTGCCGGGCGCTCAGGGAGCTGCGACCGGAAGCGTGCGAACCCGCCGCCCAGTGGCGGCATGGATGGCGTTGCAAAGCGCCGGGGCAATGGGCGGTACCCCGATCTCTCCGACCCCGCCCAGCACGTCAGGCGCGCCGTTGATGAGGCGCACCTCGACGCTCGGCATCTGGTCGATGCGCAGCAAGGGGTAGTCGTGAAAGTTCGAATTGACCGCGGCACCCGCCTCAAACACGACTTTGCCGTGCAGGGCCGCTGTCAGGCCGAATGCGACGGCTCCCTCGATCTGGGCCACGACGCCGTCCGGATGGACCGCGAAACCGCAATCCACCGCGCACACGACGCGCTCGACGGCGATGCCGCCGCCCTCGCGCACGCTCACATCGGCGGCCATGGCGACAAAACTGCCGTACGAAGCATGCAAGGCGAAGCCGCGCCCGCGGCGCGGACCGGCGGGCGGAGGGCCGGCCATCGCGGCCACGGCCTGCAGCACGCCGAGGTGACGCGGAGCGCCGGCGAGCATGCGCTGTCGCAGCTGTACCGGATCGGCGCCTGCAGCCCCGGCGATCTCGTCGATGAAGGATTCGACGGCAAAAGCGTTGTAGGAGTGCCCGACCGAGCGCCAGAAGCCGACCGGAAACGGCAGTTCCGCGGGGACGTATTCCACCTGCAGGTCGGCAATCCGATAGGGCAGATCCTTTGCGCCCTCGACTGCGGTGGGATCGACCGGACCCTTGAAGTTCGGGTCCTGGCGCAGGATCGACGGCGCCACGATGCGATGCCGCCAGGCCGCGGGCAGGCCATCTGCGCCCAGCCTCGCTTCGAGCAGGTGCGAGGAGCAGGGCCGGTATTTGTCGTGCCGCAGGTCGTCGTCGCGCGTCCACAGCACCTGCACCGGTCGGCGCACGAGGCGAGACAACTCCACCGCTTCGAGTGCGTAGTCGTCCTCCACGCGCCGCCCGAACCCGCCGCCCGCCAGGGTAACGTTGACGGCGACCTTGTCGACCGGCAGTCCAAGCAGCCGGACGGCGGAATCGCGTATCCGCTCGGGCGACTGGGTCGGCGCCCAGATCGTGCAGGAGCCGTCGCGTACGTCAGCCGTACCGTTCATCGGCTCCATCGTGGCGTGCGCGAGGTAGGGCAGGCGGTATCGGGCCTGCACCAGCCGGCCCGGACCGGTCAAGCCGCCGGCGCCCCTGCCTTCCTTGCGTGCCACGGCGCCTTCCTGGCGCAATCGCTCGTCGAGGTGCGCGTCGATCGCGTTGCTGTCCCATCGGGTGTGGGGTCCGTCAACCCAGTCGATCTTCAGCGCCTGCCGGCCCTGGATCGCGGCATGGGTATGGTCCGCGACGACCGCTACGCCGCGGCTCACGGCGAGCACATCGCGCACGCCGGGAACTGCTTTTGCGGCCGCGGCTTCGAATTCGCGCAGCTTGCTGCCGGGCACCGGGGGTCGGACGATAGTCGCGAACACCATTTCCGGTACGCGAACGTCGATGCCGAAGCGCGCCGAGCCATCGATCTTCGCTGCGAGATCCAGGCGCGGCATGTTCTTGCCGACATAGCGCAGCTCGGAAAGGGGTTTGAGCGCCGGCGTGGCCGGAACTGGCCGCCGCGCGGCAGGGCGCACCAGTTTGCCGAAAGAAAGCTGTCGGTTGCTCGGCCCGTGCCGGACCTGTCCTTGCTCGGCCCGGCATTCCGCAGCCGCCACGCCGAGCGCGTCGGCCGCCGCCCCGACCAGCATCTCCCGCGCAGCGGCGCCGACCAAGCGCAGTTCCGCGAACATGCCCCTGACGCTCCAGCTGACCCCGGTAAGCTGATTCCCGTACGCGGCCGAATCTCCGGGCGCCTGGACCACCCGCAGCCGTTCCGGATCGGCGCCGAGTTCGTCGGCCAGGATCATCGGCAAGGCAGTCGCGACACCCTGTCCCATATCGAGCTTGGACAGCCAGATCGTCACCAGCCCCGATTCATCGATGGCGAGGAACGCGTCGGGCGCGAACGCCTGCTCGCGCCGCGGAACGACGCGCCGGCGTTGCCCGCGCCGGCGGAGCAGGCGCGTTCCGCCGTAGATGCCCACACCGAGCACCGCGGCGCCGGCCACGCCTGCCAGGAGCAGGGCGCGGCGGGAAGGGCGAAACGGCCGGGAGGTCATGGCGCACGCGGTGCGTGCTCGCCTGCTTGGGTCGTCAGCGCCATCGCGGTCAGGATATAGCCTTGTTCCACCAGCAGCCGGCCGCGCAGTTCGTCGCCTGCCGCGAACGGCGCCGCGTCCTGCTGGAATACGGCCAGGAACGTGCCGCCCTCCATGTCGAGCAAGATGTGCATGGCGTGAAAATTGAGGAAGGTGTGCGACAGCACGTACTGGCACTTGTACGCGCATTCCTTGGCGCTGAACATGATCTTGCCGAGCAGGTAGCGTTCGCTTTCGGCCCGTGACTCAAGGTAGGCCCGTTCTTCGGGTCGGCAGACGATGCGCAGCAGTTCGGGCTTTATGGGCACCGCTTGCTCCACGTCCAGCCCGAGCGAGCGAAAGCCGTCGGCGACGCGGGCAACAGCGACCGAGCACAGGCTGTCTGCATGCGATATGCAGCCGACCACGCCCCGCGGCCAGATCGGAACGCGATCCCGGCCCTGGAGAATCGGCGCTGGTTCCTGCCAACCCATCGCCGCCAGCGCCCGGCGCGCGCAGGTCCTTCCGGCCGCGAACTCCCGGCGGCGTTTTTCCACCGCCTGCGCAACCGCGGCACGTTCTTCGGGAAGCAAGGCATCTCCGGCCGCGCCCGGATCCATCTCCGCGGTGCGAACAAGGGGATCGAATAGCCGCGAAGCCAGCGTCATCGGTGGAAGGCGTCCGTCAATCATCGCCAGCGTTGCCCGGATAGATTATCCTCGCGGGGCAGTTTGCGGACGAGCATGAATGTTTGCATTCTTTGACGGTCGGACCGCAACAGAATGATGGACCATTCGTGGCTCGAAAAATAGCATGCCGGCCGCCCTCGGACATGCGCCGTTCCGGAAGCGGCGGGGCGGGCGACGCGGTTTGATTTTCCCGGCAATCCCGTGATAGAGACGAGCTAGCCCATGTCGAATCCAGAGTCCAACGAGTCCGACATCGCCATCGTCGGGATGGCCGCGCGTCTGCCCGGCGCGCGGGACATCGCGGAGTACTGGCGGAACATTCGCGACGGCGTCGAGTCGGTTCAGGTGTTTACCGACGAGCAGCTCCTGGCGGAAGGCGAGTCAGCGGAGAATCTTCGCAAGCCGAACTACGTTCGCGCGGGCGCGCCGCTCAATGGCATGGAAATGTTCGACGGCGAGTTCTTCGGCTTCTCGCCCCGGGAATCGGCGATCATGGATCCGCAGCACCGCCACTTCCTGGAGTGCGCCTGGGAGGCGCTCGAGAACGCGGGTCATCCGCCGGAGCGCTTCAAGGGGCCGATCGGCGTTTTCGGCGGCTGCGGGATGGGCAGCTACTTTTACTTCAACGTCTGCTCGAACCGGGAGCTGGTCGATTCGGTCGGCCTGTTCCTGCTCCGACATACCGGCAACGACAAGGATTTTCTTGCGACGCGCCTCTCCTATCTGCTCGACCTGAAGGGGCCGAGCGTCGGCGTTCAGACGGCCTGTTCGACTTCGCTGGTGGCCGTGCATCTTGCGTGCCAGAGCCTGCTCGCCGGGGAATGCGAAATGGCGCTCGCCGGCGGCGTGACGATCGAGTTCCCGCACCGCCGCGGGTACTTCTACCACGAGGGCGAGGTGCTGTCCCCGGACGGCCATTGCCATGCCTTCGACCATCGAGGTCAGGGCACGGTCTTCGGCAGCGGCACCGGGATCGTGGCGCTGCGGCGGCTGCAGGACGCGATCGAGGACGGTGATCACATCCACGCCGTGATCAAGGGTTCTGCGGTCAACAACGACGGCGCGGGAAAGGTGGGTTACCTCGCGCCGAGCGTCGATGGCCAGGCCGCCGCGGTGGCCGAGGCGCACGCCGTCGCCAACGTGGGGGCAGAAACCATTGGCTACATCGAGTGCCATGGCACCGGCACGTACATGGGAGATCCCATCGAGATTGCGGCCCTGACACAGGCATTCCGGCAGAGCACGAAACGGACCGGGTTCTGCCGGATCGGGTCGGTCAAAACCAACATCGGCCATCTCGACACTGCTGCGGGAGTGGCGGGCCTGATCAAGGTGGCGCTCGCGTTGCAGCATCGCCAGATCCCCCCGAGCCTCAACTTCGAGAGGCCGAACCCGACGATCGATTTCGCGTCGAGCGCGTTCCTCGTCAACGACAAGCTTGTCGAGTGGCGCCGGCAGACCCAATCGACGCCGCGCCGTGCGGCGGTGAATTCGCTGGGCGTCGGCGGTACCAACGCGCACGTGGTCGTCGAGGAGGCGCCGGAGCGCCCCTCGTCGGCGGCGGCGCGGAGGGAATTCCAGCTTCTCACGCTCAGCGCCCGCTCGAAGAAATCGCTGGACGAATTCCAGAGACGGTTGGCCACGCACCTTCGCGAGCACCCGGAGCAGAACCTGGCCGACGTGGCGTACAGCTTGCATCTCGGCCGCAGGGCATTCGCGCAGCGGCGGGTCCTTGCCGTGCGGGACGGGCAGGAGGCGATCGCCTTGCTTGAAAGCCAGGAGTCGCAGCGCGTGTTCACCGGCACGGCGCTCGACAAGGGATCGCTCGTCTTCATGTTCCCGGGCGGCGGCTCGCAGTACCCGCGCATGGGGCTCGATCTCTACCGCAGCGAACCGGTCTACCGCGAGCACATCGACCGCGGATTGGAGTTCTTCCAGAGCCGGACGGGCATCGATCTGCGCGCGCTGATGTTCCCCGCGGAAGACCGGCTCGAGGCGGCCACGGCGGCGTTCGACCATCCGCATGTCCAGTTGCCTGCGATCTTCATCGTCGAAATCGCGCTGGCGCGTCTCTGGATGTCGTGGAACTTCCAGCCGTCGGCCCTGATTGGACACAGTGTCGGCGAGAATGCCGCGGCATGCATAGCCGGAGTCCTGTCCTACGAGGATGCGCTCGGGCTGGTGATCCTGCGCGGCCAGTTGGTGGAGCGGGTCGCCGAGGGCGCGATGATAAGCGTACCGCTGTCGGCGAAGGCGATCGAACCGCTGCTCCAGGAACTGGGCCTCGACCTGGCGATCGTCAACTCGCCGGAGCTGTGTGTGGTCTCGGGGACCGTGGCGGACGTCGCCGCGCTGGAGAAGAAGTTGCAAGAGCGCGAAATCGAGGTACGTCGCCTCAAGATCTCGGTCGCCGGCCATTCCCGGATGCTGGAGCCGATTCTCGGCGAGTTCGGTGACTTCATCGGCAAGTTGAAGCTTGCGGCGCCGAAGATTCCGTTCGTATCGAATTTCACCGGGACCTGGATCAAGCCCGAGGAGGCGACCGATCCCACGTACTGGGTCAGGCATCTGCGCAATACGATCCGCTTCAGCGATGGCATGAAAACGCTGCTGGCGACGCCGGAGCGGGTGTTTCTCGAGGTGGGACCCGGCCGCATTCTCAGCTCGCTGGTGCGGGCGCAGCCGGATGTCAAGGCTGGGCAGCCGGCGTTCTCGTCCTTGCGACATCCGGATGAGAAGGTGTCGGACACCGCGTATTTCCTCACGGTACTCGGCAGGCTGTGGTCGGTGGGCCTGAAGATAGCAGCCGACCTGCTGTGGAAGGGCGAGCGGCGGCAGCGCGTTCCTCTGCCGACCTACGCCTTCCAGCATCAGCGCTACTTCATCGACGCCGAGAAGAAGGAAGTCCACGGCCTCGATCTGAAGAATCTGAAGCGGCTGCCCAAGCTCGACGATTGGTTCTATCAATCCATGTGGAGGTCGCGCGGCATCGATCGAGTGACCGACGAGAAGCAGCTGACCTGGCTGCTATTCATGGACGACGCGGGTATCGGGCGACGCCTGGTCGAGCAGCTGCAGCGCCAGGGCGGCACCGTGATCCAGGTGCGCGAGGGCGATGCCTACTACCAGCGCAGCGATACCGAGTACGTACTTTCGCCTGAACGGGGCAGGGAAGGCTACGACGCGCTGGTGAAGGATCTTGTGGCGACCGGCAAGGTGCCAAATCGCATCGTGCATCTGTGGCTGGTGACGCAGGATGAGAGCTTCCGACCCGGGTCGAGCTTCTTCCACCGCGTCATGGAGCGCGGTTTCTACAGCCTGCTGTTCCTTGCGCAGGCGCTAGGCGATGAGAATGTGCCGCGTCCGCTGCACATCAGCGTGGTCTCCAACGGGATGCAGCAGGTCACGGACGAGCCGCTACCCTACCCCGCGAAAGCGACGGTGCTGGGGCCGGTAAAGGTGGTTCCGAGGGAACTCCCTGGCGTCACCTGCTCCAGCATCGATCTGCAGTTGCCAAGGGCCGCCGGCGCCCTGGAATCGCTTGGATTGTTCGGGAAGGCTGCCAAGCGCGCGGGCGACCTGGGTGCCGTGGCCGATGCACTGGAACGCGAGCTGATGGCGGCACCGGAGAGCGGCCTGGTCGCTTATCGTGCCGGCGAGCGGATGATGCTTGCGTACGAGCGCTGCCTGCCGGCAGCCGGTGCGGCCTCGACAAAGTTGCGCGAGCGGGGCGTGTATCTGATAACCGGCGGCCTGGGCGGCCTTGGCCTGGTGATCGCCGATCTGCTGGCGCAGGCTGCGCAGGCGCGGCTGGTGCTCCTCGGCAGGACGCCGATGCCGCCGCGCGACGACTGGGACTCATGGTTGAAGCGCCATGGCTCGGACGATCAGACCAGCCGGCGCATAGACCGGATCCGCGCGCTGGAAGCAAAGGGCGCCGAAGTTCTGGTGGCGGCAGCGGACGTGACGGACATCGAAAGCGTTCGCGAAGCGGTGGCGGCGGCGCGCGCCCGTTTTGGCAGTATCCACGGCGTCATCCACACGGCGGGCGTGGTCAAGGACAGCCTGATCCAGCTCAAGTCGCTCGCCGAAGTGGAGGACGTCTTTTCGCCGAAGATTCACGGCACGATGGTCCTCGATACCGTGTTCTCGGACGCGGAACTGGATTTCATGGCCTTGTATTCGTCGATCTCGACCGTTACGGCGCCCGCAGGCCAGGTGGATTACGTGGCGGCGAACGCCTTTCTCGATGCTTACGCCCGGAATCGTGCCGTGCCCGGCGGCGGCCGGCATACCGTTGCGATCGGGTGGGGAATCTGGAATGAGGTCGGAATGGCTGCCGAAGCATTGCTGCGGCCCGCTGCTGCCGCGAGCGGCGGGGCGGTGCAGGGCGCCGATGCCGTAGCGACGGCGGCGCGCCATCCCCTGTTCGACCGGCGTGCCAAAGATGGCCACGGAGAGACGGTGCTCGCGGCAAGGTACAGCCCCTCGACGCACTGGATTTTCGACGAACACCGGACTCTGAAGGGCCACGCCCTCATTCCGGGCACGGGATACCTGGAACTCGCGCGGGCGGCGCTCGGAGAATTCGGCGAAAGCGGCGGTTTCGAACTGAGCGACCTGTTCTTCTTCCGACCCCTCCAGGTCGGCGACCAGGAGGCGAAGGAAGTCCGGGTAAAGCTCAAGCGCAATGAGGAGGGATACAGCTTCGAGGTTCGCGGCCGGCGCAACGTCGACGGACAAACGGGCTGGGAACTGCATGCGCAGGCCGACGTGCTGATGCATCCACTGCCGCCGGCCGAGCGACTCCAGCCGGCGCAGATCGATGCGCGCTGCCAGATCGAGCGGTCGGCGGACGTGCCTGGAGGCATGCCCTCTCCGCAGGAGCAGCACCTGCGCTTCGGGCCGCGCTGGCGCGTGCTGCGTCGGGCGAGTTTCGGCCGCAACGAAGCGCTTGCCTTGCTGGAGCTGCCGGAGAAATTCGCTTCCGACCTTGACGCCTACAAACTGCATCCCGGGCTGCTCGACATCGCGACCGGATTCGCAATGAAGCTGATCGAAGGCTATGACGGCGCGAGGCTCTGGGTCCCGATTTCCTACCGGAAGGTCCGCTATCGCGCGCCCCTGACGAGACGGATCTACAGCTGGGTGCGCAACCACGGCGCGAACACGGTAGCGCGCGATATCGCGCTCTTCGACATCACAATTTGCGACGAGGAAGGGCGAGTTCTCTTCGAGGTCGAGGAGTTCGGCATCAAGAAGCTGGAGGGAGAGGTCGACTTCGCGGTTGCGTCCCGCCCGCTGCCAGCCGAGATCCAGTACGAGCAGCAGTCGGGCCCGGCCCGGCAGCTGTCTCCGGCCGAGCTGCAGTTGCAGCGCAACCTGCAGCAGGGCATCTTGCCGAAGGAAGGGGCCGAGGCATTCCTTAGAGTGATCGCGGCACCGCCTCGCGCCAACTGGATCGTCACATCGCTGGACCTGGAGCAACTGAGGGAGCAGGCCGATCAGGCCGGCGCGCCCGCGGCCGACAGCAGCAGCAAGTTCGCACGTCCTGAACTCGATAGCGAGTATGTCGAGCCACGCGATGAGATCGAACGGACCGTGGTCGGATTCTGGCGGGAATTGCTGGGGGTGGAGAAGGTCGGCGTTCAGGACAGCTTTTTCGATCTCGGGGGGCACTCGCTGATCGCAGTCCGTCTTTTCGCCATGATCAAGAAGGCATACCACGTCGAATACCCGATCTCGGTGCTGTTTGAGGCGCCGACCATCGAGCGCTGCGCGGCGATGATTCGCGAGGCGATCGGTCCGGCGGCCGGTGAGTCGCAAGCTGCTCCCTCCGGCGCGCCGCAGGCTCGCAGCGGCCATCGGAGTCGCTATACGCATCTGGTGGCGATGCACGCGGGCGAGGGCGGGCCGCAGCGCCCGTTCTTCCTGGTCGCCGGCATGTTCGGCAACGTCCTGAATCTGCGCCACCTCGCGCATCTTGTCGGGACCGATCGCCCGTTTTACGGCCTGCAGGCGCGCGGGCTCTACGGCGACAATGCGCCGCACGAGACCTTCGAGGAGATGGCGCACGACTATCTGAACGAGCTCAGGACCATCCAGCCGCAGGGGCCATATTTCCTCGGCGGTTTTTCCGGAGGAGGGATCACCGCGTACGAAATGGCGCAGCAGTTGCGCGCCGCAAGCGAGGAGGCCTCGCTGCTGGTGATGCTCGATTCCCGGCTACCGATCTCGCCGCCGATCACTCGACCTGACAAGGTGCTGATCCATCTTCAGAGGCTTCGCAAGCAGGGACCGCGCTACCTGACGGAATGGGCCCGCAACCGCCTGCGCTGGCAGAAGGAGCAATACGCGAAATCGCACGGCGCGCCGACAGAAAGGCAACAGCCGTACGAACTCCACAACGAGGCGATCGAGGCGGCATTCCGCGCTGCCCTGCCGCGCTATCAGATCAGGCCGTATCCGGGAAAGATCGTCCTGTTCAGGCCCAAGCTCGAGGGCGCCTACGTCCTAGGACCGAACCGGATATTGAACTCGAATCTGGACTATCTCTATCACGACAACGACTGGGGCAAGCTGGTCGAGGGCATCGAAGTCAACGAAGTACCGGGAGGCCACGACAGCATGGTCCTGGAGCCAAACGTGCGCGTGCTTGCGGCGAGGATGCGCGCCTGCATCCAGAAGGCGGAAGCGCAGATCGCAGCGGCTACTCGGGGTTGATCGAAAAACAGGGGAATACGCCCGTATCGCCCGCCTCGTAGGCCTCTGCGAGTTCAGGGATCCGGTCGAACGAGTAGATGTTTCGCTCGTCCACTTCGGGCAGCCAGTCGTTGGTCTCCGCATATGCGACCGCGCGTACGCCCTGCTGGTAACGGGCGTAGTGGGTGTAGATGTGCTGGTGGCGCTCGATGCATTCCTTCGCGCGCAAATGCCAGATTTCCATGCCTTCCTTCCACCCCGCCGTGGCGATCACGCCCTCTCGCGACAGGGCTTTCAGGGTCGCCCGGTAGACGGGGCTGCCGACGTAGTCGAGAAAAATCTGCACCATCTCGCCATGAGTGCGAAGTTTTACCTCGCTGATGAACGCTTCCTCGTTCTTCTTGTACGTTTCCCGGAATACCGCATCGTTCTTGTAGCGGGCATCGTCATACCGAATCTCGCCGAAAATCCGGCGATCGACGGCAATTACGCCGAGGCGCTGGATCTTCTCGAGGTGGCGCGGATTTCCGGAAAGCATCACCGCCCTGCAACCGTGGCGCCGGGCGAGGTCGAGTTCGGCATAGGTAACGCCGCCGCCCCAGCCCCACACATTGGGCGACGCATATTCCTGCTCCGTGACCAGCAACCGGAACGCCCCGTAGGCAAGCTCCCAGTTCGACCATGCGGTCACGTAGCGCAGCGAGAATGCGGCCCATTGCGGCAGCGAATGCCTTGTCGATTCGGACAGCGGGATCAACTGGCGGTCCTTTAGGACCATTTCCTGGGCAAGGCAGCCCATCGTGCCCGGGGCGTCGTAGGCCATGATCTTCACCGGATAGCCCCAGCGATCTTCGACTCCGGTGCAGAAAATGATCGCGTCCTGGCCAGGTTCGATGTTCTTCACTTTCGGACCGACTTCGAGGACCCTGACCACGCCGGCGTTGCCGATCACCACCTTCGCTTCGCCCCTCTGCACGCAGATGTCCACTGGCTTGCGGTTGAGCGCGTGTCCCATGTTGCCTTCCCACGTCCCATACAGCGGCCGCGCCCGGACTCCATAGTCGCCGAGAGGTGGAAGTTCAAACGTTTCGCGCACGAGCTTGGTGCGCACGGACGGGCCGCCGTCGCCGGCATAGAGTACCCAAGCATCAACGCGACGACTCATCCGTTGCTCCTCATGTGATATTCGCTCGGCGGCGGATCATTCTTGGCCCTTGCGGCGCCTGTTCTGCAGCGCGCCGCGGCGCTTCTGGCCGCGCGCCTGGCTGTCCTGGACCGTCTGCCCGGCGCTGCCGTCCGACGAAAGAAATGCAGCCAGCGTGCCTATGGTCGGAAAACGGTAGAGATCGGTAAGCGACAGCGGCCGCTCGAGCTGATCGCGCAGCAGGCGGTGGACCTGAACCACCAGCAGGGAATGGCCGCCCAGATCGAAGAAGTTATCGTCAACACCCACGCTGTCCAGGGCGAGGACCTCACGCCAGACGGCCGCGATCTTTTCCTCCAGCCCTCCGGTCGGGGCGACAAACTCGCGCTGCGTGCTTGCCTGGACGGCGCTGGGAGCCGGCAGCAGATTGCGGTCGATCTTGCCGTTGGGGGTCAGGGGCAGCGCCGCCAGCGCCACGAAGGCGGACGGCACCATGATTTCGGGCAGAGCCTCGCGCAGCGGCCGGCGCAGATCTTCCACCGGCGGTGTCGTACCTTTGGCGACGTAGTACGCCACCAGGCGGGGATCGCCGTGCGCGTCCTCGCGCGCGATTACCACGCATTGCGCGATCGACGGATGACGTGCCAGCTGCGCCTCGATCTCGCCAAGCTCGATGCGGTGGCCGCGCAGCTTGATCTGATGGTCGCCGCGCCCGAGAAAGTCGAGCGTTCCGTCAGGGCGATGACGGGCAAGATCGCCGGTCTTGTACAGCCGCTGCTCTGCGCGGAACGGATCGTCGACGAAGCGTTCCTGGGTCAGTTCCGGCCGCTTGAAGTATCCACGCGCGACGCCCCCGCCGCCGATGTAGAGTTCGCCGACTACTCCGGCAGGGACCGGGTTTAGTCCCGCGTCCAACACGTAGATTTGCGTGTTGGCAATGGGACGTCCGATCGGCACCGGTCCGGATCGCGCATCGACGTCATGGGTCATTGACCAGATCGTCGTTTCCGTCGGCCCGTACATGTTGGTGAGCAGGCCGTTCGGCATCGCCTGGCGCAGATTTTCCGCCAGCGGCCCCCCGAGCGCCTCGCCGCCCACCATCATCCGTTGCAATGCGGAGAGCGCAGACGATGTCTCCGGGTCGCCAACCAGCATCCCGGCCATCGACGGCGTGCATTGCAGGTGCGTCACACCGTGCCTGCGGATCAGGGCGTCGATCGACTGGCCGCTGGGCGCGGTGGCGGCGCAGCGCCGGCGCAGGTCGTCGAGGTAGGGCAGGCTGGCCAGCACGGTGTCGGTAGGAATGCCGAAGTCGATTAGGCAGGCGAGTTCGGTGACGCCGATTCGGTGCAGCTGATCGACCATCGCAACGCAGCGCTCCGGCGTGCCAAACAGGCCGCTGGTCTCGAAATAGCGGTCGAAGGCGCGCTCGGACAGCTCCTCCAGTTCTGCGGGAGAGAGGGTTTTCAAATCCAGTCCCTTGGGCGCGACCGCCGCGAACAGCCCGACGGCGCCTTTCAGGTAGTTCTTGAACGGATCATGGACCTGCGCCCGGACATGCGCCTCGTCGTGCGAGACGAAGGTGTGCAGCATCAACGATACCTGCCCGCATTCTCCCGGGTGGCCATGCTCCTTCCATGCCTGGCGATAGACCGCTAGGCGCTCGCTTAGCTGCTCGATCGACTGCTGCAGCAGATGGGTGAGTACGTTCGCGCCGATTTCGCCGGCGCGGCGGAAGGTCTCGGGCGCGCCGCCGGCAGTGATCCAGACCGGAAGCTCGGGCTGCACCGGCCGCGGACGTGTGCCGAAGGTCACCGGTTTGCCGTCCCCGCCCGTCCCTTCCCGCGTCTCCCCGCGCCAGAGACCGCGGACCGTTTCGATGCCGTCGAACATTCGCTTGTGGCGGTCGGCAAACGCTTCCGGGGCGATCGCGAAGTCCTGGGGTTGCCAGCCGGATGCGAACGAGATCGCGACACGGCCATCCGACAAGTTGTCGATCAACGACCATTCCTCCGCCACGCGGATCGGATTGTGCAGGGGCAGTACTACGGACCCGGCCCGGATGCTGAGCCGTTTGGTGATCATTGCCAGCGCTCCGGCCGCAACGGACGGACTGGGAT
>Ga0187894_10003840_pt1 | contig 16531 bp, 16 predicted proteins | sample GBC1701081metaG_FD_136650 | JGI IMG/M metagenome (GOLD analysis project Ga0187894, IMG submission 136650) | White microbial mat communities from a lava cave in the Kipuka Kanohina Cave System on the Island of Hawaii, USA - GBC170108-1 metaG ... | reverse complement strand
TACTGGACATTGGCGAAAATTATGATCAAAGAGCCTAAAAAAGGCCGAAAATCTGCCTCCTCTTGGCCGAATTTGGCAACACAACCCCTACCCAGGCCACCATTCTTTTTTTTCGGCCTGGAAACTTGGTGTGTTGCCTCCTCTTGTCTTCGGCTACGCTGGCTGGATTCTGATAGTCGGCCAGAGCCTTGCGGCTCCACGGTAGCTTTCAGCTACCTCACAGCCCATGCCTGCTCTCACTCCTGCCTGAACCATCATCAGGCAGTCATCAGTACTTTGCGTACTCTAGGGACGATCCCCCAGTTGTGCTTGGTGGAGAGATGCAAACGCGGATTCTCATCCGCAGCGGAACCCCTTGTCAGCAGTGGCCCGCTTGCGCGGTGCATGTCGTATTCAGAGCATGTGAGTTGGGCCATATGATTCTGACAACTCCGTCTCAAACCATCGTTTCAGAGACCGGCGTTGGCGTCAGACAAATTGGAGTACCTCGAAATCTTTTCCCGCCTGCCGGGAAAAAGCAAGTTTTTGAGGAAAGCGCGCGCAAAGCGCATTTTCCCCAATATTGATAAGGTCTCGATGATGAAGGCTTCCGAAAGGTTGTGTTACTCGATTGAGCCGCAGACTCAGGATTCGGATAGCTTGACAGAAAAATGAAAAAGGCCGCGAAAATGGCGGGTTTCAGCCGCCTGTTTTCGCCAATGTCCAGTAAGGTATTTATTTTGTGATGGTGTGCGCCCAACTGGCGAAAGTAGTGATACCTCTGCTGTACCAGGAAATCGAACATATCCCGGTATTGGCTATCAGACGTATTGAAGGCCAGAGTCCTGAGATGTTCTTGTTTCACCATCTGTGGATAGTCGAAAAGCCGCTGCCGCTGAAAGCTCTCTGGTGGATAAGACCGGTCTGACTTGAGAAAAAAGCTAAGACCTGGTTTTTCTGTCTGAGCTAGAGCCTGAGAAACCACGCTGTGGATGCTATTTTCGAGATGTTGATTTTGCTGGGATTGACCTACTGTATAATTGAAAGAGCGGTGATAGACGGCACTTTCTTCAAAGTACGCCTCTACGTCATCGTATGGATTTTGGGTGAGAAACTCCCTCACGCGCATATGCTCATTTGAAGTAAGAGCCAAAGTCACTCTAAATGAGTTCTCCGGAAATGAGCGCCTCAATCCCCAGCTAAGACTCCACATATTCGAGAGAGCATAACCAAGGAGTTCAAGAACGGAACTCTTTCCTCCTCCATTCGGCCCAGCAAGCACCACTACATCAGATGATTCAGAAGGCGTGAAAAACGGACCAATACGGACATTTTCCAGATGTCGAAATTTTCCTATGAGAATCTCTTTTACGTACATATGCGGGTACAGCCGAGATACGTGTAAAAATAGGACATAGGCTTGAGTCTCAAGCCAGAATGCGCCGTACTGAAGTTCTGCCGATACCTGTCCGGCGAGCAATTTCGGCCTTGCTCAATCCTTTTGCGAATAATTTCTTCACTTCCTTTTCTTTCTTCGACGCGGAAGGCGGTCGCCCCAGTACCTTTCCATCAGCGCGAGCCTGGGCGAGTCCGGCCTTGACCCGCTCGCGGATGATTTCCCGCTCGAACTCTGCAAAGACAGCCAGCATTCCCGCCATCGCTCTACCTGAAGATGTCGTCAAATCCAGGGCTTCGGTCAGCGAAACAAAACCGACATTTAGATCGTGCAATTCTTTGAGCGTCACCACCAGATCGGCGAGCGACCTTCCCCAACGGTCGAGCCGCCAGACAATGATCACATCAATTTCCCGCCGGCGTGCCGCTTTCAACAATTCTTCGCGTTGGGCACGATGTGTGGCTCCGGAGCCGACTTCTTTGATTTCCTGAGCGAGCTTCCATTTTCGCTTCTTCACATAAGCGCGCATCGCTTTCAGTTGCATCGGCAATGTCTGCTGATCATGAGTTGAGACACGAGCATAAATCCCGGCTTTCATTCACTCTTCCTGTCTGAAATATGGGTGGCCAAAAACCTCCCGAAAAACGGCGGTCAGAATCCCAGCATTTTGGGCATTTTTCAACCCTTCCGGTAAGATGGCCAAAATCTGTAGTATTCGGCCAGATCATAAAACAACCAATCGTCCGGACAAAGGAGAATTGCGCGATGGCTTCTATTGAGCGAACTGCATACCCCCGTTTCAAGCGTTCCCTTACGCCGCAACTTCTCCACGCGCTTTATACACCTACGGGTGATGAACTGGCCTTCGCACAAAAGACTGCGCGCTCGCCTACTTCTCAATTGAGCCTGCTGGTGTTGCTCAAGTCCTTTCAGCAACTCGGGTACTTTCCGAAGATCAGCGATGTCCCGGTCGCCATTGTCAACCTTCTCAGAAACTGTCTCTCGCTTATCCCGGCGATGGAGCCGGGGTATGAAGAAACGCGCACGTTATACCGTCACCACCAAGCGATTCGAGATTACCTGCGTGTGACCCCGTGGGGCACTGGCGCGAGCCGGCTGGCGATCAAAGCAGTGTCAGAAGCAGCAGAAACGAAAGATAACCCGGCGGATCTGATCAACGTCGCGCTCGAGATGCTGATCAAAGAGCGGTATGAACTACCCGCTTTCAGCACGCTCGATCGCCTGGTCAGGCGCGTGCGCACGGTGGTCAATCAGCGCTACTTTGAAGACGTCTTCAATCGGCTGAGCCCGGAGGAAACGGCTCGTCTGGATGCGCTGCTGATCATAGAAGGGCGGGGCTCGCGCAGTCCATACCAGCGGCTCAAACATCTGCCCAAAAGCCCGACACTGACTCATCTTCAGGACTGGATCACACAGTTCGAATGGTTGGAATCACACGGCAAGATTGATCATTTGCTGGCGGGTCTGCCGCCGCTCAAGCTGAAGCACTTTGCTGCCGAAGCCTGGGCGCTCGATGCCGCCGAGATGAAAGACTTCGCGCCATCAAAACGGCACACGCTGTTGCTGTGTCTGATTCACCGGACGCGCGTGCAGTGCCGCGACCAACTCGCGCTGATGTTGATCAAACGAATGAGCAAGATTCAGCAGCGGGGGAAAGACGAACTGGAAGCACTGCGCTTGCAGTATCGGGAAAAGACTGCCGGATTGGTTTCACTGCTGGCCGAAGTCGTAACAGTCAGCGAAAATTCCGCCTCTGATGAACAGGCCGGACAGCGCGTCAGAAAGCTGTTGGCCGAGCGCGGCCCTGCAGATCAATTGCTGGAAGAATGCGAAAAGATCGTGGCCTACAGCAGCGACAATTACCAATCGTTGCTCTGGCGTTACTACCGAAATGATCGCGGCTCGCTCTTCCGGCTGGTCAGGAATTTGCGGTTGAGATCCACTTCACAAGACCAATCGGTGATCAATGCCCTCAATTACCTGCTGGAAAATGAAAACCGGCGTGGCGATTGGCTGCCCGATGAAGTGGATCTCTCATTTGCTTCTGAACGTTGGCTTCGCACGATTTACGGTATGCAAAAAGGCGAGTTGATGCTCAACCGGCGTCATTTTGAGGTTTGCGTCTTCATCTATCTGGCGGCGGAGTTGAAGACAGGCGACATCAGCATTGCCGAATCTGATGAGTATGCCGATTACCGCGAGCAACTCTTGTCGTGGGAAGAGTGCGAGACTTCGGTCGCCGATTACTGTCGTCAACTCGATCTGCCGAATACCGCTGAAGATCTCGTAGCGCAACTCAAGCAATGGCTCACGGAAACCGCACAACAAGTGGATGAGGGGTATCCGAAGAACGGCCATCTGGTGATCGACGAACAAGGGCAACCGAGACTGAAGAAGTTGCCTGCTATTGAAGAGCGTGCTTCCACCAGGGAGTTGGAAGCGGCAATTTACAGCCGGATGCCGGAGCGGAATGTGATCGACATCCTGGCGAACGTGGCTCATTACACGAACTGGACGAGACATTTCGGGCCGCTGTCAGGTTCTGATCCTAAAATTGAGCGAGCGTTGGAACGTTACATTCTGACGGCTTTCACTTATGGCTGTAATCTGGGCCCTGCACAGGCGGCGCGCCATCTGCGCGGGATTGCCACCGCACACACGCTCTCGTTCGTCAATCGCCGTCACGTCAATGCTCAGAAGCTGAACGCGGCAATGGTAGACATGATCAACGAATATTCCGGCTTCCCACTGCCGAAGTTCTGGGGAACGGGAACTGCTGCCGCGGCAGATGGCACAAAGTATGAGATGTATGACCAGAATCTGCTGGCCGAGCATCATATCCGTTACGGCGGCTGGGGCGGAATTGCCTATCATCACATCGCAGATTCATATGTGGCCTTGTTTTCTCACTTCATCCCGTGCGGCACCTGGGAAGCGATTTACATCATCGAGGGGCTTTTGAGGAATGCCTCTGAGATTCAGCCTGAAAAGGTTCATGCGGATACACAAGGGCAGTCGGGTCCGGTTTTTGCGCTGGCTCATTTACTCGGCATCAAACTGATGCCGCGCATTCGCAACTGGAAAGAGTTGATCTTTTACCGACCCGATAAAGGAACAAAATACCAGCACATCGATGCGCTGTTCTCCGATCATATTGACTGGAAGCTGATCGAAACACACTGGCGCGACCTGATGCAGGTGGTACTGTCGATTCGCGCCGGGAAGATTTCTTCCGTCACTCTATTGCGCAAACTTGGCCACGAATCGCGGAAGAATCGGCTTTATCAGGCGTTCCGTGAATTGGGGCGAGTCGTGCGCACGGTCTTCCTATTGCAGTACCTGTCTGATCCGGAGATGCGAAAACAGATCACGGAGATGACCAACAAGGTCGAGGCTTACAACGGTTTCGCCGGCTGGCTGTTCTTTGGCGGCGAGGGCATCATTGCCGAGAACGACCCGGAGGAGCAGGAGAAGATCATCAAGTACAACGATCTGGTGGCGAACGCAGTGATCTTCCAGAATGTTGTGGATGTCAGCCGCGTGCTTGGGGAATTGATTGCTGAAGGTTATCCAGTAAAGCGTGAGGATGTCGCCGCGCTAAGCCCTTACCTGACAAGGCATATCAAGAGATTCGGCGACTATTTCATCGATCTGAGTGCGCCCCCGCAACCATTATCGGAAAGCGCTTTATCGCTGTCACTTTGAAGCGAATCGGCTGGGAGCCGACGCTATGTCCTATTTTTACACGTATCTCGGCTGTACCCGAACCTCGGCTATCACCGAATTCAACCCGCCTACCACCCGATCAGCGCGCCATACGAGATCGACGGACGTCATATCCTCGTCATCTGGTGTCCGGGCGGCCAGCACCGCCCGTACAAGGCAGCCGAATCCCTGGCGAAAGACAATCGCACGTTTCATTACTACATCCGCAAGCAGTCCTCGACGGTTCGTGCGAAAGGGGAAGACGAACGAGAACTGATGTCGCTGGCTGCGCGAATTCCCTTTGACGATCGCATCAACCAATCGGCGTCGGTCAAGGACCTGCAGGCCTCTCTCATCTACGCATACCTGCGCGACATCAAGAGCCGCCTGGCCGATGAAGCGACGGGCATGGATTTCGTACAACTGTGCCGGCAGATGAACATCGTGGACGGCCCGGCCGAGTTCCTCTTTCCGCGAAACGTCGGGCTGATGTTCTTCAACGAACACCCGGAGCGGTTCTTTCCTTACACGCAGATCGACGTCGTCCATTTTCCCGAAGGCCCGGGCGGGAGCGCCTTCACGGAACAGATTTTCCGCGGCCCGCTCAACCGCATGATCGGAGACGCGCTGCGCCACCTGAGGAGCACGGTGATCCGGGAGCACGTTGTCAAGCATGGCGATCGCGCCGAGGCCGACCGCTTCTTCAATTATCCCTTCGCCGCGCTCGAAGAGGCCCTCGTCAACGCCGTCTATCACCGCAGCTACGAGGAGCGCGAACCGATCGAGGTGCGCATCCTGCCCGACCACATCACGATCACGAGCTATCCAGGAGCCGACCGTTCGATCTCGCTCGAGGACCTGGCCGCCGGGAAGGTGATCTCGAGGCGTTATCGCAACCGGCGCATCGGCGATTTCCTGAAAGAGCTTGAGCTGACGGAAGGGAGGGGAACCGGCATCCCGAAGATCCGGCGCGCGATGCAGTCAAACGGATCCCCGCCGGCGGAATTCAAAACAGATGACGACCGGACATTCTTCACAGTCGTGCTTCCTGCTCACCCGGCATCGCTTCAGGTCAGTACCCAAGTAAGCACCCAAGTAAGCACCCAAGTAAGCGATGTTCTGAATGACCAAACGCGCACCCTGCTGGAGTTTTGCCTCACACCGCAGGATCGCGCAGCAATTCAGGGGAGGCTGGGGATGCGAAGCGCCAAAAATCTGCGTGTGAGATATCTTCAGCCGTTAATAAGCGCCGGATTATTGGAAATGACCGACCCTGAACATCCCAGGGCCCCGACGCAAAAATACCGCACGACATTCCTGGGGCGCTCCGCGCTCGAAGTGCGGCGGGGGAAACAAAATGACAGTGGCGCAGACGTTATAACGCACAGGGAATACGACAAGGAAAAGTAGATAGATGACTGCTACCGCTAAAACGCGCGCCACTGGGCGGCAAAAGCGCCGCCAATTCGATCAGCGCAAATATGGTCGGCTGCTAGCCCGGGCTGCGCCCGCCGTGATTCGCAATGAGGCCGAATGTCGGCGCGTCGAGGATGAGATCGCAAAGCTATTGCGAAAAGGCGATAACCTGACGCCTGAGGAAGATCGCTTGCTGGATCTATTGTCCGCCCTGGTAGAGAGATATGAAGATGAAACCGAGGACTTCCCGGACTCACCGCCCCATCGCATTCTGCGGTTCCTGATGGAGCAGAACGATCTGCAGCAGGTCGATCTGGTGAAAATTTTCGGATCGAGCGGGCGCGTTTCAGAAGTGGTCAATGGTAAGCGCGGGATCAGCAAGACTCAGGCGAAAGCCCTGGGAGAATTCTTCAAAGTGTCACCGGAGCTATTTATTTGAGTCGAGTGCTAAAGCTGGCTGCGGCGCACCGTGCGCTCAACTTACCTGTTCTTCGGCCCACTGATAAAACCTCTCGGCCTTGACCATCAGGCGCTTTGCCGCCGCTTGCGTGAAGACCTCTCCCGAATACTCATACTCGAACTTCGCCTGCACTACCGAGGCAAACGCACGGGCGACCGGGGCGGGGACGTCACGGACAACCTCCAACAATAATTTCTGGGCGTCCGCGTGGTGCTCGCTCGACGATCGCACCTCCGCGGCGTTGATGGTTACGGCGTCGTTGGCGCTGATGACGGCATGGATCACACAGATGCCGATGGCATTTCCATACTCCTCATCGCCGAGCGCGACGAGCGCCCGTGCGCTCTCCATCAAATGAGTGGCCACCTGCCAATAGTCCTTGGCCCTTTGACGGGCGACCCGCCGGCGCGGGGACGCTGAACTCATGCGTTCCTCCGCTGAGTTGTCTTGGGTAGGGCGAGCATTCTGCGGATCTGTTTCAAATCCTCACCGGCGACAGGAGTCCAATCTTGTTCGGCGTTCTCGATCAGATCGTGCATTCCACCATTGGCCCTCGTTAAACGACGGCGTTCAAAAATCACTGGCTGTAGAGGCAATCCATATCGCTCGGCAAATTCAGGGAGCTTATCGGAGAGCAGTGCGCTGACGCGCTCACGCTGCTTCGCCGTCTCGACGATCACGAGCAGGTCGATATCCGATCCGGTCCCCGCATCCCCGCGGGCGAATGAGCCGAACAAGCCGGCGGTCACAACGACTCCATCGAGCAGTGGGCGCAGTTCGCGGGCAATTGTCTTCACCATATCCCGCTCAGCTTCAAACAGCGCCCGCAGCCCGTGTTGAACGATATGATGCTTGAAATTCAAACGGTATCGATGCTCGACCGATCCGCGCTCCACCTCGACGATTCCGAGCCGCTCGAGGTCGGCAAGGGCATTTTGGATGGCGAGCAGCCCCATCCCGGCGCGTTTTGCCACCGTGCTTCCCGAGAACCCCACCTTGGAGTTAAAGAGAACCCGCAGCGCCGCGACCTTGCTCTTTGCGCCGAGAATATGATCCAACAGATGGGACGAACGCGCCGTCATAATCAGAATTTAGAGGCTACTAAAAAATTAGTCAAGCTGCTAATTCCGTACTCGCTAACGCCCGCCTGCATTCTGCGTCAGGTTGATCTATTGAAAATTGTCGGATCGAGTGAACGCGGTTCAGATTATGGCCTTCTCTGAATCTGGCAAAAGCTGCTTTGAAGTAGGGTAGGGTAGGTTCCTTTCGTTCTCACTTCACTTTGTATTTGTTTGCAAGAAGGTCAATCGCTTCCCGAATGAGCGCAGACTTGTCCGTACGCTCCCCGGTAGATCGCCGTACCTCGAGCTTGATCTCCTCGAGAATCGTGTCCTGATCCTCGCGGATATAATATGAAACCTTGATGAGTTTCTCCGAGGAGCTATTGTCCTCGGAGGAACGAGTTCCTTTTTTGCTGGGCAACTTGTTGAACCTCCATTCTTGATTCCCTTTCAATGTCCATCGGGGACAGATCAAACCAAGATCGCTTGCATGACGAGATTGTAGCGGTTTGCAGGCTTACTGCTAAGGAGTTCTGTTGGTTTAACTCTTTGCTGGTTTACTGGTATAATAGCAAGCCTCTAAATTAGAAGAGACTGTAAAGCGCTAAAACCGCTATACAGGCCAGGTTGCTATCAACAACAGCCACAGCGCGGTTAGGGGAGTGTGTGGCTGTAGAAAGCTCGCTTTTGCCCGCAGTGTTGTCATCAAAAGCACAACCAGGAGAAATCAACCATGAGACCTCTTGAAAGTTATACCAGTGAAATGAAGGCAGTCATTCACGAAGCAAATACGAAAAAAGGCTTCATCGGCGGCGGCACGATGGCGTGGGCGATGATGATCGTGGGCGTCATCGTCACCGGCACAATGACCTATTCCCTGACCCACAAAGGAATGCAATCGAGCGCGCTCTGGAAGGAGTGGGTCGATTTTGCGGCCGTGCTCCCCGTCACGCTGCTGGAAGGTTCGGCGCTGGCGCTGGTCTATGGGCGCCATCACTGGTTCCGTTCGAGTGAGCAGCGCGGCATTGCCAACATCGCCTCCTGGGTGATCTGGATTTTGCTCGCCGCCACCTCGATCACGCACTTCGCCTTCGGTTCGACCTCGAACGGAACGATGCAATGGCTGATGAGCGTTTATGCGTCTTACCTGTTGCCGCTGGCCATCGTCGGCGTGCCGATGCTGTGGAAGAAGCTTTACGACGCCGCGCCGGAGAGCGCGATGCGCGTGGCCGTGCTGGAGGCCGAGGCGGACCTGCGCTCGCAGTTGGTCGAGGTGCAGCGCGAACAGAACTCGCTGATGGTCGGCGCTTATCGCGAAAGCATGGACACACCGCGTGTCTCGGCGGCGCGCCGCGCCCTCTTTGAGCAAGCCAGCATTGAGCACGCCCGGGAGATCGTCGGCTTCATCGAAGGCGCGGAAGCTCACACGGAGAGCGCCAGGCCGGAAGATCAACGAGAAAGGTCTCGTACGGCTTGGCGTGGCGGTCAGGTGGTGGACGGCCGCGATGGAGACAGAAGCCCAAACTGATCGCGCCGGTGAGTAAAGATCAGGGCGGCCAGCAGCTGGCGGCAAATCTCCTTTCCAGGGCCTCGGTTGCGGTCTCGCCGGCGCGAATAAGGTCGCCAGAATCGGAAGATAAAGATAGATCCGCTACCGCCGTCGGTCGCGAACAGAAACCGCACCCCGGTAATGTTGTTCCACTGCTCCCTAGGGAGAAGAAGATATCTAAAGCCAAGAAAGTAAAGGCGATTAAGCGCGCTCGCTCCCTAGGGAGCAAAACCGGTGATACAGAAGCTGATTGGCTTAAATCGTTGCTCCCCATTCCCGAAAGCGGATGGTGGGACGTTCGACAGGAAGACAAGGGGTTTGTGATCAAATTCCGCTGGCGCGTGGCGGGGGAGCAGCCGAATCAAACATTCCCCCGGATCAGCAGGGAGCAATTTCAAAAGTTAAAGGAGATGGAACGAAATGAATGCATTGCCGAGCTTGGAGACAGAATCGCCGGACATCTCGATGACCTCCGGTTCGATCCCAAACGAAGAGAGCGATCAAGACTCGTTGCCGAGAGGATCGGGATTGGGTCTGAAAACTATCGAGATGCTGCAGCGTCAGATCATGCAGGCTGAGACGCTCGACGAGGTGAAGGAGCTTGCCAAAGCCGCACAGCGGGAGGTTCTCGAACTCATCAAGCGATACGAGAAGCGCAGGGAGCAGGTTGCTCCCTAGGGAGCAATGACCGGATAGTCTTTGCCTGCGGGGTAGACATGCGGCGAGCAGGGAAGGGAAGTTTCTCACTCGATCATTTCCATTCGACTTTGAAAGCGTACAAATACAAATTGAGGCCTTCGGCAAAAATCATCGCCATTTTTGAATCGTGGCTGGCGATCTGCTGCGAATTGTACAACGCCGCGCTTCAGGAAAGACGGGATGCTTACCGGATAGCCGGCGAGTCATTGAATTACGCCAGGCAATGCGCCGAGCTGCCTGATTTGAAATCGGAGCGTGAAGATGTAGGCAGAGTAAATGCGCAGGTTTTGCAGAACGTTCTCAAGCGAGTGGCCTTCGCCTTCGATAACTTTTTCCGCCGGGTCAAGAACGGCGAAAAACCCGGCTATCCGCGCTTTCACTCGCGCCATAGATACGATTCTTTTACGTTTCCCCAGGCAAGGGGCACATTCCGATTGGTCGGCAATAAATTGCACTTGTCGAAGATAGGCAAAGTCAAAGTGCATCTCTCCCGCCCGATTGACAGCGTGATCAAGACTTGCACTATCAAGCGCGAAGCAGACGGTTGGTACGTCGTCTTTGCCGTCGAAGAGCCTCCATCTCAGCCACTCCTTGCGACGGGAAATTCTGTCGGCGTCGATGTCGGGATTGAAAACTTCGCTACGCTCTCGACCGGCGAAGTAATCGAGAATCCGGAGCCACTGCGAGCCTCCGAGGCGAAATTGAAAACCGCTCAACGATGCGTCTCTCGCCGAAAGCGAGGAAGCAAGCGGAGAGAGAAGGCCCGCAAGCGACTCGCCGAAACCCATCAAAAGATCAAACGGCAGCGCGCGGATTTTCATCACAAAGTCGCGCGTAAATTGGTGAGCGAGTTTGATACGATTGCCGTCGAAGACCTGAACGTCGAGGGAATGGTCAAGAACCATCGCCTCGCCAAAAGCATCAGTGACGCAGGATGGGTGAAGTTCGTTTTGATCCTCACGAGCAAGGCTGAAAGCGCCGGCCGTATGGTAATCAAAGTGGATCCATCGTACACGTCGCAGGATTGTAGCCAGTGCGGGCATCGCGTGAAGAAGTCTCTTGCTCTCAGAGAGCATCGCTGTATCAAGTGCGGCTTTGTGGCTCACCGGGATCATAACGCAGCGATAAATATAAAGGGGCGGGCAGTCCCTTCAGTGATGGGAGCAGGTGCGCTCCCGCGCGAACTGAGAACCTTCCAGGCGGCAGACCTGGAATCTCCATCTGAATTGCGATAACGATCAGATTGAGAGGATGTCAAAGGTTGTTGAGGCTTCCTGGCTCTTTGAGATTTTAGGCACAATCTGGGGCTCATCCAATCGAACTCTAATCCTCGTAGATAGGACTGAGGTATTAGCAAGATTGATGCAATCCGCGAATAAAAACGGACTGCTGGCTGTTCTCCCCCCAGTCATCTATCAGCGATTAGCCCCAGGTCTGAAACGAGTCCGCCTGGACGCAGGCGATATTCTTTATGACGCCGGCGACGCGGTCGATCATGCCTGGTTTGTCACCAGCGGGATCGTCTCGCTGCTTTCAATCACGGAAGAAGGCGACTCCGTCGAGGCCGCAATGATCGGGCGCGAGGGAGTGATCGGCTTTCCCGGAATTGCGAGAAGAAATGGGACAGTATTCCGGGCCCAGGTACAGGTTGCGGGTGAAGCGTTGCGGATCAAAGCGAAAACTCTGCGAGCAATGATCAAGCATGGATGCGAGTTTTATGAGCTGCTGCTCGACTACACGCACGCTCTGAATGAACAGATCGCTCAGGTGGTGGTCTGCAATCAGTTTCACGCGAAAGAACTGCGGCTGGCGAGATGGCTGCTGCTCGCAAACGATCGGACACGATACGACGCTTTTACTCTCACACACGAAACCGTTGCGCAAATACTCGGCATGTCGCGCAGCGGCGTCAGCTCAGCGGCAGGCGCGCTGCAAACGAAAGGACTGATCCGTTACGCCCGTGGCCGGATCACCATCCTCGACCGCAAAGGACTTGAAGGCGCCTGCTGCGAGTGTTATTGCATCATCAGCCAGACAATCAGTTCCTACCTTCCTTCCGAACTTCCGTCAGAAACTGACAGAGTCAATCTCTGACAGACAGTTCTCCAAACTTAGGCTAGGCTCACACTACAAGCGAGCATTAGATTCAAAAATTAACGATATGAACGAACGCGCCCGAAGCCCACCCTTGCGCGTCTGAGGTTTCACCACGTCCATCATCATATATCCCCCACGTGTGGCTGTTTCACTCATCGCAGTAAAGGAGGGGACAGTTCAATGGTGCCAAACCATCATCAGTCAAAAGGGGATAAGCGTCCGGTCACGGTGCGTCCACTGGTCAGGCTGGCGCGGAGCGCGAATGTTGAGAGTGTCCTGGACGATCTCGCCGAGATTGCGGCAGGGAAGGGAATCGACCTGCACAGCATCCGGGTCGTGCGCGCCGGGCTGGACCGGGAGTTCATGCCTGTAGAAACCGCAGCCACCGCTGAAAGGATGAGCGAACTGGAGGTCGGAGTCGAAGGTGGACAAACGCGGTTAGTCTTGAAACTCCGCGGTTCGCCTGACGACGCGGTAAAGTGCGACATCGAAGACGCCGTTCACCTCGCCGCGCATCGGATCGAGCTGCTTGCCGAAAGAAGATCGCATCCCGAGAGAGCGGGGAAGGGGAGGGAATTGTCGCCGGTCATCGAAGGACTGATTGGCGATTCCGAGCCGATGCGCCGGATCAAGAATGCGATCGTGACCGCGGCCCGCTGCAATTCGACGGTCCTCATCGGCGGCGAATCGGGGACGGGCAAGGAACTCGCCGCGCGCGCGATTCATCGTCTGAGCAAGCGTGCGAAAGCGCCTTTTGTCCCTGTCAACTGCGGCGCATTCACCGAATCCTTGCTTGAATCGGAGCTCTTCGGCTATGTGAAGGGCGCTTTCACCGGCGCAACGGCAAATCATAGGGGGCTGTTCGAGGCTGCGAACAGCGGGACGATCTTTCTCGATGAGATCGGAGAGACCACACCCGTGACACAAGTCCGGCTGCTTCGCGTCCTTCAGGAGCATAAAATACGCCCCGTCGGCGCGCACGATGAGCGGGGTGTCGATGTGCGAGTAATTGCCGCGACCAACCGCGACCTCAGCCGGGAGGTCGCTGAGAAACATTTCCGTCACGACCTTTATTACCGGTTACATGTGCTGCCAATTCTGATGCCGCCGCTCAGGCAATACAGCGCAGACCTGCCTCTTCTCGCGCAGCATTTTCTCGATCTTATTCAAACTCGCTTGGAATTCATGTCCCGGCCGATGATCGAGGATGAAGCCGTTGATCTGCTCTGCCGATACCGTTGGCCTGGAAATGTGAGGGAATTGGAGGCGATGCTCGAAAGATTGGCCGCCGAGTCCGGAGACGCCGGCGTGATCACTGCGGCACAGGCGCGTCGCGAGACTGCCGCTGAGGAGGCCGGCAGATCAGGCGACATAGAGTACCGGGCGGTGTTACGAGTAGGCGAATCGCTCGATGAGCACCTCATCCGCCAGGAACTGGCGCTTTATCAAATGGTGCGTGATCGCGCCGGCGGCAACCATTCACAGGCGGCCCGCCGGCTTGGAGTGGAACGGACTGCCCTCTATCACCGGCTGGAGCGGGCGCGACAAAGGGTGATGGAATAACGACACTCAACAATTGCGCAAAATTGTAGCGTTGGAGTTGTGAAGTGATATAATTCATTCAACTCGCAGCGGTAAATACCCTAATGGCTGAGGACGCTGCGGAATTTGGGGGTGCGAAAGCACTCCCATAATTATTTCGAGGATCCATTCCAAAGCAACTAGAATGGCCTAGCGACACTATTCCCGCTTACCCTGTGATGTGTGCGGAAATATCTATTTCCAAACGCCAATCAACAGGTTTCTTTCTGGCTTTTTGCGTACCTGAAATTCTATAATCCCTGCCGCTATGAAGAGCTTTATCGGACGGCGGCCGCCAGGCTGGAATAAACGACCGGACCAACCGGTGATCATCGTTGCCGGCGAGGAAGAGAAAGCAGTCAGGAAGCCTCTTTACGCTTTTTCCGACTTCTGGCGCAAGGTCCGTCACCGCGCCGATCAGATCCTTAACCGCGATTCTTAGGCTATCCGCGTTGACATCTGTAGCGCAAAAGGCGAGGTCTTGCGCACGGTGAATCGTGAATCACGCGCGGAGATAGAGGCGGGAAGCAAAGAGGCGCGATCCGGCGGCGAACAACAGATTGCTGTGGAAAAGGCTGTGATACCGGAGCCGTTGAACAACGCCGCCGCGAAATCCGAATCGAAGAAGCGCGGCCGGCCGCCCGGCAAGCGCAGTAATCCAGGCTACACTCAGATCACCGCCTACGTCCGGACTCAAACCATTAACAACGTAAAGGTCAAACTGATTAAGAGAGGCTCTAAGCAGGATGCGAGCGAGCTGATCGAGGATCTGCTGTCGGCCTGGCTTCGCAGAGGCTGATTTCAAATTCTCAAAGGAACGATATGGACGACACGACTCAAGACAACCTGACCGTCCCGGCTGACTTTCGCCTGCTGCCGCCGCCGATGCCGCCAATGCTGCCGGACGTTGTCGGCGTCAGTAGCAATGGTCGCTTCTTCAGCCTCTCTTATGAAGGCTCGAAACCTTTCTGGTCGGACGGGCGCGCCGGCGCGACGTTCTCATACTTTGCCGCCTACGAACCCTTTGTCGATCATCTAGCTGTGGCGATCAACCTCTTCGATGTCTGTCTCGGTCACGACGACGAACCGCCGTCGCACGCGCTTCTGATCGATCGAGCGAATGCGGCGGTCTACGCCGGCGAGTACGGCGAAGTCTCTCGCTTCCTGCGCCGGCAGCATCCGCCGCGGCGTCCTCCGACACCGGATGAGATCGAGGAAGCAAACAAGCAACTGGCTGGGCTTGAACGGATGAACCTCGACCAGCTCCGTGAGATGGGAATGTTCGAGTTCGTGCTCGGACCAAAACCCGAACAGCAAGACCGGTGCGCCGAAATGGTAGCCTGGCTCGATCAGTACATCACCGAGGAACTGATCCGTTCCTATGTCGCAGCGGCCGAAGCGGGCCGGTTCGAGGCATTCCATTATCTCAGTCGGTTCAGACAGCGAATCGAGTACAGCAATCAGATCAACACGTCGTCGCGGTTGACGCACTGACGGCTCGTGCGGATGTCTTATGTAACCGGAGGATTGTGTATTCTTGTGTGTGGTTACATAAGATTTTGGACGACGGAGCAGGGCAGAGCAATGACCTTGAGAGAAGCGAAATTGATGGCGTCGCAGCTAGGGACCGACGATCTCTGGAAGCTCGATCGATGGATCCACGATCGGCTGGACAAGCTCACGCAAGAGGGGCGCGCGGAGAAGAAGTCTCGCCGAGATGTGATAGACGTGGTGAAGAAGGGAAGCTGGACCTATCAGCTTGAAGCCGTGCGTTGCGGAAAAGAAGAGTGCCATTGCAATGAAGGACAGGGACACGGCCCGTACTGGTACGGCTACCGCAAAGAAGGCGGTCGCACTATTTCGAAGTACATCGGCAAGGATTTGACGAAGGCGGTTAAGTGAGCCAAGCCTTTCTGGTATAACTACTGAGTTCCTGAAAATGGAGACACCTCTTTGCCCGCGTCCCGCAACCGCTTCACGTACTCTTTCGCGTCGTAGCGTAATTCTTCACTGTCGCCGCCGATCGTGACGCGCCGAGCTTTGTCCTTCGCCTTCGCATCGGCGATCACGTAGCCGACGCTCTCGCCCGGATGAACGGGGACGCCGGCGTCGCGAAGCTTGCGGGCGGCGAGCGCCGCACGCGTCTCGACTGCGTAGTCTTCGATGTCGCGGCTCAGGACCTGCTCGACGATCAGCCGCTTGATGTCCACTTCGCCGCGTTCAAGCTCTGCGATTCGCAGCTCCAGAAGCTTGAGCGCCTCTCTTTGCTTCTCGCGGAGCTCGCCCAATGTGCGAGCCGCCGCCAAGATCGAGAGCATCTCCTCCTGAACTTCTTTGACGTAAATCGGCGTGTCCCGCCGGCGGTGCGCGAGGCCGCGCGTTTTCAGCGCGCCGTCGCTGAAGACGCCGAAGTAACGGTTCGGCACGGGACGGCTTTCTTTCACTTTCGACGACAGGAAGACGATCCACCTGTAGACGCCTTCAAGAGACATCTCGATTTGCGTCTCTTTGGTGATTGCGTCGCAGAGCGCCCGGATCTCCTCCTCCGTCGTCCCCGCTTTCGAAAT
>Ga0187894_10003839_pt1 | contig 16534 bp, 15 predicted proteins | sample GBC1701081metaG_FD_136650 | JGI IMG/M metagenome (GOLD analysis project Ga0187894, IMG submission 136650) | White microbial mat communities from a lava cave in the Kipuka Kanohina Cave System on the Island of Hawaii, USA - GBC170108-1 metaG ... | reverse complement strand
TCGCGCAGGTCGAACACCATGCGCGTGGTCCAGGCCGCCCAGGTGAGGTAGCCGCCGGTGGCGTGCACCACGCCCTTCGGCTTCCCGGTGGTGCCCGAGGTGTAGAGGATGAACAGCGGGTGCTCGGCATTCACCCACGCGGGCTCGCAGCTGTCAGGCTGGCCCTTCACCGCGTCGTCCCACCACAGGTCGCGTCCGTCCTTCATTGCCACCTTGCTGCCGGAGCGCTTGTAGACGATCACCGTCTTGATGGCTTCGCAGCCGCCCAGCGCGAAGCCTTCGTCGCACACCGGCTTGAGCGGGATTTCCTTGCCGCCGCGGAACTGCCCGTCGGCGGTGACTACCGCCACCGCGCCGGCGTCGACGATGCGCTCCTGCACGCTCTTGGCCGAGAAGCCGCCGAACACCACGGAGTGGGTCGCGCCGATCCGCGCGCAGGCCTGCATCGCCACCACCGCCTGGATCGACATCGGCATGTAGATCAGCACGCGGTCGCCCAGCTTGACGCCGCGCGCCTTGAGCGCGTTGGCGAAGCGGCACACTTCCTGGTACAGCGCCCGGTAGGTGATTTTCGTCACCTTGCCGTCATCGGCCTCGAACACGATCGCGATCTTGTCCGGCTGCGTCTTCAGGTGCCGGTCGAGGCAGTTGTAGGAGGCGTTCAGCTCGCCGTCGTGGTACCAGCGGAAGAACGGCGCCTTCGATGCGTCCAGCGTCTTGCTGAACGGCTTGTGCCAGAGCAGCTCCTCTTTGGCGAGCCGGGCCCAGAAACCCTCGAAGTCCCGCTCGGCCTCCGCCACCAGCTTGCGGTACCCGTCCATGCCGGAGATGTTGGCCTGCTTGACGAAGGCCGCGGCCGGCGGGAACACGCGCGTCTCGGTCAAGACGGTTTCGATGCCTGCAGACATGTCCTCTTCTCCTCGCTCCAGAACCGTCGTATTTCTAGCCCGGCGTGCTTACATGCCGCTTACACGAATACAATCAATACAATCACCAAATCCAGCACGTGTAAAGGCAAGGACCCGCAATGAAAACTCCCCACGAAGCGCGCGCCCTGCGGCCGCTTCCCGCACTGATCTTCGCCAGCCGCTGGCTGCAGCTGCCCCTGTATCTCGGCCTGATCGTGGCGCAGGGCATCTACGTCTGGCTGTTCTGGCAGGAGCTGTACTACCTGCTGCTGGCGGCGTTCGGCAACGCCAACGCGCTCGGCCACGTCATCGACGCGGTCACGGTCGAAGGCGTCGAGCGCCCGGCCAAGCTGAACGAGACCGTGATCATGCTGGTGGTGCTGGGCCTGATCGACGTGGTGATGATCTCCAACCTGCTCATCATGGTGATCGTGGGCGGCTACGAAACCTTCGTCTCGCGCATGAACCTGGAGAGCCACCCGGACCAGCCGGAATGGCTGTCCCACGTCAACGCTTCGGTGCTCAAGGTGAAGCTGGCGACCGCGATCATCGGCATCTCGTCGATCCACCTGCTCAAAACCTTCATCAACGCGGCGGCCTACGACGAGAAGACGCTGGTCGCGCAGACCGTCATCCACATCACCTTCCTGCTGTCGGCGATGGCGATCGCGGCGAGCGACCGGCTCATGCCGCACCCGCCCGCGCCCTCGCAGGGGAGCAACGCATGAGCGCCATCAGGCAGGCGGACCTGATCCAGAGCGTCGCCGACGCGCTGCAGTTCATTTCCTACTACCACCCGGTGGACTACATCCAGGCGCTCGGCCGCGCCTACGAGCGCGAGCAGTCCGGCGCGGCGAAGGACGCCATCGCGCAGATCCTCACCAATTCGCGCATGTGCGCCGAGGGCCACCGCCCGATCTGCCAGGACACCGGCATCGTCAACGTGTTCCTGAAAGTCGGCATGGCCGCGCGCCTGGAGGGTTTCACCGGCTCGCTCGAGGACGCGGTGAACGAGGGCGTGCGCCGCGGCTACGCCCACAAGGACAACCCGCTGCGCGCCTCGGTGCTGGACGAATCTGATTTCGGCCGCCGGAACACGCGCGACAACACCCCGGCGGTGGTCTTCGTGCAGATGGTGCCGGGCAACCGCGTCGAGGTCGACGTCGCCGCCAAGGGCGGCGGCTCCGAGGCCAAGTCCAAGTTCGTGATGCTCAATCCCTCCGATTCGATCGTCGACTGGGTGCTGAAGACGGTGCCAACCATGGGCGCGGGCTGGTGCCCGCCCGGGATGCTCGGCATCGGCGTCGGCGGCACCGCCGAGAAGGCGATGCTGATGGCCAAGGAAGCGCTGATGGAGCCCATCGACATGGCAGAGCTGAAGGCGCGCGGCCCCAGGACCAAGGTCGAGGAAATGCGCATCGAGCTCTACGACAAGGTCAACGCGCTCGGCATCGGCGCGCAGGGCCTGGGCGGCCTTTCCACCGTGCTGGACGTGAAAATCCACACCTATCCGGCGCACGCCGCCAACCGGCCGGTTGCCATGATTCCCAACTGCGCCGCGACGCGCCACACGCACTTTGTTCTGGACGGCTCGGGGCCGGCGGAGTTCAAGGCCCCTTCCCTGTCCGATTGGCCGAAAGTGACCTGGACCGCCGATGCCAGTTCGACCAGGGTCGACCTGAATTCCCTGAGCAGGAAGGACGTGGAAAGTTGGAAGCCCGGACAACGGCTGCTGCTGTCCGGAAAACTCCTGACCGGACGCGATGCGGCCCACAAGCGAATCCAGGACATGCTGGCGAAGGGCGAAAAGCTGCCGGTAGACTTTACCAACCGCGTCATCTACTACGTCGGCCCGGTCGATGCGGTGGGCGACGAGGTGATCGGCCCTGCGGGCCCCACGACCGCCACGCGCATGGACAAGTTCTCCGACACGATGCTCGGACAGACCGGCCTGATCGGCATGGTCGGCAAGGCCGAGCGCGGCCCGGTCGCGATCGAGTCGATCCGCAAGCACAAGGCGGCCTACCTGATGGCGGTCGGCGGCGCGGCCTACCTGGTCGCCAAGGCGATCCGCAGCGCGCGGGTGCTCGCGTTCGCGGACCTGGGCATGGAGGCGATCTACGAGTTCGAGGTCGCGGACATGCCGGTCACGGTCGCGGTGGATTCGAACGGCACCTCCGTGCACAACACCGGTCCGGCCGAGTGGTCGAAGAAGATCGTCGAGCTGAAGATCCCGGTCACCGCCGCCTGAACCAAACGCGCTGGGGCGCGATCTGGGCGGTGTTCGGCGCCGGCCTGGTCTGCGGCGCGTACATGACCAAGGTGGCGCCGGCGCTGCCCCTGCAGCGCGCCGAGCTCGGCCTGACGCTGGTCGAATCCGGCTTCATCGCTACCTCCTTCAACGTCATCGGCGGGCTGTTCGGCGTCTTCGCGGGCAGCTTCTCGGACCGCCACGGCCTGCGCCGGCCCGCCCTTGCCGGCCTGGCGCTGCTCGCGGCCAGCGGCCTGCTGGGCGCCGTCGCCGGCAATTTCGCGCTGCTGCTGGTCAGCCGCTTCCTCGAAGGCGTCGGCTTCATCCTGTTCACGGTTTCCGGCTCGGCTCTGATCTCCTCGGCGGCGGCCGGAGCGCGCGATCGCGCCAAGGCGCTCGGGCTCTGGGCCGCCTACATGCCTGCCGGAGGCGGCCTGGCGTTGCTGATCGCGCCGGCAGCGATCGCGGCTTGGGGCTGGCGCGGCTACTGGGTCGTGCTGTCGGTCATGGCAGCCGCCTGCTTCATCCTCGCCGCGCGCCACGCGCCCGCATCCCAGCGGGGCGGAATCGCCTCGCTGCGCCTGATCGCGGAGTCGCTGGCGCAGCCCGGCAACCTTGCGCTCGCCGCCCTGTTCGCGTTCTACGTCTCGCAGTGGGCTTCGGTGATGATCTGGCTGCCGACTTTCCTCCTCGACGAGCGCGGCAGTTCCGCCTCGAGCGCCGCGTTGCTGACAGCGCTGATGGTGCTGGTGAACGCGCCCGGCAACGTCGCCGGCGGCTGGCTGCTCGCCCACGGCGTGCGCCGGGGCCCTCTGGTGATCGGCGCGAGCGCGGTCATGGCCGCCTGTTCGCTCGGCATGCTCGGTCCCTGGCTGCCCGACACGTTGCGCTACCTGCTGTGCCTGGTCTTTTCCGCCTGCGCGGGCGTGATCCCGGGTGCGATCTTCTCCGGCCTGCCGGTGCACGCCCGGAGTCCGCAGCACATCAGCACCGCCAACGGCATGGTGCTGCAGACCTCGCAGGCGGGCCAGTTCTTCGGCCCGATCGCGCTCGCCTGGCTCGCCTCGCGCCATGGCGGCTGGGACGCCACGCTGTGGGCGATGCTCGCCTTCGCCGCCTGCGCCGCGCTCTGCGGCCTCGCGCTGGCGCGCATCGAGCGGGACCGCGCCTGATCGGGGTCCCGGCGCTGGGGGCGTCGGTGCCGCGCACGCACGGCCCGCTGGTTGCCGGCTTCGGCCGCGCGGCAATGGCATTCACGGGCTGGAGAATCGAAGGCAATTTTCCGGACCGCGCGAAGTTCGTGATGATCGTCGCTCCGCACACCTCGAACTGGGATGTCCCGGTCGGACTGATGGCCAAGTTCGCGCTGCAGCTCGAATGCCGCTTCATCGCCAAGCATTCCCTGTTCTGGTGGCCGCTCGGCATGCTACTGCGCGCGCTGGGCGGCATCCCGGTCAACCGCGCCGCCGCAAGCGATTTCGTGGACGACACGGTGCGTATTTTCAGGGAGCGGGAAAAGCTGGTCCTGATCATCACCCCGGAAGGAACGCGCGCCAGAGTAGAACGATGGAAATCCGGATTCCACCGCATCGCGCGCGCCTCCGGTGTGCAGGTGGTGCTGGTGGTCTTTGACTATAGCCGCAAGGTGGTCCGGCTGGGGCCCGGCTTCACGGCCACCGAAGACTACGCGAGCAACCTCGCTGCCATCCAGACTCACATCACGGCCGCAATGGCGAAACACCCGGCGCGGTACGGTCAGAGCTGAGGTTTAGAATAGCTGCCGGAGGTTTCATGCGACAAATCCACATCTGCGAAGTCGGCCCGCGCGACGGGCTGCAGAACGCGCACCACCTGATGCCTACCGAGGCGAAAAAGGGCTGGATCAGGGCCATCGCCGAGGCCGGCGTCGAGGAAATCGAAGTCGGCTCGTTCGTGCCGCCGAAACTGATCCCGGCGATGGCGGACACGGCCCATATCGTGTCCTATTGCCTGACGCTGAAGAATTTCAAGGTGGTGGCCCTCGCCCCCAACGTAAAGGGGTTCGAGCGGGCGGTCGCCGCGGGCGCGCAGAAAATCACCTTCCCGGTTTCCGCCTCGCGCGCGCACAGCCTGGCCAACGTGCGCATGGCGCCCGAGCAGATGGTCGAGGAGGTGCGCAAGTGCGTCCAGCTGCGCGGCAAGGCCGGGCCGGAGATCGAGGCCGGCGTTTCCACGGCGTTCGGCTGCACGATGCAGGGCGATGTGCCGGAGGACGACGTGGTGCGCCTGGCGGTGATGCTGGCCGGCACCGGCGCCGACTGCGTGGCGCTCGCCGACACCGTGGGTTACGCCAACCCTGCCCAGATAAAAAGGGTATTCAGGAGGGTAAGGGCGGAAATCGGCGACAAGCTCGAGGCCGCGCACCTGCACAACACGCGCGGGCTGGGGCTTGCCAACGCTCTCGCCGCCTACGAAGAGGGCGTGCGCCACTTCGACAGCTCGATGGGCGGCCTCGGCGGCTGTCCGTTCGCCCCCGGCGCGAGCGGCAACGTGATCACCGAGGACCTGGTGTTCATGTTCGAGAGCATGGGCGTTCCGACCGGCATCGACCTGGACAAGCTCATGGCGGCGCGCCAGCTCATGGTCGCGGCGCTGCCGGAAGAACCCGTGTATGGCCACATGGCCCTCGCCGGCGTTCCCAAGGGGTTTCGTGCTGCCGCTTGAGGGTGTGCGAGTCGTCGAATTCGCGCACATGGTCATGGGCCCGACCTGCGGCCTGGTGCTCGCGGATCTCGGCGCCGAAGTCATCAAGGTGGAGCCGCTGGAGGGCGACAACACGCGGCGGCTGGTGGGCGCGGGCGCCGGCTTCTACCCGATCTTCAACCGCAACAAGAAGAGCCTGGCGGTCGACATCAAGTCGAAACAGGGCTTCGAACTCGTTCTCAAGCTGATCTCGACTGCCGATGTCGTGACGGAGAATTTCCGCCCAGGCGCGCTGGACCAGGCGGGCCTGGGCTACGAGGCGCTGTCGGCGAAGCATCCGCGGCTCATCTACTGCACCCTGAAGGGATTCCTCGCCGGACCGTACGACCATCGCCCTGCGCTGGACGAAGTGGTGCAGATGATGGGCGGCCTTGCCTACATGACCGGCCTGCCCGACCGGCCGCTGCGCGTGGGCTCGTCGGTGAACGACATCATGGGCGGCATGTTCGGCGCGATCGGCATCCTCGCCGCGCTGCGCGAGCGCGAGGCCACCGGCCGCGGCAAGCTGGTGCGCAGCGCCCTGTTCGAGAACACCGCCTTCCTGGTCGGCCAGCACATGGCGCAGAAGGCGATCACCGGCGAGGAACCGCCGCCGATGTCGATCAAGAATCCGGCCTGGGGCGTCTACGACATCTTCCGCACCGGTGACGATCGCCTGTTCGTCGGTGTGGTCACCGATACGCAATGGCAGGTGTTCTGCCGCGAGTTCGGCGAGGCTGAACTCGGCGCCGACGAACGCCTGAAGACCAATACCCAGCGCGTGAAGGAGCGCAGCTGGCTGATCCCCCGCCTCGCCGACGTGTTCGTGCGCTGGTCGCGCGCGGAGCTGGAGGGCAAGCTCGAGTCGATCGGCCTGCCGTTCGCCCCGATCACCAGGCCCTGGGACCTGTTCGATGACCCGCACCTCACGGCCTCGGGCGGCCTCGCCGAAATCCGCGATCCGCGCGGCACCACGTTCCGCACCCCCACCCTGCCGCTGGAGCTCGACGGCAAGAGGCTGCCGCAGCATTCCAACCCGCCGGCGGTCGGCGAAGGCGCGCGCGCGCTGCTCGCGGGCCTGGGCTACGCGGCGCAGGAGATCGACGCGCTCGCCGCCTCCAGAGTGATCGCCGTCCCGGCCTGAGCTTGGCCACCATGCGCGTGCGCTGCTGCATCGCCGGGGGCGGCCCGGCGGGCATGATGCTCGGCTTCCTGCTCGCGCGTGCCGGCGTCGAGGTCGCGGTACTCGAGAAGCACGCCGATTTCCTGCGCGACTTCCGCGGCGACACGGTCCATCCCTCGACGCTCGAAGTGGTCCACGAGCTTGGGCTGCTGGAGCGGTTCCTCGAGCTCCCGCATCAGAAGCTGAGCCGGATCGGCGGGCTGGTCGGCGGCGTGCCGATCGTGATGGCGGACTTCTCCCGCCTGCCGGTCCGCTGCGGCTACATCGCCTTCATGCCGCAATGGGACTTTCTCGACTTCTTCGCCGACCGCGGGCGCGAGCTGCCGGGCTTCCACCTGCTGATGCAGACGAAAGCCACCGGCCTGCTGGAAAGCGGCGGCAAGGTCTCGGGCATCGTAGCTCGCGGTCCCCAGGGCAAGTATGAAATCGAGGCCGAGCTGGTGGTGGCCGCCGACGGCCGCGGCTCGCAGCTCCGCGATGCTGCCGCGCTGCCGGTGGAGGATTTCGGCGCCCCGATGGACGTGCTGTGGATGCGGCTGTCCAGGCGCGCCGAGGATCCGGCGGCCGCGCTCGGCCGTATCGATTCAGGGCGTGTCTTCGTCACGCTCGATCGCGGCGACTACTGGCAGTGCGCCTATGTCATCGCGAAGGGCAGCAACGAGGCGATCCGCAGCCGGGGCCTGGAAGCGTTCCGCGCCGACATCGCGGCCATCGCGCCTTTCCTCGCCGGCCGCACCGCCGAGATCGCTTCCTGGGACGACGTCAAGCTGCTCACGGTCCAGGTCAACCGCCTGTTGCGCTGGCACAAGCCCGGGATGCTGTGCATCGGCGACGCCGCGCACGCCATGTCGCCGGTCGGCGGCGTCGGCATCAACCTCGCGATCCAGGACGCCGTCGCTGCGGCAAATATCCTCGTTCCCGCCTTCCGCCGCGGCGCGGTGGTCGAGGACGACCTGGCGGCGGTGCAGAAGCGGCGCGAATTCCCGACCCGGATGACGCAGCGCATGCAGCTTTTTCTCCAGAACCGCGTCATCCGCCGCGTGCTGTCGGGGGGCGCCAGCCCGGGCATCGCGTGGCCGATCCGGCTGATGCAGCGCTTCCCCGTCCTGCAGCGCATCCCGGCGCGGATCATGGGGCTCGGTTTCCGGCCGGAGCATGCACGATTGCCGCCGGAATAGGCGCCTGTCGCGCCTGTTAGCCGATACCCAACCAGGAGAGGGAGTACCCATGAAACTGCAGTCGCTTGCCATCGCCTGCGGCGCCATGCTGCTCGCCGCGCCGCTCGGCCAGGCCCAGGACCGGCGCCCGAGCTACGGCCCGGCGATCAACATCGCCGCCGCGAAGAAGGTCGCGGCCGGCACGCTGGCCGAATGCCAGAAGAACAGCTGGAACGTGGCCGTGGCGGTGGTCGATCCGCACGGCTTCCTGATCTACTTCGAGCGCATGGAAGACACGCAGTACGCGAGCAACGACATCGCCATCGGCAAGGCGCGCGCTGCCGCGACCTACCGGCGCCCGACGCGCGTATTCATGGAAGTGATCAACAAGGGCGGGCCGGCGACCGCGACGCTGGGCGGCGTCTACGCCTCGCCCGGCGGCGTGCCGATCTTCGTCGACGGCAGGATCGTCGGCGCGGTCGGCGTGAGCGGCGTCACCGGCGACCAGGACGAGCAGTGCGCGAAGGCCGGCATCGCCGGCATGTAGCCGCTACTTCTTCAGCAGGGCGTCTATTCCCGCCTGGGCGATCTGCTCGTCCTGCTGGGACTGGACGCCCGACACGCCCACCGCGCCGATGCAGGTGCCGTCGGCCACGATCGGCATGCCGCCCTGAACCGGCAGGATGCCCGGCATCTTGATCATCACGGTGCGGCCGCCCTTCACCATTTCTTCCCACACGCCGCTCGAGCGGCGCGCCTCGGCCTCCGCTGCGGCGCTGATCTTCAGGCAGTCTTCCTGCGTCAATACCGGTCTGGTCTTCATTTCACTCCCAGGCAGTCCTTGATCTGTTGCAGCGCGCCCGGGTCCTCTATGGTGGTGAGGTCCCCCGGGTCGCGTCCCTCGGCCAGCGCCGCGATCGAGCGACGCAGCGTCTTGCCCGAGCGCGTCTTGGGCAGCAGCGTGACGAAATGCACCGCCTTCGGCCGGCCGATCGCACCCAGCTGCCTGTCGACCGTTTCCATGACGTCCTGGGAGGTGGTCTTTTTCGCGGCATCTTTCAGTACCGCAAAAGCAAGAGGCATCTGCCCCTTGAGCTGATCCGCCACACCGACCACCGCGCATTCGGCAATGTTCGGATGCATGTTGACCGCCTCCTCGATCTCGCGCGTGCCGAGGCGGTGGCCGGCGACGTTGATGACGTCGTCGGTGCGGCCGAGGATGAAGTAGTAGCCGTCCCGGTCGCGGATGCCCCAGTCGAAGGTCGAGTACACCATCTTCTTCGAGAAGGTGGAGAAATACGTCTTCACGAAACGCTCGTCGTCGCCCCAGATCGTGGTCATGCACCCCGGCGGCAGCGGCGGCTCGATCGCCACCACCGCCTTCTCGTCGGCGCCCGCCTCGCTCGCATCCGACTCGCGCAGCAGCTTCAGGTCGTAGCCGTAGGCCGGGAACGACGGGCTGCCGTACTTGATCGGCGTCTTCTCCACGCCGTGCATCGCGCTCAGCACCGGCCAGCCGGTCTCGGTCTGCCAGTAGTGGTCGATGACCGGCTTGCGCAGGCCTTCGGCGATCCAGGCATGCGTCGGCTCGTCCAGGGGCTCGCCGGCGAGGAACAGGTGCTTCAGCGACGACAGGTCGTATTTCTTCAGCAGCGCCGGGTCGTGCTTCTTCAGCACCCGGATCGCGGTCGGCGCCGAGAACATGACGTTGACCCGGTAGTCCTGCACGATCTTCCACCACACGCCGGCGTCCGGACGGATCGGCACGCCTTCGTACAGGATCGAGGTGAGCCCGGCGATGAGCGGCGCGTAGATGATGTAGGAATGCCCCACCGCCCAGCCGATGTCGGAGGTGGTGAAGATGGTTTCGCCGGCGGCGCCGCAGTAGATGTACTCCATGGACGCCGCCATGGCCACCGCGTGGCCGCCGACGTCGCGCTGCACGCCCTTCGGCCTGCCGGTCGTGCCGGCGGTGTAAAGGATGTACGACGGCTCGGAGGATTCCAGCCAGACGCAATCGATCGCCTGGTCCTTGAATTTACCGCTCAAGGAAACCCAGTCCACATCGCGTCCATCGACCAGCGGCATCTGCGGATCCAGCCCGCGGTTGAAGATGAGCACCTTCGCCGGCGGGTGCCTGGACAGCTTGATCGACTCGTCCACCAGCGGCTTGTAGGGAATCACCTTGCCGGCGCGGCTGCCGCCGTCGGCGGTCACCATCAGCACCGGCTTCGCGTCGTCGATGCGGGCGGCGAGGCTGGTGGCCGCGAAGCCGCCGAACACCACCGAGTGCACCGCGCCCAGCCGCGCGCAGGCGAGGATCGCGAACACCGCCTCCGGCATGTTGGGCATGTAGATGATCACCCGGTCGCCGCGCTTCAGGCCGAGCGACTGCATCATGGCGGCGACGCGATTCACTTCCGCGTGCAGCCGCCTGTAGGTATAAGTCTCGGTTTTCTCGACTTCGGTGGAAATCCAGATCAGGGCGTTTTGGTCGCCTCTGTCCTTCAGGTGCCGGTCCACGGCGTTGAAGCACAGGTTGGTCTCGCCGCCGACGAACCATTTCGCGAACGGCGGCTTCGAGTAGTCGAGCACCTTGCCGTACGGCTTGTGCCAGTGGATGCGCTGCGCCTCCTTCGCCCAGAAGCCTTCCCGGTCGAGAATGGAGAGCTTGTGCAGCTCCTGGTACGGCCTCGTCATGCGTTCAGGTCCACGACGATCCGGCCGGTGACTTGCGCCGCGATGAAGTCGTCGAACACCTTCGGCAGGTCGGCGAACGGGATGGTCCGCGCCATGTCCCTGAGTCCGGCCGGCTTCATGTCGTCGGCGAGGCGCTCCCAGACCCGGCGCTCCAGCTCGGGGCTGGGCGCATCGGTCGAGTTGATGCCGAGCAGGCTGACGCCGCGCAGGATGAAGGGCATCACGGTGGTGTTCAGGCCGAAACCGGCGGCGAGGCCGATCGAGGCGATCACGCCGTTGAACTTCATGCCGCTCGCCATCCAGGCCAGGATCTCGCCGCCGAGGTTGTCCACGGCCCCCTGCCAGGTCGCCTTGTCGAGCGGCTTGATCTTGGCGAGATCGATATCCTTCCTGAACTTCACTTCCCTGGCGCCCAGTTTCTTCAACCATTCAACTTCACTTTCCTTGCCGGTCAGGGCGACCACCTCGTAACCCAGCTTGGCCAGCGCGGCGATGGCGATCGATCCCACGCCGCCGGTGGCCCCGTTCACGATCACCGGCCCGCCGCCCGGATGCAGCCCGTTGTGTTCCATCTTCACCACCGCGAGGCCGGCGGTGTAGCCGGCGGTGCCGAAGGCCATCGCCTCCCACAGCGTCATGCCGCGCGGCAGTTTCACCGCCCAGCGCGCCGGGATCCGCGCGTATTCCGCATAGCCGCCGTGGTGCTTGACGCCCAGCTCGTGGCCGACCGCGAGCACCGCGTCGCCCTTGGCAAACGCGGGATCGGTCGAGGACACCACCGTGCCGGCCAGGTCGATGCCGCCGATGCAACTCGCCCGCAGCAGGATACGGCCCTTGCCGGTCGCAGCCAGGGCGTCCTTGTAGTTGACGTCCGAGTAGGCGACACGCACCACCACCTCGCCCGGATCGAGGTCCTCCAGCGAGCACTCGACGAACGCCGCGCGGATCTTCTTCTCCACTTCGTCCAGCCTGTAGGCCTTGAAACGCTGCATCGATGCTCCCGTCGTCACTCCGCCTTGATCCCGGCTTCCTTCACCACCCGGGTCCATTTTGCCGTCTCCGCCGCGAGCAGCTCGCCGAACTGCGCCGCGCCCATGCGCATCACCTCCGCGCCCTCCAGCTCGAAGCGCCGGCGCGTCTCCGCCGACTCGAGCGCCGCGCCGATCTCCTGCTGCAGCTTGGCGATCGCCGCCGCCGGCGTGCCGGCGGGTACCAGCAGGCCCCACCAGTTGTTCGCTTCCGCCCCTGGCACGCCGGCCTCGGCGAAGGTCGGCACCTCCGGCAGCGCCGCGATGCGCTTCGAGCCGCCGACGCCGAGCGCCTTCAGCTTGCCGGCGCGCACCTGCGGCAGGTTCTGCACCACGCTGCCGACGTTCATGTGCACCTGCCCGGCGATAGTGTCGGTGAGCGCCGGGCCGCCGCCCTTGTACTGGATGATGACGATCTCGATGCCCGCGCGCAGCCGGAACAGCTCCGTGGCGAGATGCTGGAAGCTGCCCGGCCCGGCGGCGCCCGCGTTCAGGCTGCCCGGCTTGCGCTTGGCCAGGGCCACCAGGTCCTGCAGCGACTGCGCCGGCAACGAGTGCGGCACCACCAGCAGGCTGGGCCCGGTGCCGAGCGAGGCCACGGCGCTGAACCATTGCAGGGACTCGCGCGGCATCCAGCCCAGCGCGATGCTGAGCGGGTAGCCGACCGAGGCGAGCAGCAGCGTATAGCCGTCCGCGGCCGACTTAGCCGCGGCGTTGATGCCGATCGTGCCCCCGGCGCCGCCCCGGTTGTCGATGACCACCGTCTGGCCGAGCCGCTCCGAGAGCTGCGCGCCGATGACGCGCGCGACGATGTCGTTGCTGCCGCCCGGCGGGAACGGCACGATCAGCCGCAGGGGCCGGTCCGGATAGGCCTGCGCGATGGCACCCATGGACAGCACGAGCGTGGCCAGCAGTATGCAGAGGAACCGCATCGGCAGGCGTAACTATATCCCGCTACCGCCGGGCGCGTTCCTGCTGCAGGTACGCGACGCTCTGCATCTCGTGCAGCCGGCTCACCGTGCGCTGGAACTCGGCCAGCGCCGTTTTTTCGTCGCCACCCTCCACGAACAGCTCCTCGGGCTGCACCTCCGCGGCCACCACCAGCTTGACCCGGTCGTCGTAGAACACGTCCACCAGCCAGGTGAAGCGGCGCGCCGCGTCGGCGTTGCGTGGCCCCATGCGCGGCACGCCCGAGAGCATCACCGTGTGGAAGCGCTGGGCGAGATCGACGTAGTCGGCGTAGGAACGCGGCCCGCCGCACAGCGCCGCGAAATCGAACCACACCAAGCCGCCAGCCCGCTTACGGTAGGGGATGCGGCGGCCCTCGACGTCTAGCGGCTGCGTTTCCTCCTCCACGTCGCGCAGTTCGCCGAAGATGCGCGCCATCGCCGCCTCGCCGCTGGCGCGCTCGACGTGGTAGACCTTGAGCCTTTCCATCTTCAGCCTGCGGTAGTCGGTGCCGCCGTCGACGTTGACCACGTCCAGCCGCGCCTTGATCAGCTCGATGGCCGGCAGGAAGCGCTCGCGCTGCAGCCCGTTGGGATAGAGCCGGTCCGGATGGTAGTTGCTGGTCATGACGAACTGCACGCCGAGATCCATCACCTTGTCCAGGAAGCGGCCGAGGATCATGGCGTCGGCGATGTCGGCGACGTGGAACTCGTCGAAGCAGACCAGGCGATAGCGGCGCGCGGTGCGCTCGGCGGCGGCGGCGAGCGGATCGGGCGTTCCCTTCAGGTCCGCCAGCTCGCGGTGGATCTCGCGCATGAAGTGATGGAAATGCACGCGCCGCTTCCGCACCAGCGGCACGCAGAGATAGAAGCTGTCCATCAGGAAGCTCTTGCCGCGCCCGACCGCGCCCCACAGGTACACGCCCTTGGGCAGCGGCGGCTTGACCAGCAGCCGGCGGAGCGCGCTGCCGCGCCGCGCCTTGTACTCGCTCCACTCCTCGAACAGCCGCTGCAGCCGCGCGACCGCGCGCCGCTGCGAGGCGTCCTCCACGAAGCCGCGGCTGGCGAGGCTCTGCTCGTAGAGGCTGATGACGTCGTTCACGCCGGCCTCGATTCGCGGCGCGCCAGCCACAGCGTGCTGGTGAGGATCACCACGCCGCCGGCGATCGTCCAGCCGCCGGGCACTGCACCGAACATGAGCAAGCCGAGCATCGCCGCCCACACCAGCTCGAGGAATTTAACCGACTGCACCGCGGAGATGTCGGCCACCCGGAAGGCGCGCGTCACGCAATAGTGTCCGCCGGCGCCGAAGACGCCGCAAAACACCAGCAGCAGCCACTGGTCCGGCCCGGGCACGGCCCAGAACGAGAACGCGAACGGCAGGAGCAGGATCGACACATACAGATGCTGCCAGAGGACCATCACGTCGGAGCGCTCGTCGCGCGTCAGGACCTTGGCCACCAGGAACGAGCCCGCGAACACCGGCGCGGAAGCGAGCATAAGCAGGTCGCCCTTCGAGATCCCGGAAAAGCCGGCCTGAAACGGGTCCAGCACCAGCAGGACCCCGCAGAAGCCCACCAGCACCGCGGCCCAGCGCGCACCGGTCATCCGCTCGTGCAGGAACAGCACCGCGCCCAGGCAGATGAAGATCGGGCCGCTGAAGCCGATCGCCGTCAGCTCCGTGATCCCAACCATCGGCAGCGCCGCGAACCACAGCAGCATGCCGCCGGCGTGCAGCGCGCCGCGCACCAGCTGCAGCCCCGGGCGCTTGGGCCACAGCCCGGCCAGGCCGAAGCGCAGCGCGGGCGCCAGCATCACCGCGGCGCCCAGCAGGTAGCGCAGGAAGCCGACCAGCCAGGGATCGAGCTCGTGCGCGAGCTTCTTCATGGTCGAATTCAGCACCGTGAACAGGAGGCCGGCGGCCGCCATCCACAGCATGCCCCGCAGCGTGGGAGTCAATGCGGGCGTCGGGCCGCCCATCAGCGCTCGGCCGCGCCGCTCAAATGTTGAGCGCGCGCTTGTCGACCGCCAGGGCCGCTTCCTTCATCGCCTCGGAGAGCGACGGATGGGCGTGGCAGATCATGCCGATGTCCTCGGCCGCGCCGCGGAACTCCATCGCCACCACCGCCTCGGCGATCAGCTCGGAGGCCATGGGTCCGATGATGTGCACGCCGAGGATTTCATCCGTCTTCCTGCTGGAAATGAATTTGACCAGCCCGCTCGTGTCGCCCAGGGCCCGCGCCCTGGCATTGGCGGAAAAGGGGAAGGTCCCGGCCTGGTACTCCACGCCCTCGACCTTCAGCTGCTGCTCGGTCTTGCCGACCCAGGCGATCTCGGGCGAGGTGTAGATCACCCAGGGAATGGTGTTGAAGTGGACCTGCGGCTTCTGGCCGGCGATGCGCTCGGCCACCGCCACGCCCTCCTCCTCGCCCTTGTGCGCCAGCATCGGCCCGCGCACCACATCGCCGATCGCCCAGACGCCCGGCAGGTTGGTGCGGCAGTCGTCGTCCACGGCGACGAAGCCGCGTTCCAGCTTCAGGCCGACGGCCTCGGCATTCAGGCCGCTGGTATTCGGTACGCGGCCGATGGAAACGATGAGCCGGTCGACTTCGAGCTTTTTCTGGGTCGAATCCGGGCTCTTGTATTCGACCGCTACGCCTTTCTTCTCCTTCTTCACGGCAGTGATCGCGACCCCGAATTCCATCTTGAGGCCTTGCTTCGCGAATATCTTCTGCGCTTCCTTTGCGATCGTCTCATCGGCAGCGCCGAGGAAAGTCGGCAGCGCTTCCAGGATGGTCACGTCCGACCCGAGCCGCCGCCAGACGCTGCCCATCTCCAGCCCGATCACCCCGGCGCCGATGACGCCGAGGCGCGCCGGCACTTCGGGAATCTCCAGGGCGCCGGTGTTGCTCAAGACCAGCTTTTCGTCGAACTCCGCCCCGGGCAGCGCGCGCGGATTGGAGCCCGTCGCGATGATGACGTTCTTTGCCTGTATTTGTTCTTCGCCCACAAGGATTTCGGAAGGCGAACTGCCAAACCTTCCCCGGCCATGAAAGAAGGTCACCTTGTTCTTCTTGAACAGGTACAGGACGCCGTCGTTGCTGCCCTTGATGACCTTGTCCTTGCGCCTGAGCATCTGCGCGAGGTCGAGCTCGAGGCCCTTCACCTTGACGCCGTGCTCGGCGAAGTGGTGGCCCGCCTGCTCGAAGTGCTCCGAGCTTTGCAGCAGCGCCTTGGAGGGGATGCAGCCGACGTTGGTGCAGGTGCCGCCGAGCGCCGGCTTGCCGTCCGCGCCCCTAGCTTCGTCGGCGCAGGCGGTCGAGAGGCCGAGCTGCGCGGCGCGAATCGCGGCGATGTACCCGGCCGGTCCGCCGCCGATCACGACCACATCGAACGACTTCATATCTCTAGCGCGAGGCGCGCCGGGTCTTCGAGCGCTTCTTTCATCGCCACCAGCGAGAGCACCGCCTCCCGCCCGTCGATGACGCGGTGGTCGTAGGAGAGCGCCAGGTAGTTCATCGGCCGCACCACCACCTGCCCGTTCTCCACCACCGCGCGCTCCTTGGTGGCGTGCACGCCGAGGATCGCCGACTGGGGCGGGTTGATGATCGGCGTCGACAGCATCGAGCCGAACACGCC
>Ga0187894_10003838_pt1 | contig 16535 bp, 12 predicted proteins | sample GBC1701081metaG_FD_136650 | JGI IMG/M metagenome (GOLD analysis project Ga0187894, IMG submission 136650) | White microbial mat communities from a lava cave in the Kipuka Kanohina Cave System on the Island of Hawaii, USA - GBC170108-1 metaG ... | reverse complement strand
GCCGCATAGCCGCTCAGGAGGATCTTCCAGGAGTACGGGATGTGCCCGGGGTTCACGGCCGCGTGCGCGAGGATCATCGTGGTGCAGTTGGTCGTCAGCGTGTTGTAGAAGCGCGGATGCGCCTTGAGCTCGTTGACGTCGCGCATGTAGTCGAGGAACACGCGGCGCGCGTTCTCGGGGGTGGTGACGACCCGGAACAGGTAGACGTCCTCCGGGGGCGACTTGCGGTAGTTCGTCCGGACGCGGATCACGTCGCGCTCGTCGGCCACGACGTACACCAGCTCGTACTGCCGGAAGAAGCCAGGGATCGTGGCGTACGGCCTCGTCCGGTCCTTGCGCGCCTCGATCGAGATCGCCAGGTGATCGTCCCCGAAGCCGAAGCTGACGAACATGTGCGCGATGGCGGGGCCCATCCAGTACACGGCGATCAGATCCAGCCGGTCCAGACGCCGGAGGTCGAACGTGCGGTTGTAGTACGCCGTCGTGAAGTCGGTCTCCGTGCGGTAGTCGAAGTTCCGGATGTTGTGGACAGTCACCCGGTCGCCGTCGATCACAGCGTAGGGCAGGACCGCCACCTCGGGCTGCCACTCGCGACTGTTCGACGGCTGGGCGCTGCTCCAGACGACCAGCACGGGGACAAGGGCGACGACGAACGCGACGGTCGCCGGCCAGCGCGCCCGCCGCACGGCCAGGGCGCCGAGGACGAGAACGCCGAGCGCGGCGAACGTCCACGCGAGCGCCTGACGAATGCCCTCCGATCCGGGTGCGAGGTAGAGGAGCACGAGCGCGCCCCAGCCGGCGGCGAGAGCGATGGCGAGGCCGATGATCACGAGGACAATGGCCACGCCGATCCGTCGCCTCACAGTCGCCCCGCCCCCGTCCCCTGAGATCTCGCTGGCGCCGACCTCAGCAGGCTCAGGGGGCGATACACGTGCCGGTGAGCACGAAGGCGCCGTCCGCCTCGCTGGCGGTGGCCGACAGCCGGCCCGTCTGCTCGTCGATGACGGCCCCCCACACGCGCTCGTTCTGCATCCCCTGGAACATGAGCCGCCCGTTCGTCCGTTGCGTGTTGACGATGGGCGAGGTCCGCGCCCCGTCGATCGAGCTCAGGACTCGCTGGGACACGTTCACGCGGATGAATGGCGGGATCCCGGCCTCCTCGGCGCTCGTACGCTCGCAGTCGCCGAGCCGCGCGCATTCGACCACCGAGGTCACCGCGCAGAGGATCGGCGCGGAGCCATCGAGCGGGGCGGCGGCGGCGATGGACGTCAGCGTGCCGAGCAGCAATACGGTGCCGATCGAACGAAGTGGTGGCATCGGTTGGTCTCCCGTTCCTACTTCACCGTGTAGCCACGGCCCTCGAGGCACGCCGCGTAGGCGCGTCCATACGCCGCGCCCGCGTCGGCCTGCGCCTGCTCGGCCGCCATTCGCTGGTCCCGCCGCCTCATCCCGCCGACCAGCGCGCCCGTGGCTGCGCCGATGGCGGCGCCCTTGCCCGCATCGCCGCCGATCGCCCCACCCACGGCGCCGACGGCCGCGCCCCGCGCCGCGCCGCGTGCGACTTGGCCGGTGGGACCGGAGGGCGGCGGCGCCATGGCCGCGGGATTGGCGCCCGACTGCTGCATCGCCCAGCCTTGACACTCACCCTGATCCTTCTGCTGCTGCTGCGGGCTCTGTCCCCGCGCTGGATACACGTAACCCTGCGCCGCTGCCACAGCGGGGGCGAACGCCACAGCCGCAAGGGCCAGGACGTTCGTTAGACTCCGGACTCCGGTTCGCATGACGCTGTCTCCTCTCTCTGGGTCTATTGCTGTTGCGCGTGTTCGAGCAGGATGCGCCGGATCTCCTCGATCGCACGTGGGTTGGACTGCACGGAATGGCCGGAGCGCACGACCAGCTCGGACTCGACGCCGTCGATGTGGGCGCTCCAGTACGGGACCACGCCGTCGCTGCCGTCTGCTGGCTCGCCGGCGCCCTTGACGGCGATGATCGAGTGCGCCTTGACGCCGTCGGCGATCGGCAACGCGGCGAGCGTCTTGACGAACGGATTGAATGGCGACATGTTGTCGATGCTCCTGGGAAGCCGATCGAGGGACCGCAGGGCGAGCCGGTCCTTGTTCACCGTCAGCAGATCGACCGCGACGCCCGAGATGTTGAGCGGCAACTCGATGAAGCGCGACATCCATCCGACGAGACCGATCGCGGCCAGCGGGGTGCCGCGCTGAGGTGTCGCGACGAAGATCACGCGGCGCACGTAGGGGACGGGCTGGACGAAGAGGGAGCGCCGCAGGAGGTCGCGCGTCTCCGGCTTGAGCTCCAGCTCATCGAGCTGAGCCGTGCTCACGTTGTCCCAGAACCGGCTGCCGCTGTTCACCACGGTGAGCTTCGTCAGGAGTCCGCCCTGGCTGTGCCCGATCACCACCATGCGGCGCAGCGCGGGATCCTTTCCGTCCGGATCGAGCTGGTCCACCGCTCGCTGCAGCGCCTCCCGGAGCAGCGCCCCGGAATACGCGATGGGATTTCCCGTGTTGTACATGAACAGCCAGAACTGGAAACGTTCACCGACGCGCGGATCGATCTCGAGCTCGTTGAACAGCTCGGCCCACCGTGCGGGGCTCGAGGCCGTGCCATGCACCAGCACCACGGGCACCTTCCCCGGACGGTAGGGCGTCATGAGGAAGAGTCCATCCGAGGGGCGCTCGCTCTCCGGGCCGGGGGTGAGCGCATCGCGCGCCTGGCCTCTCACGAAGTTGAACCGGCCCGAGAGGAAGCCCGCCGTCTCGAAGTCCCATACCCTCGCCCCTTCGAGGGAAAACGCCAGCGCCGCCGTCGGCTCGTACTCGAGCGGAACCTCGCGGCCGCCGATCTTCACGGTTTCCGCCACGTCGCTCGTGTAGACGGACAGGACACCGCGAATCCGGCCGTCCGCCACCGCGCGCCGCGGCTCCGGAATCTGCACGAGCGCGGTCGCCGGGATCTTCAGGGTCGGCGGGATCCGCACGTCGGGAGCGACGGCACCCGGCGTGGCGCTGTCGGCACGAAGGGACGCAGCGAGCGGGAGGCCGAGCCCGGGCTGCCGATACCGGTTTCGCAACCCGCGGATCTCGAGGTTCGCACAGGCGACGAAGTGATCGAGGGTGTACCCGGCCCAGCGAAAGCCGTTCGGATCCACCTCCAGCTCGAGCTCGCCGGCGGGAAGCGTGTGCCGGCCGCCAGTGAGGCTCACTTCCTGGGGCCTTCGATCCATGGCCTGGCTTTCCTCGGCCGCGGGCGTCTTCGGTGCGAGCCCCTCGGCCAGGGCGCGATTGTAGAGATCGGCGGCGACCCGGGTCCGCGGATCGAACGGCCCGTGAAAGCCGGGCCCCTCCCAGACCATGCTGGGGTTTTCCGGGAACAGGAACGCATAGGCGTAGACGGCCGACATCAGGTAGTAGGCGCGGTCCCCGGACGCCTCGGCGTGCAGGAACGACAGCTCCGCGAGCGCGAAGAGCAGGAACTCCTGCACCGGCGATTCGGCCTTGTACAGGTCGACGTATCGCTGGTGCAGCCCCGCGATCGCCGCAGGCGCGTCGTCCTGGAACGTCTGGAAGAGCCCCTCGCGCAGCAACGTTCGCTTCGTATACGCGCTCGGCTCGTCGGATGAGAGCGCGCTCGCCGTCAACGATCGCTGCGCCGAGCGCCCGTCGACGACCTTGACGCCGACCGGCGTGGCGCACCCCGTCGCGAGGACGAGGACCGCGAGCGCGACCGCCAGCGTGGGTCGCTTCGCCCGGGCGACGACTCCAATGTCCAGAACGTTCCTCCGATCGGGCTCAGTGCTTCTCGGGGATGAACTTGTACGGATACTCGGGCTCCCGATAGCCTCCCCGCTCCTGCCGCTCGGGCAGCGCGATCTTCTGGCGCGGCTGTCGCTCGTACTCGACCTTGCCGAGCAGATGGGAGACGATGTTCAGCCGCGCGCGCCGCTTGTCGTCCGACCGCGCCACGTACCAGGGCGCCCACGGCGTGTCGGTCGCCGCGAACATCTCGTCGCGCGCCCGCGAGTAGTCGTACCAGCGGCTGTAGGACAGGAGGTCCATCGGCGAGAGCTTCCACGTCTTGCGGCCGTCCTCGATCCGTCCCTCGAGCCGGCGAGTCTGCTCCTCGGCGCTCACCTCGAGCCAGTACTTCAGCAGGATGATGCCGGAATCGACCACCAGCTTCTCGAAGCCCGGCGTCACGGCCAGGAAGGCCTTGACCTGCTCCTCGGTGCAGAAGCCCATCACGCGCTCGACGCCGGCGCGGTTGTACCAGCTGCGGTCGAAGATGACGACCTCGCCGGCGGCCGGGAAGTGGGGGATGTAGCGCTGCCCGTACATCTGCGTCTTCTCGCGCTCGGTCGGCGCGGGCAGCGCCACGACGCGGAACACGCGCGGGCTCACGCGCTCGGTGATCGCCTTGATGGTCCCGCCCTTGCCCGCGCCGTCGCGTCCCTCGAACACGATGCAGATCTTGGCGCCCCTGAGCTTCACCCACTCCTGGAGATGCACCAGCTCGACGTGCAGCTTGTCCAGTTCCTCCTCGTAGTCCTTGCGCTTCAGCTTCTCGTCCCCCTTGCGCTTGCTCATGGCGTTGGTCTCCCGGTGACGCCCGCCTCGCCGCTCTCGATCCAGTCCTCCAGCAGGGTGTACCCGACGGCCAGGACGACGGGCCCGAGGAATATCCCGATGATGCCGAAGGCGAGCAGACCGCCGATGACGCCCACGAACACGAGCAACAGCGGCAGGTCCGCCCCTCTCCGGATCAGCAGCGGCCGAATCACGTTGTCGATACCGCCGACGAAGATGGTCCAGATCAGCAGGACGGTTCCCCATGCGCGGTCGCCGGACCAGTAGAGCCAGACCACGCCCACCAGCAACGGGAGAATGGCCCCGATCTGCGCGATGCAAAAGACGAACACGAGCGCCGTCAGCACCGCGACGAACGGGGCGCCGGTCACCACGAGGCCGGCCGCGGCGAGCACGGTCTGGATCAGCGCGGTGACGATGATGCCGAGGGCGACGCCCCGGATCGCTTGGCCGGCGAGGATCACGTACTTGTCGCCCTGCGGTCTCACGACCCGTCTGGCGAACCGGCGCGTGCCGCCGGCTGCGGTCTCACCGTACGCGTACAGGATGGCGGCCGAGAGGACGACGAGCAGCATCTGGAGCACCACCATGCCCGCGCCGCCGACGGTGCCGACGGCCCAGCCGACGAGTTGACGGGTGTACGGGGACAGCCGTGCCACCATGTCCTCGCGCGTCAACGCGGCGAACTCCCTCCATCTCGACGTGGCGCGAACGCCGACGAGCGGGAGCCGTTCGAGCCAGTCGGGCGGCGGCGGCACCGTCCACGCGGCGGCGGCGTGCACCCACCCGACGATCTGCTGCGCATAGGCCGCGATCGTCAGCAGCGCGAGCGCCAGCGGCACGATCAGCGTCAGCAGCAACAGCGCCGTCAGGGCGGCGACGGCCAGGCCCCGCCGGCCCCACAGGAGGCGCTCCACGCGCAGCAGCAGCGGCCACGTCGCGACCACGAGCGTGACGGCCCAGACCGCCGCCGGCAGGAACGGTCGGAGGATCAGGAAGCTCAAGATGAACATGCCCGCGATGAACAGCACCGCGAGCGTCACGCGTGCCGGGTCGCGCGAGCGATCAGTCACGGGCAGCCACGCCGGCGATGGAGCGACCGCCTGTCGCGGAACGTCGGATCCCATGGTCGATCACTCCTGCCAGCCGCCGCCGAGCGCCTTGTACAGGCGGACGACGGCGATCAGCTCGTCCCGGTAGGTGCGCACGACTCCCAGCTCCGCGTCGAACTGCTGGCGCTCGCTGTCAAGGACCTCGAGATAGCTCGACACGCCGCCCGTATAGCGAATGTTGGCGAGGCGCGAGGCGTCGCGAGCTGCCACGGCGAGCAGCTCCTGCTGGATCCGAAACTCCTTCCGCTTCTGGTGCTCGGCGAGCGCGTCGGACACCTCCCTGAACGCCTGGATCACGGTGAGTCGATACTGCTCGAGCGCGGCCTCCGCGCGGGCCTTCGCGGCGTCCACGCCTGCACCGGTCCGCCCCCAGTTGAAGATCGGCACCGTGAACGACGGCCCGATGGCGAACAGCCCCTGGGGCCCTGCCCAGCTGCCGTTCACCCACAGTCCACCGGCGGCTGCGCTGCCGGTGAGGAAGACGCGGGGAAAGTAGTCGCTGATCGCCACGCCGATGCGCGCGGTCGCGGCCGCGAGCTGGGCCTCGGCCTGGGCGATGTCCGGCCGTCGCGTGACCAGCTCGGACGGAAAACCCGTCGGCAGGAGAGGGAGCGCGAGTTGCTGACCGAGCGGCCGCCCGCGCGGGACGGCCTCCGGATTGCGCCCGAGCAGCACAGAGAGCGCGTTCTCCGTCTGCGCGATGAGCCGCTCGGCGTCCGGCACCACCTGCGCGGCCTGGGCGACGAGGATCTCGGCCTGGCGGACGTCGATGAGCGCCGCGACACCGCCCTGTTCGCGCATCTGGACCAGCCGGAGGTTGTCGAGCCGCACGGCCACTGTCCGGCGGGCAATGTCGAGCTCCAGATCCAGATCGCGCAGGTTGAAGTACGCCGCCGCGACGTCGCTCACCAGCGTCACCATCACGAACCGCCGCGCGGACTCGGTCGCGAGCAAGTCGTCGCGCGCGGCCTCGGTGCCGCGCCGGAAGCGCCCCCAGAAGTCGATCTCGTAGAACAGATCGAAGCCCGCCGAGGGAGTGAAGGCCTCCCCGATCTGGGGCGGTTGAAGCTGTCCCTGGATGTTCGAGTAGATGGCGCTGCCCGAGCTGTTCAGCTCCGGGAACTGAAAGGAGCGTGCGATCGTGACCTGGCTTCTCGCCTCCAGGATGCGCTGCGCCGCGATGCGCAAGTCGTAGTTCTGTCGCAACGCCTCGCGGATGAGGTCCTGCAACACCGGATCTCCGAAGATCTCCCACCACGGAAGCTCGCCGAGCGAGGCGGGGCCGGGCGGATTCTCGGGCCCGAGGCCGCGGAACTGGGCGGGCGCCGTGGACTCGGGTCGCTTGAAGTTGGGTCCGACGGTGCACCCTGCCGCGACGAGCGCCGCCGCCGCCAGGGCCAGCGCGCGCCTCATCAGTGGTCTCCGCCGGCGATCGGGGCGGGCGTGGGAGGCGCGCCGCCGGGCGCCGGCACCGCGGCCGGCCGCTTCCTGCGCGAGCGCCCCAGCTGTTCGACGAACGCGAAGTTGCCGGGGATGATGAACACGCCCAGCGCCGTCGCGACGAGCATGCCCCAGAACACGGCCGCGCCCATGACGTTCTGGGCGCCCGCCCCCGCGTTCTTGGCGAGCATCAGCGGCACCACGCCCAGGATGAAGGCGAACGCCGTCATGAGGATCGGCCGGAAGCGCAGTCGCGCCGACTCGAGCGCGGCGTCCTCGATCGACAGCCCGTCCTGCTCGTGCTTGGCCTTGGCGAACTCGACGATCAGGATCGCGTTCTTGGCGGCGAGGCCGACCAGCATGATGAGGCCGATCTGCACGTACACGTTGTTGTCGTAGCCCAGGAGCCACACGCCGAAGAAGGCGCCGAGGGCGACCAGCGGGGAGCCCAGCAGCACCGCCCACGGCAGGCGCCAGCTCTCGTACATGGCGGCCAGCAGCAGGAACACGAACACGATCGCGAGGACGAGGGTGGGGGCGGCGGGCGGCGCGACCTTCTCCTGGTAAGACAGGCTCGAGTAGGAAAAGCCCATCTCCTTCGGCATCTTCGCGGCGAACACCTCCTCCAGCGCGGCCAGGGCCTGGCCCGAGGTGTAGCCGCGGGCCGGCGCCCCGCTGACCTCCACCGACCGGAGCAGGTTGAACCGGGAGGTGATCTCGGTCCCCGCCACCGACGTGATCGTCATCAGCGTCGAGAGCGGGATCATCGTGTTGGTGGTCCGGCTGCGGACGTAGATGTCGCCGATGTCCTGCGGCTTCCGCCGGTACTCGGCCTCGGCTTGCACGTAGACGCGGTACAGTCGGCCGAAGCGGTTGAAGTCGTTCACGTAGGCCCCGCCGAGCGCCGTCGACATCGCCTGGAACACCTCGTTGATCGGGACGCCCAGGCTCCGCGCCTTCGCCCGGTCCAGGTCCACCTTCACCTGCGGGTAGTTCGGGTCGAAGGAGGTGAAGAGGGTCGCCAGCTCGGGCCGCTGCCGGGCGGCGCCGATGAATTCCCGCACCTGCTCGCCGAGCTGTTCCACCGAGAGCGTGCCGCTCCGGTCCTGGAGCAGGAACTTGAAGCCTGCCGACGCGCCGAAGCCGGAGATGGTCGGGATGTTGAACGGGAAGATGATCGCCTCCGGGATCTGGGAGACCTCGCGCGCGATCGCGGCCATGGCGCCCTTGACGTGCAGCTCGGGGCTGTGCCGTTCCTCCCACGGATGGAGACGGGCGAAGATGGTGCCGAAATTCGGCTGGTAGGTATTCGTCACCACGCCGTAGCCACCGATCGTGTTGAACGACTCCACTCCCGGCGTCTTGGCGACGATCTCCTCGACCTGAGAGAGCACCGCCGACGTCCGCTCGAGCGACGCGCCGGGCGGGAGCTGCACGTTGACGCCGAGGAGGGACTGGTCCTCGTCGGGGATGAAGCCCGCCGGGAGCGCGCGCCCGAGAAGGCCGGCGCCCACCGACACCACAGCGACGATCAGGATCGTGAGGATGGCGCGGCGCACGAGGAGCCGGGAGACGCTGACGTAGCCCGTGGTCGTCTTGTCGAAGACCCAGTTGAACCCGCGGAAGAACTTCCCGAGGGGGCCTCGGCCCGGACCGTGCGAGGGCTTCAGCATCATCGCCGCGAGCGCGGGCGACAGCGACAGCGCGTTGAAGGCCGAGAGCAGGACGGAGATGGCGATGGTGAGCGCGAACTGCTGGTACATGCGGCCGGTGAGCCCGCCGATGAAGGCCACCGGGACGAACACCGCCGACAGGATCAGGGCGATGCCGATGACCGGGGCCGACACCTCTTTCATCGCCTGGATGGTGGCGTCGCGCGGGCTCATCCCGTGCTCGATGTGGTGCATCACGGCCTCGACGACGACGATGGCGTCGTCCACCACGATCCCGATGGCGAGGACCAGGCCGAACATCGACAGCGTGTTCACCGAGAATCCGAGCATCGGAAAGAAGATGAAGGTGCCGATGATCGAGACGGGCACCGTGAGGAGCGGGATGAAGGTCGCCCGCACGTTCTGGAGGAAGATGAACACCACCAGCGTGACGAGGATCAGGGCCTCCACGAAGGTCTTCACGATCTCGTGGATCGAGGCCTTCACCGCCGGGGTGGTGTCGTAGACGATCTTGTAGTCCATGTCGGGCGGGAAGAGGTCCTTCGCCCGCGTCATGGTCTCGTAGATGGCCTCCGCCGCCTTGAGCTGGTCGGCGCCGGGGAGGAGATAGATCGCCATCGCGCCGGCGGGCTTGCCGTCGAGGCGGCCGAACGAGTTGTAGTCCTGGGAGCCGAGCTCGGCGCGGCCCACGTCCTTGATGCGGACCTCGGCGGCACCCTCCGTGCTGCGGATGATGATGTCCTCGAACTGCTCGGCGGTGACGAGCCGGCTCGGGGCGGAGACCGTGTAGGTGAACTGCTGGTCCTTGGGGCTGGGGGCGGCGCCGACCCTCCCGGCCGGAGCCTGCAGGTTCTGCTCATTGACGGAGGCGATCACGTCGGCCGGGGTCAGCCCCAGCTTGGCGAGCTTGTCCGGGCGTATCCAGACCCGCATGCCGTAGTCGGTGCCGCCGAACAGGTCGACCTGGGCCACGCCGGGAATGCGCAGGAGCTGATCCCGCAGGTTGATGCCGCAGTAATTGATGAGGTAGTTGCCGTCGTACGAGCCCTTGGGGGAGTAGACGGAGACGAGCATGAGGATGCTCGGGCTCTGCTTTTTCACGGTGACGCCCTGGGCGTTGACCTCCTGGGGCAGGCGCGCCTCCGCCGTCGCCACACGGTTCTGGGTCAGGACGTTGGCGGTGTCCTGATTGACGCCCACCTCGAAGCTGACGTCGAGCAGCATGCGGCCGTCGCTGGTGTTGGACGACTGCATGTAGATCATCCGCTCGACGCCGTTGACCTCCTGCTCGATCGGGGTGGCCACCGATTGCTCGACGGCGACGGCGGAGGCCCCCGGATAGGTGGCGGTGACGCGGATGATCGGCGGGGCGAGGAATGGATACTGCTCGAAGGAGAGCCGGAGCAGCGTGAACATCCCCATGATCACGATGACGATCGAGATGACGATGGCGACGATCGGCCGCCGGATGAAGAAGTTGGACACTGCCTAGCTTCCGGCCTTGGTCTTGCCCGCCGGCGGCATCGCCTTGTCCGGCGGGGCGGCCGCCGGCGCCGCGGGCGGAGCCTCGCTCGACTTCTGCTCGGCCTTCACGTGCATGCCCGGGCGCACCTTCTGCACGCCCTCGACGATCACCCGCTCGCCCGGCTTCACGCCCTTGGCGACGATGTAGAGGTCGCCCACGCGCTCGTCCAGGGTCACCGGCCGGAATCCCACCTTGCTCTCGGCGTCGACGACGAGGACCACCTTGGCGCCCTGCTGTTCCTGCACGGCGAGGGCGGGGACGAGAACGGCGTCGGGGCGAGTGTCCACGGTGCCCCGGATACGGGCGAACTGGCCGGCGCGCAGCATCCGCGTCGGATTCGGGAACTCGGCCTGCACCGGGATCGTGCCCGTCTTCTGGTCGAAGGCGCGGCCAAGGAAGATGAGCCGTCCTTTCTCGGGGAACCGGCTCTCGTCGGCGAGGAACATCTCGAGCCGGCGCTCGGTGTCGCGGCCGCGCCCCTGCTCGTCGAGCTTGATCCGGGAGGCGAGCTTGAGGTAATCGGCCTCCGCGACCGAGAACTCGGCGTAGATCGGGTTCACCGCGGAGATCGTGGTGAGGAGCGTGGGGTCGGCCTTGCCGACGAGATTCCCCGGGTCCACCAGGATCTTGCCGATGATGCCGCCGATGGGCGCGGTGATGCGGGTGTAGCCGACGTTGAGCTGGGCTTGCGTGATCGAGGCCTTCGCCGCCTGCACGGCGGCCTCGGCGAGCTGGATCGAGGTGCGCTGGGCGAGCTCGCTGTCCCGGAGCGCGGCGTTGGCGACCTCGACGCTGGCCACCGCCACCTTCTCCTGGGACTGGGCGGTGTCCAGATCTTGTTGCGGAATGGCCCGGGCCTGGGCCAGCGGCACGTACCGCGCGACGTCGGCCTGGCGTCGCCCGAGCTCGGCCTTTCGCTCGTCGAGCCCCGCCTTGGCGCGGTCCACGATCGAGGTGTCCTTGGCCCGCGTCAGATCGGCGTGGGCCTTGGCGAGCTGCGCCTCGGCGGACAGGAGCGCCGCCGCGTACTCGTCGCGCTGCAGCTCGAACAGGATCTGCCCTTCCTTCACCTCCGTCCCCTCGCGGTACAGCACCTTCTCGAGCACCGCGGCGACGCGAGCCCGAACCTCGACGGTCGGAATCGCCTCGGTACGCGCGACGAAGTCCCTCACGATCGGCACCGTCCGCTGCTGCACCTCGGCGACCACGACGGCCGGAGGAGGCGGTGGCGGAGCCGCGCCCTTTCCGTCCTTGCCGGCCTTGGCTCGCTCGCATGCGCTCGACGCAAGCAGCGCGAATGCGAGCGAGAGCGAGATACGCATCACGACCCGAACGCCGTTCGCAAGGCGCTGCGCGGACTGCATCCGACTATTCATCCTCGTTCTCCCACCCAGGCTGTGCGGCGTGCAGCGTGTCGAGTGGATCCGGCGGTCGCGACAAGGACACGCTGCCGGTTCGGTGTCCGGGCACACGTCCGCCGCGAACGACCGGTGTCCAGCGAATTGCCCTCCAGGTGCCCAGAGAATTGCACGGAAGCCGCGGCGTCGCAAACCTCCCATTGTGTGGACGATCCCGCCGATCAGAGCCGCCCGGCGCCGGCCGCCTCGCCGAGCAGCACCACGACGGAGCGCGCGTCCGCCCGATACCGCTGCCCGGACAGCGCGGGCGCCATCTCCCACGCGACGATGTCCTCGGGGGACGCGAGCGCCGTGTCGATCCATCGCCGCCACGTCCATGGGCCGCCGTCGCCTGCCGGAGGGAGCTCGAACTCGAGCGGCTCCCGGTACGCGTTCAGGATCAGGTACACCCACAGGCCCTCCTCGCGAAGGTGCGCCGAGACGGCGAGGCTGTGGGACTGCTCGCCCCAGTCCGGCTGGCCGGCCTTCACGCCGTGCCAGGCCTTGTCCGCCCGCTCGATCCACTGAGTGAGGCTCACACGCCGACGCTCGTGCTCGACGTCGCGCAGCAGCCGCCGCGCGTTGAGCACGCTCACGAACCGGTGCACGTCCGCGTGCTTCTCGACCAGCGTCCAGTCGAACCAGCTGATCTCGTTGTCCTGACAGTAGGCGTTGTTGTTCCCCCCCTGCGTGCGCCGCACCTCGTCGCCCATCAGGAGCATCGGCACACCGAGTGAAACGAGCGTGACGGCCAGAAAGTTCTTCACGTGTCGGTTCCGGAGCGCCTCGATCGCGGGGTCGTCGCTCGGCCCCTCGATCCCGCAGTTCCAGCTCCGGTTGTCGTCGGCGCCGTCCCGGTTGTCCTCGCCGTTGGCCTCGTTGTGCTTGCCGTCGTACGAGACGAGGTCGTTCAGCGTGAAGCCGTCGTGGCACGTGACGAAGTTGACGCTCTGCTCGGCCTCACGCTGCTCGTGACCATAGATCTCGGGGCTGCCCAGCAACCGGTCCGCCACGCGCCCGACGGAGCCGGGCTCCCCGCGGAAGAAGCTGCGGACGTCGTCGCGGAACCGGCCGTTCCATTCCTTCCACGCGTCCCCGACGAAGCTGCCGACCTGGTACAGTCCAGCCGCATCCCACGCCTCCGCGATGAGCTTGGTGCCGGCGAGCGTCGGATCGGACTCGATGTCCCACAGCACCGGTGGGCTCGGCAGCGGGGCGCCGGATGCGTCGCGGGCCAGGATCGACGCGAGGTCGAACCGGAAGCCGTCGACGTGCATGACCTCGACCCAGTACCGGAGGCTGTCCAGGATCATGCGGCGCACGACGGGGTGGTTCGCGTTCAGGGTGTTCCCGCACCCCGTGTAGTTCGCGTAGCGCGAGCGGTCGCCCTCGAGGATGTAGTAGGCCTCGTTGTCGAGCCCCTTGAAGCAGAGGGTCGGGCCCCGATGGTCGCCCTCCGCCGTGTGGTTGTAGACGACGTCGAGAATCACCTCGATGCCCGCCCGGTGCAGCGCCTTGACCATGTCGCGGAACTCGTCCACTGCCCCCAGGGGATCGCGCCGAGAGCTGTACGCCTGGTGCGGCGCGAAGAACGAGACCGGCGCGTACCCCCAGTAGTTCACCCGGCCCGGCGGGGCGTCCTGCGCGTCGAACTGGAACACGGGCAACAGCTCGACCGCGGTGATGCCGAGTTGCCGGAGGTACGGGATCTTCTCGATCAGGCCGGCGAACGTGCCGCGCCTGTGGTCGCCGACGCCGGAGCTCGGGTGGCGGGTGAAGCCCCGCACGTGCATCTCGTAGATGATGGTCCGGGCGGACAGACGCCCGAGCGGCGCGTCGCCCTCCCAGTCGTACGCCGACGGATCGACGACGACGCTCTTCATCGCCGCCGCGGCGTTGTCACCGGGCTCGCTGGCCGCATCGCGCCGGTAGTCGTCCGGCACGGCCACACCGCGCCCGTAGGGATCGAGCAGCACCTTGGTCGGATCGAAGCGCATGCCGCTGCCGTGATCGGAGGGGCCCTCGACGCGAAAGCCGTACAGCTGGCCGGCGGTCACACCCGGGACGAACACGTGCCAGTAGTGGTACGCGCGGTTGTCGGCCGGATCGAGTCGGATCGCGCGGGTCGCCTTGGCGTCGTCGACGCGATCGAAGAGCAACAGCTCGACGCCCGCGGCGTGCCGAGAGAACACGCTGAAGTTGACGCCTCCGCGTGTCGGCGTCGCACCCTGCGGCGAGGCGCTGCCCGTTTCCGTTCGCGTCGCTCGCCCTACGGGACCGGACACGGCTCGACGTCCCAGATCTCGGCGGCGTACTGCGCGATCGTGCGATCGCTCGAGAAACCTCCGGAGCCGGCGATGTTCAGGATGGCCATGCGCGTCCACGCGTCCGGATCGGCGTACAGCTCGCACAGGCGCCGGTCAGCCTCGAGGTAGCTGGCGAGGTCCGCCAGGTGCATGTAGTGATCGCCGTTGGTCAAGAGCGTCTCCAGCAGCGGCTCGAAGACGCCCGGCTCGTACCGGCTGAAGTGGTTCGAGAAGAGCAGGTTCAGCGCAGCGCGGGTCTCCGGCTCGTTATCGTAGTGCCACCAGGGGCTGTACCACCCTCGGCTGCCGGCTACCTGTTCCGCCGTGAGCCCGAACAGGAAGAAGTTCTCCTCGCCGGCGGCCTCGGCCATCTCGATCGTCGCTCCGTCGCGCGTGCCGATCGTGAGCGCGCCGTTCATCATGAACTTCATGTTGCTGGTCCCGCTCGCCTCGTAGCCCGCGGTAGAAATCTGGTTGGACACCTCGGTGGCAGGGATCAGCCGCTCGGCCATCGACACGCAGTACTCGGGAAGGAACACGAGCCGCAGCCGACCGCGGACCGCCGGATCGCCGTCGATGGTGCCGGCCAGGTTGTTGAGGAGCTTGATGATCACCTTGGCCAGGTGATAGGCGGGCTGGATCGCGACCTTCGCGGGCAGCGCGCTCCACTGGACGTTGCTCCGTCGGAAGCGCCGCACGAGGTCGGCCAGCGAGCAGGCGACGAGGAAGTACTCCTGGACGAAGCGAAGCCCCTGCCCCATGGCCGTGGAGTCGTCGGGGTAGAGGACGCGCGTCACCGATTCCGCGGTGAGCCGCTCGGCGATGGCGCTCACGAACTCGCCGGCGCTGAAGGCCTGGAAGTCGAACACGTCGGGCGCGGCCGCCGCCCAGAGCCGGAGCGTGTTGATCGTCCGGCCGCCATATCCAACCACCGGACGGTCGAACGGCACGCCGAGCAGGCTCGACGGCCGCCCGGCGACGACCCGCAAGGTGCCGCCGCGGACCTCGAACGAGCAGCCGAGTGTGACCTCGACCTGCTCTTCCGGTCGGGCGACCTCCCACGGATCGGGCCGGCGGAGCCAATTGTCCGGCTGCTCGTGTTGCCAGCCGTCCCGGATCGTCTGCTTGAAGATGCCGTACTCGTAGCGGAGTCCGTACCCCATGGCCGGCAGCTGCATCGTCGCCATCGACTCCACGAAGCACGCGGCAAGGCGGCCGAGCCCGCCGTTGCCGAGCCCCGCGTCGGGTTCCTCTTCGAGCAGGCCGATCCAGTCGAGCGCCTTGCTCGCGGCCACTCGCTTCGCCAGCGGGTCGAGCAGCAGGTTCATGACGTTGTTGCCGAGCGAGCGGCCGATGAGGAACTCCATGGACAGGTAGTAGACGCGCTTGGGGTTCAGTCGCTCGTAGGTGCGCTCGGTGAGCACCCACCGCTGCGACAGGACATCCCGCACGGCGCGGGCGGCGGCCTCGTAACGCTCCCGTGAGCCGACCCCGGCGCGATCCATGACGGCATCGAACATGAGATGCCGGTCGTAGAGCGCGTCGTTCGTCCCGGTGAACTGGATCGGACCGCACCCATACTGCTCGAGAAGCTTCTCCAGCCCCGGCCCGCCAGCCGCCCTCGCGCTTGCCGCCGCCCTGTCGCCGCCCATCGCCTGGTCCTCCCGTTGCTGGTGCGCTTCCGTCGGCTACTGTTGCACCGTGAGCCGAAGTCCGGAGGCCGCGATCTTCAGGCTGGCACCCTGCGTCGTGCTCACCATCTCGATCACGACTCCATTCTGGTTCCTCATGGCGGTCGCGCCTGCGCCGCCGCCAATCGTCGCGCCGACGCCCGCAGCCGTGAAGTTGCCAGAGAAGTCCTCGATCTTCTTCAGGTCGTACACGTCACCACGCGCCGATGCCCGATTGATCCCCACCTCGCCGACAGAGAGTCCGTCGATCTTCACGGGATACTTCTTGCCCTTGTACGTCAGGGTCCCTTTGCCCCAGCTGAATCCGATGCCCACGGCCACCGTGCCCTCTGACAGCTCGAGCGTCGCATCGGGCTTCTTGGTCTGGGCTCCGGCCAGTCCTCCGATCAGCGCCACGATGCTCCCCACCGCCACCAGCGCAATCAACGCACGACGCATCTCGTTCCCTCCTGTCATCATTGTTCACTCCACCCGCGCGGACGTCGCGCAGAGGGCTGGAGCTCGGAGCGCCCCTAGCCCGACCGGATCGCCACTGTCACGATGCCACGCCATCGTCGTCGTCGCGGTCACCACGCTACCATGCGTTCCCGGCGCACCACCGCGAAGCGCGCCATCACCTGCTCGGAGTCGTAGTCGCGACTGATGCCGAGCAGATCGTAGAGGCCACCGGAGACGCGCTTCATCGGATCCGCGCCGCCGGTCGCTCCAGCTGCTGCCATGGTCATGTCCTCCTCTGTCGGGCGCCGCTACACGATGAGCGGCGCATTCCAGACCTTCACGGCCG
>Ga0187894_10003837_pt1 | contig 16535 bp, 15 predicted proteins | sample GBC1701081metaG_FD_136650 | JGI IMG/M metagenome (GOLD analysis project Ga0187894, IMG submission 136650) | White microbial mat communities from a lava cave in the Kipuka Kanohina Cave System on the Island of Hawaii, USA - GBC170108-1 metaG ... | reverse complement strand
GCCAACTACACCCATGCGGCCGGCTACGTGCTGGACCGGGGCGTCAATGTCGTGGCCCAGCTCGTGGCCAGGCGAAACATCGCCGGCGAGGCGCGCTACAGCCTGAGCTGCAACCCCGATCTGACGCTGGATCTGCTGGAGGCGCGGCGCACCGGCCGCGCCAACTTCCTGCTGGTCGGGCAGACCAACGACGAGCTGCCGTTCATGCCCGGCGATAGCGACCTGCCGGCGCAGGCCTTCAGCCATGTCCTCGACGGCCCGGCGACCCGGTTCCCGTTGTTTGCGCCGCCCAAGGCGCCCGTCAGCCTGTCCGAGCATGCGGCCGGCTTTCACGTGGCGCGGCTGGTACCTGACGGCGGCACGCTGCAGATCGGTATCGGCTCGGTGGGCGCCGCCGTCTGCCAGGCGCTGATCCTGCGCCAGCGCGAGAACGCGGTGTTCCGGGACACGGTCACACGCCTGTCGGCCGTGCCACCCGAGCCCTTCGAGGCGGCGCCGTTCGAGGCGGGCCTGTACGGCGCGACCGAAATGCTGGTCGACGGGTTCCTGGAACTGATCAAGGCCGGGATCCTAAAGCGCGAGGTCGACGGCGCCGTCGTGCACGCCGCGTTCTTCCTGGGCCCCGGGGCATTCTATCGCGCACTGCGCGAGATGCCGGAGCACGAACGGGCGCGCATCCGGATGACACCGGTCGGCTTCGTCAACGAGCTCTACGGCGATGAGCCCGCCAAGCGCCGGGCGCGCATCGACGCTCGCTTCGTCAACAACGCCATGATGGCGACCCTGCTGGGCGCCATCGTGTCAGACGGTCTGGAGGATGGGCGGGTGGTGAGCGGCGTGGGCGGGCAGTACAATTTCGTCGCCCAGGCCTTCGCGCTGGACGGCGCGCGCTCGATCATCACGCTGAACGCCACGCGCGAGGAACGTGGCCGGACGCACTCCAACATCCGCTGGTCCTACGGCCACACCACCATACCCCGGCATCTGCGCGACATGGTCGTGACGGAGTATGGCGTCGCCGACCTGCGCGGCCGGACCGACTCGGAATGCATCGCGGCCATGCTGTCGATCGCCGACTCGCGCTTCCAGGAGGAGCTGTTGCGGGAGGCGAAGGAGGCGGGGAAGATCAGGCGCGATTTCCGGATACAGGCCGCCTTCCGCAACAACACGCCCGAACGGATCAAGCGCGCCCTGCGGCCGGCCCATGAGCGTGGCCTCGTTCCGCTGTTTCCCTTCGGCACGGACTTCACCGAGATCGAGCAGCGCCTGGTCCCGGCGCTGGCATATCTGAAAGGGGCGGCCGCCAGCACCGCGGCATTGTGCCGGCTGTTCTGGCGCGGCCTTATGGCAGGCAACATTTCGGCCGCTGACGCCGACTGCCTCGATCGGCTTGATTTATCGAACCCCGCCGGCATCCGGCTGCGCATCCTGCGGGCTTTGGTCCGTGCAGCCCTGACGGCGACACGTTAAGGTTGCACATGCTGCACCGCGACGGCATTTCCATGAGGAACCGCCGATCGCGCAGCTGCGTTGAGTACCAATTGTAGCGCCTGGAGATTCGCAGCCGGGCCTGCACGATCGAACCTCCCGGAGGGATGCCATGGCACTGCGCACGCTGCTGGTCCATGCCGATACCGACGACCGCTTTACCCACCGCCTGTCGCTGTCTGTCGCGATCGCGCGCGAGTCCGAGGCGCGGCTGCTGGTTCTCTACGTCCTGAAGGCGCCGGTTTCGCTGGGCCTATACAGCGAGCCCATGGGTGCGCCGGCGATGGAGCTGATCCAGCAGGAGATCAACGCCGAGCGCGAGAGCGCCGAACAGCTTCGCCAGTCCGCCGGCGAGTTGTTGCGGGCCGAAGGCGCCAACTGGGAATGGCGCAGCGTCCAGGGGTTGGCCGGGGAGATCCTGTCGGCGACCGGTGCGACAACCGACCTGATCATCATGGGCCAGCCGCAGGACTCGGCCGCACCGGTGGCTCAGGTCGCCCTGTCGGCCGGCCGCCCGGTATTGTGCGTGCCCCATGCCGGCACCTTCGCCACTTTCGGCCGCCGGGTGCTGGTTGCATGGCGCGGCGCGCGCGAGTCGGCGCGCGCGCTGCACGACGCCTTGCCGCTGCTGATGCGGGCCGACCATGTGATCCTGTTCACGGCGGGCGACGGCACCGAGGGCGACAGCAGTGCTCCCGATGCGCTGCGGCATCTGCTCGACCACCGCGTCAAGGCGGAGCTGCGACAAACCACATTGGGCGATCTCGATGCCGGCACAGCAATCCTCAACGCTGTGTCCGACAGCGCGGCCGACCTGCTGGTGATGGGCGCCTACGGGCACAGCCGCCTGCGCGAGCTGGTGTTCGGTGGCGCGACGCGCACCGTGCTGCGCTCCATGACCGTGCCGACGCTGATTTCGCACTGAACCGGAACCCGAGCGTTCTGCGCTGCGTTTGATCGATCGAAGCGATCTTCCGTGGAGCAGACGATGAGCGGCCCCGAGGCCAATGCACCGACCGTGACTCCGACCAAGGAGTTCGATCGCCCCGCCGACGTGCTGCGCGCGGCGCATCTGTCGCGCGACCAGAAGATCGCCGTCCTCAAGCAATGGGAGCTCGACGCCCGCCTGCTTCAGACCGCATCGGAGGAGGGCATGAGCGGTGGCGAGCCGAACATGCTGGCCGAGGTCAAGAAGGCGCAGGGCGCGCTGGGCGCCGTCTCGGGCGAGGAAGACGCTGGCGGCGGGGTGCCGACGAAGACGGGGATGTGATGTCCTGAGTGCAGCGACGGGCCTTGCGGTGGTCCGTCCAGCCCGTCATCCCGAGCGTAGCGAGGGATCTCGTGGCAATGGAGTCCCCACTCGCAGAAGATTCCTCGCTGCGCTCGGAATGACGGCTGAGTCTGCTTCCGAGGTCCTTCACCTCGCTCAGTGAGGTTACGCCGCCACCGTGCCTTCCAGGACGCGGTCGGCCTGTTCGAGGTCGACCGAGACCAGGATCGAGACGCCGCGCTCGGCCATCGTCACGCCGTAGAGCCGGTGCATCTTGGCCATCGTCACCCGGTGGTGGGTGATGATCAGGAAGCGCGTGTCGGAGTGGCTGGAGATGTCGGCCACCAGGTCGCAGAAGCGCTCGACGTTGGCGTCGTCGAGCGGCGCGTCGACCTCGTCGAGCACGCAGATCGGCGCCGGGTTGGTCATGAACACCGCGAACAGCAGGGCCAGCGCCGTCAGCGCCTGCTCGCCGCCCGACAGCAGCGACATCACCTGCAGCTTCTTGCCCGGCGGCGAGGCCACGATCTCCAGGCCGGCCTCCAGCGGATCATCCGATTCGGTCAGCCGCAGCTCGGCGCGGCCGCCGCCGAACAGCTTGACGAACAGCTCCTGGAAGTGGCGGTTGACGTTGTCGAACGCCGCCACGAAACGCTCGCGCCCTTCGCGGTTGAGGCTGGCGATTCCCTGGCGCAGGCGGCCGATGGCGGCGGTGAGGTCGTCGCGCTCGCCGGTCATGGCCACGATCTGCTGATCCAGCTCGGCGGCTTCTTCTTCGGCCCGCAGGTTCACGGCGCCCATGCTTTCGCGCTCGTTGACCAGCCGCTCCAGCCGGCGTTCGGCCTGCGCCAGCTCCGGCAATTCCTCGAGGCTCTGCGCTTCGGCAGCCTCCAGGACCTGCTCGGGCGCCAGGCGCAGGCGCTCGGCGATGCGGTCCACGATCGCGTTGCGATCGCGCGCGGCCTGCTCTGCGAGGCCCTCGCGGCGCACGCGCTGCTCGCGCGTCTCGGCGAGGTCGTGCTCGACCTGTTTCAGGGCCTTGTCGGCCGCTTCCAGCCGGTTGTCGCCCTCGGCGAGGCGGTCGGCGGCGGCGCGACGATCCTGCTCGGCGGCGGCGATGTCGTCTTCAAGGACGGCACGCTGGCTGGCGAGCTGGGCCGGCCGGGTATCGAGCTCGGCAAGCTGGCCCTCCACGGCCTGCCGGCGCTCATCCAGTGCCGCGATCTGCCGCGCGGCGTCGGCGAGGCGGCCTTGCCACCCCTGGCTTTCGGACTCGATCTGGCGCAGGCGCTGCGCGCGCAACGCCATCTCGCGCGCCAGGGTATCGCAGGCAGTCTGCTTCTCGACCAGCGCCGTCCGCAGCTCGGCCAATCGCGCGCGCAGGGCGGCGGCCGCCTGACGGTCCGACGACGGATCGGCGATCCACGAGCGGCGCGCCTCGCGGAAGGTGCGGCGCATCTCCAGGTCGGCGATCTCGCTGCCGATCTGCATCGCCGTGTCGTCCAGGGCCGCCAGGCGCGAGTTGAGGGCCGTCGTCTGGCGCGCGACTTCGGCCGCGTGGTCGCGGGCTGCGCCGGCGGCACGGTCCGCCTCGGCGACCGTTGCGGCCGCCACGGCCCTGGCCTCGGCCAGTGCTGCCTGGGCCGCCTGTTCCTCGGCCTGCGTGCGCTCGACGACCTCGCGCTCACTCTGCTGGGCGCTCGCCACGATCGCCAGTTCCTGCTCGCGCGCCGCCCCCACCAGCTGCCGCTCTGCCTGGCGCGCGCGCTCGGCCAGTGCGGCGCCGAACTGATGCGAGCGCTCGACCACCAGCCGCTCGGCCTGGCGCGCGGCATCCACGGCGGTGCGCGCCGCAAGATGCCGGGTTTCCGCCGCGGCGAGCTCGGCTTGCGCCACGTCGAGCTGGATGCGGACCTCGGCCAGCTTGTTGCGCTGGCTCAGCCGGTTGGCTGCCGCGGTCGGCGCGCCGGCCTTCACCGTGAAGCCGTCCCAGCGCCACACACCGCCGTCACGTGTCACCAGCTGCTGGCCGGGCTTGAGGTCGGCATGCAGGCGACGGCCGGTCTCCTCGTCGGCCACGATACCGATGAACTGCAGGCGTCGTTCCAGCTCGGCCGGCGCCTTGACATGGGCTGCCAAGGGCTCGGAATCCTCCGGCAGCACGGGTGCGTCCCCCAGCGGGCCCAGCGCCTGCCAGTGCAGCGGCGCACCACGATCGTACGAGGCCTCCAGATCCTCGCCGAACGCGGCGCCGAGTGCTGTCTCGTAGCCGGGCGCCACTGTCAACGCGTCGATCAACGGCGGCCACAGGCTGCCGGCGGCGGAGCGCAGGGCGGCGGCGATGCCGGACTCCTCCGCCTTCAGCCGTGTCACGCGCGCCGCGGCCTTGTGGACCGTGTCCGCGATCTTCGCGGCATGGTTCTCGGCCGCCAGCCGTTCGGCGGCTCGGGCGCGTTCGCAGTCCAGCCGGTCGGCCTCGGCGCGCGCGAGGGCTTCGCGTGCCTGCGCCGCACCCTGGCCCTGCGCGGCGCGCACGGCCTCGGCGGCCTGCGCCTGCGCCAGTCGCGTCGCTTCGGCCGCGGCAGCCTGCGCGGCGCGCGCGCGCTCGACCAACAGTCGTTCGGCAGCCTGGGCCGAGTCGACCGTGGCAGCACCTTGCCCGCGCGCCTGCTCCAGGGCCTGGCGGGCCGCTTCGGCCGTCGCCTCGATGTCGGCCAGCGCCGGCAACGCCGCCAGGCGGCCGCCGATGTCGCGGCGCTGCGCATCGGTATCCTCGCGGCGCGCATTGAGGCGGATCAGCCGTTCATTGAGCTCGGCGATCTCGCGCTGCACGCTCGCCATCAGCATTTCGTCGGCCGCGATCTGGCGGGTCAGGCGATCCAGCTCTGCTTCGGCATCGTCGGTGGCCGTGCGCGCGGCATCGCGGTCAGCCCCGGCTGCCGCCAGTCGCTCATCCTCGCCGACGCGTTCGGTGGTCAGCCGCTCGGCTTCGCGGCCGAGCTCGTCGAGGGCCATCGACGCATCGCGATGCCGTTCGCCCTCGCGCGCGCCGTCGCCTTCGATCTGCGTCAGCCGGACGCGGCCTTCCTCGCGCGCCGCCTCCACGCGCCGCAGCTCATCGGCCAGGCTCTCGTGCGCCACCCGCAGACGCTGCAGCCGGGCGGCCGCCGTCGCTTCCCCCTGCCGCAGCGCCGGCATGCCGGCAGCCGCCTCGGCCTGGGCGGTGGCCGCCATGGCCGCCAGGCGAGTGAGGTCGGTGACCGCCGCCGTCGCTTCCTTCAGGCGTTCGGCCGCCATGGCCATCTCGTGGTCGGCCTGGGCCAGCTTCAGCGCCAGCACGGCCGCTTCGGCGCGGCGGATGTGATCCGAGAGGTTGCGGTAGCGGCTCGCCTGGCGTGCCTGGCGCTTGAGCTGGCGGTGCTGCTCCTCGAGCGCGGCCAGCACGTCCTGCACCCGCAGCAGGTTGGCTTCGGCCGCCTTCAGGCGCAACTCGGCCTCGTGGCGGCGCGAGTACAGCCCGGTGATGCCGGCCGCCTCGTCGATGATGCCGCGGCGGTCGATCGGCTTGGCATTGATGATGGCGCCGATCCGGCCCTGGCTCACCATCGCGGTCGAGCGTGCGCCCGAGGCGGCATCGGCGAACATCACCTGCACGTCGCGCGCGCGCGTCTCGCGGCCGTTGACCTTGTACAGCGAGCCGTGCCCACGCTCGATGCGGCGCACCACCTCGAGCTCGTCGCTGTCGTTGAACAGCGCCGGCGCCGTGCGGGTGCGGTTGTCCAGCTTCAGCAACACCTCGGCGATGTTGCGCGCCGGCCGCTGGCCGGTGCCGCCGAAGATGACGTCTTCCATCTCGGCGCCCCGCATCTGCCTGGCCGAGGTCTCGCCCATCACCCACTTCAGCGCCTCGACCAGGTTCGACTTGCCGCAACCGTTGGGCCCGACGATTCCGGTCAGGCCCGGTTCGATGCTGAGCTCGATCGGGTCGACGAAGGATTTGAAGCCGGAGAGGCGGAGCTTGTGGAACTGCACGTTGGAACTCGCTGACTTGAGGTACTCACTGACCGAACGACACGGGAGCCGGCGCCGCCACCCGCCGACGCTTCACTTCAGCAACTTGCCCAGCGCCTCGTCCAAGGCCTCGATGGTGCGATTGCCGCTGAAGCGCTCACCGTTGATGAACAACGTGGGCGTCGAGCTCACGCCGAGCTTTTCCGCCGTCGTGCGCTCGGCGACGATCGCGTCGGCGACCTTCTCGTTCGCCAGGCAGGCCTTGACGTCGGCTTCGCCGATGCCGGCGATGCGCAACGACTTGGTCAACTCGGCGATCGGATCCTTGCCGGCGGTCCACTGCGCCTGGGTCTGGAAGACGAGATCGACGACGCCGAAATAGCGGTCGTTGCCGGCGCACTCGGCGATCTGGGCCGCCTGCAGGGCGAACTTGTCGAGCGGGAAATCGCGGTACACGAAGCGGACCTTGCCGGTATCGACGTACTTCTTCTTCAGCTCAGGCAGCGTCAGGACGTGGAAGGCGGCGCAATGGCCGCAGGTCATCGAGGCGTATTCAATGATCGTGACCGGCGCGTCGGCGCTGCCCAGCGCGTGGTCGGCCGGGGTCACCTGCAGCTCGGCGGGCGGCGTGGCGGCCTGGGCGGTCTGGATCGGCCCCCCCGGGGCGGACGTCGTCGACGACGGCCCGGCCTGCAGGGGAAGGACCCGGTAGAGGCCGCCCAGGATGACGGCCGCCGCCACGACGCCACCGCCCAGGATCAATATCTTACGCATCGAGCCCCCTTCAGCCCCCACATTTTGGGAGCTAGGCATGTGAAGAGTCAACGAAGCCGGCTTTCCGGTTGTCCACAATAGCCGGCCGATTATGGCAGGCGCGTAGCAGGCAGGCGTATCCCGGTCAAAACACGTTGAAGCCAGACGGGTGCCGGCATGACCGTCATGGTTGGCGCCTGCCCAGCACCGCCCGGCCCAACCTTTCCAATGCCTGGCGCAGGGGGTCGTCGCCGATGGTCGCGAGGCGTTTCTGCAGGGTCCGTTGCCTGGCGGGATCCAGTGGCGCGGGTGGCCGCCGTGCCGGCGGTGGGGCATGGGGCAGCGGCCCCTGGATGATCTGCAGGCGTGCGACGGCGGCGTAGCCGAAATAACCGTTGATACGCTCGATAAGCTGGGGCGCCAGGTGCTGCAGCTCCAGCGCCAGCGGGCCGTCGACGCGCAGCCTCAGGGTGCCCCCGGCGCCGCGGTTGGCGGGCGGACGCGACCCGCCACCGGGGCCCCTGCCGGGTCCGCCGACCAGCCGCTCCGGCAGGCTCTGGCGGGCGATTTCGGGGCCGACGATCACCGGCCATTCGGCACACAGCCGGGCCGTCGCCGTTCCCCGCCGTCTGGCCAGGGGGCCGGTCAGCCGGGCAATGTGCGCCCCGACGGACTTCAGCCCGCCCCGGCGGTCCAGCTCGATGTCGCGGTCCTCGTCAGCCATGGCGGCAGTCTACGCCGGTGGCCGCGCGCCGGCATCGTCCGCATCGACGAATTCCGATACTGAGGCGCGGCGGTTGGGGCCGCGTCCGCCCGCCCGGTACGAACAGCGAGGGCCACGACACGAACGAAACAATGTTCGGCTCGAAACGACATTCGCGCGATACACGACGGGCGTATTCCTCAGCCTCAACAAGGCACGCCTTCACCTTCCGGTGACAACCAAAGCGAGCCCGGCGAGAGGAGAGAACCATGAAGCGCAATACGCTGACTGCTGTGAAGGCCCTTGCCGCCGCAGCCACGATGACCGTCGCGTCCATCACCATCGGCATGGCGACCGGCGCGCGCGCCGAAGTCGCGGCCCGCTATCAGGCCAACCAGTGGATGGTCGAGGCCCACACGCTGAACGGTGCGTTCAACAACTGCACCATCAGCGCGAACTACAGCCGCGGTACCAAGGTCATGTTCATGCTGACCCACGACGGCCGCTGGTCCATCGGCGTCATGAACCCGGCCTTCAACCTGAACCCGGGTGCCTCAGGCCAGGTGAGCTACTGGGTGGACGATGTCCTCCCGCGCGGCGGCAGGGCCATGGCGGTCAACGACAAGACGATGTTGCTGCCGCTGGAGAACTCGACGCAGCTGTTCGAGGAATTCCGGCTCGGTTCGATGATGAACATCAAGGTCGGCAACGAGACCTTCCAGTTCTCGCTCAACGGCACCAGCGCGGCGCTGGCGGCACTGGTCGGTTGCGCCCGACGCCACAGCCAGGAAGCGCGCGCGCCCCGGTGAGGGCTGGCGGAGACCAGCCACAATCGACATACTCCGGGACGGGCGGCCGCGGCCGTCCCGTCCGCGTTTCCGTGCCTGGTTGGTAGAACAGCGTTTGGCCTCGATCCGTCGACCCGGGGTGAGCACGGTGCCGGAGGTCAGCATGTCCATCGCGCTTTCCAAGATGCATCAGTTCAGGCGGCATCTCGGCTCTGACGGATGCCGGTACCGCAGCGTGCGCTGGCTCGGCGTTGACCGCTCCGGGCGGGGCCAGCGAGAGGAAAGGGCCATCAAGCGCGGCAGACGGGCAGGGACGACGTCGACTGCCGCCGCAACGATGATGATCCTGTTCTGCATGATGGCGGATATGACGGGCAGTGCCTATGCCGAGGTCGTGGCCCGCTATCCGGCCAATCAGTGGGTGGTCGAGGCCAATGCGTCGGGTGGCACCTTTCAGAACTGCACCATGAGCCCCGCCGCCAGCCGCGGCGCCAAGGTTGTCCTGATGCTGAGCCGCGACGGCAAGTGGGGCATCGGTGTGATGAACCTCACCGCCAGGCAGGCCCCGGGCCTCACCAGCCGGTTGGCCTACTGGGTCGACGACGTCATTCCGCGCGGTGGTACTGCTACGGCGGTCGACGAGACGACGATGGTAGCGCCGCTCGCCAACACGACGCAGCTGTTCGAGGAGTTACGGCTCGGCTCGATGATGAACGTCCAGGTCGGCGGCGATACTTTCCACTTCTCGACCAACGGCATCAGTGCCGCACTCGCGGCCGTGAACAGTTGTGTCCGGCGTCATAGTCAGGGAGCGCAGAAGTGACCGGGGGTCGAGCCACACAATCGACACACTTCCCGATCAGATGGAATCATCGCCCGTGCTCTTCTTTCCCGCCTGGTCGAGGGAACAGCATGCGGCTTCCATCCGTTAATCATCCGTAGGCACGGTTGCGGAGGCCAAGAATGTCCGACACGCTTTCCAAGCTGCACCAGTTCAGCCTGGGTTTCAGCGCCGACGGACGCCTGTGCCGGATGGTATTCGTCGACGACCGGGCCCATTCGGTCGAATGCCTGGCCGATTTCAACGAGTTCACGCAATTCGTGTCGCGCCTGTGCGACGCGGCGACCGAGATGGCCAAGCGCCAGACGCCGGACGAGGCGGCACCCCAGGCGGCTTATCCCGGCATACCGGTCGCCTCGGCCTCGTTCCAGCCGGACCCCCAGACCGGACATATCCAGGGCAGCCTGATCACGGATACCGGCGATACCTTTACGGTGCAGCTCGGCCCGGTGGTGGCAGCGCATATGGCCCGCGATCTGGTGATGGCGTTGCCGGCCGGTCCGGCGAACTGAAGCTGAGGCCGGGGGACAAGTCGGCCCCGGCGGCAAAGTTCGCGTCCCTGCTTTCGTTGAAGCGGCATATGATCGGCCCATTCGTTTGATGGGTCGCAATGCCCGATATTGTCGAAACTGTTGCCGACACCATAACGCCTGATACGGCACCCGGACCGGAGCCGTCCCTGCATGCCGGCCGCCTGCTGGCCTGGTACGACCGGCATCGGCGCGTGCTGCCATGGCGCGCGCCGCGCGGCGAGCGCACCGATCCCTATCGCGTGTGGCTCAGCGAGATCATGCTGCAGCAGACCACCGTGGCGACGGTCGGCGCCTATTTCGATGCCTTCCTGCGCCGCTGGCCGACGGTGCGCGACCTGGCGTCGGCGCCGCTCGACGACGTGCTGCACGCCTGGCAGGGGCTGGGCTACTACGCGCGCGCCCGCAACCTGCATGCCTGCGCCCGCGCCGTTGTCGGGCGTCACGGCGGTGACTTTCCCGACACGGTCGAAGCCTTGAGCGCGCTGCCCGGAGTCGGCCACTACACCGCCGGCGCGATTGCCGCCATCGCCTTCGACCGGCCGGCGAGCGCGGTTGACGGCAACGTCGAACGCGTGATCGCGCGCCTGCATGCGCTCCAGACGCCGCTGCCCGACGTGAAGCCGGCGATCCGCGCCCTGGCGGGACGGCTGGTGCCGCAGCTTCGCGCCGGCGACTACGCCCAGGCGATGATGGATCTCGGCGCGACGGTGTGCACGCCGCGCGCGCCGCGCTGCGTGCTGTGTCCCGTTGTCGATCTGTGCGCCGGGCGGCGGCTGGGTGTCGCCGAAGACCTGCCGCGCCGGCGTGCCAAGCCGGTGCGGCCGGTACGGCACGGCGTTGCCTTCCTGCTGGTGCGCCGGGATGGTGCCGTGCTGTTGCGCCGCCGGCCGCCCAGCGGGTTGCTGGGCGGCATGATGGAGGTGCCATCCAGCCCGTGGCGGGAAGGCGAGATCGGCCGCGACGAGTGCCTGGCCGCCGCGCCGGTGGCGGCGAAATGGCGGCCGCTGCCGGGCATCGTGCGCCATGTCTTCACGCACTTCGAGCTTCGGCTGGAGATCGTCACCGCCCACGCGCCGACCGCGCGCATGGCGGATGCCGTCGCCGATGCGCAGTGGTGCGAGATCGACCGGTTGAACGAGATGGCCTTGCCGACGGCCATGAAGAAGGTGCTGGCGCACGGCCTGAAGGGGTTGGCGGCAAAGACGCCCGGCACCTAACCTAACGTTCCGACCGCCCCTGTCATTCCGAGCGCCCTTCGGCAGGCTCAGGATGAAGGCGAGGAATCTTTCAGGAATGACGCACGGTGCGCCATCGGAAAGATCCCTTGCTACGCTCGGGATGACAGGCAGTCTGAACGATGAGGAGAAATAAGGCGGAGCGGCCATGAACGAGTTCGGCCCGGCACTGCGGCGATGGCGGCAGCTGCGCGGCATCAAGCAGAGCCACGCAGCCGAACTGCTGCGCGTCAGCCAGTCGACGGTGTCGCGCTGGGAGCGCGGCCTGCAGCATCCCACGCGCGAGGAGGCCGCCGCGCTCGGCCGGCTGCTGCAGGCGCCTCTCGATGCCGGCGGCGATGCCGGCCTGCGGCGCCTGGTGGAGAGCTCGAGCCTATCGGTCCATCTCATCTGCGATCTGTCGCACCGGTTGCTGGCCGCGTCGCCCTCGCGCATCGCGGAGTGGGGTTGCGGCACGTTCTCATTGAGCGGCGTCTCGCTGTGGCCGTTCGCGACCGACGAGATCCGCCGTGCCGAAAGTCGCCTCGCCGCCCTCGGCTGGTATGAGGCGGCGGCTTCGTCGCTGGTGCTGACCACGGGACCCAACGACAGCAGCCTCGTGCGCATCGTTCCAGGGACCCTGCTGTGGGAGCGCATCCAGCTCAGCGACGGCAGCTTCGCGCGCCTGGTGACCTCGCCTCCGGCTGACGAGACAGTGACGACTGCCATCCCGAGCGAGGGATCTTTTCGAGTGACGCGCCGTGCGCCATCTCCGAAAGGTTCCTCGCTTCGCCCGGACTGACAGTCGCTCGCCATTCGAGCGGGAGGGAGCGCATATTTTATGCGCAGTCGGTCTGGCCGCAGGCCGGTATGGTGCCGCTGGCCGGCATTTCGGTCCGGAGGCTCGTGCGATGCAGGCCGTCGCCGCGACAGCGTGGCCGAAAGTCCTGATCATCTATGGTGGTGGCGTGCTGGCGGCAACGCAGCTCGGCACCGTGCCGCCGATCGCGCAGGCCTTGCAGCGCGACCTTGCTGCATCGCTGCCGCTGATAGCCCTTGCCATCTCGGTGCCGACGCTGGTCGGCGCCGTGGCCGGCACGCTGGTCGGGGTCTGGGCCGAGCGCCTCGGTCATCCTCGCACCTTGAGCATCGGCCTTGGCGTCATGGCGGTGACGGCGGCGGCCAGCGCCCTGGCCGCAGATGGCGAGGTGCTGCTGGCGGCGCGCGCGTGCCTCGGCGTCGGCTATCTCATGGTGGTCACCGCCGCACCGTCGCTGATGGCGCGGTTGACGCAGCCGATGCACCAGCCCGTCGCGCTGTCGCTCTGGGGGACGTTCGTGCCGATCGGCCTGGCGCTCGCCGCCGGCCTGGCGGCACTGCTGGTCGACGATCTCGGCTGGCGCGGGTTCCTGTGGATCGATGCCGGGTTGCTGGCCGGCGCCTGCGTCGTGGTGGCGATCGCCACGCATGGCGCCGCCGGCGAGGATGCGAGCGCCCAGACGCGGGTAGCATTGAAGGAGTTGCGTGGGCCGTTGCTGCTGTCGATTTCGTTCTTGAGCTTCGCCTGGGTGTTCCTGGCGGTCGCCGCCCTGTTGCCCAGCCATTTCGTGGTCAACCAGGGCCTGTCGGAGGCACAAGCGGGATGGGTCGTGGCCGTGGCCACCACCGGCGGGGCCGCGGGCAGCCTGGTGGCGGGTCCCCTGATGCGACGCGGGCTGGCGCCGCATGTCGTGGCGACGGTTGGTCTGCTGCTGCCGGCCGCGGCTGCCGTGGTCGTGTTCGCACCCGGCATCCCGGCGACCCTGGCGGTGACGGCAGCCGTGATTTTCTTCGTCGCCGGCGGGCTCGTGCCGGCCGTGGCCTTCGCGTCGGTGCCGGCCCTGGTCCGGGTCGCGCAGGCCATCGGGCCGGCCAACGGCCTGCTGGCGCAGTTCGGCAGTATCGGCTCGCTGGCCGGGCCGCCGCTGCTGACGCTGTGGGTAGGCTGGACGAGCTGGACGTGGGCGTCGTTGCCGGTGGCTCTGGTGTCGGTGGTGGGCGCGGCGTGCGCCTGGGCGGCGTTCGCGGCTACCGGAATGCCACGCCGATCGACCTGACGTCATCCTTGGCAGGATGCGAGCACGCGCCCAACTCAGGCGAGGGTTTCTTGTCCGCCAGCCCCTGGTGCCCCCATAATGTCGGGCTGGGAACAGAATCCCGCTTTGCGTTCTGCTGTCAGCAACGAGGTTCCGATGACGGTCGCCGAGCTGATCGCCCTGCTCGAGAACGAGGACGCCGACGCGGCGGTGCTGGTCAACATCGAGGGCACGCCGCGCGAAATCTCCCACATCGAATCTCTGCCGCAGGAGGATGGGGAACTGGAAGTGCACATCATGCTGCCGGACTGAGCGCACGCGGCGGCGGGCGAAGCGGCGCGTCGTCAGGCCGGCGCGAGGTGCCAGACGAGGACAAGCGCCGTCATGCCGATCGCCACGGCGGCCGGCGGCAGCAGGATGTCGATCGCGACGTGCGAGCCGCGCTGGTGCCCGTCGCTGACCTCGATCTCGCGTGACGTCCATTCATGGAACGAGTCCTTGCTCGGCGTGTCGTCCTGCCGCCCCGGGTCGGGGCTTTGGCGCGTGATGTACGCCATCACGCCAACGATGCCGACGGCGACGATGCAGAGATAGCTCGCGACCGCCAGGACCAGGCCGGTATAGGATTCCCGCGGATCGGCGCTCCAGGTTGCGCTGAAACCCCAGGCGGCGATGATCGTCCAGAGTACGCAGCCGATGATGGCCCTGAAGATCCAGGGGTGCAGCCGGGCGGAACGCGGGTGCTCGTCGTGCGACGTCGTCATGGCCATCGCGGGCCTCCATCCATCAGCGAAGATGGAACACGGGTTGGGCCGATGCCCTGTCAACGTCCGTTGCGGGAGGCGAGTTGCAACGACCGGCCGCTGCGACATTGTGGACGTGCCCGGGCTTCGGTTCGTCAGGATACGGTGAGCAAGGGCCAGCAGGGTCAGGGGATGAGCAAACGCCGGCGCACGCCCCAGATGGTGCATGCCGAATGGCGACAGCGCCTGCGCAACGCGCTGCGCCTGGCATTGTCGATGCTCGCGGTCATGCTCGGCGCCGGCGTGCTGGGCTACCACTACCTGGTCGGGCTGCCGTGGATCGATGCGCTGCTCAACGCTTCGATGATCCTCGGCGGCATGGGGCCGATCGACCCGATCCGCAACGACGCCGGCAAGCTGTTCGCCTCGGCCTACGCGCTGGTCAGCGGCCTGGTGTTTGTGGCGGTATGCGGCGTGCTGGTCGCGCCTTTTGCACACCGCTTCCTGCATCGCTTTCACGCCGAGCTGGAGGACGAGTGACCGGCGTCGCGGCGGCGCCGTCGATCAGCCGGTCGAACGCCTCGCCGAACAGCGCATGGGCCACGACCGTCTCGGCCGCGGCGCCCAGCCGGCGGTAGAAGGCAAGCGCTTCGGTGTTCCACTGCTTGGCCGTCCACCAGAAGAAGACGCAACCCGCCTGGCGCGCCTCGCGTGCCACCTCAGCCATCAGCGCCCGGCCGACGCCCCGACGCCGCTCGTCCTCGTGCACGTAGAGGTCCTGCAGGTAGAGCCCGCGCGCGGCGTGCGGCGCGTCGTAGGCGGCATGGAACATGGCGTAGCCCACCGGCCGGCCGTCGCGCTCGGCGATCAGCGCGGTCCAGCACGGCGGGTCGCCGAAACCGTCGCGGCGAACGACGGCGGCATCGAAATTGCCGACCGGGTCGCCCTGGTGCGTGTTGAGGCCGCGGGCCAGCGCGGCCAGCGCCTCGGCGTCGGCGCTGATGGCGCGGCGGATCGACAGCCCGTCCGTGGGGTCGTTCATGGCGAGAGCCCATGTCGCGCCGGTGCCGTCGGCCCGGCCTGTGCCGGCGGCACGATGGAGCGATGCCGATGGAAGGCAAGCGGATTCGCGCGCAGCCCTGCGTTGCGCCGCCGGATGTCACGATCCGGCGTGCGGCGGCTTGGCTGAACCCGCGAGAGGAACGACACGCGGCGCCCCGGTAGCCTTCATGGTGAGCCTGTCGAACCATGAAGGCGTCGTGCGGCGCTTCATGGTTCGACAAGCTCACCATGAAGCGATTCCCAGTTTGCAGTCAGGCTCTTACACGAGGCGGGCGCGCATCTGCTGGCGCAGGTGGTCGATGGGCAATCGCTGGCCGTCGAAGTCCATGTGCCAGAAGGTCCAGCCGTTGCACGACGGCGCGCCCTGGACGGCGGCGCCGACCTGGTGGATCGATCCGCGCACGTCCCCGGCCGGGCTGCTGATCGACACGGTGCCGTCGGCCTTGACCTTGGCGCTGATGCGGCCGGAGGGATCGGCCAGCAGCGCGCCGGGCAGCAGCAGGCCGGTCTCGATCAGGGCGCCGAAGGGGATGCGCGGCGCGCTGCGGCGGGAGGGCTTGGGCGCGATATCCTCCAGTGCCAGCGGCCGCACGGCGGCGATGCGCTTGCGCGCCAGCTCGGCATAGGCGGGATCGCGCTCGATGCCGATGAAGCGGCGCCCCAGCCGCTTGGCCACCGCGCCGGTCGTGCCGCTGCCGAAGAACGGGTCGAGGATCACGTCGCCGGGGTTGCTGGCGGCCATGATGCAGCGGAACAGCAGCGCCTCGGGCTTCTGGGTAGGATGGGCTTTCCTGCCGTTGCCGTTCTTCAGGCGCTCGGCGCCGGTGCACAGCGGCAAGCTCCAGTCGCTGCGCATCTGCACGCCGTCGTTCAGATCCTTCAGCGCCTCGTAGTTGAACGTGTAGCTCTTGCGCCGCTTGTCGCGCGCCGCCCAGATCAGCGTCTCGTGCGCGTTGGTGAAGCGCGTGCCGCGGAAGTTCGGCATCGGGTTCATCTTGCGCCAGACGATGTCGTTGAGCAGCCAGAAGCCGAGGTCCTGCAGGGCCGAGCCCAT
>Ga0187894_10003836_pt1 | contig 16539 bp, 12 predicted proteins | sample GBC1701081metaG_FD_136650 | JGI IMG/M metagenome (GOLD analysis project Ga0187894, IMG submission 136650) | White microbial mat communities from a lava cave in the Kipuka Kanohina Cave System on the Island of Hawaii, USA - GBC170108-1 metaG ... | reverse complement strand
GCCGAAGTAGACGTAGGCCGCGTTGGTGCAGCTCTCGGCCTCGTGCATGTAGTGCGTGGTGACGAACAGCGTCGTGCCGGCGCGAGCGAGGCCGAAGAGCAGGTCCCAAAGCATGCGGCGCGCGACGGGGTCGACGCCGGCCGTGGGCTCGTCGAGGAAGAGAATCCTCGGCCGATGAATCAGCGCGCATGCGAGCGCGAGCCGCTGCTTGAGGCCGCCCGACAGACTCCCGGACTGTTGATTCTCGCGCTGTTGCAGGCCGCAGAGCTCGATCAGCTCGCGCTTGCGGTCGGCCGCTTCGTTCCGCGGCACGGCGTAGACGTCGCTGAAGAAGTCGAGGTTCTCCTGCACGCTCAGATCCGGGTAGAGGCTGAACTTCTGCGACACGTAGCCGATGGTGCGCTTGATCTGCTCCGGCTCGCGCGAGATGTCGTAGCCCCCGACCAGGGCGCGCCCGGACGTCGGCGCCAGCAGTCCGCAGAGCATGCGGATGAGAGTTGTCTTGCCCGACCCGTTGGGGCCGAGCAGGCCGAAGATCTCACCCGTGGGGATCGTCAGGTAGAGACTCTTCACCGCCTCGCGGTTCCCGAACTTCTTCGTCAGGTTCTCGACGACGATCGCATCCGGCATCGGCCCCGTCTAGCCCAAAGCCTCGCGCATCTCCAGCGCCGTTGCTACTGTCGCGCGACTCCCCGATGCCGCCTGCCCTCGGCCGCAACTTCTACCTGTACATGGTCAGCCGCTTCTGCAGCGGCGCGGCGATGACGATGTTCCGTTCCACGGTTGCGTGGCATGTCTTCGCGCTGTCGAAGTCCGAGTTCCATCTCGGCCTGATCGGCTTGGTCCAGTTCATCCCGGCCCTCGGAGTATCCCTCTTCGCCGGTGCCGCGGCGGACACCTACGACCGCCGCCGCATCATGCTCGCGGCCCAAGCCCTCGAGCTCGCCATCGGCGTCTCGCTCCTCTCCGAGCTGCGCGGCGGCATCAGCCTCGCCGCCCTCTACGCCGTCGTCTTCGTCGTCGCCGGTGTGATGGCCTTCCAGAATCCGGCGCGCGCGGCGCTGTTGCCGACCTTGGTGCCGCGCGAGCTGTTCCCACGCGCGGTGACCCTCGCATCGACCAACCAGGCAATGGCCTTCATCGCTGGTCCGGCCTTCGGCGGCATCGCCATCGCGGCAGCGGGCGTCGAGGCCGCCTACGCCAGCTACGTGAGTCTCGTCGCCAGCTCCGCCGCGACCCTCTACTTCGTGCGCGCCCCGGCGCGCCCCGAGGGCTCGACGCGAATCACCCTGCGCGCCATCTCGGAAGGACTCAAGTTCGTGCGCCGTCAGCCGGTCGTCCTCGGCTGCATGACGCTCGACATGTTCGCGGTGATCTTCGGAGGCGCCACCGCGCTTCTGCCCGTCTATGCCGAGCAGATCCTCAAGGTCGGGCCGCGAGGCTACGGGCTGTTGACGTCGTCGCTCGAGATCGGCGCACTGCTGACGTCGATCGCGCTGTCGTTCCTGCCGCCGATCAAGGGCGCTGGACGCGCCCTGCTCCTCGCCGTGCTCGGCTACGGCGCGGCGACCGTGTTGTTCGGGTTGTCGCGCTGGTTTCCGCTGTCCGTGCTGTTCTACGTCGCCGTCGGCGTCGCCGACCAGGTGAGCGTGGTGATGCGCAGCACCATCATTCAGTTGACGACGCCGGACGAGCTGCGCGGCCGCGTCAGCTCGGTCAACTTCATCTTCATCGGCGCCTCCAATCAGCTCGGCGCGGTGGAGTCCGGCTTCGTCGCGGCTGCCACCAACGCCACGTTCGCCGTCGTCAGCGGCGGCATCGGCTGCTTGCTGATCCTCGCGCTGGTGGCGGTGAAGCTGCCCGAGCTGCGTCGCTACCGCGTCGCCTGAACTGCGCTGTATCGCTGCAGCGCACCGATGTGTTGCCGCGATTGACGGTGGGCACGGGCGCGACTAGGAATTGCAGCAGACGCTTTCCACCAGCGCGATTCGACACGTTGCAGCGAGCCAAGGAGGGTTCGATGATCGACGACAGGAAGTCGAAGCGAGGAAGGTCCGGTGTACCGAGCGAGTACCCCACTCCGGCATCGGCGCGCGCCGCACTGTCTCTCTTCGCGGCAGTCACCCTGATGATGACAGCGCCCGAGGCAGCGGCGCTCAACGTGCGCTCGGCGAATCTGTCGTTCGGCGCCAACTCTGCCGATGAAGCATCCCTGGGCGGCTACCTCGAGGGCGACGTGCAGGCCGTGCTGCAGTCCGCTTCGGTCGTCGTCCACATCGGCCCCTACTCGGAGACGATACCGACCAACCTCTTCCGCCAGCGGCTCTACCCGGACGGTTCGCCCAAGCCCTACTACCTCTACACGATGCCGCGCGACCGGCGCCTGGCGCGCGCGCCGGGCATCACCCGGCTCTACCTGAACTACACCAACGGACGGTTTCGGCTCGCGGCGCGGGCAATCGCGCTCAAGCGCGCCACCAACCCGATGCCGTTTCGCCTCGTCTCCGGGCGCAGCGACCAGTGCGTGATGCTGCGCTTTCGCGAGCGGCCGGCGATCGGTCACGTGTGGGACACCGATCCGATCACCGGCCAGATGACGGTGCGCTTCTTCAACGACAGCAGCCGCCACAGCAAGTGGTTCTACCTGAGCGACGAGACGCAGCCGTCGTGCGAGATCAAGGACCTGGTAGCGGATCGCCACGGCTTCACCGTCAACCGCTTCACGCAGGTGCGGGTCCAGGCGCGCGTGCCGAATCCAGCGATGAGCGCGCTGCAGATCTTCGCCGTCGATCCGAGCCTCGAGACGATGGCGGGACCGCTGTGCGATCTGCACGACGACGGCCACGACGGCGATGACGTGGCCCGCGATCGCACCTACGGTTGCAAGCTCGACTTCTTCGAGCCGATGCCGCGTGTCATCCGGCTCGTCGCACGCGGCCTGGTCGCCGGACGCGAGGCGATTTCGCCCAAGATCGAGCTCGACGTCGTGCCCGAGCTGATCGAGGAAGACGCCGCCGTCTTCCTCGAGAACATGTATCGGGCCCGCGACATCTGGGGCGAGAATCTCCAGGCACTCGGCAATTCCCCTGCGGCACGGCAGCAGACTGCCGCGGCGATCCGCGCGCTGACCTTCGTGCGCGACGTCGGCTTCAACGACAAGGGCTTCCTCATCGAGTTCGCCGTCGCCGACTACCCCGGCATCCTCGGCTACCTCCCGGCGCTCGGCGACGAGCCCCGGCAAGGACCGATCCCGCCGGGCATGGCGTCGGCGCTGCCGGCGTCCATACCCAACTCCTCGCCGGCCTCCTTCTCGCTCTATGAGAACGTGAACACCCACCTCTTCGCCCAGGCGGCGCAAGTACCGGAAGACGACCGGGTGAAGAACACACGTGTGCTCATCTGGGCGCCGTTCTACTCGAAGTACTTTCCGAATGACGAGCTCAACGACCTGCGGCACCGTTACGCGACTCACGAGTGTCCCGGCTTCAAGGTCACGTTGCTGCGCGACGGCGAGTGCACCCTCGACAGCGTGCGCCACTTCACCGACTACGGCACACTCATCCTCGCCACCGAGGGCAAGTTCGATCCATCGCGGCTCGTCCTCGATCGCGACAAGCTCATCGACGAGAGACCGCTGTTCGCCACCGGCGAGCCGGTGCAGGCGATCGACTTCGTGCGCGAGATCGTCGACCTCTACATCCGTGACCGCATGGACTCGTACGGCGTGCACGATGTCCCGGAGCGGCGCACGCCGCGGTTGATCGCGTTCTTCAGCAAGGAACGCGGCGTCGTCTGGGGTGTGCGCCCAGAGCTCATCGACGAGCTGCCGAGACGATTCCCCGAATCCGTCGTCTACGGCGGTTGGCGCTTCAGCTCGTTCAACTTCAAGATGGCACAGAGTTTCATCGGCGCCGGTGCGCGCACGTTCGTCGGCTTCAGCGACGCGGTCGAAGTCCCGTTCGTCCGCACCACGCTGCTGGAGCTGTTCAACCGCATGCTGGATGGCACCAGTATAGGCGCGGCGTTCACCCAATTGCCGATCAGCAGAGATCCACTATCCAACTCATTGGTGCGTTTGGCCGGCGACGGGCGCTCCACCTACGCCGGACTCGAGGGCATGCTCAACGGCGGATTCGAGACCGGCACGCTGAAGAGCTGGGACAGCGAGGGCGACGGGCGGGTCGTGACCGGCCTCGGCCCCTACTCGCCGACCGAGGGCGTCTTCGCGGGAATGATCTCGACCGGGCTGGGGTCGACGAGCGACGCCGGCTCGATCGCACAGAGGGCTTGCATTCCCGCTGGCGCGCATCGTCTCGCCTTCGACTGGAACCTCCTCTCGGAGGAATTCAGGAACTGGTGCCATCAGAACTTCAACGACGCCTTCGAAGTCCAGGTCAACGGCACCCGGGTCTTCCACCGCAACGTCGACGGTCTGTGCAACGACGTCACCTTCCTCAACGGCCTGACCTTCGACTCCAACGACGACGTCTGGGCCAGCAGCTGGAGATCGGAGTCGGTCGACCTCGCGCCCTTCTCCAGCTCGAGGACGATCGATGTGCGCTTTGCCGTCAGCGATGCGGGCGACGGCTCGCGCGACACCGCGGTGCTGCTCGACCGCGTTCGCTTCGAATGAACGAAGGAGGGGAAACGATCATGCGAGCGCTGCACCTCCGGAAAGCCACCACGGGCGTCGGCCTGTTGCTGTCTCTGGCGCTGATCGCGCCGCCGCCACCGCCGGCCGACGCCGGCACCGTCGTGGTCGTTCACAACCGCGGCACGAAGATCAAGCCCACCGGCAGGGACGCCGAGGACCTCGAGCGCATCTGCTCCGATCTCGTCCGCCACGCGAGATCCGAGGAAGGCCCGCCGGCGACCGAGCACGTGCGCTACCTGCGCGCCAACGAGGTCGCGGTCGAGGTGCACTACGACGCGCCACAGAACTGGGAGTTGCCGTGGACCACGGACAGGGCGCGGCCGCAGCATCTGTTCGTGTCGCTCACCGGACCGTTCACCGGCTACAGTGGCAACGACGCTCTCGTCTTCTCCGGCCGCACGCCGGAGCGCAACGAGCCCAACTACTTCCCTCTCGAGTACTACAACGGGCCCGACGAGTACGGCGTCCAGTACGTCAGCATCTACAACGCTCCGGGCCAGCTCGAGGAGCTGCGGGTCCGCGTGGCGCAGTTCGGCGTCGACGCGCCGCGGCCGACGCCGAGGCCGACCCAGGCCTTCTCGCTCACCCCGATGCGAGCGGACGAGGAAGAGAAGGACTGAGGGACCGACGACGCGATCCGCCACGTCTTCGAGGACTGCCCGCGCGTCGCGAGTCCGATCGTGGTCGGGCAATGAATTATGACTCCTTCGTCGCCGCGAACCGCAGCCTGACGTAGTCAGCCGTCCAAATTGCCCTGTGCGTCGCAGAGCGTGGAGCGCAGGGCTTCCGTGACTTCCGCGAGGAAGGCCGGGCGGTCAGCGGCAGGGAGAGCCGAGGTGAAGCTCTCGGCGAAGGTCTCGAGCCAGCCGGTGACGTCGCCGGGCAACGGTGTCGGGCGCGGGATCAGGGCGATCGAGTCGACGCGAAAGCCGCCGGCTTCGAGTCGCTGGCGGTACCCGGCGTCGCTCGGGAAGTACCACGGGTTGCGCGCCCTGCCGTCGATGCCGCGGCGCGCGAGGGCCGCCTCGAGGGCGGCGGCGATCGTCTGCACACATCCCCGACCGCCGAACTCGGAGACGAAGCGGCCGTGGGGACGCAACGCCCGGCGCACGCCGGCGATCACCGCATCGGCGCGCCTCATCCAATGCATCGCAGCGTTGCTGAACACGGCGTCGAACTCGTTCTCGAAGTCGAGCTCCTCGCCGTTCATCACGTGCGCGTCGAGGCCGCGCGCGCGCGCCGCCTCGATCTGCTCAGCGCTGCCGTCGACGCCGACGACGTCGCAGCCGATCTCGACCAGCTTCACGGTGAGCGCGCCATCGCCGCAACCGAGGTCCAGAATCCGCTCGCCGCGCTGCGGCCGCAGCAACTCGACCACCGGTGCCCCCAGATCGGAGACGAAGCGGGCGTTGCGCGCATAGCGTTCCGGATCCCACGACTGCGCTTGCTTCATGGCGTTCTCCCTGTCGCCCGGGATGCTGCGCCGACGCCACCGGAAGCACAACCGGTGATGTGCCGACGTTCGTGGGCTGCGAGTCACGAGTCATGAGAAAATGAGTCATGAGAGATGGAAAGTGAGCGGCGATGAGGTGTCTCGGCGGACAAAAATGCGATAGCCTCGTTTCGGTCTTGCCTCCTGACTCATCCGTCATGACTCATGACTCACTCTTGACCGACGCATGACTCTCCCGCGACAGATCGTCCGCGTCGCCGAGTCCGTTTGGGAACTGCCGCCTGTCGTGCGGCCGGGAATGCGGGTGCCGGTTCGCATCTTCGCGACGCGCGCGCTGCTCGAGGCGATGGACGACGCGGTGTTCCAGCAGGCGGCGAACGTCGCCACCCTGCCGGGGATCGTCGGCCACAGCTACGTCATGCCCGATGCGCACTGGGGCTACGGCTTTCCCATCGGCGGCGTTGCCGCGATGGACCCGCGTCACGGCGTGATTTCGCCGGGCGGCATCGGCTTCGACATCAACTGCGGCATGCGCCTCGTCCTCACCGACCTCGTGCGCGAGGAAGTCGAGCCGGTTCTCGAGCGACTCGTGGATGCGCTGTACGAACGCGTGCCGGCGGGAGTAGGCTGCCGCGGTTTCGTGCGCACCTCCCCATCCGAGTTCGCCGACGTGCTCGCGCAAGGGGCGCGCTGGTGCGTGCGCAAGGGGTTCGGCACCGACGAGGATCTGCGCCGCACCGAGGAGCATGGCACCCTCGCCGGCGCCGACGCGAGCGCCGTGAGCCAGCGCGCGATCGAGCGCGGCGCGAACCAGCTCGGCACGCTCGGCTCCGGCAATCACTACCTCGAGATCCAGGTCGTCCGCCCCGAGCACGTCTACGACGCCGCGCTCGCCGAGAAGCTCGGCGTCAGCCGGCCAAATCAGGTGGCGCTGATGTTCCACTGCGGCAGCCGCGGCTTCGGCCATCAGGTCGCCTCCGACTACGTCGACCTCTTCCTCGGCGTAATGAAGAAGAAGTATGGCCTCGAGGTGATCGACCGAGAGCTCGCCTGCGCGCCGTTCCAGTCGCCGGAGGGACAGCGCTACTGGGCGGCGATGCGCTGCGCCGCAAACATGTCGTTCGCCAACCGCCAGGTGATTCTGCACCGCATCCGCGAGGTGTTCGCCGACGTCTTCCACCGCGACCCCGCCGACCTCGGCCTGCGCATGGCCTACGACGTCGCTCACAACACCGCGAAGCTCGAGATGCACCGGATCGGCGGTACGCCGCGCCAGCTCCTGGTGCACCGCAAGGGGGCGACGCGCGCCTTCGGTCCGGGCGCATCCGAGCTGCCGCCGGAGTACCGCGATCTCGGTCAGCCGGTGATCATCGGCGGCAGCATGGAGACCGGCTCCTATCTCATGGTCGGTGTGCCGAGCGGCGAATCTTCCTTCTTCAGCACCGCCCACGGGAGCGGCCGCACCATGAGCCGCACCAAGGCGAAGAAAGCTTTTCGCGGCCGCGAGCTCCAGCACCGCCTGCACGCGCAGGGGATCTACGTGCGCGCCGCGTCCTACGCCGGGCTCGCCGAGGAGGCCGGCCCCGCGTACAAGGACGTCGATGAAGTCGTCGCCGCCACGGCGCAGGCCGGGCTCAGCCGACCCGTCGCCCGCTTCACGCCGATCGGCAACGTGAAAGGTTGATGCGCTACGAGTACCTCGACGAAGGCGTCACCGCCGACGTCACCCTTCGCGCCGAGGCGGGCGATCTCGAAGCGCTCTTCACCGCCGCCGCCGACGCCACCGCGAACCTGATGGTGGAGAACCTCGACGAGGTGAAGCCGGCGACGGCGCGCTCGGTCGAGCTCGAGGCCGATGCGCTCGACCTGCTGCTCTTCCGCTTTCTCGGCGAGATGATCTTCTACAAGGACGCCGAGTCTCTGCTCACCCGCGCGGCGAGGGTGAAGATCGAGGCGAAGAACGGCGGCTATCGCCTGCGCGCCGAGTTGCGCGGCGAACCTCTCGACCCGTCACGCCACCGCCTCGCCGCCGACGTCAAAGCCGTCACCCTACACGGACTTCGTGTCGAGCACACCGCCGGGTGGAGTGCGACGGTGACGCTCGACGTCTGACTCGTCGAGTTCTTGGTTTTGAGCCGTCAGGCGAAGGATCGTTCGAAGAGCTCGTCGATTGCCTTGCGCCCGTTCTCGCGCAGATGGCGGGTGCCGCTGCCGGCGAAGAGGCGCTGCGAGATCGTCGGCACGCGTACTTCGAAGCGCGCGCCGGTCCAGCGAAACCAGCCGTCGCGCTCCTGGTCGAAGACGAACAACGGCTTGTTGCAGAGCTTGGCAAACTCGGCGCCCCAGCCGGTGCCGCCCATCACCGTGTCGTCGGGCAGCACCTTGCCGATGACGTAGACCTCCTGGGCGCTGTTCACCTGATGCCAGATCGTCTGCAGCACCTTCTTGAACGTGTCGGTCTCGGGGAAGTGGCGGTTCATGAGCTTGGAGACGTACTCGAGGCTGACGTCGCCGTGCATGAGCTCGGAGTTGCTCAGGGTCCGCACCCCGCGGCTGCGTTCAATCTTGTGCCCCTCGAAGGTGAAGTTGACCTCTTCGATGCCGTGGCGCTCGGCCGCAGCGCCGAAGGCCGCCTCGGCCCCTTTCAGGCCGCCGCTGTAGAGCACGTTGTCTTTCGGATTCATCTTTTCTCCTCGCGGTGAATCGGCCCAGTTCGCCGGGCAGCGCGGGCTACGTCAAGGCGAGCCGGGAGGTGTCCAACCCGCGGCGGCCGCTGCACCGCGAGGCCGCTCGCGGGGCGGCGCGTCCTAGCTGGGTGACCTAGCACGGCATTTGCTCGTTCCGACCGCATGAGCGCCGACGTCCAGACTCTCGCCCCCAGCCAGACCGCGGTGGGGGGCACCCTCCAGCGCACCGTCGCCGCATCGGCACCACGTCTCCTCTACGCTGTCTTCGTCCTCTCGGGAGCGGCAGGTCTGATCTACGAGTCGATCTGGAGCCGCTACCTCGGGCTCTTCCTCGGTCACAGCGCCTACGCCCAGGTATTGGTGCTGTCAATCTTCCTCGGCGGCATGTCGGCCGGAGCGATGCTCGCGGCGCGGCGCTCCGAACGCTTGGCGAAGCCGCTGCTCTGGTATGCCGGCATCGAGCTCGGCGCCGGCGTCATCGGCCTGCTCTTCCACTCGATCTACACTGGCGTCACCGGCTTCGCGCTGGCGACGATCTTCCCGGCGCTGTCCGACTCCGCGACTCTGCTCACCTTGGCGAAGTGGACGATCGGCGCGTTGCTCATCCTGCCGCAGTCGTTGCTGCTCGGCGCGACCTTTCCGCTGATGAGCGCCGGTGTGGTGCGCCATCTGCCGCGGCAACCGGGCCGCACCATCGCCGCCCTCTATTTCGCCAACAGCATCGGCGCCGCCGGCGGCGTGTTGCTCTCGGGTTTCTGGCTGGTGCCTTGGGTCGGGCTCCCGGGAACGGTGTTGACGGCGGCGCTCTTCAACATCGCGGTTGCGGTGGTCGCGTACTACGTCGCGCGCGCGCTGCCGCCCGAGGCCGCGGTCGCGCCGCAGGCAGGGCTGGCGCCGAGCGCACTGCAAGCGAGCTCGCTGCTCTCGCGCCCAGCGCTGTCGGCGCTGTTGCTCGGCGTCGCGTTCGGCACCGCGGTCGCATCGTTCGTGTACGAGATCACCTGGATCCGCATGCTGTCGTTGGTGCTGGGCAGTGCGACGCACTCCTTCGAGCTGATGCTGTCGGCGTTCATCCTCGGCCTCGCGCTCGGCGCGCTCAGCGTGCGCTCGTTCGCCGACACCGAAGCGCTGCCGCTGCGCGCGCTGGCGCAGGTGCAGTGGGCGATGGGCGCGTTCGCGCTCGCGACCTTGCCGGTCTACGTCGCCTCCTTCGGATGGACCGCCGACCTGCTCCAGACCTTCGGCCGCACGCCGGAGGGCTATACCGGCTTCAACCTGGCGCGCTACGCGCTCTGTCTCGCGGTGATGCTGCCCGCGACCTTCTGCGCCGGCATGACCCTGCCGCTGATCACCCGCACCCTGCTCACCTCCGGCTGGGGCGAGCGCGCCGTCGGCTGGGTCTACAGCGTCAACACGCTCGGGTCGATTCTCGGCGCGGCTCTCGCGGGCCTCGTGCTGCTGCCGCTCTTCGGCCTCAAGCCGCTGCTGATCCTCGGCTGCACCGTCGACATGCTCCTCGGCGTCGCGCTCTTCGCCGTCGCCAGCGAGAGCCGCGCCGCCGGTGCAAAGCGCGCCCTCGTGTTTGGCACCGGCACGGCGCTGATCGCCGCGGTGCTCGGCTGGGGCACGCCCCTCGACCAGGCGCTGCTGAGCAGCGGCGTGTTCCGTCTCGGCATGCTCCCCGCACCCGGATCGCGGCAGATCCTCTTTCACGAGGACGGACGTACCTCGAGCGTCGCCGTCTTCCGCACCGTCGACACCGGTGATCTGAGTCTCGTCACCAACGGCAAGCCCGACGCCTCTCTCAGCCGCGTGTGGTTGGACGACCCGCCCGCCGACGGCAAGCCGATCGCACTCGAGTCGGACAGCTCGACGCAGGTCCTGCTCGCGCTCACCACGCTGGCCCACAAGCCGGATGCGCGCCGCGCCGCGGTCGTCGGCTTCGGCTCCGGCGTCTCCTCGCACTTCCTCCTCGGCAGCCCACAGTTGCAACGGCTCACCACCGTCGAGATCGAGCCCGCGATGGTGCAGGCGTCGCGCGCGTTCTATCCGGCCAATCGCCGCGCCTACGACGACCCGCGCTCGAGCGTGATCATCGAGGACGCGAAGTCGTTCTTCGCAGCTTCGCCGGAACCCTTCGACCTGATTCTCTCCGAGCCGTCGAACCCGTGGGTGAGCGGCGTCTCGAGCCTGTTCGGCGGCGAGTTCTACGACGTGGTGCACCGCCGCCTCGCCGACGGCGGCGTCTTCGGGCAGTGGCTGCATCTCTACGAGATCAACGATGCGCTGGTGATGAGTGTTCTCGCCGCACTGCACGAGCACTTCGGCGACTATCAGATCTTCGTCGTCGGCTACTACGACATCCTGATCGTGGCGACGAAGGCTTCGGCGCTGCCGGCGCCGAACTGGTCGGTGCTCTCGTTCCCGGACGTCCGCGGCGATCTCGCCCGCTTCGTTCCGTTCACGCCGGCGATGCTGGAGGCGACGCGCTTCCTGAACCGCGAGAGCCTCGCGCCGCTCTTCGAGCTCGGCTATCCGCCCAACTCCGACTTCTTCCCGATCCTCGACAGCGGCGCCGAAAGCGCGCGCTTCCTGCACAACTCGGCTTCCGGCCTGGCGAGTCTCAGTCATCAGCGCTTCCCGCTGACGGCGATGATCCTCGGCCGCCGGCCCCTGGCGGCCGAGACGGTGGCGCCGGTGAACGCCGAGCTCCTCTTCCAGGAGCGCGCCCGCTCGGCCCGGCTGCGCGCCGCTTTTCAAAGCGGCGACTTCACTCCGGTCACTTCCGATCCGCTCGACTCGGTCAGCGGCTTCCGCCTCTGGCAGTGGCGCAATGCCGTGGTCGCCGACAGCGCGCCGGCGGACTGGCGTCTCTGGGTACTCGACACCATCGCGATCGAGGCCGATCTCCACGGCGCCGGCGCCGGCGAAGTCGACGAGGGCTTCTACCGCGAGCTGCACGCCTACATGCAGCGACACGGCGCACCACAGTCCGCCCTCGATGCGATCGGCTTCATCGAAGCGCTGGCGCGCTGGAACTTCGCCGCCGCGGCGGAGATCGCCGACCGCCTGCTAGCGGACGCGCGCGCCGACCGCCCCTGGGTCCCGGTGCCGACCCTGCTCGACGGCGCGGTGATGTCGAAGCTCGCTGTCGGCGACGTCGAAGGCGCACGCCGCTTCCGCGACGTTCTCCGCCGCCATAGCGGCCGCGAACCCGGGGACGCGCGCCAGCTGTTGATGGATGCCTATCTGGCGCGAAGTGGCCCGATCGCAATCGCCTACTAGCCGCTGACCCTCGACCCCTGACCCCCTTCTTCAAAGGCCCACGCCCCATATCCCACGACGCTGTCGCGCGGACCGGCGGTGTCGCCGGAGTTGCGCAAGTCGAGGCAATGTGGGCGGAGACCGCGGCGTCGAGCGGCTTCCAGCAGGCCGCGCACCGGAACCCGACCGCAGGCGGAGTCCCCGTCGAGGGCCGCGCCGTCGAGCGACTCGATCGCTCGCGCAGTCACCGCATCGAGGGCGCGCGCGGTCTGGTAGTCGTGGTAGTGGCTCAGGTCGGAGCTGATGAGCAGCAACGTCTCCTCGCCGCCCCAGACTCGCTCCAACACCTGCGCTACGTCGGGCGCGCTCGCCTCACCCACGGCTAGAGGCAGGAGCCGGAACGACGGCAGGACCTGTTGCAGGAACGGCAGCTGCACTTCGAGGCTGTGCTCTCGTTCGTGCGCCGCGTCGAGGACGTGCACCTGCGGCAACTCCAGCACCGCGTCGCGCGCGCCGACGTCGACCGGCACCCGGCCAAGCGGCGATTCGAAGTAGGTCGCACTGCTCGCCGCCAGGCCGCGGAACGGCACTCGATGCGACGGGCCGAGTAGCACGACGCGGCGGATTCTCTCCGCGATCGGCTCGAGCCGCGCGTAGGCGTGCCCCGCGACCGGGCCCGAGTAGATGTATCCGGCGTGCGGCACGATGAGAGCCTTCGGCGCGCGCGGCCCGGCAGCGCCGGCGGCCGCGAGGTACTGCCGCACTGCTGCAGCCAGGCGATCCGGCTCGGAGGGGTAGAACGACCCGGCGACGGCGGTCGGACGCACGATCGGGTCGCGGCTCATGCCCCCCTTATACTCCTTTCCCGGCGGGCTTATACTGCCGGCGTGAGCGCAGCGATCGTACCCGGCCGCTACTGGCACCGCCTCGACGACGGGCGGGTGCAGTGCGACATCTGTCCGCGCGAGTGCCGCCTGCACGAAGGTCAGCGCGGCCTCTGCTTCGTGCGTGCTCGCGAGGGTGACGGCGTGGTGCTGACCACTTACGGGCGCTCGAGCGGATTCTGCGTCGACCCGATCGAGAAGAAGCCGCTCAATCACTTCCTGCCCGGCACGCCCGTGCTCTCCTTCGGCACCGCCGGCTGCAATCTGGCATGCAAGTTCTGCCAGAATTGGGACATCAGCAAGTCGCGTGAGGTCGACACGCTCGCCGATGCAGCGCCGCCGGAAAAAATCGCGGCAGCGGCGCACGAGCTCGGCTGCCGCAGCGTCGCCTTCACGTACAACGACCCGGTCATCTTTCTCGAATACGCCGTCGACGTCGCGAGCGCCTGCCGCGCCGCCGCCATCCGCACCGTCGCGGTCACCGCCGGCTACATCTGCGACGAGCCGCGCCACGAGCTCTTCCGCCATATGGACGCCGCCAACGTCGACCTGAAGGGCTTCACCGAGCGCTTCTACCACCAGGTCTGCGCCGGACATCTCCAGCCGGTGCTCGACACGCTCGTCTATCTGAAACGCGAGACGGACGTCTGGTTCGAGGTGACGACGCTGCTCATTCCGGGCGAGAACGACGGCGACGACGAGCTCCACCGCGCCAGCCAGTGGTTCGCCGAGAACCTCGGCGCCGACGTGCCATGGCACTTCACCGCCTTCCATCCCGACTGGAAGATGCTCGATCGCGCGAGCACACCGGGCGCGACACTCAGCCGCGCTCGAGCGATCGCGCACAGCTACGGCCTGCGCTACGTCTACACCGGCAACGTGCACGACGAGGAAGGCGGCAGCACCTTCTGCCACGCCTGCGGCGAGCGCCTCGTCGGGCGCGATTGGTACGTGCTCACCGCCTGGAACCTCAGCCCCGGCGGGCGTTGCCGCAAGTGCGGCGTCGCCTGCGCCGGCGTCTTCGAGGAAACCCCCGGCCGCTGGGGAGCGCGACGGCTGCCGGTGCGGCTCGGCCTACACTAGTCGCTGGTCGCCACCGACTAGCGACCAGCGACCAGATTGGAGTAAGAGGCCGCATGCCGCAGGAAGCGACTAGTCTGATCTCGAAGGCCTGCGCCGCGTTGCGCGGCTACTATGCGCTCGGCAACGAGGTCTTCGAGGCGGACGGCGCGACCTTCGTGCGCAACCGCGCCTGCCGCCGGCGCCACGACTCGAACTTCGTCACCGACGTGCGTTGCCGGACCGAGCCCGAGGTCAGCCGCCTGCTGGGCCGCGTCGAGCGCGAGTTCGCCGGCTTCGGCCATCGCCAGTTCCACCTCGATCCGTTCACACCCCCGGCGCTAGCGGCGCGCTTCGCGCTCGACGGATTTCCGTTCAGCGAACAACTCGTGATGCTCCTCGAGGGCGAGCCGGTGGTGCGGCGGCGCCCAATCGAGATGCGCCTCGTCGACGGCGACGATACCTGGGCGGACTACGAGCTGCTCCAGCGGGCCGACTGGGACGAGGCGCGTGTCAAGCAAGGGCTACCCAACCCGCCCGGAGTGACGGACGAGTTCATCGTCTCGAAGCGCTGCAAGACGCCCCCGGCGCAGTTCTGGCTCGCCTACGAGAGCGGCCGGCCGGCGGCGTACTTCTCGTCGTGGGCGAGCCCCGACGGCTTCGGCGTGCTCGAGGACCTCTTCACCCATCCCGACTTTCGCCAGCGCGGGATCGCCACAGCGCTGGTAGCCCACTGCGCCGCCGACGCCCGCCGCCGCGGCGCCGGCCCGATCATCCTCAGCGCCCTCGTCGACGACACTCCCAAGCGCATGTACGCCGCCATGGGCTTCGTGCCGCTCTATACGCAGAGGATCTACAATCGGACCTAAGCTCCCGTTTCCTGTCTCCTGCCTCCTGTCTCCTGTCTCCTGCCTCCTGCCTCCTTCTTCTCGAACCTCCGCCACACTCCGTCGACGAGCCGTTCGTGCGGCAGGTAGGAGGACTTGTACGCGAGCGAGCGGCAGCCGGCGACGAAGAGGCCGAGATAGAGATAGCGCAGGCCCCACTCGCGGCAGAGCGAGAGCTGGCGCAGGATCGAGTAGGTGCCCGGGCTGAACTGCGAATAACCCGGATCGAAGTAGAAGTAGACAGCCGACAGCGCGTCGGTGGCACGGTCGCTGATCGCAACGCCGACGAGCTCACCGCGAAAGCGGTAGCGGATCTCGAGCGTCTCGGTGCAGGTCTCGACCAGGAACTGCTCGTAGCCGCCGGCGTCGACGAGGTCGTCGCCGACGACGAGGCGGCGCTCGATCTTGTGGCGATTATACAGCGCCACCTTCTCCATCGTCAGGCTGGGCTTGCCGATCTCGGTGTCGAGCTCGACGTCGCCGCGCCGCTCGATGCGACGCTGCGTTCGGCTCGGCGCGAAGCTCTCGACGTCGATGCGGATCGCCTCGCACGCCTGGCACATCGGACACGCCGGACGATAGAGCAGGACCCCCTGGCGACGATCGCCCTCCTCGAGCCGGCGGCTGAACTCTTCGCGATTCAGCGGCCGCGCCGGCAGTCGGAGCGGCAGTCGCGCGACGCGGCCGGGGAGGTACACGCACGCGCCCGGTTCGTCGTGTAGCAACCATTCCGGCGGATTTCCGGGAAGCCGGCGCGGCGTGACGCTGTCTCGCACACCTCCTTTGTAGAGCAATCCGCGGCGGGAAAACAGTTCGAAGTTGCGTTCACTCCGGCGGGTGGCGCAGCACCAGCAGCGTGCCGGCGCAAACGAGCGCCGGGATCATGAGGAAGTTGAGGCCGGGAATCAGGAAGGTGAGGAAGGCACCGGCGCCGAAGGCGAGCATCGAGGGCCAGCGCGCAGCGACCCAACGGCGGCGCTCGCGGAACGGCACGCGGCGCCGGTCGAGCGCGTAGCCGGCATACTGCAGCGGCAGAAAGAGCGCCGTGACCGCGACGAAGAGCACCGGCGCCACGAGTTGGCCGCCGGGAACGACGACGCCGAAGACGGCGATGGCGATCGTCAGCCCGGCGAAGAAGAGGAGTCGCTGCGCTTCGGCGACGATCGCGGCGCGCCCTTCGTTCCAGAGCGCGGCGAGGCCGCTCTCGCCGGACTCCGGCGCCGCACCGCCGGCGATCGCCTCGACCCGGCGCGAGAGCGCGTCGAGAAACGGCGCCGCAGCGACGGTGGCGAGGAGAAAGGCGAGTGCGACCGCGAGTGCCGCGGCGATGGCGAAGAGAAGACCTCCGAAAAGGGCGAGCAGCGCCTGGGCCGGCCCGATCCAGATCCAGGTGTACCAGGCCCCCGCCTCGGGGCGCGGCAACCAGCCCGTGAGCAGCCCATAGAGCGGCGCGGCGTACTCGTAGAGGAGGCCGGTCGCGACCAGAACCGCGACCACGGCGAGCGCTACCGGCGTCGCCGCCAGCGGCCACAGCCGGCGCTCGCGCGCCAGCAGGGCTATCCCATCCGCCAGCGCCCGTACACCCGCGACCATGCCGGCGTCTTGCCGCGAACTCCGCGGCCGCGCAACCGCGCACCCGGCGGTGCCAGAG
>Ga0187894_10003835_pt1 | contig 16541 bp, 15 predicted proteins | sample GBC1701081metaG_FD_136650 | JGI IMG/M metagenome (GOLD analysis project Ga0187894, IMG submission 136650) | White microbial mat communities from a lava cave in the Kipuka Kanohina Cave System on the Island of Hawaii, USA - GBC170108-1 metaG ... | reverse complement strand
TGCCCGAGTGAAGCTGCAAAAGCCTGCTCGCGATCATCGTCGCCCGACGCCTCACCTCCCACGCCTCTCCCCTTCGTGGCCGGCTTAACGGATGCCATTGAACATGCGGCTGAACCGGATTGCTTCAGGCCATTTCCAGACTTCCCACAGCGATGCAGAGCCGTCGTGCGAGAAGAAGATGAACTCGGCCCGCCCCACCAGATTCTCCACCGGCACGAATCCGACCTGGCTGCTGAGCACGCGGCTGTCGGCCGATTCGTCGCGGTTGTCGCCCATCACAAAGACGTGTCCCTGCGGCACCAGGAACTCGCGGGTGTTGTTGGGATCGTCCCCAAGTTCCTTGGGCGCGCCCAGCGCCTTCCTCTTCTGGATGAAATGCGGTGCGCCGCCGGGCAGCACCTCGACATAGATCTGGCCGTCGGACGAACCGCCGGCCGGCCGCGTGCCGACGTCCTGCGCCGGGCGCATGTCGACCTGCTTGTCGTTGACGAACAGCACGCCGCCCTTCACCTGCACGCGATCGCCGGCCACCCCGATGATGCGCTTGATGTAGTCGGTGCGGTTGTCGCCCGGCCATTTGAAGACGGCGACATCGCCGACATGCGGCGGACGCTCGAAAATCCGGCCCGAGAACGGCGCCAGCGACAGCGGGAAGGAGTGCTTGCTGTAGCCGTAGGAGTACTTCGAGACGAACAAATAGTCGCCCACCAGCAGGGTCGGGATCATCGAGCCGCTGGGAATATTGAAGGGCTCGAACGCGAAGGTTCGGGCCACGATAGCGATCAGGACGGCGTACACGACGGTTTTGACCGTCTCCATCCAGCCGCCGGATTGTTCTTTGCGACTCATGGGTTTACGAAGTTCCATTGCGGACCTACGCGAAGTGCCGGGCCGGGGGGTAGCACAGCAGCGGGCGGGTATAGCAACAAAGGCTGGATAAGTCTTGCCCCTAGCATGGCTTGCAGACGCGCCCTGTTGTCATACGACGGTGCCACTCTTTATGATCAATTGCTCACTTCGACGCCATCAGGAATCGGCCGGCAGCGCCTCGATGATGACGAAGGCCTGCGCCATCGGGAAGTCGTCGGTGATGGTGAGGTGGACCTCGGCCCGCATGCCGGCCGGCGTGATGCCCTGCAGCTGCTTCAGCGCCCCGCCGGTGAGCAGCAGCGTGGGCTTGCCGCTGGGCTTGTTCACCACCCCCATGTCGCGCCAGTAGACGCCGCGGCGCAGGCCGGTGCCCAGGGCCTTGGAGCAGGCTTCCTTGGCGGCGAAGCGCTTGGCGTAGCTGGCGGCGCGGTCGGCGCGACCGTCCGATTTGCGACGCTCGACCTCCGTGTAGCAACGGTCAATGAAGCGTTCGCCGTGGCGCTCGAGAGTCTTCGCGATCCGCCTGATGTCGACCAGGTCGCTGCCGATGCCGATGATCATGGCCAGGGGATAGCGCGTCGGCGGGGCCGGCGCCAGCCTGACTCGCGCTGGCGGGAGCCGCCTGATACGCTATTCGCCCGGAGATCAGCATGACCTATGACGAAGCCGCAGTGTTGGATGCCGTGCGCAGCTTTCCGCGCGGCAAGCGCGTGCCACGGCAGGACATCCTCAACAAGGCCCGCCTGCCGCTGGATCGCTTGAACAAAGCCCTGACCGGACTGGAGGCCAGCGGTGATGTCTGGCTGGACGGCGACATGGTCAGGCTGAGCTCGAGCGGCACGACGTTCGACACGTAGTAGCCGCGCGGCCGTCCAGCCGCTCGACCGCCGGCATGGCGTGCGCCTCAGTCGGTCGACGAGGAGCCGCTATCGGAGCTGCCGCTGTCGGAACTGCCGCTATCGGAGCTGCTGCTGCCCGAACCATATCCGCTGTCGGAACCCGATCCGCTGTCGCTGCTGGCAGCGCCACCGCCGGTATTGTCGGCACCCAAAATCGCAGATCCGATCGCGGCACCAGCCGCGGCCCCGGCCACGGTAGCGACCATCGGTGTCGAGGACGACCCGCTCGATGACGGCCCGTATGAAGACGACGACCGGTCGGAGGGCCAGGTCGTGTCGGTATCCGAGTAGCTGTTGTCTGGCCGCCGCTGGCGCCGTTTCCGCGCTCTCGCGATCACCCACACAATCCCGACGAGGACGATGACAATCAGTTCGAAGGACATGTCGCTTCCTCCACCAAGGTCCGCAGAGGCGACCTCCGCGACGTCATTTTCTCATACCTTGGAAAATATGAGCGAGCATTCAATCTTTTACTGCCAGCGCCGCAGGTGTGAGTCAATGGGTTTTCGGAAACGGCCCGACGAGGATCGACGCAAGCCGCCAAATCGTTGTGGCGGACTCGACCGGCACACCGGTATCAGGACGGCGGCGCGGCACCCGGCAGCGCACCGCCTCGACAAGTTCGACGGCGCGTTTTGTCAGGCCGCGGCGACCTCGACGCTGGTGTCGTTGTAGCAGGCGCCTTCCGCCAGGTCGGCGCGATCATCGGCCGAGACCAGCGCGCTGATGGTCTGGCCGGTGCTGCTGGTGGCCAGCCAGGCGCCCTTCTCCGAGGCGACGACGCCCGGTCGCACGGCGTCGGTCACCAGCAAGGGCAGCACGACCTCGCCCAGATCGTTCCACACGCGCACCGTCCTCGCCCGCTCCAGGCGGCGGGCGCGGGCGTCGTCGGGATGCATCATCAGCGGCGGCGCCTCGGTGGACGAGCCGCCCCGCCCCAGCAAGGTCGACGAGATGCGCTTGTCCGACGCCGGCGAAATCAGCGCCAACGGAAATCGTGATGTGCGCGGCCGAAAGGCCGGCAACCGCGCCGCCGCACCCCAGCGCGAGGCCAGCATGTCGGAGGCCAGCTCGACCTTGCCCGACGGCGTTGCCGGCGTGACGTTGTCGAACAGCGCCAGAGGCCGGCCGTCGGGTGCCGTCATGCGCAGGGCCTGGTCGGTCGGGATGCGGCTGGGCGCCACGCCGCGCAGCCGCGGATGGCTGCCATCGACGGCGTCGTCCATCAGCTCGCGGTCGCTCGCCGTGAAGCAGGCGTCGTCGAAACCGAAGCGCGCGGCGAGCCGCCGGAAGATCTCGGTGTTGGGCAGCGTCTCGCCGACCGGCGCAATGGCGGCCTCGGCCCGCTGCAGCCAGTGGTGGCCGTACGCACCATAGAGATCGTCGCACTCGAAGTGCGTCGCCGACGGCAGCACGACATCGCAGTACTGCATGCTCTCGGTCATCGCGATCTCGATGCCGACCAGGAAGACGTCCTCGCGCCGCAGGCCGCGCTTGACGCGGTTCTGATCGGCATGCACCACGATCGGGTTGTGGTTGTAGATGAAGAGCGCCCGCAGCGGCGGATCGAGGTCGTCGCGCTCGAGGTGGCGGCCGACATCCAGGATGTTGAGTGTGCGCGTGCCGGCCGGCAGGAGGTCGGGCCGCTGCAGCTTCGCCATCGTCTTGGGCACGGCATGGCTGGCGCCCAGCACGATGCCGCTGGTCGCGCTCAGCTTGCCCATCAGCGCCGGCAGGGCGATCGCGGCGCGGATGCCGCTGCCGCCGTTGCGGCCGCGCTCCAGGCCGTTGCCGGGCGCCATCACCAGCGGATCGGCGTCGGCCATCCATTGCGCCAGCTGGCGGATATCCTCGGCACGCACGCCACAGGCTTCGGCGGCCGCCGCTACTGTCCACGGCCGCGCCTGGGCCATGAACTCGGCATAGCCGTCGACGTGCCGGGCGATGAAAGCCTGGTCGTGGGCGCCCAGCCGTTCGAGTTCGACGGCGAGTGCGAAGCCCAGCACCACGTCGGTGCCGGGCCGCAGCGCCAGATGCAGGTCGGCCTGCGCCGCGATCTTGGTGCGCAGCGTGTCGATGACGACCAGGCGCCCGCCCTTGCGCTTGGCAGCGCGGATGTTCCGTACCAGGTGCAGGTTGGAGACCGTGGCGTTGTTGCCCCAGACGATGTTGAGCTGCGCCTGCGCGGCGGCATCCGGTCCCAGCCCCGGCACCGCGCCATAGGTGCCGGACCACGCCTCGCTGCGCACGCCGCCGCAGAGCGCGCGGCGATAGAGCTGCGTGGCGCCGAGCTTGTGGAAGAAGCGTAACGACATGCTGTCGCCCGACAGCAGGCCGTGCGGCCCGGCATAGTTCAGCGGCATCACGGCCTGCGGCCCGAAGCGCGCGATGACCGCCGTCACCCGCTCATGGATAAGATCGAGCGCCGCGTTCCAGGTGATGCGCTCGAAGCGGCCCGAACCGCGCGGGCCGACGCGCTTGAGCGGAAACTGCAGGCGAGCATCACCGTGCACAAAATCGCCGGTGTGATGCGCCACCTTGCTGCAGATCACACCGTCCGTATAGGGCAGCGCCATCGAGCCGCGCACCTTCACGATGCGGTCGTCATCGACGGTGACGGTGAGGCTGCAGGTGTCGGGGCAATCCAGTGTGCAGACGCCGGCGTGTTCACGGACAGCCATGATCTGCTCCCTTCGTCCTCATAATCCGCGCGCCTTGTCCATCAGGCGGCGCATCTCGAGCAGGCTTGCTTTCCAGCCGATGAAGATCGCCTCGCCGACCAGGAAGTGGCCGATGTTCAGCTCCTTCACCTCGGGGATGGCGGCGACCGCCTCGACATTGTCGTAGGAGAGGCCGTGCCCCATGTGGCACTCCAACCCCAGCGTGGCGCACGCGGCGGCGGCCTTGCGCAAGCGCTCCAGCTCGGCGGCGCGCGCCTCGCCCTCCAGCTCGCAGTAGCGGCCGGTGTGCAGTTCGACCATCGGCGCACCCAGCGCCACGGCGGCGTCGAGCTGGCGCCGGTCGGGTTCGATGAACAGCGACACCCGGATGCCGGCATCGCGCAGACGCTGCACGCGCGACGTGAGGTGGTTGTGCTGGCCCGCCGCGTCGAGGCCGCCCTCGGTCGTGCGTTCCTCGCGGCGCTCGGGCACGATGCACGCAGCATGCGGCTTGTGACGCAGCGCGATCGCAACCATCTCGTCGGTCGCCGCGATCTCGAAGTTCAGCGGCAGCGGCACGGTGCCCACCAGCCGCTCGATGTCGGCGTCGACGATATGGCGGCGGTCCTCGCGCAGATGCGCCGTGATGCCATCGGCCCCCGCCTCCGCCGCCAGCGCCGCGGCGCGCACCGGATCGGGATGACTGCCGCCGCGCGCGTTGCGCACGGTGGCGACGTGATCGACATTGATGCCCAGGCGAATACGACGCGTGCTCATACCAGATCCATGGCCGTGAAAAACGATGCGCGGCAACTTAAGCACCGAGCAGTGCTGCGTCCGCCGGGAACTTGTCTGCATTGTCGTGGGTCGATCGTGATGCCGCGACGCGTCCCGTGCGCGGGGTTTTCGTGCGCGATATCCCAGCGGCTGTGAACCAACGCCGATGCCCCGAACCACAATCGACCAAGCGCTCATCCACCGCGCGCAGTCTTGACTCGGGCGGACAACAGGCAGAGGCTTTCTGCGTCTGTCGTCCCCTTTGCGCGCCGCTAGCGCGACGAAGGGTGGCGCTGCTGGCAGCGCGGGACGCGCAGGCGAGGTGACAACAGCTCGGGAGGCATGCCACGCATGGATACTCCACCGGGCCAGCGACCCGGGTCCCGCTGACGATACGGCGGGACCATGACCTGGATCTGCGATCGCATGCCTTGGCCAGGGTGCTCCGGGTCACCGACAATCAGAACTGACGTGACAAGAGCGAACCGACGACCAGCGCCTTTGGCCAGGCGTTGGAGACGCGGTGCGAAATAGGCCACTCTCCACGAGCGGCCTGGGCAAGACGCCCACAGAGCCCCGCTTCCCGATCCGTTCGGGACGGGGCTCACCATTTGGGGAACAGCCAAACCCTCAAACGCCGAAGACCAGATCCGGCGTTGTCTTCAGGCGCGCGATGTCGCGCCGCGGCGGTGCGCCGAACAAACGGCCATATTCGCGGCTGAACTGCGAGGGGCTGTCGTAGCCGACGGTGTGTCCCGCCGTGGCGGCATCGGCGGCCTCGCTCAGGATCAGGCGACGGGCTTCCTGAAGCCGCAGCTGCTTCTGATACTGCAGCGGGCTCATCGCCGTGACGCTCTTGAAATGCTGATGCAGCGCCGACGGACTCATGCATGCCTCGGCGGCAATCACATCGATGCTGAACGGCTTGGTGAAATTGCGCTTGATCCAGCCGATGGCGCGATTGACCTGCTGCAGCTTGCTGTCAGCGAACGCAATCTGCTGCAGCCGGGCGGCCTGTTCGCCCGTGAGGAGCCGATAGAGGATCTCCCGTTCGGCCAGGGGTGCGAGGACGGCAATGTCGCGCGGCGACGCCAGCAGCCGCACGAGCCTGGTCGCGGCATCCAGAAGCTCTGCCGTCATAGCGCTCAGCCCGAGCGCGGGCTCGGGTTGCCGGTTCTCACCGATGCGCAGCCCGGTCTCCAGCAGCAGGGCAGCCAAGGTCGCAGGGTCCAGATCAAGACGCAGGCAGAGGTAGGGGCTCCTGGGGCTGGCCTTGAGGATCTGGCCGATGACCGGCACGTCGACCGACACGATCAGGTACTGCGCCTTGTCGTAGACATGGATCGCGTCACCGACGATCACCTGCTTGCGCCCTTGCGCGACGAAACAAACCGCCGGCTGATGCAGCACGTGCAGCGGCAGGGTCGGTCGCGACGCTCGGATCAGGAACAGGCGTGGGATGGGCGTGGCATGAATGCCGTCCTTGCCGGCGAATCGTTCAATCAGTTCGGCCAGTTCGAGCCCTGCTTCCACGCGCCGCGCTCCCATGTTTTCATGGTTGGATCTCCTCCTGCACCATAGACGGTCGCAGGCCGGAAGCCGATCACAACATCGCGGTCGTGGAGGATCAGGCAAGAACCGGCCAGTTCCGGTCTACCGCCATGACAATCACCGCAGCCACATTCCCATGCATCGGCCGGCGCGGTGTGTCGGCGCATTTCACCCCGGGAAGCCATGTCAATGCTCAACGGAAAAGTCATCGCCATCACCGGTGCCAGCAGCGGCATCGGCGCGGCTACGGCGCGGCTGCTGGCGCAACGCGGCGCCCGCCTCGTGATCGGCGCCCGTCGCACGGCGCGGCTCGAGGAACTGGCGGCGGCGATCACCGCCGACGGCGGCGCGGTGCGCCTGCGTGCCCTCGATGTGACCCGCCGCACCGACATGCAGGCGTTCGCCACCCTCGCGACGGAGGCTTTCGGGCGCCTCGACGTGGTGGTGAACAACGCCGGGGTCATGCCGCTGTCGCCGCTGGCCCTGCTGAAGGTCGACGAGTGGGACCGCATGATCGACGTGAACATCCGCGGCGTCCTGCACGGCATCGCGGCCGCCTTGCCGATAATGCAGGCGCAAGGCGCCGGGCACATCGTGAATGTCTCGTCGATCGGCGGTCATGCCGTCTACCCCACGGCCGCCGTCTATTGCGCCACCAAGTTCGCCGTGCGCGCGATCTCCGACGGCCTGCGCCAGGAGACCGACCGGATCCGCGTCACCGTGGTGAGCCCCGGCACCGTCGAGTCGGAACTGGCCGACAGCATCTCGGACCCCGACACGCGCGAGGGCATGCGCGCGTTCCGCCGGATCGTCATCACGCCCGATGCGATCGCGCGCGCCATCATGTTCGCGATCGAGCAGCCGGACGATGTCGATGTCAGCGAGATGATCGTCCGCCCGACGGCAAGCCCCTACTGACGGAGAACATCATGACCATGAAACACATGATCGCGGCTGCCGTGATCACAGCCGCGGCCTCGCCCGCGGCTGCCGATCCCATCGCGAGCGAGCGCCGCCAGCGCGGCGAAGCGGTGGTCAGCACCCTGAACGCGGGCAAGAGCCAGCCGGCGCTCGTGGCCTTGCGCCAGGAGTTCCCCTTCCTCGCCGACGCGATCACCGACTATGCCCTGGGCGATGTCTGGTCACGGCCAGGCCTCGACCCGCGCACGCGCCAGCTGGCCACGGTCGCGGTGTTCGCCGCGCTGGGTAATCGGGCGCAGATGAAGATCCATGCCGGCTATGCGCTCAACGTCGGCGTGGCGCGCGATGACCTGAAAGAGATCGTCTACCTGACCACCGTGCATGCCGGCTTTCCGCGCGCCATCGACGCGGCACAGACGCTGATCGAACTGTTCGGCGAAAGAGACCGGGCTGGAGAACCGCGATGACATACACAGCCAAATGCCGGACAGCACGGCGCCGCCACGTGCTGGGCGCAATGAGTGCACTTACGGGCGGCACCATCGCCGCGGGGCTCGCCACCGCAACGGCCATCGCAAAACAGGAGCCTCCGATGGCCGATCAACCCTTCGTCGGCATGTGGGTCACAGCGGACGGCCACATCCGGCTCGAACTACGAGCGGATGGACGCTACGATGAGGCACGCGGTATGCGCAAAAGCGCCTATACCGGCCGATACTCGGTGCGCGGCAATGACCTGCACTTCGTCGACGATTCCGGGTTCACGGCGACGGGTCGCGCGATCGACGGCGTGCTGACGGTCGGACCTGACACATTTCGGCGAGAATGACGGGGTATCCTCTGGTCCATTGGACTCGGCGATGCCAGGTAAGGGCGCATGAACAACATCGACATCGAGCAGATTGCAGCATGGGTGGTCCATCGTGGCCTGACCGGCGCCTCGGAGACCGATCTGATGGATGGCTTTTGTGCGCGATGTAACGCGGCCGGCCTCGAGCTGTCGCGCGGCATCACGATCATCGACACGCTGCATCCCATCTACGAAGGCCGCGCTTTCCGCTGGCGCAACGATGACGTCGAAGAAAGCGCTGTCATCGAATTCGGCCCGACCAACGAGGGCGAGGCGGCGGAGAACTGGCAGAACAGCGCTTTCTACCACATCTTGCAGATCGGGGCCGACGAGCTGCGCTGCCGTCTGGGGCCGGCCGATCCTGAAAACTTCTCGACGCTGCAGACACTGCGCGAGCAGGGACAAACCGACTACTTCGCGATGGTGCAACCTTTTGCCGACAAGGGCACGATCGGCGAGATGGATTGTTTCTATTCGTCGTGGACGACGACGAACCCCGACGGCTTCCCGGAGTCCACCCTTGCAGCCTTGCGTCGCCTGGTGCCATCGCTGGCGCTAGCAATCAAATGCGCGTCGCTGGCCCGCATCGCGGGAACGCTGGTCGAGGTCTATCTCGGCCAGGACGCCGGTGAACGCGTGCTGAGCGGCCGCATCTCGCGCGGCGTCGCCGAGCGCATCAGCGCCGTGCTCTGGTTCTCTGACCTGCGCGGCTTCACCACCATCACCGATACGGCGCCGCCCGACGAAATCATTCCGCTGCTGAACGACTACGCCGACGCCGTCATCACGTCGATCCGCGAGGCTGGCGGTGAGGTGCTGAAGCTGATCGGCGACGGCACGCTGGCGATCTTCAAGTCCGATGACCGCGCCGAGGCCTGTCGCAGTGCATTGCGAGCCGAGGCAGCCCTTCGCGAGCGCCAGCGCGCGCTCAACGCGCAACGCATGGACGAGAACCGGCCGGTGACGTCGGTCTATCTCGGCCTGCATATCGGCGACGTGTTCTACGGCAATATCGGCAGTCGCGATCGGCTCGACTTCACGGTGGTGGGCCCGGCCGTAAACGAGGTCAGCCGCATCGCCTCGATGTGCCGCTCGGTCGACCGCCCTGTGGTGCTGTCATCAGACTTCGCGGCAGCCACGCCGGACGCCGAGCGCAAGAACCTTGTCTCGGTCGGCCGCTACGCGCTGCGCGGTGTCGGCCGCGCGCAGGAGCTGTTCACCATCGATCCCGCCCTGATGTCGCAGGCGTCCACGCACGATTGAGGCAAAACGACGACCGCGATGCATCCGCGGCCCTCGAAGCCTGATCTACGCTTGGCAGGTTGCACATGATACCCTGCCCGGCATGAGGGGAGAGCCGTGAACGAGGTGCGGGTCGAACGCCGGTTGGCGGCGATCGTCTGCGCCGACGTGGTCGGCTACAGCCGCCTGATCGGCGCCGACGAGGCCGGCGCGGTGTCGGCGTGGCGGGCCCATCGTGAGGCCATCCTCCCCATTGCGACCCGCTATCGCGGTCGGCTGGTCGGTACCCAGGGCGACGGCTTGTTGTTCGAGTTTGCCAGCGTCGTCGATGCGGTGGCGGGGGCGCTCGCCATCCAGGCCTGCATGGCCGCGCGCGGCTCGGCCGAGCCCGAGGACCAGCGCTTCCGGCTGCGCGTCGGCATCAACCTGGGCGACATCATCGTCGAGGGCGGCGACATCCTGGGCGACGGCGTCAATGTCGCGGCGCGGCTCGAGGCACTGGCCGACCCGGGCATGATCTGCGTCTCGGACGTCGTGCGCGAGCAGGTGCAGGGCAAGCTGCCGGTGGTGTTCGACGACCTGGGGCCGCGTTCGGTCAAGAACATCACCCGCGCCGTGCACGCCTGGCGGGTTCGGCCGGCCGGCAGCGTGCCGCCACCGGCGACGGCCAGCGCGGCGTCGACAGCCATGGACGCACCGGCGCCGCCACGACGGCAATCGGTGCTGCGGCCAGAGATCATGACACTGGCCGTGCTGCTGGTGCTGGGTATCGCGACGCTGGGTACGTGGCTCGGCGGGACCTGGCCGTGGAGCGGCACATCGCGGCCCGCGGGGGTCGCCATCATGGTGCTGCCGTTCGAAAGTCCGGCTGGCCAGGACCAGGAATATTTCAGCGACGGCATCACCGAGGACATCATCACGGCGCTGTCCAAGATGGCCGCCCTTGCCAATCAGCAGAATCTTCGCGTCATCGGCCGCAGCACCTCGTTCTCCTGGAAGGGCCGCAAGATCGACGTGCGTCAGCTGGGCCGCGAGCTGGGCATCACGCACGCGCTGGTGGGCAGCGTGCGCCGCGAGGGTGGACGACTGCGCATCTCGGCCGAACTGATCGATGCCTGGACCGGCCGCTCCGACTGGGCCGAGCGCTACGACCGCGACACCGGTGCCGTGTTCGATATCCAGGACGAGGTCACCGGCAAGGTCGTGAGTACACTGATTGCGATGCTCGACGTCACGTCCGCCGGCAACAATCCGATGGGCAAGCCCAGCGGCAAGGGCGGCACATCAGGCGCCGAGGATCCTGACGAGCGGCAGCGGCGCGAAGAGGCGGAGGCCCGCTCCCGAGCCGCCGAGGCACGTCGCCGCGAGGATCAAGCACGCAAGCAGCCCGAGCGTGGACCCGAGGCGCCGCGGCCGGCGCCCGATCCCACCACCTCACCGCCGGCGCCGTCGGCACCTGCCCCCGCGCCTAAGGCGGCGCGGCCGTCGTCGCCCGTTCCGGCACCGGCGCCGCCACCGCCGGCCGTCGCCGCGGCGCCATCAGCGCCGGCGCGCGCGGTGATGCGCCCGGCGCCCGAGGTCTACGATCTTCTCCTGCAAGCCCGGCTGCTCGCGGCCAAGGGCGAGCGCCCGGCGCTGCTGGAAGCCCGCGCCGTGTTGCTGCGTGCGGTCGCCCGGGAGCCGAACTACGTGCCGCTGCAGATGGCGCTGGCCGATACCTATCGCGCCGCCTACGAGCGGCGCTGGGAGGCCACCGACGGCGCCATGGAGGGCCTGGAAGCGGCGTTGCGCAGCATCGATACGGCCCTGTCGCTTGCAGCCGACTCGCCCATGGGCTTGGCAATGCGCAGCCTCGTGCTGGCGCATATGGGACGTCATGATGAAGCCCAAGCGACAGCCCAGCGCGCCATAGCGGCCAAGGACGCCGACGCCGCGGTGCTCGATCGCGCAGCGTACACCTTGGTGCTGGTCGGCGATTCATCGGCAGCCCTCGACGTGCTGGCGCGTGCGCGTACGCTCGATCCGGTGCCGTCGCCGGCGGCGTTGTCGGTCACGGCACGTGCCCTCTTTCTGCTCGGACGCGACGCCGATGCGGCAAAAAGCGCCGATGCCTGCCTCGCGCGGGCACCGGCCGAACGCGACTGCCTGGAAATCGCCGCCGCAGCGGCCGCGCGCCTCGACAAGCGCGATGCCGCCCGCGCGGCGCTGGCAAAGCTGACGGCGCTCGATCCCGGCTTCGGGCCGGAGACGCCGCGCATGCGCTTCGCCAAGTCCTATCGCAATGGCCGCGATCTCGACGCGATCGTCGAAGCGCTGCGGAAAGCGGCGACGTAAAAAGCCTTCATGGTGAGGCTGCGACAAGCGTGACAATTGGTAACGCCATTTGACTTGACGGCAGCCGGGCCGGGCCTTAACCAGCGAGCGGGCCACGCCCCCCCACCGGGGCGCTTCTCTTCTGGAAGGGAGAGACTGCATGAAGCCGAACGCTCGCCCGAATTGTCCTGATTTTTCTTCGGGCCCCTGCGCCAAGCGACCCGGATGGTCGCCTGAAGCGCTCAAAGATGCGGCAACCGGCCGCTCCCATCGCTCCAAGCTCGGTAAGAAGAAGCTGGCTGAGGTCATTGACCGGACCCGTGCCGTGCTGGGCATACCGGCCGACTATCGCATCGGCATCGTACCCGCGTCGGACACCGGCGCGGTCGAGATGACCTTGTGGTCGGTGCTGGGCGCGCGCGGCGTTGACGTGCTGACGTGGGAAAGTTTCGGCGAAGGCTGGGCCAACGACGTCATCAAGCAGCTCAAGCTCGCTGATGCCCGCACCCTGAACGCGCCCTACGGGCAGTTGCCAGATCTGCAGCTGATCGACTGGGGCCGCGACGTGGTGTTCACCTGGAACGGCACCACCTCAGGCGTGCGGGTGCCGCACGCCGACTGGATCCGCGACGACCGCGAGGGCCTGGCGATCTGCGACGCCACCTCGGCGGTGTTCGCCATGGACTTGCCGTGGACCAAGCTCGATGTCGTGACGTGGAGCTGGCAGAAGGTGATGGGCGGCGAAGGCGCGCACGGCATGCTGGTGCTGTCACCGCGCGCCGTGGCACGGCTCACCTCCTACACGCCGGCCTGGCCGCTGCCCAAGATCTTCCGCATGACGTCGGGCGGCAAGCTGTCGGAAGGCATCTTCAAGGGCGAGACCATCAACACGCCCTCGATGCTGGCGGTCGAAGATGCGCTCGACGGCCTGCGCTGGGGTGAAGCGGTCGGCGGCCTGCAAGGCCTGATCGCGCGCTCCAACGCCAACCTCGCCGTGATCGAGACGTTCGTGACCGAGCGGCCGTGGATCGACTTCCTGGCGGCAACGCCCTCGATTCGCTCCAACACCTCGGTGTGCCTGAACATCGTGGCGCCGTGGTTCGTCCAGCTCGACGCCAAGCAGCAGGCGGCGGCCGCCAAGAAGATGGCCGACATGCTGGAGGCCGAAAAGGCCGGCTACGACCTCGGGTCGTACCGCGACGCCCCGCCGGGCCTGCGCATCTGGTGCGGCGCCACCGTCGAGGCCGCCGACCTGCAGGCGCTCATGCCCTGGCTCGACTGGGCCTACGCCGAGATCGAGCGCGAGTTCGGCGCCAAGGCTGCGTAGTACCCGAAGAAACCACGGCGTCGCACAGTCCACGGAGAAGACAGTTACGCGTTTCGCGCGCCGCTGGCCTCCGTGTCTGCGTGCCTCGCTGGTGGCCTTCGCTTCCCTCCTCACGATCAAGTTCCGACTCAGAGAGTCACATCATGCCCAAGGTTCTCATTTCCGATGAGCTGTCACCGCGCGCCGTCGAGATCTTCAAGGAACGCGGTATCGACGCCGACGTGAAGGTCGGCCTGAAGCCAGACCAGCTGCGCGCCATCGTTGGCGACTATGACGGACTTGCCATCCGGTCGGCCACCAAGGTCACCGCCGAGGTGCTGGCCGTCGCCGAGAAGCTGAAGGTCGTCGGTCGCGCCGGCATCGGTGTCGACAACGTCGACATCAAGGCCGCCACGGCGCGCGGCGTGGTGGTGATGAACACGCCATTCGGCAACGCCATCACCACGGCCGAGCACGCCATCGCGCTGATGTTCGCGGTTGCGCGCCAGGTGCCCGCCGCCGACGCCTCGACACAGGCCGGCAAGTGGGAAAAGAACCGCTTCATGGGCGCCGAGCTGTCGTTCAAGACGCTGGGCCTGATCGGCTGCGGCAACATCGGCGGCATCGTGGCCGAACGCGCCATCGGGCTGAAAATGCGGGTAGCGGCCTACGATCCGTTCCTGTCCGAGGAACGCGCCCAGGCGCTGGGCGTCGACAAGGTGACGCTCGATGAGCTGATTGCGCGTGCCGATTTCATCTCCATCCACACGCCGCTCACCGAGCAGACCAAGAACATCCTGAGCCGCGAGCGGCTGATGAAAGCGCGCAAGGGCGTGCGCATCGTCAATTGCGCCCGCGGCGGCCTGATCGACGAGCTGGCGGTGCGTGACCTGCTGATCTCCGGCCACATCGCCGGCGCCGCCTTCGATGTCTTCAGCGAGGAGCCGGCCAAGGACAACGTGCTGTTCGGCACGCCGAACCTGGTCTGCACGCCGCATCTGGGCGCCGCCACCTTGGAAGCGCAGGAGAACGTGGCGCTGCAGGTCGCCGAACAGATGAGCGACTACCTGATGACCGGCGCGGTCGTGAACTCGCTCAACATGCCCAACGTCTCGGCCGAGGATGCGCCGCGCCTGGCGCCCTACCTGAAGCTCGCCGAGAATCTCGGCTCGTTCGCCGGCCAGCTCACCGAGAGCGGCATCAAGGCCGTCAGCATCGAGTACGAGGGTGCCGTGGCGGCGCTGAACGTGAAGCCGCTGACCCAGGCGGCGATCACCGGCCTGCTGCGCCCGCAGCTCGAGAACGTCAACATGGTGAACGCCCCGATCGTGGCGCGTGAGCGCGGCGTCGACGTGGCCGAGGTCAAGCACGACCGCGACAGCGACTACCAGACGCAGATCACCATCACCGTGACCACCGAGCGGCGCACGCGCTCGGTGTCGGGCACCTTGTTCGGCGGCAAGCACCCGCGGCTGGTCAACATCAAGGGCATCGAGATCGAGGCCGAGTTTGCCCCGCGCATGCTCTACATCACCAACGACGACAAGCCCGGCTTCATCGGCCGGCTGGGTGCGCTGCTGGGCGATACGGGCGTGAACATCGCGACCTTCCATCTCGGCCGCGACAAGCCCGGCGGCGAGGCCATCGCCCTGGTCGCCGTCGACCAGAAGCTGGACACGGCACTGGTCGAGCGCATCGGCAAGCTCGACGGCGTGACACAGGCCAAGGCCCTGGCGTTCTAAGGCCGCGACTGTCGGCAGAGTGCTTCATGGTGAGCACAGGTGAATGCTTCGCATTCACCGGGTCGAACCATGAAGCTCGCACACTACGGTCCGTGCGACGCCTTCATGGTTCGACAAGCTCACCATGAAGGCCATTTGCCGCTAAACCGGCGCGCGCGGCCAACACACGAGGGTTGCGGGGCGCGCTATCGACAGGCGCCGCCCCGCTCGCCATCCTGCTGGCAAATGCGCTTCGACGACGATCTAAAAGAAACCATCCGCGGCCGGCTGGCCACGTTCGACATCTGCTGCCGAACCGAAGGACATGGGCTGAAACGCGCCGCCGTGGCGATCACGGTCGTGGCGCGCGATGACGACGATGCCTTCGGCAGGCCGGGCGATGCGGCATTCCTGCTGACGCGCCGCGCGTCCAAGCTGCGTGCCCATGCCGGCCAGCTTGCGCTGCCCGGCGGCCGCCTCGATGACGGTGAGACTCCGCAACAGGCGGCGCTGCGCGAGCTGGAGGAAGAAGTCGGCCTGTCGCTCGACGAAAGCCACGTGCTGGGCACGCTGGACGACTACCCGACCCGTTCCGGCTACCTGATCGCCCCGGTGGTCGTGTGGTCGCCGCGCGATGCCCCCGTGTCACCCAATCCGGCCGAGGTGGCGCATCTGTACCGCATTCCGCTGAGCGAGCTGCAGCGTCCGGAGTCGCCGGAGATCTTCAGCATCCCGGAGAGCGACCGGCCGGTGATCCGCCTGCCCACACCCATGGTGAACGGCCACATCAACGCGCCGACGGCGGCCCTGCTCTACCAGTTCCGCGAGGTGGCCCTGGAGGGCCGCGCCACGCGCGTGGAGCACTTCGACCAGCCGGTCTGGGCCTGGCGTTAGTGCTTCATGATGAGCTTGTCGAACCATCGAACGCATCGCACTGACCGCTGTGCGAGCGCCTTCATGATTCGACAAGCTCACCATGAAGGGCCCCAGGCCGCTTCCTCAGGATCACCCGGGCGTTCATGGTCATGACGACCTCGCTGCGCTGGTTCAGCGTGGTGTGACCCACAAGCACCCAGCCGCGATCGGGCTTTGATGCCGACGGCCGCATCTCGCGCAGTTCGGTGACGACGCGCAGCGTATCGCCGGGCCGCACCGGGCGCAGGAAACGCGTCTCGTCCAGGCCCGGCGAACCGATGGTGCAGGCCGCGAAAATCCGGTCGGCGATCCACAGCCGCAAGGTGGCGCACATGGTGTGCAGGCCCGACGCGATCAGGCCGTCGAAATTGCCCTCGCTGCGCGCGTACTCGGCGTCGATATGGAACGGCTGCGGGTCCCACTGGACGGCAAAGTCGACAATGGCGCTCTCGGTGATGGTGAGACCGGCACTCTCGAAACGCTCGCCGACGCGGAAATCGTCGAAATAACGCGCAC
>Ga0187894_10003834_pt1 | contig 16543 bp, 11 predicted proteins | sample GBC1701081metaG_FD_136650 | JGI IMG/M metagenome (GOLD analysis project Ga0187894, IMG submission 136650) | White microbial mat communities from a lava cave in the Kipuka Kanohina Cave System on the Island of Hawaii, USA - GBC170108-1 metaG ... | reverse complement strand
TGAGTCGCGCATCAGCCCCGGCGCCGATGTGGCTGCGCGTATTCACGCGACGCCGGGATATCCGATCGGAGTCACGGCTGGATTGACTTTTCGTCTGGGCGCGAAGAATTGATGCGACAGAAGGACGCTTCTCTTCGTAATCTTCGTTTCTTCGTAGTTTGTACAGTGCAGGGGGACAGCGGCCCGCGGAAACTTCTGGAAACATTTCCGCAGGCCGTTGTCCCTTTTCGTTTGTTCCGCGCGCGCTTTTTCTCAATAATATGCGGCGTTTTGCGAACTCACAGCCAACGTGACCGAAGGCGTTGCGCTTTACATAAACAAGGATCAGGAGAGATATGGAATCACAAGTTGTGAAATCGGAACAGGCGGCGGGGCCTACGATGGTGATGCTGCAGATGATCGTCAACTTCTGGGTCTCGCGTACGATCTACGTCGCGGCGAAACTTGGGTTGGCCGATCTGGTGAAAAATGAAGCGAAGACGGCGGATGAGCTTGCGCAGTTGACCAACACACACGCGCCGTCGCTTTACCGCGTGCTTCGCGCGCTGGCCAGTGTGGGCGTCTTTGTTGATGACGGGCGCGGGCGTTTCGCCCAAACCCCGTTGTCGGAAACTTTGCGAAGCGACACGCCAGGATCGCTGCGCGCAATGGCGATGGTCGAACTCGGCCAGGAGCACTTCCCGGCCTGGGGCAACCTGATGCACAGCGTCAAGACCGGCGAGATCGCGTTCGACAACCTCTTCAAGCAAAACGTCTGGGAGTATTACGCGCAGAACCCGGAAGACGCGAGCAATTTCAATGAAGCGATGAAGGGTTTGACCGAGATGGTCAACGTGTCAGTGCTGTGGGCATATGATTTTTCGGGTGTCAACAAACTGGTTGACGTCGCGGGCGGCACTGGCGGATTGATCAGCGCGGTTCTCAACGCTCATCCGCGGATGCGCGGCGTGTTGTTCGATCTTCCGCACGTGATCGCGGAGGCCGGGCCGTCGCTCGAGGCCGCGGGCGTGCGAGATCGTTGCGAGACGGCGACCGGCGATTTCTTCGAATCGCTTCCCGAAGGCGGCGACGCTTATGTGATGAAATGGATCATTCACGATTGGAATGACGAGAGATCAACAGCCATTTTGAAAAACATTCGCAGGGTGATGAACGAAAACGGCAAGCTGCTGTTGATTGAAACGGTGGTCCCCGAAGGCAACGGGCCCGATCTGAGCAAGTTTCTGGATTTGAACATGATGGTGATGACCGGCGGATGCGAACGAACCGAGGCCGAATTCAGCTCGTTGCTCGCGGCGGCGGGGTTCAAGCTCACGCGAGTGATTCGCACCGCGTCGCCCGTTTGCGTTATCGAAGCCGTTCGCTCGTGACGCCGGGTTGCGGTAAACACTCACCCCGTGACTGTTCGGCGCAGAAGTTGATTGCGTGGATTAGGGAACCTATTTCACCACAAAAATCACAAAGAAGAATACAGATATCTTTTTGTCCGGTATCTTTTTGTCCGGTATCTTTTTGACATGAAAACCGCAAATAGAACCGTTGCCCTACTGCTCAGCCTCTCACTGGCTCTCGTTCCCGCGCTCGCACAGCAATCGTCATCATCCATCGACAAACCGGCGACCCTGGCCGAATTGCAATCGCGCATCGCGGCGTTGCTGGATCAACCGAAATTCGCTTCGGCCCGCTGGGGCGCGCGCATTATCACGACCAATGGAGAAAGCGGCGGGAGAGACGTCTTCGAACGCGACGCGGATAAAGCTTTCATGCCCGCGTCGAACATGAAGCTTTACACGTCGGCGGCCGCGCTGGACGCCTTCGGCCCCGATTTCAAAATCAGGACCTCCGTCTACGCGGCGAAGCGCGTCGGCAAAAACGGCGTATTGAAAGGCGATCTGATTTTGTACGGGCGCGGCGATCCGAACCTGTCGCCGCGATTCGACACTGAGGATCCGAAGCGTTATGACGAACTCAAGCCCGCCGACAGGATCACGGCCATCGAACGACTGGCCGATCAGATCAAGGCTCGCGGGATCAAAACCGTCATGGGCAATTTGATCGGCGACGACAGCTTCTTCGCGGGCGACCTGCTCGGACAGGGGTGGGAGTGGGATGACGCGCAGTTTTATTACGGCGCGGAAGTCAGCGCCTTGACGGTCAATGACAACAGTGTGACGTTCACCGTTACGCCCGCGCGCCGCGCTGGCGATCCCCCCTCGATCAGAATTCAGCCCCGTACCGGCTATCTCAAAATCGTCAACAACGCCAGCACTGGCGCGGGCGGGCAAACCCGGATCGGAGTCAACCGCCCGCTCAACAGCAACACGGTCGAGTTTTTCGGGACGATCCCGCGTGACGCGAAAGAATTCGAGGTTAACATCGCCGTACACGATCCGGCGAGCTTCGCCGCCGAACTGCTCAGAGAAGCTCTGGCTCGTCGCGGCGTCCGCGTGCGAGGCCGGGTCGAACGCCTGGACGCCGTCGCCCGCGCCGCCAAGCCATTCGACGAGTCGGCGCTCCTTGAAGTCGCCAGCGTCGAATCGCAACCGCTCGCCGAGGCGCTCAAAGTCATCAACAAACAGAGCCAGAACCTGCACACCGAATTGATGCTCCGGCAATTGGGATCCCGTCACGCCGATGCGCGCGCTCTCGACGATTATGGGCGACCGAAATCCACCGCCGCGCTCGGCGCCGAAATCCGCCGCCAGTTTTTGCAAGGAGTGGGGATCGATCTCACACCGTTGAGCCTGCGCGACGGGTCGGGGCTGGCGCGGCAGAATCTGGTCACGCCGCATTCGACTTCACGCCTGCTGGAATTCATGCTCACGCGTCCGCATGCGAAGGCGTGGCGCGAATCGCTGACAGTCGCCGGCGTTGACGGCACTCTTGAAAGGCGAATGAAAGACACCGCCGCCGCGAGCAATTTTCGCGGCAAAACGGGTACGCTGACATATGTCAATGCGCTCTCGGGATACCTCACGACCAAACGCGGGCAGACGTTGATTTTGAGCTTGATGGGGAACAACTACACGGGCGCCGGGCGCGATGTAACCGCGGTGATGGATCAGATTTGCGTCATGCTGGCCGAGTTTGAGGGCGAGATCGACTGATTTTCCTGTCCCACATTTTCCTGTTCCAAAATCCGGAACAGGAAAATGGTGGGTTCATTCAAACTGCTTTTTGAAATCCGCGAACCGCTGTTTCAATTCACTCAACTCCTGGCGAAGCGATGCGACCTCTTCTTCCAGCTTCGTGATCTTTTCGTTTTCAGCTTGCGCCAGTTGAACCGAAGGAGACGCGCGAGGCGCAACTTCATTTTGCTCCATTTCGACGGGGCCGCCGAGCAGATGCGCGAAGCGTGATTCCCGCGAGCCGGGCTGGCGGGGCAATTTCACCACCAACGGCTCCTCGCGCAACGACAATTCTTGCAACAACGTTTCGACTTCGGCCAGGCTCTCAAAACCACGCAGGTGTTGCGTGCGCGAACGAAGCTCGCCCGGCGTCTGCGGCCCGCGCAGTATCAACACGCACATCAGCGGGATTTCGGCTTCGCTCAAATCGAACATCTTCGGGAAGAGGTGGCCGTATTTCGGCGCTCGCGCCTCCGAACCGTGAAAAACATAGGCCAGGTTCTTCTCCCGCAAGGTTTCGAGCGCCCTGGCCACGATCGTTTCGTCGTAAGAGACCACCGGGTCGCGGTGATTCTTCTGGTTGCAGGCGTTGACCAGCGCGTTGAGCGTCATCGGATAATAATCGGGAGTCGCAATCTGCTTCTCGACTATCGCGCCGAGCGCTCGTAATTCGTACTCGTTCAGCGTCAGGTTCACGATCTGTTCCTCTCAATAAATGGGGACGCGCATGGGTAGGGCGCCAGGTCGCTACCGCTCCCTGTACTGTACCGATGTTTCCCGCGCCGCGCGCCTATCCTGCCATCGTTTGTAACAGACGACAATCAGAAAGACCGGCATGAAGATCATCGTCTCGTAACGGCAGACTTCCAGACCGTTCCGCAAGATCTCGATGATCGACTCACTCGCCGGGTTCGGGTAGAACTCGAAATAATCGAACCATCCGAGCCTGAATTTATGCAATGAGACAGGCCACAACAGCGCCGATCCGCCAAACTCCTTTCTGGTTACCACGTCCAGAATTCCGTGAGAGAGCATCGCCATCGCATAAGCCACAAAGCCTCTGATGTTTTTCTCCCGCATCAGCAGCCGCGCCAGAAATCCGGCCACCAGCGAAAACACGATGGAGTGGGTGAAACCGCCGTGAGTTTTTATACTGTATCCCAGAATCCAAGAAAGGATGAGGTCGAAATCGGGAATGACGGCCAGGGACGCGCCCAGCAGCAGAGCGCGCCAGTCTTTACGGAATGAAAAGTTTTCGCGAAATGCGGCGACGATGGTCGCTCCCAATAAGCCGTGAGCCACTGGTAAAGGCATAAACTTCAGCTTTACTCCGATTCAATCTCCGCCGGCATAAATCGTCTCCTCGATCAGAGCGACTGCGCGGCCAGCGTCTGCGCCGACCTCTGGCTCGCGTCCGTCCAACACTGCTCGCGTGAAGTCTTCGATCAGCGGCTGATGAATGTTGGCGCGGGGCAGGTGTGATTCTGTTCGTTCGCCCGACGCGGTCACGACCCGGATCTCGCCGCGATTGAGCGAGGGCGTGTGGATCGAACCCGCGCCGCCATAAATGTCCAGAGTGTCCCGCGATTCAAACGCGGCGTGTGTGACGGCGAGCGACGCCTGCGTCCCGCTTTCGAATTCAAAGCCGGCGACGCAGGTGTCTTCGACTTCGCGGTCGAACAATGCGCGGCCAATCACGGCCGTGGTCTGTTTGATTGGGCCGAACAGGTTGAGCAGGATTTCGATCCGATGGCAGCCGAAATCCATCATCGGTCCGCCGCCCGATTTCGGCTTTTCGAGCAGCCAGTGACGGTCTTCGCCGGGCTGCGGATTGAACCGCTCGAAGGCGTTGATCTGCGCGACGACCGGTTTGCCGATCTCGCCGGACGCGATGATTTCCTTGATGCGGCGGATCACAGGATAAAACCGCCGGTAGTAAGCGACGCCCAGCGCCACGCCCTCGAACTCGCAGGCCGCGATCATCTGTTCGCACTCGCCGGGAGTCATCGCCATCGGCTTTTCGCACAGGACGTGCTTGCCCGCTCCGGCCGCGGCGACGGTCTGCTCGGCATGCAGATAGACGGGCGTGGCGATGTAGACGGCGTCAACCTCGCCGTCGGCGATCAACTCGCGCCAATCGCCATACCATCGCTTCGCGCCGAATTCATTCGCGAAGGCCTCGGCCAAATCAACTCGCGCGCGATTGACCGCGATGAGTTCGCATTCGGGAATGTCCCGCAAAGCGGGCGCGACCCGTTTGCGCGAAATGTCGCCGCATCCGATCAATCCCCATCGAAGTTTGTTCATAACTCCTTTGCTCTGCTGACGAACTCGCCGGTCTGCGTGTTGACGCGGACGACTTCGCCTTCCTTGATGAACAACGGCACGCGCACTTGCGCCCCGGTTTCGAGCGTCGCCGATTTCGTCGCGCCGCCCGAAGCCGTATCGCCACGCACCCCCGGCTCGGTTTCGGTCACGGTCAAATCCACCGTCGCGGGAAGCTCCAGCGAGATCGGCTCGCCATTGTATTTGCGGACTTGAAGCGATAAGTTCTCTTTCAAATACAACCTCTCGTCGCCAAGTTGATCTGCGCTCAGAGAGAATTGCTCGTACGATTCCTCATCCATGAAATGAAAACCGTCGCCGTCGGAATAGAGGAACGAAGCCGGTATCAGGCTGACATCCGGCTCTTCAAACTTCTCGCTGGTCTTGAACGATTTTTCGATCACGGCGTCGGTCAACAGGTGGCGCAGTTTCGTGCGGACCATCGTCGAAGCTCCGCGCGCGCTGGGTGATGCGAAAAAGACCTCGGCCACCGTGTAAGGCTGGCCGTCAACCGTGATCAGCATTTTGCGTTTCAGCTCATTCGCTCCGATCAATGCCATAAACTTTTACCTCGAAGATTAGACATCAGGCGTTCAGAAAGAAGCGCACAAGATATGACAATCCGGCCTTTCGGTAAACCGCTTCAAGTTTTGCCTTTTGAATTTCTTTTGAAGTATTTTACGTCGCCAGCACGGTCGTCGTGGTTAGGCGCCAACCGGCGGCCGCAGTCAACGTGGCAAAGGAAGGATAGCCCGATTGGTATACTGGTTAAGAGGGGTATATACGAGTAGCATATGGTGAGTTAAAATCCGCTCTCACGCGAGCGGCCACAGCAGTTGACTTCCTCTTCAAACGAGTACAACGACCATGAAGAGTTATGGAAGAGCCAGTCAGAGTAAAATCGAAAGATATTATTGATCGCCTGCGCGAGCATATGCTCAATCATCTTGAGGAGACGTACAAGGTGACTTATGCTCCCGCCCGTTACATCGTGCACTTGCATCCCGACGATCACGACCACCTGAGCGGTTTTTTCTCCAAGGTCAGGGAGGGCGCCATAAATGCGCTGAATGACGATCTGGAGGTTTTGAACCGGAATGCGCGTCCGACCGGATTGTTGACTGGGTTCCTGGATCGGTTCAAATTGCGCGAGGTCGAAGAGATGCGTTATGCGCTTGCCGGGCAGGAATGGGATATTGATTTCGCGCCGGATAACGGCGCCGAGATCCCCCAGGGCGAAATGGAGATCGAATCCCGACTCGATATAGATTTCCGGACGGCCGAATACGGAGACGGAAGTAAGACCATCAACGTTGTTAAACGTTATTCGGCGGACGGAACCAGCAGATCGACCGAAGCGGGCAAATCCTATTCCTCCTCACGAAATATTTTCGCCAGGATCAAAGTCACTTACGAAGATCCCAACAAGGGCGAGGATGTTCTGGAGATGACCAAATCGGAGATCACCATCGGGCGAGGACGCCAGGCGGATTTAAGATTGGACGCTCCCGAAGACGTCTCGCGCGTTCACATTCACATCCGCTGTAACGAAAATAACCGCCAATTCGAGATAAAGGACACCAGTTTGTTGGGAATAACCGTCAATGGCAACCAGATAGAAGGTAAAGGCGTGTGGGTAGCTCTCTCGCCCAAAGCAATTATCAGTCTGGCGGATAAAGTGATTTTGGAGTTCGCCGCGGCAAACCATGCTTAATTATGAGAACGCTTTCCAACACAAAGGGACAAAGGGTCAAAGGGTTAAAGAGTCGGAGGGGAAGAGCTAGTTCCTTTTCTCCTTCTGCCTTTGACCCCTTGACCCTTTGTCCCTTTGTGTTGAAAAAGCTCAATCTATGCCTGCTTCGAGCATGACTTGCTTTGGTCAAATCGATCTCTTTCTCTGATTTGAAGGCTCGCCGGAGAACGTCATGGGCAACTCGACAAAAACGCGGACAACACAACAACCGGCCATCTATTGCGCAGGCGCCAGCGATCCCGGTCGGCAACGCAATAATAATGAAGACGTTTACTATGCCAACGAAGAGGAGGATGGGATTTTCATTGTGGTTGACGGGATGGGCGGGCAAGCCGCAGGCGAAAGAGCCGCGGAGATCGCTCTCGACAAATTGCTCTTTAGGCTGAGGCAACCTGTCGGCAATGTTGAAAAACGTATCAAGCAGGCCATCGTCATGGCCAACAATGCAATCTATGACGAGGCTGAAAAAAATGAGAAATTGTGGGGAATGGCTTGTGTGTTGACAGTGGCTGTGGTTGAGGAAACCGGGCAGGTTACGATCGGACACGTGGGCGATACGCGTTTATACAAGTTACAGTTGGAGGCGTCGGAAGAAGAGAAGATCAAAAAGTTGACTCACGATCATTCTCCCGTAGGCGAGCGCGAAGAAGCGGGGGATTTGAGCGAAGAAGACGCCATGCGCCATCCGCGCCGCAACGAGGTTTATCGCGACGTCGGTTCACAACACCACGAAACCGACGACCTGGATTTCATCGAGATCAGCCAAACTCAACTTGAGTCGAATAGCGCGCTGTTATTGTGCAGCGATGGGTTGAGCGATCTCCTCACCAAAGATCGAATCAGGCAGATTGTTGACAAGAACCGCACGGACCCTGACGCGGTAGTCGCGCGGTTGATCGAAGCGGCGAATGAAGCCGGCGGAAAAGACAACATCACGGTCGTCTTCGCCGCGGGCGAAAAGTACGTGGGCAAGAGGCCCGCCGCAAATCAGAAAATGCGCGATGAGTATGAAGACGAAGCGCCCACGCGAGCGCAGGTTTCCGCGGATAAAACGTTGACGGCGACCCGATCGTCACAACCGCGAGTTCAGCGCAACCCACAACCTTCGACGGCCCCAAGCCATGACGTTCATCAGCCGCCGGGGCACACCCCAACATTTTTGCAGTCTGATCGCGCCCCCGGCGCTGACGCGAGAGCGCAAGCGCAAGCAAATTCGGTAAGTCAGCGCGGCAATAGTGACTTTAATGGTAGTTTCGTTATCCTCTCCCCTCGGAGTGAAGACAGCTTTTTACACAAACGGGTTTGGATATTTCTCGCGATTCTTTCGTTATTCCCGATTACAGCATTCATTATAGGTTACCTGGCTACGTCGGGTGGAAGAGGCGATGAGTCGCCGAAAACTACGCCTCTCCCCGTTAGCGCGGACACGTTGTTAGTTGGTCCGACGCGGGAATTGAAAAGGATCGGCGACGCTCTTAAACGAGCGAAGCCGGGATACACGATTTTTGTTGATCCCGGACTATACCAGGAACAGTTGACGCTCATAGATGGTGTGAGTGTTATCTGTGATAAAGAAGGCAGCGCAACAATCGCCTTGCCTTCATCTTTGTCGGATGACCAGCCTGTGGTCGTAGCGGACAATTTGAGGAATGCGCGTTTCTATGGCTTCCGAATAACAGGTACGGAAGGCGCGATAGAAACGAAAACCTTGAAGGTCGGCATACAGGTGACAGACTCGAAGGTCACGATAGAGAGGGTTGAGGTTTCAAACGCTAAAGAGGCTGCCGTCTTTGTCGCGGGCAGTTCGGTTGTAGAGATTGTCAAAAGCAAGATTCGCGATAATCCGGGCACGGGCGTTCTTGCGCAAGGTGAATCAAAGGTCAATCTTACCGACGTCAGCCTGAGCGGTAATGGCAAAAATATCCAACAGCAAGGTGGAGCCGAAGTGATACAAAGGTCCAGTTCAGCGCCCGGTAAGAACATGACCAGAATCTCAAGCGTCATCCTCATACCCACGAGGCGATAAACAGCATCAAGCGACACAAACAGTTTGACTCGATCCTCTGGAGGTGGTCCAAGGATGTTTGAAGAATTCCTGCATTACCGGGCCGAGAAAGACTTAGGCGGGAATATGGCCCGCGTTTATCGCGCATTCGATGAAAAGAATGGTCGTTATGTCGCCCTCAAGCTCATTCCGTTAATTGCGGACAAAGAACCTGAGATAAAGGCCGAAGAGAACGGCGCCAGACAGCAAGAAATAATGAGCGGTTTCGATCCTCGCGTGCCGAAAATTTATGAGTATGGGGAGGGAGACGGCTACTTTTATATCGCCATGGAGTACATCGAAGGCGAGGATCTGTCGAAGAAGATCAAAAATTCAAAGATCCCCACCAAGAGCGCGGTCAATTACGCCATCGAAATCTGCGAGCTGGTTGAAACGGCGAAGAGACAGAATATTATTCATGGCGATCTCAAACCCGGAAACATTCGCATAGCTCCCGGCGATCAAGTCAAGGTCCTGGATTTCGGAATCTCCAAGTCGCTCTCCGGCATCCGCGCTTCGACGAACCAAACTTTCCGAAGCGTGCCTTATTCATCACCTGAACGACTCAGAGACGGTCAAATGAGTGTCGACTCCGATTTATGGTCGGTTGGAGTGATGCTTTATGAAATGATCAGCGGCCACAAACCCTTCCCTGGTAAAGACGACCAGGAGATGGATCGCTTTATCCAAAACTATTCGTCTCTTTCCGCTCTGAAGCTATTGCCGCCCAATTCTCCTGACGCCCTCAGGTCAGTCATCTGGAAGGCTCTGGCGCCGAGACTTTCTGATCGTTATTCAAACCCCGAGGCGTTCCGCTCTGATTTGGAGCGTTTCCTGAGAGGGGAAAGGACCGTGGCGGAATCGGAGTTTGAGGAGGCGCCGACGAAGCGCGCCAGCGAGCCGTTGACGGACCCTCCGCCAACGCGGCCGTTCACCATACCACTGCAACCAAGAGTAGTTGGCGCCGAGCCGGAGCCTCCTACTCGCAGGACCGCGCCTCAATCAGCCCCGTCTTTTCTTGAAGCGGACCCGCCCACTCGTAGAACTTCGCCCCAACCGGCCCCGGCTCCAACGCCCGCGAAAACACTTGCGGTAACAGAGCCGATATTTCGTGGGGAAGAGAGCAAACCGAAAGCGCCGGTTTTTCGACCGGCGGCTAAACCAGCCAGGGTTTGGCGATGGGTGTTCGCCTTGGTGGCGATTCTGGCGCTGGGATACGCCGGACTCAACGAATACAACGTCATCAATGGCATCAAGGCTCTGGAGCCGGAGATCGAAAGGGCCGCGTCGCTGCTCGATGTTGAGAAGAGTTATGCGACCTATCGCAACATGGCGGGGCGCAGTCTGCTTGCAAGAGTAAAACTGTTGCCGGGACTCGATTCGCTCAAGAAGAAATTGGTTGCGGCTGCGGATAAGGAAATAAACCGTTACCGCGCTTCTGAGTTAAGCACAGTGGTGGTTCCAAAAAAGAATTGGCAGCAGGCTGAGTTATGTCTCAGATGGGCTTCGGAGCTTGGACGCGACACGGAGTGTGAAGCGCGTTTGAGCTACTGCGAAGGCCACGTGCTGCGCATCACTGGTCAGCCACATGAAGCCGTTCGTAAATTCGACGCGGCGGCGCAGCTCAAGCCCGATTGGCCTGACCCTCATATCGGATTGGCGCGCATCTACCGGTACGATTTAAAGGAGCCTGAAAAATCGCTGGAAGAGATCAGCAAGGCTGCAAGCTTGGGTCATCCGCGAGATAAACACACTATCGCCTTGGAAGCCGATAATTACTGGATGCTCTCGCAGAAGTTTTTCAGGGCGTCGCAGGGGCAGCAGAATCAGCCTGAAGAGGAAAACCAATTGGCGAAAGCAAAAGAACATTGTCAGAAGGCGATCAGCATGTACGACTCGATTATTCCTTTTGCCAATGCCGGCGCCAATAGGAGAGGCGCCAGGAATCTCTGCGATCAGGTTGAGGAACGGTTGAATGAAATAAACGCGATGAAACAGGAAAAACAATCTGAGCCGGAGCAAAAACCTCCCTATTAACTACACACAACCTACCGCTGAGGAAGGCGTATGCCATTCAACCAAGATGTCGCGGCGCGGTTGGCGCGAAAACGCGCTTATCGAGATTCCGACATCGGCTTCAATCCGAGATGGCTGGAGGCCTTTGGCCTGATTCTGGCTTCAATCATCGTGTTAGTTGGTCTGACGCGCGTTTATCAGGCCAAGAAGACCATGCTGGCGACTAACGAGCAGCGACTGGCGAATCAAGAACTGCTCGATCTCAATCGAGCTACTCAGCCCAGTGAATTGTATCCATTCCTGAGAGGCCTGAGAGACATCCAAGACGAGAACGAACGAAAATTTATCGCCCGCAAAATCTATGACTATTTGAGCGGCGCCGATTCCGGACTGGCTCATCGTCGTGAATTGGCGAATGTCGGACGGCTCTCTACGATCCGTGTGACTGAAGAAGAGATATCCCGCGATCCGGAGTTGGTGTCTTTCGCCAAGCGGCTGAAGGATCTGAAAGAGAATCCGATATTGCGCGCGCGGCGATTGGCGCCGACCCCGCTGGAGAAGCTGGAGCAGTGGCTCGGGATGAGCGAGAACAAACCGCTGACGCTCTCTCTGCTGACGCCGGATCAATTGCGCGAAGATCTGAAGCCTTCATTCATCGTTCGGCGCCCGGAGGAGTTTCGGTCCTTGTTCTGGCGATGGGTCATCATCTATTTCATAACCTTTTACGCGATCCATCTGTTCTGGCGCCTTTGCGGGTTTAAAGGCGACGGACTGATTCTGCCGGTGGTTCATCTGCTCACCGGATTGGGATTGACGCTGATGGTCAGCGTGCAAGATCCGTTGCGCGACATGACGATCTTCACCAGATTTGCGTCAGGCGTTTTATTCGGCGGAGTCGCGCTCTGTTTAATCGCCTGTTTCGATATTTTGCCTGCGTTGAAGAGCGCGATCCGCAAAGTCTTGCTCGGTTCAAGAGGGACGCCTGGATTCGACGGGAAGGCGGAGGAGAAGGCTTACCTCCTGCAGTATCTACGCGAGATGGGCTATCTGCCGCCGCTGGTTTTGAGCTTCCTGCTGTCAATACTGCTGATCAGTCCGTTGGGGAGCGGGCCTGGCGCGAGCACTGCCAGAGTCAACCTTTTCGGAATACAGCCGATCGAGATTATCAAACCACTCTTGGTGATCTTCTTCGCCGCCTATTTCAACAGACACTGGGTAATGATGCGCGAGACCAGGCAGTTGAATTTTGCGGGCCTCAGGGTTTTGAGCAGGATCAGGACCCCGCGAGCGTATTACATTATGCCCGTATTATTAGCCGTTCTGGCGGCGCTGGTATTTTTCTTCCTGCAGAGGGATTTGGGGCCGGCTCTGGTCATCGCCAGTCTGTTCCTGGCGCTCTATTTCGTCGCGCGCGGGCATGCGGTGCTGTCGGTGGCCGGGTTGCTGGCGATTCTGTCTGGTTTCGCCGGCGGTTATCTTCTGAAGATTCCCACGACGGTCTATGACCGTGTGCAGATGTACCTTGCGCCGTGGGCCAATACCGCGCAAGGCGGCGAACAAATCGCCCATGCGATGTGGGGGCTGTCGGCGGGCGGGTTTGGGGGAACCGGGATCGGGGAGGGGCGTCCCGGGTTGATACCCGAAGCCCGCACCGATTTGATCCTCGCCGCGATCGGCGAAGAGCTGGGTTTCGCCGGATTGTTTCTGGTCTTTTTGGCCTACGCCTGGTTGATCTATCGAGGCTTTCGGGCGGCGTTGCGCGCTTCCGAAACATACGCGTTCTTTCTGGCGCTCGGGTTGACGCTGTTGCTGGCCCTGCAATTATTGTTGATTGCGGGCGGAGTGATGGGGCTCCTTCCGCTCTCGGGCGTGGTCTCGCCATTCCTGAGCCTGGGGCGTTCGTCAATGATTGCGAATATGGCGATCGCCGGCCTCATACTCGCCATTTCCGCGCGGCATGTCGAGCCGAAGGGCGAGCCAAAGGGCAACGCCGATTTCCGCCGTCCCGTGAAATGGATCGGGGCGCTGATCGGCGTGTTGATGATTTGCATTCTGGCGCAAGCCGCGCGGGTTCAGATTTTTCGCGCGGAAGAGATTTTGATCGCGCCCGCGTTGGCTCCGCGCAGTGACGGTCTGCTCGATTTCACATACAACCCGCGGATTCTGGAATTGCGGCGTCTGATACCGCGAGGCAGTATCTACGACAGTTCCGGCTTGCCGCTCGCGTCCAGCCGTTGGGAAGAACTCACTCAATTTCGAGCGCGGTACGCCAGGCTGGAGGCGAAGATCCCGCCGCAACCTAGCCCTTCGGGCAGGCAGCGTTACTACCCATTCGAAGGGCTGACGTATCATCTGCTCGGTGATTTTCGGACCGAGCGCAATTGGGGAGCGACCAACACGTCATTCGTCGAGCGTGACGCAAACACGTATTTGCAGGGCTTCGATGATCATGCGGAAGAGGCGCCGGTAATTGATCCGCGAAACGGAAAGACCTATCGCCGGCTCAAGCGCGATTACCGCGAACTGATCCCGCTCTGGCGGCATAGAAAAGATCTTGAACACCCGGAAGCCAAGAGCCTGTTGACCCGCAGCCACGACATTCGCCTATCGCTGGATATGAATTTGCAGAAGAGTCTCGCCGACAAGCTCACGCAGCGCATCGCCGAGGCCCGAAGCGAGCGTGGCGCCGCGGTCGTCATTGACGCCGCGACCGGCGAATTGCTTGCGAGCGTCAGTTATCCCTGGCCGGTGTCGAATGTCCGATTGAGCGCCGATGACGATCCTGAGACCGCCGAGGAAGCCTTAATTGATCGGGCGCGTTACGCTCTCCGTCCGCCAGGCTCCACGTTCAAGCTCGTGACGGCTATCGCCGCGTTGCGAAAAGATCCGGCGTTGAGCCGGCGGACTTTCCAATGCCGGTTTGTGCGCGAACGCAATTGTATTGGCGCCGAGGTTGCCGGAGCGGGAAGACCTGTTTGTGATGACGAGTCGGATGTCAAATCGCATCCGGACGGGCACGGGCAGGTGACGATGGCGGAAGGCATCCCGGCTTCGTGTAACGCCTATTTCGCTCAACTGGGAGTTGAGGCGGTCAAGGCCGAAGCGTTGCAGCAGACCGCGGACCTTTTCGGCATCAAGACATCGAGAGCGGGGACGCCCGAAGCGTTGCGGGCTTACCTTTCCCAAGCGGCTTATGGTCAGGGCGAGGTAGTGGTTTCACCGTTCAGACTGGCCCTGGTCAGCGCAACCATAGCCAACAACGGCGTGATTCCGTCGTCGCGCTGGATGTTGACTCGCGATGAAAAACGCGACCCGAAGCAGATACTCAATCGCGCTCTGGCCGCGCAGCTTGCCGGTTACATGCGCAGTGTGGTGACGAGCGGAACGGGGACCAGGCTCAACGGCGCGCCGGTCGCAGTGGCAGGCAAGACCGGCACGGCGCAAAACAACGACCCGCGCGCGCATTCGTGGTTTACGGGGTTCGCGCCCTACGGCGAGACTTCGGGCCGCCGCATAGCTTTCGCCGCGCTGATCGAAAACGGCGGTTATGGCGGACGCGCCGCCGCGAGCGCCGTTCTCGATCTTGTCGTTGAAGCTCACCGGCTGGAACTTATTCATTGAGGAGAAGATCGTGTCTTGGTGGTTGAAGATCCGGAACAAATTTCGCGAGCTTGAGAACAGATTCGAAGCGCAATTCCGCCATGAGCCTCCGCACCCGCAAGAGCTGTTGCCGGATATTCTGAATCATATCGAGGAAAAAATTACGCTTCTGCAGGGCAATCGGCGTGGCTTTCCCTTCACACTATTGAGAATCTATTTGTTGGAGACGCGCGCGGAAAGCCAGGCTCTCTTTCACACGATTTATGAAGGGGACAATTACCTGGCGCAACAGATTCGCCAACGGTTGCGTGAGCGAGATATTCAACCGCCGATTCGACTGGACGTAGAATTGAAGTTCGTATCGGAAAGGACGTCCGAATGGAAGCATCGTTGGTTTTATCTGCAGGGCGACAAGGCGCCGAATCCCCAATTCGAGCGACGCCAGCCGTCGTCTTTCATTCCCGCCAGGCTCACCGTTGTTCAGGGGCAAGCGAATAAGCAGAGCTACGATCTGGATTCGCCTCGTCGCGTAGACATCGGCAGATTGGAGGAAGTCTCCGACGCGAAAGGGATTCCCAGACGAATCAATGAAGTGGCTTTTTTGGACGATAGGAATGAAATCAATCGTTCGGTCGGACGGGAACACGCGCATCTGGCTTTCGATCCGGCTACGTCGGAATGGCGCCTCTATGCCGACAGCCATCGTTCCAACACGAACATTCTGCGTGATGGCAGAACGATCAATGTCTCGGCGGGAGGGCGCCGCGGAGAAAGGCTGTTTCACAATGACGTGATCATTTGCGGACGCGCGAGATTACTTTTTGAACTTGGTCCGTGACCGCGCGCTGATCTCAATGGACGCCGGGTGGTATCATATCGGTCGGATGCTTATTCTTGGAATCGAAAGTTCGTGCGATGAAACAGCCGCCGCCGTTATCGAAGACGGCGCGCAGGTTCATTCAAACGTCATCGCCTCGCAAATCGCCACGCACAAAAAATACGGCGGCGTCGTGCCTGAACTGGCCTCGCGCGAGCATCTGGAAAAGATCAGCGAAGTGGTCGGCGAGGCGTTGGCCACAGCCGGGGCGACTTTTCACAGTATTGACGGCATTGCGGTCACGCAAGGCCCTGGTCTGGTCGGGTCGCTGCTCGTCGGTATCAACTATGCCAAAGGCGTCGCATTCGCTACAAACAAACCGTTCGTCGGCGTCAACCACATCGAAGGTCACGTCTACTCCGTAGCCTTTGAATTCCCGCCGCCGGAATACCCCGCCTTGGCGCTGATTGTCTCAGGCGGCCACACCAACCTCTTCCTGATTCCCGAACCTGAAAAATACAAACTCGTGGGCCGCACGCGCGACGACGCCGCGGGCGAGGCCTTCGACAAAGTCTCGAAGCTGATCGGATTGGGCTATCCCGGCGGCCCGGTGATTGATCGTCTGTCCCAACGCGGCAATAAACGCGCGATCATCTTCCCTCTGGCCGAGATCAAATCGAAAGAAGACAACACGCTCAGCCTCGATTTCTCCTTCAGCGGATTGAAGACCGCCGTGTTGCGTTATGTGCGGGAAAACAACATCGAACCCGCCGCCGACCCGGCAAATCCTCCCGAACAAATCCTCGACCTCTGCGCGAGTTTTCAAAACGCGGTCGTCCGCGCTTTAGTCCGCAGCCTCC
>Ga0187894_10003833_pt1 | contig 16547 bp, 9 predicted proteins | sample GBC1701081metaG_FD_136650 | JGI IMG/M metagenome (GOLD analysis project Ga0187894, IMG submission 136650) | White microbial mat communities from a lava cave in the Kipuka Kanohina Cave System on the Island of Hawaii, USA - GBC170108-1 metaG ... | reverse complement strand
GAGACATTTCATCATGAAGTGTTCGCGGCATCGGGGGCGGCGGAGGCTCCGGAGGTTCGCGAGTACGCGTCCAGACGGCTCTCGAATACGGTGAATATCGGGCACGAACTGGGCGCGTCCTATGTCGTCTATTGGCCGGGGTCGCTCGGCTATCAGGTGCAGGGCGCGATTGACGAGTTGCAGACGCTCAAGTGGTTCGCCGACGGGTTGAATGCGGCTTGCGAAACCGACATCGCGACGGCTCAGAAAAAAGGGCGTCCGACGATGAAGCACTGCATGGAAGCCAAGCCGTTCGAGCCAGCCGCCGAGATCCTGCTGCCGACTTCGGACGCCATGCTCGCCTTCATTCATTCCGGGTTGCTGAAGCATCCGGAAATGGTGGGGTTGAATCCCGAGTATCTGCACGAGCTGATGTGGGGCGCGGCTCCGCGGGCGGCGCTGGCTCGGGCGCTGATGTGCGGCAAGCTATGGCATTTCGACATCAACGACGGCTACCGCCTGAAACACGACGTGGACATCGCGGTTGGCTTGGTGAATCCGCTCGATTGGCTGAACGTGCTGGTGTTGCTGCGAAGCTACGGCTACGACGGGCCATTCAACCTCGACTACAAACCGCCGCGCACGACGAGCAACTGGGGCGTTTTTTCCGTTAGCTTTACCACCGCCGTCGATCGCTTTATCACGCTGTGGGAAATGGCGGGCGAAGCGATCGCCGATACCGTGATTAAGCAAGCCACCGACGCGCTGAAGGCCGGGGGAGGGGGCGATCCGCGCGATGTGAAGAGCCTGTTCGAAGCGAACAAAGAACTTTTGACGCTGCATGAACTGATCGCGCATCGATTATTCCAGATACTGGTTGGCGCTCACAGAGGCCGCGTGTATTCGATCTAGATTATGCCCTTCGGCAAGCTGCTCATCGTCGCAGGCACGGCGCTGTTGATCGCGGGTGCGGTGGTGATGCTGGCCGGAAAGCTCGGCATTCCGCTGGGACGGCTTCCCGGCGACATCCACGCCGACGGCAAGGGCTGGTCGTTTTCCTTCCCGATCTTGACCTGCCTGATACTAAGTTTGGTGCTGACGCTGGTGAGTTGGCTTCTGCGGCGCTAGATTTCCGCGTTTTTCCTGACTATTCCGAATTTTTCCTTGCGCGGGAGAGGCTCTCCGCATAAAGTGCGCCCAGGAGAGTTCTCGTGCGCACACTACTTCCTGTTTTCTTCGCCTTCACCTTCTTAATCGCGGGGAAAGCCGCCGCGCAGGATTTTACGAATATGGTATGCACGGCCAAGGTGGAGGCTCCCCGGGAGGTTGACGCAAGCACGGCGACCGGCCTGATCGGGGACATTCTCGTAATTTGTTCGGGCGGCACTCCGACTCCCAGCGGGCAACCCGTTCCGCGAGTCAGTTTCGAGCTGAATACGGTGCCGGGATTGACGATAACCAGCCGGAACTTGAATCTACCGGGATTCAACCAGTATGTCGATGCCCTGCTTTTTGTCAACGATCCGTCCTCGCAGAAGCAGACGTTGTGCATGCCTCAACGGGAACAGGCGATCGACAGTTGTCCAGGGTCCTCGATTGGAGCGGGGGACGGCAAGGGAACTTATGATCCGGCATTCAATCCGAACGGTCCAAGGCGCGGCAATGCCTGGTTAGGCCAAGCCTTCAACCGCAAACTGACCTTCTCCAATATCCCGTTCGATCCGGCCGGCACCGGAGCCGAAACGACGTTTCGCCTCACGGGCGTTCGCGTAAACGCCGCACAGATGGGAGTGCAGGACGGCGAAAGGAAGGAGATCGCCGCTGAGCTCAAAATGCTATTCGAACGCGTCAACCAACGTATCTTTGAATCTAGTTTGCGAGGACCAGCGATTGTTTCCAATTCCATCGGCTTCACTATCCAAAATCCCCTGACGCTATACCAGTGTGAGGCCGCCAATCCTGGACTGCTTGCCAACACGGATTTGGTGGAAGAGTTCAAGATCATCACGGCGAACTTCGCCGAAGAATACGGACGAAGTTTCGGTGGAAGTCCCCTCATTACGCCTAGCGCCGGGAACGAGTTTCATGGCAACCCCCTCTACGTGCACCGCGGTTTCTACCGGAGGGCGCAGCCTCCCCAGTGGCCGGTGGAAACGGGAGCCATTGATGGAGCCACCGAGTTGACCATGCAGTTCGACAACGTGCCGGATGGAGCTCAGCTTTTTGCGGAACGGTTTTTCGGAAATTCGGCGAGGGGTGAACTCGCCACCGATTCCCCGTCGGCCGCGCGTTTCGTGCGCGTGCCGGTGGTTGGAGGGCGCGCGGATGTTCGTTGGATAGTGACGGAGGCCAACTCCGATCAACGCGAGACGCTTAGTCCGCGCATTGCGGTCGCTTATCGCGCGAACGAGCCCGCGCTGGGCACGTTCAGCGTCAAGGGATATGGCGCTCCCGTCAACGCTTATCCGCGGGGGCTGGTGCCGCGATTCGTTGCACCCAATCCGCACGACCGCGCGCGGGCAGGCATTGCGGCGGCCAGCATAAACAATTGCGCGCAGCGGAACACGGTGATCCCGCGATTAGCGGTGACTACGGGCTTCCTCCCCGTCGGCTTCTCGCAGCAGGGGAATCCACCTGACAGCGGGAAGTTCTACTTTTTCGCCGACGGCGCTCCGATCAACGGAATCCGGATCGAAGGACCGACTGCCAATTGGCTTCGGGTGACGCCCAACAGCTCCAGGACGCCGGCAACGATGGACCTCAAAGTGAATCCCGATCCGCCGGCAAACAATCTTCGCGCGGCGCTGTTGGACTCCGGGAGCTACACCGCTACCTTCCGCATTCTCGGGGAGGGCATTGGGGCGGCAACGATCAATGTCCCGTTAAACGTCGGGCCGCCCGGCCCGCACCTCACACGGTGGGGTGTGACGAATGCGGCCAGCTACGAATCGGAGGCGGTGGCCCCCGGCGAAGCGCTGACGCTTTTCGGCGAGCGATTCGGACCGGATACCCTGGCCACGGCGCAAATCTCGGAGGGGAAGTTCAGCACGATGATTGGAGAGACGCGTGTGTTATTCGACGGCGTGGCCGCGCCGATGATCTACGCGGCGCGGGGCCAGTTGAGCGCGATCGCTCCATTCGGGCTGGCGGGCAAGGCAGGCACGCAAATCCAGATTGAGTACCGGGGCGTCCGGTCGCCCGCGGTCAGCGTTCCGGTGGTGGCGGCGGCGCCAGGAGTGCTGACGGCGGACGCAAGCGGAGCGGGTAAGGCAGCGGCGTTGAACCAGGATAACTCCTTCAATTCGGTGGTGGGAGCGCTACCGGCCGAATTCGTCGTGTTTTTCGGTATCGGCGGGCCTGCCACGGACGTGATGGGGCGCGACGGCGAAATTTACCAGGCGCCTTTGCCGCGCTTTACGGGCCCTGTAGCGGTGTTCCTTGACGGCGTGGAGGTGCCAGCGGCCGATATCGCTTATATTGGCCCCGCGCCAAGTCTGGTGCAGGGCGTATGGCAGGCGAACGTGCGGCTGCCCGCGAACGCGCCTCGCAATGGAACGATGCAGATTCAGTTCCGGTTTGGCAATGCCTTGACGCAGCCGGGAGTTACGGTTTCGGTGCGATAGGTTTGGCCGGGGCTAGTTTGCTTATCGTCGCAGGCGCGGTCCTGCTGATCGCGGGTGCGGTGGTGATGCTTGCCGGACGGTTCGGCATTCCGCTGGGGCGGCTGCCGGGCGATGTGCATGTGGGCGGGAAGAATTGGTCCTTTTCGTTTCCGATCGTGACGTGCCTGATTCTCAGCTTGGTGCTGACGCCGGTTAGTTGGCTGATGCGGCGCTAGCTACGGCCCCAGGAAAGTGAAAACCCGAGTCGAAAGCTGGGTACCCGTCACCGTCGCCGTCAACTCGAGAACGCTCGTGCCGGAAACCGTGAACGGCAGCACCGCCTCGCCGAACTGATTCGTCCGCATGTCGAACTCGAGTGCCGCCGCCGGAGAGCCCGGCACCGCGATCTCTCCCCGCACGAGGGCGATCCTCACCATCTGGTTCGGCATGCGTTCATTTCCAGCGAACACGCCGAACACCACGCGGCTGCGGTTGCCCACACGTGCGAACTCCGGCAGTTCCAAAGCGGTGATCCGGCTCACCGCCGTCCCCGGCCCACCGCGCCCGACGATGGTCACTTCCCGCAGCATGCGCCCGCTGAATATCTCGATCGGAATTTCGCCGTTTACCTGCGCCTGCACGGTAACGCTGGCCCGCCCCGACGAATTGGTGCGCACCTGCGCGCCGCGGTTCGACCGGAACAGCGAGCCGCTCGTGAACACCGCATTGTTGTCCGGCGATTGAAACGTGACCACGGCGTCGGCCAGCGGCTGGCCATTGCGCCGAATATCGACGGCGAGCGTCACGTTCACGCCAACCGTCGCATTTCCGGGGGGAAAGTAGACGATCTCGTCCCCCTCTGGCGCAAGCCGTGCCACGATCGGGAACTGCACCGTGCGCCGCCCCAGGCCGATCACGTCGAACAGCATGCTCCCGGTCCCGACGTTGCCCGCGATGAAGTCCACGATGAAGTTGCCGCGCCCGCTCGCCGTAAACTGTATGCCGCCGCCGTCGGGCACCGGCACCGGTGCCGACTCGCGCTGCACCTGGGTCGAAGCTTGGTTGCCCGTGCCCGCAGGCGTCCGTGCCGTGGAAGTGTAGGGATCCGGGCGCACGATGGTTGCGTTCCGGACATTCGTAGTGGATGCCAGGTTGATCGCAGCTCTGCCGACGCCAAAGTTCATCGGCGTGACCACAACGCCTTCGACCCTCACCCGGTTGCCGGTTTCAATGAACGGCGGAAGCGCAGACGTCCCAAACGTTCCCGCCGGCGGCGTGCAAACAATGTACGCGTGGTTGCCATCGGTCTGCGGATGAACATAGGCCGCCGTAGGCTGCGTGTCGTGGAACGGAAAAAGGTGATTGTCGTCCCACGGGTAAAGGGTCACCATGAACTGGCCCGGTGCCCTGCAAGGCACGACGATAGTCACGCCTGTTTGGTCTTTGTCGTCAAGCTTCGTGTTGCCCGGGTCCCTATCCTGATCCATGTTGTCGTTAGCCGCCAACGCCGCATCGGCACCAGGGCTTACGCCTGCCGGGGCGACGCAGTTGGCCAGGCAGCCCGTTTCAGAATCGGTATCCCAAACGTGAAGGTAGGGGTTCCCGTCGCCCAAGCCGCGAATCATGTCCCAATCCGTCGATCCAGCCCCAGACAAGGTTACGTTGTACCCTACCGGCACCGAAATTGCGTGAATGCTCTTCTCGCAGGAAAAACCCGCATCAGCAGCGAAATACGGTTCGATTCGCGCACCGCCCCCGGGGGGCTCACCGTAGAGTATCGCCGCATCCGCCACCGGGTGGTGGTAGCGTTCCAAGAATCGCGGCCAGCCGGGATGCTCTTGCACGAAGAGGAGGTTGGGAGCGGGGGGAGCAGGCCATTCGGTACGGGGGTTAAGCGGCATCTGGGGTGGTTCCATCGTGCGCGCCTGAAGGGGTAAAGCATCGTGGTTGCGGGCGTAGACGACGATACGCGTGTCGCCGCTCAGTTCGCGGGAATCGACGAGGTCGTAGGGAAAATTATCTGCGGTGAAGGAGCCGGGAGCCAGATTTTTCATGCGGAAAGCCGGGTAGTAAATGCTCAGTCCGCGGGCCGGGGCCAAGTCGACCGTATGCGTGTCAATCAGAATGGCGCGGTCAAGCGCGGCGAGGAGCTCAGCGACGCCCCTTTTTGCGCATTCGGGAATTTTGCCGTTGAGCCTCACGAGCGATGCGTAGTGGTGGAGGTCGATGAAATTCGTGTCCGAGTACGCAGTGGCGGCGGCGAGCGCCTGGGCCATGCCGGTTTGGGCGTTGTCGGCGGGATCGTTCTTGTTGGCGAGGAAGTCGACGCCGCCGCGCATGGAAGAAGCGAATGCGTCCACGGCTTTGGAAAGAGCAGGGACTTCCTCCATCTTGAGGGCCATCAGCGTCGTCTTCTCGGAACTTCCCCATCTTGCCTGGTTGGCCCTATAGGACAGGGTCATGAACGAGGCGAGCCCCCAGGGTGTTATCCCGCTCGGTAAGCCTTCCACGGGCCGGCTGACCTCGGCGTGAATGGTTTCATAGTCGAAACCGCCGAAGCCCATTATTTCCGCCGAGGCGACGAACACGTCGGCGCCGCCCAGAAACTGGTGAGCCACTTCAAGCTCGCCCATAAGGCAGGAGTTAAAGGCCAGCACATCGACTTTTCCAACGCCCGTGGCTGCGCGCAGTTCGTTCATGTACAGAGCGTCTTGAGGGGCGAACCTGCCGGGCGACGAAAGATCAGGACCGAACGACTTCCACCCGCGTCCGTGCCCCACCAGGATGAGCGCATATTGGTCGGCGGGGGCGAACTTCTTCGCCCAGGCAATGAAGCCGCCGAGGGTATTGGGGTGACCGGTGTTCTGTTCCTCGATCACAACCCCGCCGGTTTCGCCATTTGGATTGAGGAGATAGGCGGGACGTTCGCCGATCGGGGAAGTGCGGCTCGGGTAAGTGGGAAGGGTCGCCGACGCCGGCGGAACCATGCCCAGCAGAGTGATGTCGTTGCCGGTGCGGCGGCTTTTCAGGTTGTCGAAACCGTCATAGAGCGCGACAAAGGCGGCGTTATCCGTGGTTCCGCCGGCGACATACAGGCGGCGAAGGTATTCCAGGCAAACATCCTGAATGGTTGGGTCGTCGCAGGCCATATAGAGCATCACGGTCCACGGGCGGCGTTTCGGTTCGCCATCGGCGCGGTTGGCTTGCATTTGGGTGGCGCCTTTGCCGAAGTCTTCGGCTTCGGTGAAGCGAACCGGCTCGTCGTCGAACAGATAAGGGGCATGGTTGCGAAACCCCGGCGTCGCGACGTTGGAACTGACGCCGCCGGAGGCGTCGAAGTCGGCGGGGAAGTCGGTATCGCCTCCGTCCTTATCGCGGCCGAGCGATTCTCCAGGCAGAACGGCCCGGGCGAGCTCGGCGGAGGAGCGCTGGATTTGGTTGAGGTTGAGGAAAGCGCCTTCCGTCCAAATCTTCGCCGTTACTGCGTCCCGCGAGGTCTGTCCGGCGGCGAAGGGCTTTCCGGGACTCGCCCAGGCAAAGTAGTCCGTTATGCCCGTCGGCGCGTACAGCGCCACAGCGTCCATCTCGGGGTCCCACAACGCCGTGCCGGACGGGTCCTGCGTATAGTGCGCCGCGCCAGTTTCGCCGAATTCGCTGCTGCCTTCGCCGGGACCGATGTGGATGACGAGATAGCCATCAGGAGGGATTGAAACCGGCGGGAGGTCGCGCGCGTTGGGGCCGGTCGGCCCTGTGCGTCCGGCAAGCTTCCAGCCGGACAGACTGACTGCGTCAGCGGTTGGGTTCCAGAGTTCGACCCATTGGTGGTTGCGCGACGCCTCCGGGGAGGACGCGGCCGGGCGGATCTGGATCTCGTTGATACGGATTTGAGCTGTAAGGCAGCCGACGGCGAGACAGAAGAAAGAAAGCGTTCCCCGCATAGGCCGATTCTGCGCTGACCCAAGGGCTCGAATCCAGGAAAACTTAGGAAAACTTAGGAATTGCGCTGACTAATGGCCGCCGATGCGATAAAGCTTGCTCGCCGTGCGGATGTAGAACGACCCGCCGGAGACGGCGATGGAGGCGTAAGTCGTATCGTTGAGCGGGTTCGCGGCCAGCTTGCGGAATTCCTTGCCCGGCGCGATCACTGTGGTTTCGCCTTCCTCGTTCAAAAAATAGATTCGGCCATCGGCGTGAATCGGCGATGCGGAATGGCTGCCGCCGAGGCGCTGCTGCCAGTGGAGCTTGCCGGTTTTGGCATCGAGGCACGAGGCGATGCCGTTGTCGCTCACCATGTAGATCTCCTCGCCCGCGATGAGGGGCGATGGGGTGAGCGGCACGGCGCGGCCGGTTTTCCAGGCGAGACTTCCGTCGGGGCGGAGGGCGAGGAGTTCGGGAGAGTAGAAGCCGCTCGTCACGTAGACCAGGCCGTGCCCGAAGACGGGCCTTGGCACGTTGGAGAAGCCATCGCCATAGGCGGCTTTCCAGAGTTCGCGGCCGGCAGCGGGATCGTAAGAAACAGCGTAGTGCGCGCCGGGGCTGATGAGCTGGTCGCGTCCGCCGGCCTGGATCACGAGGGGCGTGGAGAAAGCCATGCTCCCGTTCGGCGGGCGAGAGGTTTTCCATCGCACGGCTCCCGTGCTCTTGTCGAGGGCGACGACGAATTGCACGTCTGCGCCGTCGCAGTTCACGATGAGCAAATCCTTATAGAGCACGGTGGAGCCGCCCGTGCCATGCACATGGTTGTGCGGGAAGACGGCCTTCCAGAGCAGCTTGCCGCCGGTGTCGAGCGCGGCTGTGCCGTGCGCGCCGAAGTGGACGTAGACTTTCCCGTCCTCGATCAGCGGCGTCGGCGAGGCGTGGCTGTTCTTGGCGTGCATCGCGGCGTTGGCGGGAATTCGAAACACCGCTGCGTTGACGGCTAACTTGCCGTCGGCGGCATCGTAGGCTAGCGCGCGAAGTTCGGGTCCTGCGGCCGTGGTCAGCCATACGCGGTTTCCCACGATGGCGGGCGACGACCAGCCGCGGCCCGGCACATCCACTTTCCAACGAACGTTGGCCGTCTCGCTCCAAGTCAGCGGCAATCCGGTTTCCGAGGAATGGCCCTGGCCGCCGGGTCCGCGGAATTGGGGCCAGTCTTCGGCGAGAAGCGCAAGAGAGATCAGGAGCGCGGCGAAAAGTCGCACGCTTAGTGGATGAGCCCGATCTTGTCGAGAGGCCAGTAAATGAACACCGCCTTGCCATAGATGTGGCGGCGGTGAACCGGACCCCACGTCCGGCTGTCGTTCGAGGAGCTGCGGTGGTCACCCAACACGTAATAGTGGTCCGGAGGAACGCTAAGCTCGTTCACCGACTGGCGGTCCCGGTATTGCTCGGGAACATATCCTTCGTCCAACTCGCGTTCGTTCAGCACGACTTTGCCTTCGCGGATTTCCACCCGATCTCCTGGAACGGCAACGACGCGCTTGATGTAGCTCTTCGACGGATCGCCGGGATACCAGAACACGACCATGTCCCCGCGTTCCACACCGCCCATGCCGAAGCGGTAGATAAATTTGTTGATGAAGATGCGTTCCTGGTCTTCGAGCGATGGCATCATGCTGGTGCCTTCGACTTTGACCGGCTGATACAGGAAAAGAATGACGAGGATGGCGATGACGACCGAGAGCGCGAGGTCGCGTACGCCGCCGACGGTAGCGCTGAGCAAGCTTCGCATGGGCTCTTTCGGCGCGGCGGACGGAACGCCGCGTTCAGGATTCGCGTCGGGTACCGGTTCCCTCATGAGTTGCGGATTTGCCTACCATTCTGAACCAAGCGCCGTCCGGTAACAAGCCCCCATAGCGAGAGAGCCGAAAACCGGAGGCGGCCATAACGCTGCCTGCCAGCGCGCCATAGCCGCCACATCCGGCGGTCTTCCCCCGCGGCGGAGATCCTGCTTTCCGGTCGCGGTGGAAGATCCACAGGAAGCTCTTATACTTCTTGGCTCCCTAGTAAGACGGACGCAGGGGCGCTTAGGTAGGTTCCCCTAGATCTACAGGAGATCCAAGCTAGCGAGCGGCCAGGATGGCACGCAGCGACGGCATCTCGACCGCCCCGGCATTCAGCGCGGCGTGATGGAAATCGGCTTCATTAAATCGTGCGCCGAGACGCTTTCGCTCGTCTTCGCGGATTCGCTTCCATTCGCGCCATCCGACGAAATAAGTGGGCAGTTGGGCGGAGCTGAGCTTGGCCCGCTGAAGTTTCCCCACCGCCTCTTCCTTTTCCTGGAAAGTCTTCTCGATCATGAGGTCCATGGCCTGTTCGTCGGTCATGCCCTTGGTGTGGAGGCGTATGTCCAGGATTGTGTTTGAGATGACTCGTAACGCTTGTTTATAGAAAGTGAGGGCAAGCTTGGGGTCGTTTGCGAGGTAGCCGTGGTCGATCATTAGCTCGGTAGCGTAAACGCCCCAGCCTTCGACGTAGGGGCTGTTGCCGAAGAGCGCGCGCAACAGGCGGCGGCGCGGCGGCTGGACCGTATTGGCATATTCGAACTGGAGATAGTGGCCGGGGATGGCCTCGTGAATGGTCAGGATTTTCAGCCCGTAGTAGTTGTATTCGCGGAGCTTAGATTCGACGCGGGCGGCGTCCCAGGTTTCGGGAATCGGCGTGAGCCAATAGAAGGCGCCAAGTTTCGGCTCGAGCGCCGGGGCGGCGTTAAACCCACCCACCGAGTAGATGCCGCGCATGAATTCAGGGGTCGGGATGACCTTCAGATTGTCATTCGGCGGAAGATTGACGAACTTCTTTTCGCGGACGAAGGCGCGGGCCTCCTCCAAGTCGCGGCGGGCGTCGTCGAAGTAGGTGGCCGGTGTGGCGTGCCGTAGCGCGATTTCGGCGAGCAATTGCCGGGTCATCTGGTCCGGTTCGAGCGGAGGCACGCGGTTCCGGCTGAAGGATTTTCGATGCGTCTCGACGGCGAGTTCCTGCATGCGGGCGCGGGTACGCTCGAGTTCAGCCTCGGCGTCGGCCAGCACCTGGTCGGGGGTGAGTTGGATGCCCAGCGCGGTAGCGAACTTGCGGTTGTATTTGTCCGCGCCGAGCCTCCAGTCGGACGGCTTCTTGCTCAGCTCGGATTGGAGGAATTCGGTGAAGGAGTCGATGGCGCGCAGGGCGTCGGCGGAGTGCCGCTGATAGGAAGTCTTCTCGCTCGCCGGAGCGGCGTCAGCCAATGTGCGAACCAGCAGATCGCGGTTGCCGTCGTTCTCCTGAATCGCCACGCGAAGGGCGACTTCCGGCGAGTCCATCAGGTTGACGCGCCCCTCGCCAAGCAGGCGCGGGACTTGCTTCAACCGTTGCGTGATGTGTTGAAAGCGCTTCTCAATGGGCGCATATTCGAGAACGAGCGGATTGAAAAGGGCCGCGCCCACGAGTTCGACGTACAGAGTGGGATCGTGCTTGTAGCGCTGGATGACATCCAGCTCAAGCTGCTGCTGGGCGGCAAAGCCGCGCATGAGGTCGAAATCCGCGCGCTCCTGCGCGTTCAGGCCGCCGCGCTCCGCCGCGCCGTTGAGGCGCGCCTGCATATCCTTGTAGAACTTGCGCTGGCTGTCGAGCGCTTCCGGACTGTAGCTGTCCAACTGCTCGTCCAGCGGCACATCGTTGTGGACGTGGTAGCCGGCCGATGTCGCCATGGCAGGCGAAAAGCTTAGAACGGTGGTGACAAACTCCTGGACCAGATCGGAAAGCGGCTGCTGGGGCGCGGAACTCCGGCATCCAGCAAGCGTGAGAATACAAAACAATCCGGCGGAGCGGCGCATGTCCACCGATTGTAGCGTTGGCACGGCGTTAAGGCTGGGAGATGACGACTTCCTTGCTGCCGCCTTCGGCGTTCATGATGCGTACTTTGAGCGGACCGGCGGCTTGAGGAGGCTCCAGGGCCGCGGCGGGTTGCGGATCGGCGTTCGCTACCGTCGGCTTACCTGCCACGCTTACATTCCAGCCGCTCCCCCCTTTGACGGCGGGTCGAGTCTGGATGGAGGAAAAGGCGTCGGCGGTTCCCCGCATCATCTGAGATTGCAGCGATTGCAAACCGGTTTCCACCTCGGCGAGCGACCAGGAAGCGGCGATCTGCGCCTGCGCTCCGGCATTGCCGAAACGGATGCGTTTCATCATGTCGGCCACTTGCGGATCGTCCGTCTTCGACGCGGCGGCAAACGCCATCAATCCGGAAAGGCCTTGGGCAAGCGTGCGAGCCTCTTCTTCGGTGTTGGCGTTCATGTTGAATTGGAGGTCGACGCCGGTCTTGAACGACATACCCATTTCGAAGCTCTTCACCTTTTCGAACGCGGCCATCTGCGGTCCGCCATCGCCCGTGAGGCTGCTCGGCGGCGCTTCACCGACGAGCCAGAGATCGTACAGGGGGGCGAGCTCAGCGCCGCGCAGGAAGATGGGATCGTAAGCCTTGGCCGAGTTCGCGGAAGCGTGATGGTCGATGGCCGCGTAGAGCGAGCGTTGATCTCCGAAAAGCAGGATTTGCGGGCTCACCACGGCAAGCAGTCCAGTTGAGGAGGCGGCCGCTTTGTCGGCCCACAGTTCCACGCCGCGGTAGGATTTCTTCGCGCCACGGCCGGCCAGCGCCTTTCGCACCTTGGCTGGATCGAAGTTCCCCTGTACGGCGACCACCATATCCGGTTGGCGCTTGGAGGCTAGACTTGTGGGACTTCCGGGAGAAGAGATGAGCACGCGCTCGACGGCCCACAGCAGCTCCATTTCGTCCGCGGTGGCGTTGGTTTTCAGAACGCCAGAGGAGGTCAGTTGGGACTTAAGCTTCGCTCCGAGGGGAGAGTTGGCCAGGCCCTGAAGATCGATGCCGACCAGGAACTTGGCCTCCGGGTGCGCATAGCGCCAGTAGGACGGCATCGAGGCGCTTTGCGGCGCGGCTTTCCAGAGTCCGCCGATCACAAGACTGAGCGCGGCGACGCGTAGCAGAGACATGGGAATGTTCTCCTCCGGGCATTCTATCGGCGGACGGTGTTGTGTGGGATATAAGGGGAAGGGCTTAGTTGGGAGGGGCACAGCCATCGGTCGCTCGACCCGAATGGACCGGTGAAAATCTAAGCAGCAATTAATATAAATTAATCTATGTTGCATTGACTCCGAAATAAAGCCGTGCCATTCTTCTCAAACTCCACGATGAAACCCCTAATCACGCTAACCTTAATCGTCACGGCGTTGTTCGCTACACCTTCTCTGGCTCAGCAGGCTGTTGACAGCCGCAATCTTGGCGACAGCCTAATATGTGTGGTCCCAATGATCGGCACGGGAACGGCCAAGGACCCCAGACGGCCCTTGTTCGTGCCGCTTCCCGGGAAGCCGACTGAGGATTCAGAAATTATCGCTGTGTCTTACGAAATCAGCGATGACGGAAAGGTCGCGCTGGTAGAGATCGCGGCGAGGAGCCGCGCCGCGTTAAAGGAGATCCTATCGAGCACACGAACGGATGTGAGAATCTTCGAGCGCGGCAAAGCCACGAGAGAGGAAATCGAGCAGGAGTTCCGAAAACATAAACGGGACTTCGACGGCACAAAGTTCGCGGAGGGACGGAAATGAGACTGCGAATAGGCGCCCTTTTGCTCGCTTCTGCCGCTGCGGCGAACGCAGCCTACTCGTACTACTTGACGGAGAATTTCAGCGGCTATCCGTCCGCGCCCGACTGGTCGGTCAGCGGCTTTCCCTCCATCGGAAGCTCGGCCGGCGGCTGGTGGCTGACCGCCTACGACTCGAACTATCCCAGCGATCCGACTCATGTCGCCGCCATCTCGCAAACGAGTGTACCCGGTACGCCGAACGACTACGAGGTCAAAGTTCAACCGTACATACCCCAGATCGGCACCACCTACATCGCATATCTTCGAGCGTCCAGCGACGCCAATTACACCACCAATACGGGCACTTTTTATGCCGTCGTGCTCCAAACCTCCAGTTCCTACATGTACCAAGGCACGATTTACATCTATCGTTGCGTCAGCGGTAGCATGACCCTGCTTGGCTCTGCCGCTACAACTTGGAGCGACGCGCAGCGCGCTCAATTCCGGGCCATTATGGCGGGAAATTGGATCGGCGTTCACGTCGAAGGCAAATTTGTGATGAGCCTAACGGACTCGGGAATCACGAGTGGGCAACCCGGCGTTGGCTACTACGGTTCCACGAGTACGGGCATCGATTGGGTTAGTTTCGGGTCCCGCGACACCATCGCGCCCACACCGGGCAGCAGCCAGTCGATTGGCACCACCGTCTTCCCGAATCAGGTGGATATGCAATGGCAGGGCGGCACGGACGATACCAACGGCACGGGCTTGTGGCGTTACTCCATTTATCGGAACAGCGTCTTCATTAAGTCCACGCCGACGCCCGATTTCTCGGATGCCACCGTCGCCGCCGGAACTACCTATACCTATCAGGTTTATGTGCAGGACTATCACAACAATTCGGCGGCCATGTCGTCGTTCCAGGTCACGACCCCATCCGGCACCTCCACGGATCCGCGCCGCGTTGGCCTGAAAGCAAATGGCAGTTATTGGGGAGCTGCGGGTGAGCAGATCGACACGCGCTCTGGCAATCTCAACTTCACCATGCCTTTGTTGGGCGCCCAGAGCCGCAACGGAGGCGGCGTTACATTTGCGCTTAGCTACAATTCGCAATCCTGGCGCTACGACGCGGCGGGCACCTGGAAGTTAGGCCGAGATATTGGCTACGGCTACGGCTGGCGGCTGTCCGCCGGCTCCGTGACGCCATACTGGTCCGACTACTACACCCTTAGCCACTATCTGTTCACAGACGCGAGCGGAGCCGAGTACCGGCTAAACGTGAATAGCGGCGGCGTTTGGAGATCAACGGAATCGGCCTACATTTGGTACGACTCCAACACGAACAAACTGCACTTCCCGAACGGCAATTGGTGGCTGATGGGTCAACTCGCCGGGAGCGGCGAGCAGGACGCGGGGACACGCCACCCGACGCTCATGCAGGATAGCAACGGCAACCAGATCAAGGTACGCTACCACTCGGACTCAGGACGGATCGACGAGATCGAGGACGTACGAGCCACGTGCTGCGCGTATTACACCTACAAGCTCACCTACACAACCGTCAACGGCTTCTCGCACCTGACCGGCATCAGCAATACCATCGGTACAGCGGAATCCTACACTCTCTCCTATACAAGCCCGACGCTCTACTCGCCATTCTCGCCGCAGGTGAACTACGGCGCGACCTCGCTTTTACAGTCCGTGTCGGTAAACGGCATCGGACTTACGCAGACGTTCGAGTATTCGGGAGGATCGGGTGAATTAACCAAGGTCATCTATCCTTATGCTGGGGAGTTGCGTTGGGAGTACCGGCAGTTCACCTACACATCGAGCCGCACACTCCGCGAAGTCCAATACCGCAAGCACCTTAAACAGTCCGGCGCTACGCTCAAAACTTATACCTTGATTCGCGATGACGGCGGGGATGCCTCCCGCAACACGCACTCGTGGACCATCCTTGACGATCCTGACGGTGTCGGCCGGAAAGTGTGGTATTTCGACTTCAATACCGCCAGCGCCTATTTTGGGCTGGAAACCATATATGAAGGCCGCCTCACTCCAACGACCAACAAAGTCCGGCACACTAATACCTGGACGCAAGACGCCCATAACCGCCCCTACATTTCCGCGGTGACCACGGAACTTGACCCCGGCCAGAGTTACGCCAAGACATCGAAGGTCGAACAAACCATAGACACCTACGGCAACCTGACGCAACGGAAGGTCTACGATTACGGCAACCTTGTCACCCCCGCGCGCACGTACAACAACACCATCGGTTTCGGAACGGGGGACGGCAACCACGCCGACCGCTACATCCTCAACCGGGTCAAAACATCGACTGTGACAGATGGCTCCACCACACTCACTCTGGCAAGCGTCCTATTCGACACAGGATGCTGCGTGAACCGCACCGGTCTTAATGAGTTCGATTACGCTAATTTTCCGACAACAGAGTGGCGGCGTGGCAACCCCTACCAGGTGGATGCTTACGGTGCGCCACTCGCACAGTACGCGCGCGATATTACTGGGACGCCTTCGACTGTTACCATCGGCGGAACCAGCACAACCATCACGCCTTCGAACAATAATGCCGTACCCGGTGTAGTCACAACAGGCTCGCTGACCGAAACCATGACCTGGAACAGCTTCCTCGGCCTCACCCAGGAAACCGGGCCCAACTCCGTCCAAATGACCGTAGGCTACGACTCCTACGCGCGCCATAGCACTTCCACCAGTCCGCACGGGGCCACCACAACCTACACCTACACGAACTCGCCGCCCACCAGCACCGCCACAACCAACGGCAAATGGGTGAAGACCACCTATGACGGCTTCGGCCGACCGATCAAAGTCGAAATCGGGCACGGCGGCACGACGATATCGAAAGTGGACACCGAATACGAGCCCTGCTCGTGTTCGCCGCTCGGGAAAGTGAAGCGGGTGTCGCGGCCCTATACAGGAGCCTCGGCCACCGACTGGACTACGTACACGTATGACGCGCTCGGCCGCACGCTGACGGTGGCCCCTCCTTCCAGCGCGGGCAGTACCACGTACGTCTACGAAGGAAACACGGTGAAGACCACCGACCCCGCAGGCAAGTGGAAGAAGTTCACCATGAACGCGATGGGCAATCTCATCCAGGTGAATGAGCCAAACCCGGCGGGCGGAGCCGATCTCCTAACCACCTACGCCTACAACCTCGCCGGCAAGCTAACGCAAGTCTCGATGACTCGCGGCGCCACCACTCAACTGCGAACGTTCAATTACAATACCGATGGCCAGCTAACCAGCATCACTCAGCCGGAAAATGGCACGACCACCTACACCTACAACACCGACTACACCGTCGCCACCAAGGTGGACGCCAAGAACCAGAAGCTAGTGTTTAGCTACGACAGCT
>Ga0187894_10003832_pt1 | contig 16549 bp, 38 predicted proteins | sample GBC1701081metaG_FD_136650 | JGI IMG/M metagenome (GOLD analysis project Ga0187894, IMG submission 136650) | White microbial mat communities from a lava cave in the Kipuka Kanohina Cave System on the Island of Hawaii, USA - GBC170108-1 metaG ... | reverse complement strand
GTTTCCGTCTTGGTATGGACATAGTTTTTGAGCATTTGCGCACCCCGGATTTGGCTTGCGTGGCGGGCTGCTCGATATCGAAAGATATCGAACCCTACAAAGCGAAGATTGTGAGTAAGGCTTTGCAGCCGCTCCTGCTCGAACTGATTCAAGTGGAGTCTACGCTTGACGCAGAACTTCGAAGTAGTCAGATACGGGCGCTGATTTTGCAAATCCGCCAGCAATTGGTTGAGACCAATGAGCAGACTCCAAAAACTGTACAACCTGTACAACCGTAGATACTTTGGTGGGAAACTCCCGCCAAAAGTAAAAGTCCACTTTTCGGATAAAATTCCGGGCTGGGGAAGAACTATCCGAATTGGAAAGATGTTTCAAATACGGGAAAAGAACAAAATCATTTTCCAAGTGTTGCCGGACTTTGAGATTCTAATTTCAACTCGGCTTAAAGAGAGATTTTGGAATATCGCCTTTCACCAAACTCTTTTGCATGAAATGGTTCATGTAGATATTTTGACGCGGTTGAAGGATGCTCGTATTGAACACGGGCCAAAATTCATTGTTGAAATGAGAAAGTTGGTTGACAAGGGAGCGTATGACCCCCTTTTCTAGCTTCGAGATTACGGAAACTGTTCTGTTTCTCGTCATTATTTTGTTTGACGTACTGCTTTGGTGGGACAGTCGGCAAATGCGTCGGGATAGCCGAGAGATGTTGAACTTGTATCGAGAATATTTTGCCGAGCGGAAAGCATGGCGCGAAGCCCAACGTAAGAGCCGCGCAAAGAAAGTAGAGGAGCCTAAAAGTGCAGAAGCCGACGCAGCAATCAATTGACAAAGAATGGTTGGCGGGAAGGGTTGTTCTTGACGAGTGTCCCTTGAAAGACAAGGAAACAGGTGAAGAGGTGCCGCCAGCGTCAGACTCTACCCGCTGGCCCGAGGGAGCGGAGCTTTGAACTGGCAAGTACTAATTCCGTCATTTGTATTGACACTCTGGCGGCTTACCATTATGGTCGGCGTCATTGAACTGAAAGACGGGTATCAATTTGCCTCTGTTCATCTGCGTCGAGCGACAGACCCGCGCATCGGATTCTATTTCTATTGGCTGATGGATGATGACCCGATGGTGGGACTGCAAATCGCGCCGTATTTCATCGCCTATATGTTTTGGTGCTTTTCGAACGAGCCGCCAGAAGATAAGACGAATGACTCTATAGGGCCGCTAGGTCATGCATGATTGTAAGGCACAGGGCAAGTACGGAGAATTTCTTTTCCTTTGCTCACGATGCGGTGGCTGTTATGTGTGTAGACATAAAGCTGTTTATTTAGACGAAGCTGATAAATGGGTTTGGAAATGCAAAAACGGAAAACTCAGACCGGTCATTATCGATGGTCGCTTGTGAAAAAGAAAAAAGATATGACTTCACCTGATTATCGGCACGCGGATTATTTGAGTCCACTTATTCGCACGGCAAATTTGAAGAAAACTGTGGCGAAAGCAGTGCGAATTTTGAAACAGTATGATTTCGATAGCGTTGCTTTTCGAGGTTTGAGCGGCGCTTTAATCGCCCCGATTCTCGCAGTTAAGCTCGATAAGCATTTGATTGCCGTGCGGAAAAGTGATAAAGTATGTCATAGTATCCATAGAGTGGAAGGAAACGCCGGCAGCCAGCGCTATATCATAGTTGACGATTTTGTTTCCACAGGTGAGACGGTGCAGAACATTTTGGAAGCTGTTAAACCTTTTGCTCCCTACGCGGTTTGTCTCGGTGTATTGGAAACCAGTTTGATGAAGAGAAAGATAAATTGGTTTGACGGCTTGGGGGGCCATCGGCAACTAAATATTCTCTACTGGATTGGGGTTAACCACGTATTAGTACGGAAGCCCTAGTACTTTTTTTCTCTTGACATTGGGCGTAGGATACACTAAAATCTTCACTGTAATGAAGATGACCTACAACCCGAACGAGAGCCGTTTTGAAGTCACCTTCCTGTACTCTCCTAATGCCGTTACCTATATCAAATCGATAGGCGGGTGGCGCTGGGAGCCTGCCCGCAAAGTTTGGTATTCTGACATACCCCGAGCAGTTGCCACGCTAGCTGAATTTGCTGACCCGGAAACCCGCGAGCGAATCCCGCAGGCCGATATTGATGCTGCTAAGGCCGCCGTAAAGCTTGCAGCCGAATCCATAGAGACAAGCCGAGCCACCCATGCCGATGTAGAGGTTCCTTCGCCGGTAGGACTCGAATACCTTCCCTATCAAAAAGCAGGCGTCCGCTATGCCTTGCAGCGCCCCAACACCCTGATTGGCGACGAAATGGGGCTTGGCAAGACGATTCAAGCTATCGGTGCCATGAATTCTACACCGTCCGCAAAGCGGATTCTGATTATCTGCCCGGCATCGCTCAAATTGAATTGGGCGCGTGAGATTCGAAAGTGGGACACTCTGAATCGCTCGGTTGGAATTGTTGGGCACGACGCCGATGCATTCACCCAGGGCGTAGTTATAATCAACTATGACCGCATCTCGAAGCATCACAAGGAACTGCTCGCTGTCACCTGGGACTTGTTGATTGCGGATGAGTGCCACTACCTGAAAAACTACAAGGCGAAGCGTACCAAGTACGTTTTGGGCGGCGGCAAAGGCAAAGAGAAAATCGAGGGGCTTCGCGCCACCCGTAAGCTTTTCCTGACGGGCACTCCGATTGTCAATCGGCCGATTGAATTGTTTCCCTTGCTTCGGGCGTTGCTTCCTTTTGAGCCTTGGACAAAGTGGAAGTACTACACTACCCGCTATTGCGGCGCGGCGTTCAACGGCTTCGGTATGGATTTGACTGGCGCTTCCAATCTGGAAGAGCTACAGAATCATCTTCGCTCCACCATCATGGTTCGCCGTCTAAAGCAAGACGTGCTAAAGGAACTACCCCCGAAGCGCCGCCAGATTATCGTACTCGAATCGGATGGCATGGATGAAATCGTTCGCCGGGAAAAGGAAGCTTATGCCCGCTTCGAGGCCGCCCCGCTCAAATCCAGAACTGCTGCTTTCGCAGAGTTATCCGCTCTGCGGCACGACACTGCGGTTGCCAAGATTCCTTTTGTAATCGAGCATGTCACAGACCTTCTCGAAGAGACTGACAAGCTGGTGGTCATGGCACACCATCATGACGTGGTGGACGCACTGGCCGAGGCTTTCGGAACGATAGCGGTTGCGGTTGACGGCCGCACAAGTATTGACGACCGGGACGCCGCTGTAACCCGATTCCAGAATGACCCAACGTGCAAGCTATTCATTGGGACGATTAAGGCCGCGGGTATAGGTATCACGCTCACCGCCGCATCGGTGGTCGCGTTCGCAGAATTAGATTGGACGCCTGGCAACGTCACCCAGGCCGAGGATAGGCTTCACCGCATCGGCCAAGTCAATCCCGTTCTAGTCCAGCATTTGGTGCTCGACAAGTCACTGGATGCTCGTATGGTTGAAATCATCATTGAGAAGCAGCAGAACATTGAGAAGGCGCTTGACAAGGAAGTGCCAAAACCTCAGCAAGCGGTAGAGCCTGTTCAAGCTTCGCCGTCCACCGAGAAAGCCCCGTATGTTCCGTTGCCCATGCCTTTCTCTCAAGTCACGGCCATTCACCTTGCTCTTAGGATGCTGGCTGGAATGTGTGATGGGGTGCGGTTAAAGGACGGGGCGGGATTCAATAAGCTGGACGCAAAATTTGGTCGGTCGCTTGCGGCATCCCCAAGACTCTCAGAGAAAATGGCGCTAAGCGGCCAGAAGCTAATCCGGAAATACCATAAGCAGATACCGGTCGAGATTTTGAGAGAGGCATTGGGATGACAGTGCTCAACTGCTTTACGTTGACAAAGCGCCAACTCGAATTGCTCGCCATCATGCGCGATGCCGATGAGGAACTGGTGTACGAACGCGGCACCGGATGGGTAGGCGATACGCGCGTATCCGCACGAACGCTCTTTGCTTTGCTGCGGGCTTGTGCTATCAGCTTAGACCAATACAGCGCCCAACCAGGCGAAGGGTTGGAGCGGTACACATTGAACGAAACGGGACGGAATTTACTGAGCGAGGCTGGTCTGTAGGGCAGGAAAATTTCCCTTGACTTTTGGCTAGAACTATGGTACTATTGGGCTGTGATTAAGACACTGGAAAGAATTCGGTATCACATCAAGACCTTCGGGCCAACACCGCCTGAGACTTTGCTGGAAGTGATTCAGCATCCGAAGGACGGGATGGTGTCGTTCACTTTATGGACGGGACTCTTCGCGGGCGACTTGAAGATGAACGGGTTGGGCGAAATAGAAACGCCAGACATGCCGCGATATGAGTACCAACCGATTGCGGTTGACCGGGTGAGGAGCCGATAAAAAAATGCAACTAGGAATTACCGCTTATACAAGAGGTACGGTGCTTTGCGATAACTTGCAAGAAGACTATACTGTTGTAATGTTTGATGTGGATTCAAATGCCGGTGTATGTAGCGGAACTGCGTTACATATTCCACGAATTTTTGATGTTAAGAAAGGCGACCGCGTTATACTTGAATATGTAGTTTCACTTAATTCTGGCCTTTGGTACGGACGAAAGCCCCGGCCAGGAGAGAGAAGCTGATGAAGCGTCTCTGCGTTTTCTACAAAGACGCGGACAAGTGGCTCGGCCGAAACGTTGATTGGATTGTCTGCCAAGAATGCCAGCGGCGGTTACGCCGTGGCGAGTGGCTGCGAGACGGACTGGCGCAATTGATTGACTCGATTCGTTCGTTTGGAAAGTTACAATGAAGCATCTCTATTTGCAGGGAACTTTTACGGAAGGCAGCACAGTGAGCGATGCGCGGCGCAAGCTTGCGAAACTTCTCTCTCAGTTAGACGGCACCCGTCCCATGTCTTTCACATTCACGGCGGCCCTCGGGGCAGAAGAGGGAGTAGTGCCGTATGCTGACCAGAAGGATATAAAAGATACAATTTTTGCAAATGCTTATTTTCTACCAAATAAGGGAGCAGAGTCGCACGATACGCAAAGACGAACAGATTGGGAGACCGGGGCCGGTGCCGTTTCAGATGGACTTGGGCACACGGCTTGGAACTCCGTCACTAGCACAAATGAGGGGAATTCAGATTGATGAAAATCGAAACGTTTGACCAGTATGACCAAGCGGTGTATAACCCAGGATATCCTGATGCGGGAAGGAATTTCATTTTCCCCGCCCTCGGGCTTGCCGGCGAAGCGGGTGAATTTGCCGAGAAGATGAAGAAGCTTTGGCGGAATCATAACCTTAGCGGGCTTTCAAAGGTAGCAGGACTTCGTGGTTACATGATTGAGTCTATTGACCCGGTGAAAGCACTCGAAGAGAGCCGCCAGATAGAAGAACTGATTCTTGGTGGTCGCAAAGAACTTGGAGACGCGCTTTGGTATTTGAACTCCGCCGCTCGGGAACTTGGCACGACACTACAAGAAATTGCTCAAGAGAATTACGAAAAGATTGCTGACCGCCGCAAGCGAGGCGTAATCAAATCCGAAGGGGATAATCGATGAAGGGAATCAAGGTTGACACACAAGAGACAAAACGGTATTCGTGCGAATACTGTGGTTGTCCGGATGAACTCTTGTGTTCTTTTTCTCTGAAACAGGTGGCACGTCACGTTATAGAGGAACACCCAGAAAAAATTCTTGAGCGACTGGACGCACTTGAGAATCCACCTGATAAGCGACCGGGCTATGAACCGCCAAAGCTTTCGCACTCGTATCCGTTTAATGCACTTATACATGATGCTGCGGTTCCGTTGAATGATTTGTCTGACGCGCCACCGCCTGTAACCGCGTCTCCGCTTTCATCGGGGGAAATTTTGATTGACTTTTCAGGGACTTTTTACACACAGTTAGAGTCTGACGCGCCACCGCCTGGGGCTCCACGCTCAGATAGGGTGAGAGGCTATGGCAAATTTTGACGACGCGATTGAAGTAACGTTACAGTTTGAAGGCGGGTATGTAAATGACGCCGCAGACCCCGGGGGCGAAACCAACTTCGGAATCTCGAAGCGCAGCTATCCGAACGAGGATATTAAGAATCTGACCGTTGAGCGGGCGAAAGAAATTTACCGCGCTGATTACTGGCGTTCACTTTACGACCGGATTGACTCCCAGGCTGTCGCCACCAAGCTTTTTGACATGGGCGTGAACATGGGCATCCCCAGGGCGGTCAAGATTCTACAGGCGTTCCTCTCGGTGGCCGTGGACGGCGCTTTTGGCCCAGGAACCCTAGCCGCCGTCAACAACGCGGGAGATATGCTCCTAGACCCCTACAAACAGGGGTTGGCCGCCTATTATCGTCGGCTGGTAGCCCAAAAACCTGAGATGGGCAAGTTTTTGAAGGGTTGGCTGAGGAGAGTTAACGCTTAAAGGCTTTGGAATCAGTGAGATAGAATGTAAGTTTTTAAGTCCTTTGTTTTCATGAGGATGACGTAGAATGAAAAGTAGAATGAAGGGTGTATCACGCTTATTTAGATGGAAGTTCGAGAGCCAATTGAGAAGCCAGACCCGGCGAATGACGACCCACGGTATTGGGAGAAAGTGCTTGCGAGCCACGGACTTGATATGAACCAAGGTCTTGACCCAAAGCTAATATACGTCGGCTCGCTGCCTGACCTTCAGAGGATTGAAGAGCGGAATGCTCGGAAAGCAACCGGCCGCGTGACTCCGGGGGGATACGGCCCGAAGTGAAGACACGGTACGAGTATAGTTGTGGAACTTGCGACGGCCCTGTTACGAAAAAGCCGGTAGGCAAAGATGTGAAGACGGGGCGCTTCACAGGATTGCATGGCTGGCGCTGTTCGGTGCATGGCGCTGTGAAAGTCAATCGGAAAATGAAATGAACACTATATGGCGAATTCGGTTTTTGATTGCCTCGGCAATTTCGTTTGCTTTACTCGTCACGGTGTTTGTGGGAACCAAAATGCTCATACGAAATTTGTTTCCTGACTATTTGTCTACACACTACGATATCATACGGATTGTGAAATGATAGAACCCCTCAAGTTTGCAGATTTGAATTGTGGAGACACGTTCATATTGCGGACAGACGGGATGGAGTGGCGCAAGGTCGGTACCAAAAGCATGGAGCGAATTGCGGATGGCAAATATGTGGTGGTGCCGTCAGGCATAGTGATTTGGGGAGAAAAGAAATGAACGGTGGTGGAGATATTTTAGCGCGTGGCGCTCGTTCCGCCGTGTTCCCACCGGCTGGCGCGAAGGTTAGCCAGGAAAAGTGGGACGCTATCTTTGACGATTACGACCCTAAGAATGAGCTTGCTCACGAAAAAATCGAGACCAAAGATGTTCGTAAAGATAGCTAATTATTTTGGTGGGCGTCACACGCTATTCGTTGTTTTCTTTGCGCTGACCGGGCTCGGGCTCGCGTGGGCAGGAAAACTGACCGCACAATATGTGGCGATGTGTACTGCACTTCAAGCCGTAGTGCTTGGGCACAGTATCAAGGAAGATTATTTCGTAGCGAAGAATGGAGATTCAAAATGAATGTGTTAGTCGCATTTGTTTCATTTGTATTGGGAGCTTCTTTGATGTATGGCTATTATGCTCGTGTGAGAGCGGAACTTGCTGAAACGAAGAAAATTTTGGGAGATGTTGGCGCTCAAGTTGAGAGAATCGAATCGTGGCTGAAGTCGAAGCTCTAAATGTTCCGTCGTGGGGCGGCGGCCGTCAACGTGTACGCGCTAAAGAGCGAGATGACGCAATGCGGGCGATTATCAATGGTGCTCAAGAGGCACTAAAGCGCCCTGATGTTGCGCCTGAGACCGTTGCAACGTTGAATGAGCAGATTCTTAGAGCGTTCAAGCAGTTGCCACAACGTCGCGGTCGGCCAAAGCGAAAAACGCTAGAACAAAAGAAAGAAGAGCAAGCGTTCAAAGGTTTGGGAGTTTGAAACAACACAATACGGCCTGGTGATGACCGTCTACGACCGTTCAACGGTTATTGCAGTTATTGTTCGGGCCGGCAGGGGTTCGGAAGCGAGTTGCCCAAGACTCGGCCGAGTCAAGCTGAGAACCACTGTTTATTAGCCGAAAGGCCGTTCTGGCAAGGGCAGCCGGTTCATGAACGTTGCCAGGATGATTACTTTTTCGAGTGTGGCGTAGCGCAACTGGTAGAGCGTCGCACTGTTAATGCGATGGTTGTAGGTTCGAATCCTACCGCCACAGCCATTTTCGCTCAGTGATTTCATTTTATTTAGCCCATTTTTGCTCAGTCGTTTGGTTTTATTTGGCACCCGCTAGAAAATCTCCATGAGTGAGTTGTGAACCTTCTCTGAAACTTCGGTATCGTTCAACGCGATGTAGCGCATGGTTGAATCAATATCGGCGTGCCCGAGGCGCTGTTGAATATGGGCGGGGTTGACGCCTTGGCGCACTAGATGATTCGCCAGGGAGTGCTTTAGAACGTGGGGGTGAGCCTTCGCACGGGGCAATCCTACCAGCGTAGCGTAGCGATTGAATAGCCGATAGAACTGTGTAGTGCTCAGGTGGCCGCCTTTCTCGGATGGGAATAGATACTCACCCAGGTCTGTAGGCCGCAGGCGCGTCCATTCGCGCAGCCCTTTGATTTCATTTAGCAGCGGTTGGCCTTGGTGCCCTTCGAGCGGCTGGACGGTAGTCTTCGAGCCTTTGAGCCTAGCGAACGTCACAGCGCCGTCGTTAATGTCCGTTATGCGGACGGCACAAACTTCGCCAGCACGGAGTCCGTGAGAATACGCGAACAGAATCATGAGCCAGTCTCGAATTGATTGAGCCTTGGCAATTTTCAGAACCGAGAGCAATTCATCAGGCGTTAGGAATTCCATAGGTTCCTCGATTCACAATTTTATCGAATCGTGCCCGACTCGGTGGCCACGCTAGAATCCTGAGAACGGCAAACGCAGCCCCAGGCATTGCCCAAATTGCAGGCAATACTTTGAAGAGCATGATGAGAGTTTTCATCAATTCCACCCGCGCTGTTTATTTAGCTTTTCTCTTCGGTCGCGGGCTTCATCTAAACGTTCCCAAATTTCTTCCCATATTTTGTTGTCTAACGATTGCTTATACCTTTGCTCGCGCCTTTGCTCATAAAGAGCCCTGATATGGATATATCCAAGCACGCAAATAGAAATGAAGATGAGCCATAGAACAGTAGTCACGATTGCATCGCCTTTCGCTTTCGGGGTTTCAGCAATTCAAATGCTGGCATCGGTCGCTTACAAGGATGCGGTGACAATGCCACACAGCCTACAGGGTGTTGCGCTCGAAGGTGAGCAAGACAATCAAACGCTGGCTCCCATAGGTCAAGGTCGTCGGCACACAGACGCAATTGCACGCGGTATAGAATCTCGTCCGCGCCGATGGTGGGGTACCGCCAGAATGCACTAGTGAATTGCATTGGCATTGTTGTCCCTCTGGGCCTCATCGCGCAACTGAGAAACACACTGGTACGCCCGAGTGAAAATCTCTTGCTCAAGTATTCCTTGCTCTTGCATATCGCGCAGACGGACCAGCACTCGGTATAGAACGTCCGCACCTTCAATCCACCACTGATTGATTTCTGCAAGTGGTCGTCTCATTAGCGCACCGCCTTCCGAGTAGGGAGCGTGGGTAAATCTTGACGACAGACGCTAAAACCGAACGCCATTCCCGAAGCGGCGATTTTCGCCTGGCTGGGAGTTAGACCGAGGGATTGAAAATGTTCTTGCCACTTCTTTATCGTGATGACTGTACTTTCCATTATCGCACCGCCTTCCAGGTAAGATGCCCTTCAGCGTCGCGTGTTGCCTTGCGCTTCAGGGTTTCGGCATCGGGCTCAATACCCCGAAGCCTGAGATAGTTTGGAGTCCAGTAGGATATGGACTCGAACAGTTCTTTCGGGTCAACCTTCATGCCGAGCATCGTGCCCCACTCAGGGTGTTCAAAGACCACGATAGACGCCAGGCAATCCTCTTCGAAGGCTAGGAATTTGCCGAAGGGCTCAGCAGAGTTGATAGCAGCCAGCGTGAGATACTTCTCGGCCGCCTTGAAACCGATTAGAAAGCCACCGTGCCCAGGCGTGTTGACGAAAGAAACGCCAGGCGCTAGCTGATACTGATAGTCGGCCTGACCCCACGGTGTCGGTCGGCGGGTGTCAGTTGATTGAATCGTGTTCATGTCGTTTGCTCCTCTCTCTTGTGTCGTCGCTGGTTCACCCTCATGCAGCCGACCGTAGCAGCCGCAGTTCATTGCTTCCGGGTGTCCGCAGCGAACATACTTGCCGTTGAGTACAAACGCTTGATGTTCGTAATCGAAGCCGTTCCGAATCGTGTTCATGTCGTTTGCTCCTCTCTCTTGTAGATTGGTCTCGTTTGCTCTTCTCATTACACGACCAGGATACCGTGTAAGCTTACATCGCACAATAGTACGAACGGTTCAATTTTTGTGATAGTACTTGAGTCCTAGTACTCTCTATGGTTTTTCATATTTGTCTAAGGAAATAGAAACATGGCAACTAATCAAGGCCCAGCCAGTGGAAACGCAGAACTGATTCTTGGCGCGGGCGCAGGAAACGCCGGCTCGCCACTCGAAGTCCAGGTGCCAAGCGGCCTGCCTTCACTTTCGCCAATCGATGCACCTTTTGTTGACCCGGGCGTAGTGCTGTACGGGAGCCAGGGCGCGGTCGGTGCAACGGTGGCCGCGGTGCAAAACTCAAACGTCGTCGGCGTTCGCTTCGCAATCCCGGCATAATGGCTACACCAATGGGACCGGGGCTTCGAAAATCCGCAAAGTGAATGAGAAAAAGAGGTAACATGGCAACGCCATATCGCTGTCCAGTTTGTTACGGCACAGGGCATGTGCAGGCAGGGTTTTATTCAAGTACCGCTGGGCAATACACAACCGGTGGGTTAGGAACAGAGTCATGCCGCTCGTGCCATAGCACAGGAATTGTGTGGGATTTGACGGCAGCAACGCTTGGCAATTTGCCTTTGTCACCACCATTACCTTGTCCGCAATATGAATGGAATACCACCGCAGCGCCGGACAGATGCGCTGAGGATATCATCGTCAAATCCGGAAGAGGATACTCTCCTATCGGAGTGTCCGAATTTGGCCCGGGCCACTCGTGACCCAGCACAAAAGACTTGCGTTCGCACAGCACAAAAGACTTGTAATGGCCCGGCCTAAGCCCCTCATTTTCCTCTTGACAAGACTTGAGGTATATGATACTCTACGACTAGGGACAACCAACCGAGCTTGACCAAGTTAGGTTTGGCCGTCCAAGGGACTTAGAATGGTAAACATGCTGATAGATGTGCTTTTAGCTTGGACGCTGGTCGTGACCGTATGTTTTTTCGCCGTCCTAGTCAGTGAAGAAAACGGCTGGGATGATTAAGCGGTGTCCGGCCCGCCGCCACAAGTTCAAGGAATAAGCCATGATGACGTTTATAGACCTGTTGAAAGACGTGTGCTTAGTAACACTGTCACTGAGCACAATTATCTTCTATCTCGGCTATCTCATGAATGCTGGATGGGACGAGGATATCAAAGAGGGTGGCTAAGGTTGACAATTCCACGGCTAAGGTTGACAATCGCCTTCGCTAAGGTTGCGGTCGCTCCCGCAGCACAAAAGACTTGCGTTGGCACAGCAGGATATACTTGCAATGGCCCGGCGCCACCCAGGGAGCGTGCCACGCCCGCAAGCCCGCCTGCCACAAACCCACAGCCAAAAGGGGAGACAAGAGACACCAATGTACGGTGAGTGAGGGGAATTAAGGAGTATGCACGGCGATGATGACTGACGAATGCTTCTCTATTGTAACCATAGCCGTGGGCACGGTTATGTTGCTGGGCTTTGCCTTGCTCTACGCTATGATTAAACGCTGGCACGTTCTAGCGTGATGCGAAGAGGCGTGCGGACACACGCACCGGTGTGTTGATGCCCAAATATGGGCACTTGCTCATCGGCTTTATATGTGATGCCATATGACTTGGCATCTTTCATAGGCTTTAGCATATCACGTGTTTGATGCCCAAATGTGGGCACCTGACCTCGTTAACGTGACCATATATGGGCATCCTGATAAGTCCTTTGTTTTCAGTGAATGATTAGCGGGATGTCCGGCGACACGAAATAAGGTGACAAAAATTGTCATAGTGACCTTTTTTGTCCATCGAGTGACAAAAATTGTCATAGTGACCTTTTTTGTCCATCGAGTGACAAAAATTGTCATAGTGACCTTTTTTGTCCATCGAGTGACAAAAAGTGTCACATCTGTAACAAAATGTAACCAAGAATGTTTGGCAAACCACGTCCGTCGTAAGTGACAAAAAGCGTCACATTCCCGGGTAAGCTTACATCTGAAAATGCGTCGAATAAGTCTTTTGTTTACAGTGTGATGCAAACGGTAGATGTAAGCTTTCCCCTATTTTCTTACATCGCGCTAAGTCGTGTGTTTTCAATGCGTCGATTCATTCTCAGCATCCCCATGCTCTCGGGGCGCACAGCCCTAAAAGCAGCGGCGTTGAAAACAAAGGGGATAGCAGCGGCGATGGCTATGGCAATTGAATTGCTCCCCCAGCAATTTTCGGGCCGAAAAGGGGTTCCTTTTTTCGGAAGGCCGAGGCGGGGGTGGGGTATCCCCCGGGGGTGTCAGCCGCCGACTAGGACGGGGTGGACATTCGCGGTATTCACCCCCTATGTAAAATTTACCGTCACCGTTATTATTTGGTGCCGTTTCACGTTGAATTAGATTTAGGAAAATAAGAAAATGGCACAGTACAATCTTGACATTAATGGCACGCGGATGAATGTTATCGATACCCTCGGCAACAGTCAGCCCCTCGGTCACGCGGCGCTACCACAGCCGTGGGCGCAGTCCGTTCCGAACATGGCTTCGAATGGATTCGGTGGGGCGGCAGATTTCAAGAATCTCAGTTTGGTAACTGGCAACTACGTTTCGGATAGAACATAAGGTAGCACGTAATATTGGAGAGGAGCCCGAGCAATGCCTGGCCTCTGTGAAATTCACTTTGTTCCTGACTGCATCATTTGCCACCCCCGAGGAATCGGCGGCGGAGTCGTGACTGTTTCGGGAGCGGGCGTTGAAGAAATCCCGGCCGAAGGGGGAGCCTCAAAAGGGACTCCTGCCCCGGCCCCGGTAGCGGTACCCTCAGACCTTGAAGGTAAGGCCGCTCAAATCAAAGCAGCCGGCGATGCTCTGGCTGCCGCGATATCTTCAGTAGAACGGGTTTCGGAATCGGTTGAGAAGACCGAGCAGGACTTGGAACAGTTACGGAACTTGAAAGCCGCCGCAATCGTATTTCGGGATGAGGCTCAACAAAAGTTGTTGGCCTTGATTCTTCCCAAAGCGCAGGAGCCTTCCGATGGAATGTCCTGAGTGTGCAGATACAGGTAAGGCTGTAACGAGTTGTACTTATTGCGGTCAATTGTTTTGCACAGATTGTCTTTACGAGCATGAGTTGACTTGTGAAGACAATGACGAAAAAGAATGAAATTGGTCGAGCATCTCCGGGGTTTGGATACCCTGGGGTGCCTCGGTCTCGTGGCGGGCTCGGGCTTGTCCCACTGCCACAAATTTTCTGTCCGGTTCGCCGGACGCACGAAGCTCTGTACAGCAGTGGCCCTTCTGCTATAAGGTGCCTATAGCGGGTGTGTCTGCGTTTGCCAGAGAGGGTAGCTCCCCCTGGCGGCGTTGGACGGATGACTTTTCCTCAAAGGTCTTTAGAGCGCATCTCGGTGAGTTCGCTACTCACCGGGCTCTCTTCCGTCACACCCGTGAGAGGATAGCAATGAAGCGTGCCGGACGGGTGCGAGCCTATCCGGTCGGTATTCAGCCCCGCGAAGTGCGTTAACATAAACGCTGCCGTCTTCATTGCCGATTTTTTTGTAACACAAAAATGGGCGAGTAGCTCAATTGGGAGAGCACCTGATTTGCACTCAGGGGGTTGCAGGTTCAAATCCTGTCACGTCCACCAACCACTCTTTAGAGGAGAGTGAGATGAAAAGTTCAGAAGCTCAAAAGGCTTGGAAGCATAAAAATTATGCCGATAAGAAACAGTATTTTATTTCTCGTGATAACGAGCGCTACTATAGGTTCAGAGAAATTCTTATTCAGGCAAAGAACAAGCCTTGCGTAGATTGTGGTCGAGAGTTTCCGACTTGTGCGATGGATTTACATCACAGAAACCCGAGCGAAAAAGTTCGAAATGTTTCTAACTTAAAAGATTTTTCTTCTGAGTTAAAGCTAAAAGAAGAAATAGCAAAGTGTGATGTCGTTTGTGCTTGTTGTCATCGCATTCGTTCTGAAAAAGAAAACGCATATTTGTCCTCGGCCCGAAATTTCCAACCATGTAGCGGAATGGAGCAGCCTGGTAGCTCGTCTGCCTCATAAGCAGAAGGTCGTCGGTTCAAATCCGACTTCCGCAACCAAAAAAAGAGGAGACCCATGATATTTACTATGGCTCTACAGATGTTGTTTTACTTTGTCGTAGCTGTGTTTGTTGGCTTTGGTTACAATCTCGGTCGGCATCTCAGCGACAAGATTCTCAAATAAGCAGGATTGGTGTAAGTTTGAAACCAGAGCATTTACGAGCCTACAAAATATTTATCGACAAATGGCTTGCCGGGTTAATATCAGGAGTACGAGGCAAGACTAATATATCGGCTCATATCCGTCGCTGGCTAATTGAAACGCGCGGCGAACGATGTGAGAAATGCGGCTGGTGTGAAAGGCACGTAGTTACAAACAAGGTTCCAGTAGAAATTCATCACATTGACGGAAAATGGAACAATAATAAGCCAGAAAATTTGCAATTGCTCTGCCCTAATTGTCATTCTCTAACAGAGACTTTTAGAAGCTTAAATAATTCCGGTAGACCAGGCAGACAGCAGGTCGGCGGCTCAGCGACAGAATTTTTGAATAAATAAGACATGCCTGAATAGCTCAGTGTTAGAGCGGCTGCTTTGTAAGCAGCAGGTCGGTGGTTAAAATCCATCTTCGGGCTCCAAATTTTTCTTTTTCAGAATCTCTTGGGGATTCACTTAACGTATGAATATCAAGTTCCAGGGAAGACTAAATGGCAAATTCTCAGCAAGAAATTTGGGGGCCGAATAACGAATATTGCGTCATTGACAATGGCGTTTCCTTCGGAGTATCTGGCCCAGGCGGTATTGTAGGTAGAGAAGGATACGACACGGCTCGCGCCTATGGCGTATCGCTTGGCACAATCGGCGCATCCGACCAAAGCCGCAATAGCTTTGCGAATGGAACGATTCCTGACGCAGTGAATCGAAGCTCAGTAATTTTAAACGACCCGGCTCGGTCTACAAGGCTGTTGTACTTGAACCCAGCATGATGTAATTCAGTCTCGCCTTGGCGGAGTAACCGGTGAGTAGAAATTTTCCTGATATCAATATGCTTGCGTCCGCTACCCGGACTCAAACTGTTATCCCCGCATTCAGTTTTGCATTCTGGTTCAAGATGAATACGCCGCTTGGCGGCCCTGGTAATTTCTTCGGCTATCCTTTTTTCACGGATAACAATTTTTTTCTGCTTTTCTATAACTCGAACTCGGGTTTTGGCCCAGGTTTCGATAGCACAGCAGTACTTTCTTGGACAGACTCCGTTAGCGGTGCTGCCACTCTAGGCACCGGGGTTTTTGGCTTGCCGTTGGAAGGAAACTGGTTTCACTTTGCCGGGACTCTCGATTATGCCGGCGACAAGAAATTCCATCTCTACATCAATGGGGTAGAAGCTACAAACTTCGTCTTTCCCTCTGACGCTGGCAGCGGAGTCGGAATAGATTTTACGCCACTTCCAGGTAATCCATATCCGATTGGCTGGAACTTTGGCTCGGATGCTCGTGATGCCTATGCTCTTGACGGATATATAGAGGATGCACGTTTATGGTCTGTGGGACTCACCGCAAGCGAGGTCTTGCAGGTCTCTCAAGGTCAGAATATCCGATACGCAGACCTTATCGGATGGTGGAAATTCTGCGGCAATAATAGCCCAGAACCAGACAGTAGCGCGAACAATAACCCGATGCTTCTATCCACGCCAGCGCCGCTGGCTGGCCCACATGCCCTTGTGAATATTTGCGCGGGACAAACTACAAAGGAATTTAATATGGCTAATATTTTTATAAAAAGCGACAATAATAATAACCGGCTTGTATTTTCCAGTCCTGGCGAAAGCCCTCTTCCTGTTAGTGCAGCCCAAGCTATGACTGTAACCGGAAGTAATCCTAATCTTGGGCAAAAGTCTGCTCATGGGCAAGTCGCTGGCGTTATATTCGATAACCCCGGGGCTTCGGTTCTTTTCCAGTAAAAAAAGACTTGACAAACCCGTTGGTTTGTGGTACGCTTAGACCATGAAAGCATATAGCTATTACCGACCTGGTGGTAGAGTGGTAGAAGACGTTGGGCTTGTTCTTGCGCTAATCGCGTTATTTTTTATGCTGTGGGCTTTCGGGCGAGAGAAAAGAGTTAGCCATCCGAATGAGCGGCCGCGC
>Ga0187894_10003831_pt1 | contig 16557 bp, 11 predicted proteins | sample GBC1701081metaG_FD_136650 | JGI IMG/M metagenome (GOLD analysis project Ga0187894, IMG submission 136650) | White microbial mat communities from a lava cave in the Kipuka Kanohina Cave System on the Island of Hawaii, USA - GBC170108-1 metaG ... | reverse complement strand
GCTTTGACTCGCTATAGCATTCAAGAAAATGTTTGTTCGTAGTCCTTCGCCGAGGCGGAAGGTTTCGCCGGCCAACGCTTCCGCCTCGGCGAAGGACTACGAACTTCTTTTTCTTAAAGTCTATAGCTTAATACCATTGGCTGAAGCCGGAACTACAAACAAAACATTTATCGAGTTACGGCTTATGTCAGACGATAGATTTCAGATAGAAAAAGGAGCGGCTCCTGGCGAAGAGATGTTGGGCCGCTCGGCGCATCCGCCTTACGCCGGAGCGGCGCGTTACTCCGCCGGTTATTCGGGTTATCCGTCGAGTTATCCGCCGGGTTATCCGGGCGATTACGTTCTCGGGGAAGGCGGGAGCATACAACCGCAGTTGCAGGAGCTATGGCGCAGAATCCGAAAGCATAAATGGTTGATCTTTTTCCTTTCGCTGATTATTACCACCGTGGTAACGATCCAGGTTTTCCGCACCAAGTCGGTATACAGAGCCACGGCGACGTTGGAGATCGAAAAAGAGAACCACACTCTCTTCCGTTCCGGGGATGTGGTGATCGAAAGTGAAGAGTCCGATCATGGCTATTTCATATCGACGGCGATAAAGACGAAGATCCGGCTGCTGCAGAGCCGGCCGCCGCTCGAAGACGTGGTTGTCGCGCTCAAGCTCGATCAGAACCCGCGCTTTCTTGAGGTGATGGAACGGAAATCGATCTGGGAGGCGGTCAGGTCCATTAGCTCCAAGATTGGCAGTTCCAAGATCGGCAAATCCGATCAGCCCGGCGACGGCTCCATGTCCGCCGCCGAAGCGCTTGCCATGCGGTCAGAAAACCGGATTGCGCGTTCGCCCATTGAGAGCGCGCGGCTCGCGCCGTACGTCGAGATTCTCGCAAGTCACTTGAGCGCGACGCCGGTCGAAGGCACGCGGATGCTGGCCGTTTCGATCGAACATACCGAACCGGCGATCGCAGCGACTGTCGCGAACACCGTGGCCGAGGTCTTCATCGAGCACAGCTTCCGCAACAAGACCAAGAAGTTCGCCGACACTTCAGGCTGGCTCAACGCGCGCACGCGCGAATTGCAGGCGAAAGTGCAGCAGGCCGAGACCGAGTTGGCCGATTACACCAGCTCGCACAACATATTCTCGACCGACGGCAAGGAGAACCTGACCATCGAGAAACTTTCGGATTTGCATGGCCAGGTGATGAAGGCCGAAACCGACCGGCTGCTCAAACAGTCGCTGTATGAAGAGGTCAAGCAGGGCCGCGTCGCGCAACTGCCCGAAGCTTTCGCCGACCCGAAGACGGCCGCGCTTCAATCCAAACTCGGCGAGTTGCACACTCAGGCCGCGCAATACGTGGGCCGCTACGGCGCCGACAACCCGCGCGTGATCGACCTCAGAAAACAGATCTCCGCAATCGAGAAGCAGGTCAACGACAGCCGCTCCACGCTTGAAGAGAAGCTCAAAGCCGATTACGAACGCGCCGTCCGCGACGAGCATGCGCTCCGGCAGGCCTTCGAGCGCGCCAAGAGCGCCGCCGTGCAACAGAACCAGGCGGCGATCCGTTTCAGCATCCTCAGGCAGGAGGTGGAGACAGCCAAGGCGCTTTACACCAACTTTCTCAATAAAACCAACCAGGCCAGCCTCCAGGTGGCCGAGCAGCATAACACCATCCGTGTGATTGACCCGGCGGTCACGCCCTCCGCGCCGGTCGGCCCGAATCGTACGCGCTCGATCCTGACCGCGCTGTTGCTCAGTTTGTGTCTGGGAGTGGCCATCGCGCTGACCATCGAATTCCTCGATAACACGGTCAAGACCACCGATGACATAGGGCTTCTGTTGAATCTGCCGACGTTGGCGGTAATCCCGGCGATGGCGTCGAAGCGGGCGCGGCTCTTCCCGGTCAACCGGACGGGCGATCAGCAATCGGGCTCCGCCAGGAGCGACGGGCCGGCCAACCTGTATTCGCTGGTGTCGTCGAGCGAAAAAAAATACTCCGTATTGGCCGAAGCGTACCGTGGGTTGAGGACTTCGGTGCTGCTTTCCACGGCAGGCAGCCCGCCGAAGTTGATTCTTGTCACCAGCGGCCAGTCCGGCGAAGGCAAGACAACCACGGCAGTCAACACCGGAGTCTCGCTGGCGCTGCTGGGGGCCAGAGTGCTGATCATCGACGCCGACCTGCGTCGGCCCACGGCGCACAAAAAACTGGGCCTGGATTCCACCCTCGGGCTTTCCACCTTCCTCTCGCGACAAGACGTGGAGCTGGACTTATTGATCCAGCCGTCCGAGACGCCGAACCTGTCGCTATTGGCCAGCGGCCCACTCCCGCCCAATCCGGCCGAGCTGATCAGCTCTGAGCGGATGAAGGAGCTGTTGCGAATCGCGGTGGCGGAGTATGACCACGTCCTGATCGATTCGCCGCCGCTCGTCAGCGTGACCGACCCGGTCATCCTCGCCACGCTCGTGCAGGGCGTCGTGCTGGTTGTGCAGGGCGGGCGCAGCAAACGCGCGCTCATCAGGCGCGCCCGGCAGGCACTGGCCAATGTCGGGGCCAAAATCTTCGGCGTGGTTCTCAACAACGTCGATCTCGAAAGGGAAGGTTACGACGATTATTACTACTCTCGCTATCACTCAGATTCCACCACTATGAATAAGGCGGGGGCGGCCAGCGCCTGACGCCACTCGCCGCCGGGAAGCGTGACGGAACGGCCCCTCCGAATTTTGCGCGCCCGGCGCCGCGATGGCGCGCCGCTTCCGCCTCTCAACGCTCCGTTTTATCTCAGTCGTAGCAGGTATCTATGCAACTGATTGTTGCGGTCGTTTGCACGTTAGGGTTGAGTTTGCTGTTGACGCGCGCCGTGCGCGCGGCGGCGCGCGCGGCTGGCGTGGTGGCTATGCCGAGAATGGATCGCTGGCATCGGAAGCCGACGGCCTTGCTCGGTGGCGTCGCCGTCTACCTGGCGTTCGTCACCGGATGCCTGATCTTTGCGTCGGGGGCGTGGCTGATTATGGCCGCGGGCGCGTTGCTGTTTGCCGCCGGGTTGCTTGACGACCTCGTTCAGATCAAACCTTACACGAAGCTCGCCGTGCAATTGATCGTCGCCGCGCTGGTCGTTTACTTCTCGCGGCGGCTTCCCTGGACGAATATCGAAGCGGCGAACATCTTTATCACCATCTTCTGGCTAGTCGGCATCACCAACGCGGTCAACCTGCTCGACAACATGGACGGACTGGCCGGCGGTGTCTCGGTGATCGCCTGCGTCTTCCTGACGATTACCTTGTTGCTCAACGGACAGGTCGAGCAGGCTCTGCTGCCGGCGCTTCTGGCCGCCGCCGCGCTCGGTTTTCTCTTCTTCAACTTCAATCCAGCTTCGATCTTCATGGGCGATTGCGGATCGCTGTTCCTGGGCTTCGCGATGGGCGCGATCGCCCTGCTGAGCGATTACGACCGCACACGCAACCTGGGGGCGGTGCTGCTCACGCCGGTGTTGATCATGCTCATCCCGATCTTCGACACGTTCATGGTCACGGTCATGCGCAAGCTTTCGGGGCGTCCTATCTCAAAGGGCGGGCGCGACCATACCTCGCACCGGCTGGTGGCGCTCGGCGTCTCGGAGCGGCGTGCGGTTCTGCTTCTCTACGCGATGGCGGTCGCCGCCGGCTTGTTCGCGCTCCTGATCCGCGGGATGCGAATTGAAGTAATGCTCTGGCTCGTTCCAACCTTCGCTCTGACGCTTTTGTTCATCGGTCTTTATCTTGCCAAGGCGCGCGTCTATGAAGAAGAGAAGGAGGGGGAGCAGCCCGCCGGGAAGACCGTTTTGCGAGCCTTCGCCGATTTCTCCTACAAGCGGCGCGTCTTCGAGGTTCTGCTCGACGCGGCGTTGGTCGTGTTGGCCTATTACGGCGCTTACGTGCTGCGTTTCGACGGGCAAATGCCCGAAGAGCAACTCCGCATCTTCCGTAACACGCTGCCGCTGGTGATCGGCGTCCAGATGCTGTGCTTCCTGGTATGCGGCCTTTACCGCGGGCTTTGGGCTTACGTGTGGGCCTTCGTGTGGGTTGATGATCTGCTGGTGATGGCGAAACCGGCGCTCGTCGGCGCGGTGGTGAGCGCCGGCGTCGTCCTGGCGATGTATGAGGCGCGTCAACCGTCGCCGGCCGTGTTCGTGCTCTTCGCGCTGTTGCTTGCGATCTGTGTGGGCGCAAGCCGATTGTCATTCCGGTTGCTGCGGGCGTTGATCATGGGGCGCGGACGGTTGAATCCGAGCGGGAAACCGGCGCTCATTTACGGCGCGGGAGACCGCGGCGAATTTCTGCTCTGCGAGATCCTCAACAACTCCGATTCCAAATACGCGGTCGTCGGATTCATAGACGATGACCCACACAAGGTGGGCAAGCTGATCCACGGCTATCGCATCTTCAACGCCGGTGAATTGCCTGAGCTGATCCGCCGGTACGGAGTGCGCGACGTGCTGGTCTCCAGCGCGAAGGCGCCTGAAAGCAAGCTCGATTATTTGCGCAAGCTGGGCGTCCGCGCGGGGCGCCTGAGCATTCGCATCGAGAGCGAGCTTACAAATCATCGCATTGAAAAGTTAACTCGCGCCGAATCAGTACCGCGAGCGGTAGCGAGCGTGGCCCCAGGAGAAAGCTATTGACGGTAGTCACGCTCGCTACCGCTCGCGGTACTGATTCGGAGAAATCATTACGAGGAGGAACCCATGTCAAATAAGGAAAATAAAGGCGCCGAGGCGCCTCAGGCCAGAGCTGCTGATCTGGTTACCAGGGAAATGCCGGATGAAGTTCTGGTCTACGATCTGAAGCGTCACAAAGCTCATTGCCTCAACCAGTCGGCGGCCATGATCTGGCGGTATTGCGATGGGCGAAGGAGCGTGGCGGACATCGCCAGGTTGGTCGGGAAGGACCTCAACACAGCCGTTGATGAAGAAATCGTCTGGCTCGCCGTCGATTCACTTGGTAAAGCGCATCTGCTGGAAGAGCGCGTGGTCGCGCCGGCGGGGATGCCCCGGGTGTCGAGGCGGAATGCAATAAGGCGGCTAGGGCTGGGGATTGCGATCGCGGCGCCTGTGGTTATGTCCATCGTCGCCCCGACCGTGGTAAGCGCGCAATCGTGCCTGTCCGATGGCATGGCTTGCTCACCCACGGGGACTAATACTATGTGCTGTAGCCAATGCTGCGGCGGCTTACTCGGGTGCGTTCCCTCCATGACGCTGGGGCCGCTGAGTCCTTGCACGGCGGATTGCGCGTGCGCAAGCGGGATGTGCGTGCTCGCTGTATGCGCCTAACCCGGACCAAGTCCTAAATCGAACCAGGCAATGTTTGTTGCCTCAATTTGGAGCGTACTCAGCGCAGGCGGGGCAGCCCATCGCCTATCATCCTCACCTAATCACCGATCTGACATCGGCGCCCGCCCGTCTTGGCGGGCGCCGGCGTCTCTGCCTGCCAAAAAACAGAGAAGAACTTTATGGAAGAGACGAAACCGAATACAAAAACAAACAGTGAAAAGTCTGTTTATCTTCCGTTTCCCGACGGAGTTTTTCATTACGTGTGCCGGGAATGCACGATGGTTTGTTGTTATCGAAGCGCGGAATTCGATGGCAGCTTCGGGAAAGAGATTCAACAGTTGGTTCAGCTTTATCCGGCGATGGAAATCACGGCCATCAGGCGGCGCGGCGATGTCGTGACCTTCGCCACGCCCAGCGGGAGATGCTACTTCCTGAATGAAGACGACAGGTGCGGCGTTGAAGTCCGGCACGGCAAGGAGATGAAACCCACCGCCTGCCGGCTCTTCCCGTTCAATAACTACTCGCGCCTCGGCGATACATTCATCGCCGGTCTCAATTTTCTTTGCCCGTTGCGGCTTCAGATTCCGGCGAAACCCGGCGAGGTTGAAGGCACGCATGCGCAAATTGAAGCTCACCTTCGTGAGAGTCCGTACTTGGAGGGCAGCTATTTTGACAGTTTAAAACATCTGCCTTTGCGCCCCGAGCAAAAGGCCGCGGACGTGTTGGCGGCGGAAACGGATTTCCGCGACGCCTGCTCGCGGGCGCTCGGGGAGCGAAGCTTTGCCGAAACGTTGCGAGCCGCATCCGCGGCTTCCGGCCATCCGGATGATTTTGTGTCGTGGGCGGCGGGACTGTTGAGTCTCGATCTGTCTCTCAGACCCGCGGCTCGCGATCACATTGACGATCTGCTTCTGGCGCTGGCTCCGACGCTGCGTCTGAATATGCTAGATCTGCCGGAGGAGAAAAGATTGCGCGTGCTGGCGTTGATGGAACTGGCGCTGCGGCGATTGCTGACGCTGGCGGGAGAGCGTCCATCCGGGCCGGCCGACGCCGCGACGCCCAAGGGCGCTGTTGAAATTCTGAACTATGTCCACCCCGCATTGCGCCTGCTGGCGCTTGCCGATGAACCGGTCAAGGCTTCGGAACGCGCCTTAAAGAATATCCCGCCTTTCGGTGATCCTCAGATGACTTTCGCGGCTTTCGAGACGCTTAGCGCCGCGGTGAAGGAAGCGCCAATATCCGGCGTTCTGGAAAAGAATCTTCCGGCTTTGTCCGTTGCTGATCGCATGGCGCTGCTTCGGGAGCTGGCGCGCTTTATCGATTCGACGGCGCCGTCCCGCAAGCGAAAATCATCCGCAAGGAAAGCGGCGACGACAGCATGAAACGGGCCAGCGATCCTTATAACCCCGAGGCCAACCCAGAGGAACGTTGGGACGAGCATCGGTACGGTACCGGGAGCGGTAGCGACCGGGCGCCATCGAAAGCGGCCTCTCCGCTGGCGCCCGGTCGCTACCGCTCCCGGTACCGTACCGATGCCGCATGTTTCGATTTAGGCATGTTGATCGCCAAAGTTCTGGCGTTTGCCTGGCAAAATCCTCCGGCTCCATTGTCGCTCTCCGCCCAATCTCTACGGGAGATTGCGCCGTTGATGCTCAACAAGGGCGCGGGAGCTTTGACCTGGCGCCGGATCAGGTGTTCCAGCCTGCGCGATACCGAGATGGCCGAGGAACTTCGTCAGGCCTATCGGCTGCACACATTGGAAGCGGCGCTCAGGGAGATTGAAATCGGGCAAATCTTCTTGTTTCTGCGGTCGTTGGGGCTGGAGCCGTTGATGGGAAAGGGCTGGGTGATCGCCCGGCAATATCCTGAGCTGGGGCTGCGGCCTTACGGGGACATTGATTTTTACGTCAGGCCGGAACAGCACGGCGCATTCGAGTCCGCGTTACAGAAGCCCGAAGCGCAAGGCTGGAACATCGATCTGCACCGGGGCGCGGCCGAACTCGACGACCGCGGCTTCGATGAGCTGTACGCGCGTTCGCGATTGGTCCGTTTGGGCGAAGCGGAAGTGAGAACCTTCGGGCCTGAAGACCATCTGCGGCTGCTGTGTCTGCATATGCTGCGCGAAGGAGCGCTGCGGCCATTGTGGCTGTGCGACATCGCCGTTGCGCTCGATTCACCGCCGCCGGACTTCGACTGGGATTATTTCCTGAGCGGGAATCAGAGGCGTTCGGACTGGGCCGCGTGCGCAATCGGCCTCGCGCATCAGCTTCTAGGCGCGACAGTCGAAGGATTGCCCGTTGCGGCGAGAGCAGGGAACCTGCCGCGCTGGCTGGTTCCCGTCGCGCTGCGGCAATGGGGCAAAGGAAAAGCGACCAAAGGCCGCCGCGCGCCCATGTCGGATCACCTGCGCCATCCGTCGGGCGCGTTGAAGTCGCTGTGGGAACGCTGGCCGAATGCGATAGAGGCCACGGTTGGCGTCAACGGCCCATTCAATAACTGGCCGAGGCTGCCGTTTCAGATCGGCGAGTGCGTGGCGCGGACGGCGGGATTTGCGCGGCGGATTCCGGGGCTGCTTCGCGCGTCGAATTGATGTTTGAGGTATTGATAATGGACATGGTTTTGTTGATCGCAAGACTGACTCTGGCCGCCGTTTTCAGCGTGGCGGGAGCGGCGAAGTTGGCCGACCGTGAAGGCTCGCGACGAGCGCTGACCGGTTTTGGCGTCCCGGAGAATCTGGCGGGGCCGCTCGCCCGGGGATTACCGATAGTTGAAATTGTGATCGCGCTGGCTCTGATCCTGCGCGATACGGCGTGGGGCGGGGCGATTGGCGCGGCGAGCCTGTTAATGATCTTCGCCGTCGCAATCGGCGTGAGCCTGGCGCGCGGGAATTCTCCCGACTGTCATTGCTTCGGGCAATTGCGCTCCGAGCCGATAAGCTGGTCTTTGGTTGCGCGCAACGTGGCGCTGGCGGCGGTGGCCGGTTTGATCGTGGCGCGGGGAGAAGCGGGGATGAGCGCATTGAGCTGGTTGAGTGATTTAAGAACGGGTGAAGTGGTCAGCTTGATCTTCAGTCTCTTTGCGGCGGGGATGCTGGTTTCCGTGTTCGCCATGTTGCGCAAATCGCTGGCGCGGCAGACGGAGTTGCTGGAAACGGTCTCGTCGATGAAGAAAGTGATTGATGAAGATTACGCCGAGCCCGCTCCAATCGAACGCGAAGACGCCGAGCCTCCGGTCGAAGGATTGCCGGTCGGAGCAATCGCGCCGTCTTTCTCGCTGGCCGCGCTCGATGGCAATCAGGCGCCGCCACTGAAAGTGTCCCTGGGTAATCTGTTGGGCTTTGGCAAATCGGTGTTGCTGCTTTTTGTCAGCCCGAATTGTTCTCCCTGCAAATCCCTGTTGCCTGTCGTCAGAGTCTGGGAACGTGATTACGGCGACCACCTCACGGTCGTTCTGCTCAGCAAAGGTTCCGTCAAGGAGGTTCAGTCCAAGCTCGCCAGATACAAAGCCAGGCATCTGTTGTTGCTGGGCGAATCCGCGATAGCCGACGAGTATCAGGCCAATTGGACTCCCGCCGCCGTGTTGATCAGCCCTGATGGCAAAATCGCCAGCCAGGTGATGGTGGGCGACGATGCGATCAGGGCGCTGGTCAATCACACCATCGCCACCGGCGCGTTCCAGCCGGCGGAAAACCCAGCGGATAATAAAGACGCCGCGATCAATATTCACCAGCCCCGAATCGCCGCCCGAATCGCCGCCCGAATTACAGCCCAAATTACAGTTGGAAGCTCGCTCTTCAAAGTCGGCGAGCCCGCGCCTAGGTTTGAGCTTCCCGACCTGCGCGGCAAGTCATTCAATACCGAAGCTCTGCTGGGCCGCGACACGCTGCTGCTCTTTTGGGACGCTCAATGTCCGTTCTGTCAGGCGATGTTCGAAGATCTCAGACGATGGGAAGAAAATCCGCCGAAAGGCGCTCCCCGCCTGGTTTACATAGCGTCCGGCGATGTGAAGGAAGCCAGAAACAAACACGAAGGCCTGAAATCTCTGACCTTGCTCGATGAGGAGTTCGACATTGCCCCACTGTTCGGCTCCAACATCGCTCCTTCGGCCGTCCTCATTGATAGCGAAGGAAAAATCGCGTCGAGCCTGGCGAAGGGAGCCCAAAACATCCTGGCTCTGATCGGAATCCGCAGAGTTGAGCTGCCGATTGCGTCCGGCCTGGCTCGATCCTCAGCGAAAGAGCAGGCGGCGAAAGAGCCGCACGCGCAGGATTCAATTGCGGAAATAATGGCAAGATGACTCACCCACCGGATTTGCGGGCGCCTCGCGTCAGAAGGGCCGGCCAAGGGCTTGCGGAAAACGGCCACTGGGAATGGACAGCTCAGCGATCAATTCTGGTTTACGGTGTTCGTATCGGATTACGAACGAACAGACCGGAGGCGCTGGAGCGTTTCGCGGATTACCTGCCGCCGCTGTGGAAGCCCGCTTCGACCTCCGTCGTCGATAGGTTGTTTTCCCTGCGGATTGGAAACTCCACGCATGCGTTGTTTGAGGATGACGAGATGGCGGTAAAGTCGAGAAGCCTGAAGATTGTTTTCGAGGACTTCGAGACTCGCCTGAAAATCTATGTGGCCGAGATGGCGCGGCGAAGAGTGTTCATCCACGCCGGCGCCGTCGGCTGGCAAGGCAAAGCGATCATCATTCCCGGCCGCAGCATGAGCGGAAAGACCAGCCTGGTGAAAGAACTGGTCCGCGCTGGCGCCACGTACTACTCCGACGAATACGCGGTGCTGGATACGCAGGGCCGCGCGCATCCATACCCACAACCTCTGGCCATCAGGACCCGCGGGTCTTTCAAACAGAAAAAGCGCCGGATTGAAGAATTGGGCGGCGCCACGGGAACCAAGCCATTACCCGTCGGGATGGTGATTGTCAGCCGGTATAAGGCCGGCGCGCGCTGGCGTCCCGGCGAGCTTTCAGCCGGGCAGGGAGCGCTGGAACTGCTCGCCAACGCCATCCCAGCCAGGCGAAAACCGGAAGTAGTGATTCCCACAATACAACAGGCGGTATCAGCGGCCGTTATCCTGAAAGGGCTTCGCGGTGAAGCGAAAGAGACCGTCAAACGCATTCTTGAGCAATGCGAATCATTCCGCTAAAGAAACAATATGCCAACAGTCAAACCTAAAATTCACGCAGGCCATGCGGTCTGCTTATGCCTCAGCTTACTACTCGGCGCGATATTGGCTCTGTTCGGAGAGCCGGTCCAGCCGGCGGTCGCCAGTCGTGGCGGAGTTCAGACGGGCTGGGGCATAACCGGCAATCTCAACACCGAGCGGTTTCTTCACACGGCCACACTGCTGGCCGACGGCAGAGTTCTGGTGGTTGGAGGAATCGACAATAATTTCACCACGACCAGAAAGGCCGAGCTTTACGACCCCGCGGCCAAGGTGTGGAGCGCGACTGGCGATTTGATCGACGACCGCCTTGGCCATTCGGCCACGCTGCTGGCCGACGGAAGGGTGCTGGTTGCGGGAGGCGCCGGCCTCAGCAGCGCCGAAATTTACAATCCGGCGACGGGAACCTGGAGCGCCGCGGGGAGCTTGAGCGTCGCTCGCAACTTTCACACCGCGACTTTGTTGGCTAACGGTAAGGTGTTGGTCGCGGGCGGCAATGATTCCGCGGAGGAGCCTATCAACAGCGCGGAGCTGTTCGATCCCGCCGCGAATGGCGGCCAGGGGAATTGGAGCGTGACCGGCCAGATGAACACGGCCCGGCAGTCGCACATCGCGGCGCGGCTCGCTAATGGCAAGGTGTTAGTCGCGGGTGGAGGCGGCGAGGGATCGAGCTTCCTTAAGAGCGCGGAGCTTTACGATCCGGCGGCCGGGACGTGGAGCGCGACCGGAGAACTGAATACGGCGCGACTGCTTCACTCGGGGACGCTTCTGGCAAACGGCAGGGTTTTGGCCGCGGGCGGCCTCAATGGAAGCGTGACGCTCCGAACCGCCGAAATTTACGATCCGATCGCGGGGACTTGGGGGGCAGCCGGCAATCTCAATACGGCCCGCTACGCGCACACTGCGACGCTGCTCGCGAACAATCAGGCGCTCATCGCCGGAGGCGTCAGTGAGAATGGAACCGCTCTGACCAATGTTGAACTCTTCGATCCATTAGGCGGAGGCGGGCAAGGGAGTTTCGTCGCTGTCGCCAGCCTGAACATCGCGCGCGAAGAGCACACGGCGACGCTGCTTGCCGGCGGCCAGATCCTGGTGGCGGGCGGAGTCGGCGCGAGCAGTGTTCTCAACAGCGCCGAGCTATTCAACCTCGTGTCAACCTGTCCGGCGATTGCGGTAAACCCCACGACTATTCCGCCAGGAACCATTGGCGCGGCTTACCCGGCGACGACTTTTACGCAGAGCGGTGGAGTTGGGACCATCGCCTTCAATCAAATCGGAACATTGCCTGTGGGAATGACATTCTCCGGCAATGCGCTTTCGGGGACGCCGGCGCAGCCTGGGAGCTTCCCGATTACTATCACCGCCACGGACGTCCAGGGGTGCGCGGGCCGTCGCGATTACACACTCGTGATCAATTGCCTGACTATCACCATTAATCCGGCGGCTGTTTCATCGGGCATCGTCGGCAAAACATACAGCCAGACTTTTACGCAGGGTGGCGGAACCGGCGCCGCCACTTTCAGCCTGACCGGGACGCTTCCGGCGGGACTGTTCTTCTCGCCATCCGGTGTTCTTTCCGGCATCCCGACTCAGCCAGGCGCCTTTCCCATCATCATCACCGCCACTGATTCCAACAACTGCGCCGGCAGCCGCAATTACACGCTTGTGGTAAGCCAGGACCCGGGCGCTCCTTTGCCAGCCAGCTCGGAAGGCGGCGGACAGAAAGCAGGCTCTGTTCTTTTCTACAATTTCTTCACCTCGACTCCATCGAACCAGCACAGCCAGAACACGCGGTTCAGCGTCACGAACACGAACGGTTCGCAACCGGCTTCCATTCGTCTGTTCTTTGTGGATGGAAGCAACGGTTCGACGGTGGATGGCATTCTTTGTCTCACCCCGAATCAGACGTCGAGTTTCCTGGCCTCGGACCTCGATCCCGGCACGACCGGCTACCTGATCGCAGTGGCGATAGACGGCGCTACCGGATGTCCTGTCAGCTTCAACTTTCTGATTGGAGACGAGTACGTGAAGCTCTCTTCCGGACATGCCGCCAATTTGGGCGCCGAGGCGTTTGCCGCGTTGACGGGCGGCCTGCCCGCTTGCGGCGCGACGTCGCAGACCGCCGTCCTTCGGTTTGACGGAACGCAGTTCAACCTTGCTCCGGCCGCGTTGTCGCTGGATAACATCTCTGACCGGGCCAGCGGGAACGATACGCTGTTGGTGGTCAATCGCGTTGGCGGGGATTTGGTAACGGGCGTGGGCGCAATCGGCCTTCTCACAGGCGAGCTTTACGACGACGTGGAGAACGCCTACAGCTTCGCCGCCAATGCCGGCGCCTGTCAGTTCAGGGCGGCGCTGTCGAGCCAGTTCCCGCGCACGGCGCCTCGCTTTGAGCAGGTGATCGCGGCCGGGCGCAGCGGCTGGATGAAGTTCTGGGAGCAACGCGGAACCGCGCTGCTCGGCGCCGCAATCAATTTCAATCCGGTCGAGAGGTCAAGTCCGAGCGCCTATACACAGGGACACAACCTGCATCACCTACGGCTGACAACGGCGGCGAGCCTGACCATTCCTGTTTTCCCACCATCCTGTTAATCGCGCGGGCATAGATTCCGAAGCGCGATCATTTCATTTTCCATTCGCCATTTTACGTTTGTCATTTGTCATTGCCGGAGCCGCATCCGGCCGCAATGACAATTGCTTGTTCGCCTCAGCGCTGGTAATTTCAAGTCTCATATTCGTAATCCACGGATAGTCGGTTATAGAGGCTCAGGCGATTGATGATCTCACGTCCAGTTATCCAACTTTGCCGCTCGGCGCACGATGCGGGAGGGCGCGCTCTTCTGGTCGGCGGATGGGTGCGGGATTATGCGCGTGGGGTCGAGAACGTCGATTACGACATCGAGGTTTACGGGCTCGAAGCGCCGGTCTTGCGCTCGTTGATCGAAGCGCAGGGCAAGGTGGACGCGGTCGGCGAAGCCTTTACCGTTTACAAAGTCCGGTTGCGAGATCGCGAACAGCGAAAGAGTTTCGTCGTTGACGTCAGCCTGCCCCGGCGGGAATCCAAGACCGGGCGAGGCCATCGCGGCTTCGTGATCGAAGGCGACCCGCGGATGAGTTTTGAAGAGGCCGCGCGCCGCCGCGATTTCACCATCAACGCAATGATGTACGACCCGCTCAAGGATGAACTCCTCGATCCTTACGGCGGGCGCGAAGACGTGGCGCGCCGTAATCTCCGCGTTGTCGATCCGAAAACTTTTGTTGAGGACAGTCTGCGAGTTTTACGCGCGATGCAATTCGCCGCGCGGTTCGAATACTCGATCGATCCGGCGACGATCGAGTTATGCCGCACGATTGACCTTTCGGACCTGCCCGCCGAACGAATCTGGGCCGAAGTGGAAAAATGGCTGCTGCAATCGCGCCGGCCTTCAATCGGGTTACACGCCGCGCGCGATCTGGGCATTGCTGAAAAACTCTGGCCCGAGATCAACGCGCTGATTGATTGCCCGCAAGACCCCGTAGTTCATCCCGAAGGCGATGTTTTTATTCACACCGGAATGGTTTTGGACGAAGCGAGGAAATTGATTGACGACCTGCCGCGCCCGAAACAGATTGCGGTGATGCTCGCCGCGCTCTGCCACGATTTGGCCAAACCGCACACGACGAAGGTCGAGAATGGCCGGATAAAAGCGCGAGATCACGAGATGATGGGCGTGACAATAACCGAGCAACTTCTCGACCGGCTCAAACTTTTCACTTTCGACAACTACGACGTGCGGCGGCAGACGCTCGCGCTCGTCCAGCATCACGCCGCTCCGCACCAATGGTTCAAAACGCGCGAGTCGATAACCGACGGAATGTTTCGGCGACTGGCTTTGACTACAGAACTCGATCTGCTCTATCGAGTCGCGCGCGCCGACTGCCTGGGGCGCAAAGGCGATTTCAAACCCGAAGCCGAAGAATGGTTCATCGCCCGCGCGCGCGCGCTCGGCGTTGAAGAACGCGCGCCGAAACCGCTGCTGATGGGCCGTCACGTACTCTACCTCGGACTCCAGCCGAGCCCGCAAATCGGAGAGATCACGCGAGCGGTTTACGAGATGCAACTCGACGGAGATGTCGTGACGCTCGATGACGCAATCGAAGCCGCGAGAAAGATAATCGAGAGCGACAATGCAGGAGAGAAGAACTGAAAAACTGGAATTGAAGGCGCCGGACGGACAGAAGCTTCGCGGCGTCTACAGCTACACTCCAGGCGATAAGCCAACGCCCGTAGTCGTCTTCGCGCACGGCTTCGGCTCGGTTCGCGACGGAGAAAAATCGGTCGCGCTCGAAGCCGAATGCGCGCGCCGCGGCTGGGCCTTCGCCGCCTGCGACTTTCGCGGCCACGGCGAGTCTGACGGAACGATGATGGAACTGCGCGGATGGCGTTTGATCGAAGACATCGACGCCGTCACGCGCGAAGCGGCAAAACGTTCAGGCGGGCCGTTGCTTTTGGTCGGTTCGAGCATGGGAGGATGGGCTTCGGCGTGGTTCGCCGCGAAACATCCGGGCAGAGTGACCGCCTGCGCTTTCGTGGCCCCGGCGTTTCGCTTTCTGGAATGGAAGAGATTGCGCGCGGCCGAACGTAACGAATGGCGCCGCACGGGCCGGCTGCGCGTGCGAAACGAATTTGTCGATGTCGAGATCGATTACGCGCTGACGGCCGATGCGAACGATTATCTGTTTGAAACGCTGGCGACTGAGTTTCGCGCGCCCGCAATCATTTTTCACGGAATGGCCGATGACGTTGCGCCTCACTCGCTCAGCGTCGAATTCATGGCGCGATGCGTGTCAGGCGATGTCGAACTGACGCTGTTCAAAAGCGGCGATCATCGGTTGAATCGAGAGAAAGAGGAAATGGCTTTCGCCGCCTGCGAGTTTTTGGCTGGAAAAGACAGGGCTATTTCTATGAGAAGCAAGGCATGAACTTAGTTTGTTCTTGCGCCAAATGCGTCTGTTATGGCTTCAAGAGTGGTTGTCGCAAGCCTGATCTTCTCTTCCAACCCGCTCATCACCGTGTCGGTCACGCAAACTTTCAAGCCCAAATTTTCGATTTCAGTCCTTGCCGTTTCGTCCTGAACGTCGAGGATGAAAACATCGGCGATGTCCGAGTAAAGCCGCGCGACCTGCGCCGCTGAGACTTGCATGCCGAGATCGGCGAGCATTCTGTCGGTGGGGCCTTTGAGCGACGCGCCGCCGACAACTGGGCTGATCGCAGCCACCGTCGCTTCTGTCTGTTTGAGCAGATCGCGCAAGCCGGGCACGGCCAGGATCGGACTTATACTGATCAGCGGATTGCTGGGGCAGATGATGACCGCATCGGATTGCAGGATGGCCTCGGCGACTCCGGGAGCGGGTTTCGCCGATTCGATGTTTTCAAAACGGATGCCGGTGACCTTCGGTTGGGCGCGGCGTTTGACCAGGTATTCCTGAAAATGCATCTCGCCTTCGTCGGTAACAATCGTCGTGGGCGTGTGAGTGTCGGTCATCGGCAGGATGCGCGATTTGACGCCTAGCGCGATTCGTATGCGTTCAGCGATTTCGGAAAGCGAGCGCCCTTGCCGCATCTGCTGCGTGCGAAAGATGTGAGTGGCCAGGTCGCGGTCGCCCAGGTTGAACCAGCGTTCGGTCTGCGTGTAGCCGAGGAGTTGTTCGAGGCAATGGAATGTGTCACCGGCCAACCCCCAGCCGGTTTCGCGGTTGACGATTTCAGCCAGCGTGTAGGTCACGATGTCCAGATCGGGCGCGATGTACAGCCCGAACATTTCGATGTCATCGCCCGTGTTGACGATGATCGAGATTTCTTCGGGAGGCGCGACGCGAGTTAACCCGTCGAGGAATTTTGACGCGCCGACTCCGCCGGCTAGAGTAGTGATCATATCGTTTTCTAGTTTTTTCCGTCTCCACTTTGTCCATTTTTGATTTGGCTGTTGATTTCATTGGGTTTAGCTGGAGCGTTGCGCTCCAGCTAAACCCAATGAAATCAACAGCCAAATCAAAAATGGACAAAGTAGAGACGGAAAAAAATAGAAAACGATATGATTACAACTCT
>Ga0187894_10003830_pt1 | contig 16559 bp, 10 predicted proteins | sample GBC1701081metaG_FD_136650 | JGI IMG/M metagenome (GOLD analysis project Ga0187894, IMG submission 136650) | White microbial mat communities from a lava cave in the Kipuka Kanohina Cave System on the Island of Hawaii, USA - GBC170108-1 metaG ... | reverse complement strand
GGACGGCGAATCGGCGCTTTACCAGGTCGAGATAAACGATTACGACCTGATTATTCTGGACGTGTTGCTGCCGGGCAAAGACGGTTTTGAGGTTTGCCGTGAGTTGCGGGAGCGCGGCTTCAAGACGCCAATCCTGATGCTCACGGCGCGCGACACGGTTGACGACCGCGTCGAAGGATTGGACAGCGGCGCCGACGATTACCTGATCAAGCCGTTCGACTTTAAAGAATTGCTGGCGCGGGTTCGAGCTTTGTTGCGGCGCGCGCGGGAGCTTCGACCGGCTATGTTGCGGGTTTCCGATCTGACGCTGAACACGGCCAACCATACGGCGATTCGCGCGGGCAGGCGCATCGATCTGACGGCGAAGGAGTATGCGCTGCTGGAATATTTCGCGTTGCATCAGGGCCGGCTGTTGGGGCGCGAAGAGATCGCCGAGCACGTCTGGGACGAAAACTTCGATCCGATGTCCAACGTCATCGATGTTTATGTGCGGCGGTTGCGCAAGAGAGTCGATGAAGGCTTCGGCCGCCCTTTGATCCACACGCGGCGCGGCGCCGGTTACGTCCTGTCGGCGGAAGAGGGGGATGCGGATGTTGAGTAGCGTTCGCGCGCGGTTGACGCTGTTGTACGTGCTGATCTTCGGCGTGTTGCTCGGCGCGTTCAGCTTGTCGCTTTACGCGTTGATCCGGAAGGACGCGCGGGAGCGATTCGACGGCTCGCTGTCGAAAGCGGCGCGCACTGTCGCAAATCTGTTTCATCACGAACTGATTGAAAACGGCCAGCAGGAAACGGTGGCCACCGCGCACGCGATCCGCGAGTACCAGCCACCGGGCCTCTTTCTGGCGATCTTCCGCGACGGCAAAGTAGTGGCGGCGAACCGCGATCAGGACGAGGCGACGCCGCCCGTTGGCGAACACCCGGCGGCGTCGGCCCGCGGCGATTTCCTCGCCCGGGCCGTCGCCGGACACGATCCCGTCCTGACCACCACCGTGACCGGCGGGCGGGATGAGTGGCGGCTTGCCGCGTACGCGCCGGAAGGTGAAGTCCTCCAGTACGTGATCGTCGTGGCCGAATCTCGGAGCGACCTGATGGATCAACTGCGCGCGCTGAGAAGAATCTTTCTACTCAGCTTTCCGGCGATATTGTCGATAGCCGGATTGGCCGGATATTTGCTGGCGCGCAAGAGCCTCGCTCCGATCGCGGGAATGACCTCGCAGGCCGAACGGATCAGCGCCGAGAACCTGCATGAGCGGTTGCCGGTAAAAAATAAGAGCGACGAATTGGGCAGGCTGGCACGGGTTTTCAACGAGCTTCTGGCGCGGATTGAAAACTCGTTCGACGGGATGCGGCGGTTCACCGCCGACGCGTCGCACGAGCTGCGGACCCCGCTGGCGATCATCCGTGGGGAGGCCGACGTTGCGCTTTCGCAGGACCGCGAGCCGGGCGAATACCGCGAGACGCTGGCGATCATTCAGGACGAGGCGCGCAGGCTCTCCAGCATCGTCGAAGACCTGTTGGCGCTGGCGCGCGCAGACGCCAGGCAGCGGCGGCTCAGACAGGAAGACTTTTACTTCAACGATCTGATCGAAGAGTGCGTCCGGTCGGCGCGGGCGCTGGCGTCGAATAAAAATATCTCGCTCAATTTCGAACCGTCCGATGATGTCGCCTTCCGCGGCGACGAGGATTTGCTGCGGCGGATGATTCTCAACCTGCTGGACAATGCGATCAAATACACGCCGGACGGCGGCCGGGTTTCGATCAAACTGTGGCGCGATGGCGGCCAGGTCAGGCTGCGTGTCATCGACACCGGTATCGGGATTCCAGCGGAAGCCGCCGCGCAAGTCTTCGAGCGTTTTTACCGCGTGGACAAGGCGCGTTCGCGCGCCGAGGGCGGAAGCGGGCTGGGGCTGCCCATCGTCAAATGGATCGCCGAAGCGCACCTCGGCTCCGTCAGCGTGGAGAGCGCGCCGGAATGCGGCAGCAGTTTTACCGTTAATCTTCCAACAGGGACCTCCGCGCCAAAGTCAGTAGATCGCGAAATCAGCGCCGCGAGCGGTAGCGCATAAGCGCCAAGTTAGATCGGTTTGCAATTGGATGTACGGGATCGCCGAATCAGTACCGCGAGCGGTAGCGAGCGTGGCTTATTGAAGCGGCCTCTTAACGGAGCCACGCTCGCTACCGCTCGCGGTACTGATCCGGTCGGTAATCCTCAAACGGCCAAAGGCTGTTCATCTTCTTTTCATCTTCGATTCCTACAATTGCTCTTGAGCGTACGCCGCTCGGAATCCTAATCGTGAAATTTTGTGAAATGCGGACAGCGGTTCGACGAAGCGCGGAAAGAGGATCAGCGTGAGAATCCGATTGATGAAGTTCGTTTGCCTGGCCTGTTCGATCTGGCTGGCGGCGCCGATGGAGGCCTATTCGCAGGCGCCGGCCGCGCGGCGGTTAACTTTGAGCGACGCGGTCGAGCGCGCGCGTCGGCATCACCCATTGATCATCGCGGCCAAACAGCGCGTGGCGATAGCCGAAGCGGAGAGATTGGAATCGGGATTGAAACCAAACCCGAGCCTGACCGTGAGCGGCGAGAATTTCCCGCTCGGCCCGACGCGGCCCGGATTTGATTTCGGGAGCGGAGTGGATTGGTTTGCGACCTATACGCAGACGTTCGAGACCGCCGGCAAAAGGAATCTCCGCGTCTCTCTGGCCGAACATAATCTCGAAGCCGCGCAGGCGGAGGCTTCGGCCGTCGAACGCAGCGTCGTTTACGAGGTCAAAGCCGCGTATCAGCGCGTAGCCAACGCGCGATTGCGCATCGATCTTCTCCGCGAAAACCACGACAACCTGAAACAAATCGCCGGCCTGAACGAAGCGCGGGTGGAGGCGGGATACACGGCCGAAGGCGATCTGATCAAGGCGCGGCTGGAAGCTCAGCGCGTCGAGTTCCAAATACGCAAGGCCAGCCTGGAGTATGAGCGATTCAGGATCGAATTGTTGCGCGTGATGGGCGCGTCGTCTTTTGAAGACGGCGATCTCGCTTTCGAAATAGTCGAGGAACTGAATTTCCAGCCGGTGTCATTCGACATGGCTTCGTTGCGGGAGGCGGCGATGCGGTTGCCGCAAGCGCAATTGGCGCGGGCGCGCGTTGAGAGGGCGCAGTCTCTGCTGCGGCTCGAACAAGCGCGCGTCAAGCCGGACATCACCGCCAGCGTCGGTTACAAACGCAACGGGCTCGATAACGCGCTCTACGCCGCGGTGAGCGTGCCGCTGCCGATTTACAACCGCAATCAGGCGATGATCGCCCGAGCGCAATCCGAGGTCGAAGCGGCGCAGGCGGAGCTGCGATACACGCAAGGCGTGATTCTGGCCGAGCTGACGGCGGCGCGGCGGGCGATCGAGTTGAACCGGAAGCAGGTCGAATCGCTGCGCGCCGAATACCTGTTGCTCGCGGATGAATCGCGAAGCGTCTCGCTGGCCGCTTACCGTGAGGGCGCGGTTGATCTGCTGGTGTTGCTCGACGCGCAGCGCGTGCGCAGCCAGGCGCAGGAGTTCTATTTCCAGGCGCTCTACGATTACCAGTTGGCGATCCACGAACTCGAACGCGCCGCCGGGATTGAACGGCTGCCCGCGCGCCCGGACGCCAACCAAACGACAAAGCAGGTGGCTGATGAACAATGGTGATGAAATAACGGAAGCGGCCCCGGCGCGCGACATACGGGCAAACGGCCGCCGGACGAAACTGCTCATGTTTCTTTCGCTGGCGGCCGTCTTCGCCGCCGGGGTGTTGGCGGGCCGAACCCGGCTGGTCACGAGGGAAAGCGGAGAGGCGCGGAATCCGCCCGAATCGAAAGCCACGGGCGAGACGGAACAACGGAAGATGGCGGCCACTCAGGTCCGGCTTTCGCCCGAAGCGATAAAACGCGGCCAGGTCGAAACCGGCGAAGTCGCGCTGTCTTTCTTCCGGGAGACACTCGACGCGCCAGGGCGGCTGGCGTTCAACGAAGACGCCTCGGCGCGTGTCGGCACGATCGTCACCGGGCGAGTGACGCGCGTGCTGGCGACGGTGGGCGATTTCGTGAAGAAAGGCCAGGCCCTGATCTACATTCACAGCCACGAGCTGTTGGATGCGCGCGCCAACGCGGCCAAAGCCAGGGCGGTGGTGACAGAGAGAGAGAAGGCGCAGGCTTACGCCAAAGCCGAGCTGGAGCGCGCCGACCGTTTGCTGGCGGCGAAGGCGGTCTCGAAACGTGAGCAGGCGCAGGCCGCGGCCAATGTCGCCGCCGCAACCGCTGAGCTGGAGCAGGCGCGGGCCGAATTGGCGAGGGCGTCGGAATGGCTCGAACATCTGACCGTGCCCCACGACAGCCACGACGACATCGTCATTTACGCGCCGATTGCCGGCGTCGTGCTCAAACGCGGGGTGACGCTCGGCACGGTGGTCAACGAAGCGAGCGATCTGATGTCAATCGCCAATCTTGAAACTCTCTGGGCGATCGCCGAGGCGCCGCAACAGCAGGCCGCTCTGGTTCGCGTCGGGCAACCGGTTGAACTGAAGGTCTCGACCTTCGGCGACCAGCGGTTCGCGGGGCGCGTCGTTCACATCGGCGAATCGCTCAACCCCGACACTCGAACCGCGCAGGTGCGCTGTCTGGTCAACAACCCGCGCGGCAATCTGCGGCCGGAGATGTACGCGTCGATCAGCATCGCTTCCGAACAGGGGCGGGAAGTTGTAGCCGCGCCCGGCGAAGCGGTGAGCGAGATGCAAGGCGAGCGAGTGGTCTTCGCCGCGCTCGGCGACGGGCTGTTCGAGAAAAGGGCCGTGCGGACGGGCCGCGAGCGGAACGGAATGATCGAGATCACCGCCATTAATAATGACCTGCAACCCGGTCAACGCGTCGTGACTCGCGGCGCCTTTTTCATCAAATCGGAATTTCTCAAATCCACGCTATCTGAAGAATGATTCTCGCCCTTATTGAATTCTCCCTGCGGCGGCCCCTGCTGATTCTCACGCTGACCTTGCTGTTGGCCGGCGCGGGCGTTTACGCTCTTGGCTCGCTGCCGATAGACGCGTTCCCGGACCTCACCAACAATCAGGTCAACATCGTCACCGAAGCGCCGGGGATGGCCGCCGCCGAAGTCGAACAGCTCATCACCTATCCGGTTGAAAGCGCGATGATGGGCATCCGCGACGTCGAAGAGGTACGCTCGATCTCGAAATTCGGGCTCTCCATTATCACCATCGTCTTTTCCGACAGCGTGGACACTTACTTTGCGCGGCAGGTGGTCAACGAGCGCTTGCAGGAAGCGAAGACGCGCATCCCGGAAGGGACGCAACCCACGCTCGGCCCGGTGGCGACGGCTTTCGGCGAGGTCTACCAGTACGTGATCGAAGGCAAGGATCACAGCGCGATGGATCTGAAGACGCTGCACGATTGGACGATCAAGCCACAGCTTCGCGCCGTGCCTGGCGTCAACGAGGTCAATTCGTGGGGCGGCTTCATCAAGCAGTATCACGCGCTGGTCGATCCGGAGCGGCTGCTGGCTTATAACCTGACTCTGCGCGATGTCTATCGCGCGCTCTCGGCCAGCAACAGCAACTTCGGCGGCAGCTACATCGAACGCGGCGCGGAAGGATACAGCGTGCGCGGGCTGGGGCGGTTCGACGGCGAGCGCGCGGAAGAGCAGATTGGACAGGTCGTGATCAAATCGTCGGCGGGCGCGCCGGTGTTGGTCAAAGACGTAGCGACGGTTGAAGCCGGCGCCGCCGTCCGTCAGGGCGCGGTGACCAAAGACGGCGGGGGCGAGGTCGTCTCAGGGATGATCATCATGACCAAAGGCGAAAACTCCAAAGCCGTCATCGAACGCGTGCAGGATCGCGTCACCAGGATAGAGAAGAGTTTGCCCGCGGGCGTGAAGCTGACGCCGTTTTATCAGCAGACCACGCTGGTCAACCGCACGATCCGCACCGTGGCCACGAACCTGATCGAAGGCGGGTTGCTGGTGATCCTCGTGCTGTTCCTGTTTCTGTACAACATCCGCGCCTCGCTGATCGTGGCGTCGGTGATCCCGCTCTCGATGCTGGCGGCGTTCATCGGGATGAAGGTTTTTGGGGTTACGGCCAATCTGATGAGCTTGGGCGCGAACGATTTCGGGCTGATGGTGGACGGAGCAGTGGTGATGATCGAAAACCTCACCTCTCGATTGCGGATTGCGGATTGCGGATTGCGGATTGGAAGCGGTAATGATGCTTCCGATTCAGAATCCGCAATCCGCAATCCGCTTGGAAGCGGTGATGGATCGCCTGGCCGCGACGCTTCCGGTTCGGAATCCGCAATCCGCAATCCGCAATCCGCAATCCGCAATGCGGCGTTCGAGGTTTCGCGGCCCATCGCGTTCGGCGTGCTGATCATCATCGCGGTCTACCTGCCGATCTTCGCGTTGCAGGGGCTGGAATCGCGCATGTTCCGTCCGATGGCGCTGACCGTTTGTTGCGCGTTGATCGGAGCGCTGGCGCTGACGTTGACCTTCGTTCCGGCCGCGGCCTCGCTCGCGCTCAAACCGCATCATCACAAAGGCCACGAGCGGCTGCTGGCGGCGTTGCAAAATCGCTATCGCGGCTGGCTCGCGCGGCTGATGAGCCGCCGGTGGTTGACGGTCGGTTTCGCGGTTGTCGTCGTGACGGCCGCGGCCGGTTCGATGCGCTATCTCGGCACGGAGTTCATGCCGCAGCTCGACGAGGGCGCGCTGCTGATCGAAACGCGCCGCCTGCCTTCGGTCTCGCTGACGCAATCGGTCGAGATCGCCACGATGGTCGAAAAAGTCGTGCGCGAATTTCCCGAAGTCGAAACCGTTGTGACCAAGATCGGCCGGCCCGATCTGGCGACCGAGGCGATGGGGATCTATCAAGGCGACGTTTACGTCATCCTCAAACCGAAAGAGCAGTGGGCGACTGTCAGGACGAAAGAGGAGTTGATCGAAAAGCTTGACCGGAAGCTCAAGGACGTGCCCGGCGTGGTCTACAACTTCACACAGCCGCTGGCGATGCGCCTGGACGAAGTCATCTCCGGCGTGAAGGCCGACGTCGCGGTGAAGTTGTTCGGCGACGACCCGGCGATCCTGGAACGAGAGGCGAAAAAGATCGAGAGCGTTCTGCGCCGCGTGCGCGGGGCGGCCGACGTGCAGGCCGAGGCGCTCGGCGGCGCGGGAGAATTGCAGATTATGGTCAATCGCGCGGAGATGGCGCGCTACGGGCTGCGCGTCGAAGACGTCAAGGAATTGATCGAAACGGCCATCGGCGGCGGCGTGACGACGGAAGTGATCGACGGCCGCAAGCGGTTCGACGTCGTCGTGCGGTTGCCGGAGGCGCGGCGAAAAGAGATCGAGACGATCCGCTCGTTGTTCGTCCCGGCCCCCGGCGGCGAGCGGGTCACGCTCGGCCAGGTCGCGGACGTTCGCATCGGCGAAGGCCCGGAAGTGATCAACCGCGAGGATGCGCAGCGGCGCATCGTCATTCAATCGAACGTGCGCGGGCGCGACATCGGCGGGTTCGTCGCCGAGGCGCAGGGCTTGATCGAGCGCGAGGTGAAACTGCCGGCCGGGTATTTCATCATCTGGGGCGGCGAATTCGAGAACACGGAGCGGGCGATGCGGCGGCTGTATGTTGTCGTGCCGCTGGCGCTGCTGCTCATCTTCCTGGTGCTCTATTCGATGTTCAACTCGCTCAAGTACGCGGCGCTGATCATCGCCAACGTGCCGTTCGCGCTGGTCGGCGGGGTCGCGGCGCTGTGGCTGCGCGAGTTGAATCTGAACCTGTCGGCGGCGGTCGGATTCATCGCGCTGTTCGGCGTGGCGACGCTCAACGGCGTGGTGATGGTCAGCTACATTAACAGTTTGCGCGAAAATAGTTCGAGCCTGCGCGAGGCCGTGCTGGACGGCGCGAGCGCGCGGCTGCGGCCCGTGTTGATGACCGCGCTGGTGGCCAGCCTCGGCTTCGTCCCGATGGCGCTTTCTACCGCGCCCGGCGCCGAAGTGCAACGCCCGCTTGCCACGGTCGTCATCGGCGGCCTCGTCACCTCTACCTTGCTCACCTTGTTTGTCCTGCCGGCGCTGTACGAGTTGATCGCGGAGAAGCCAACTCGGATGTTGCAGCCCGTTACTCCCGCCAATGATAATCAGTAGATCGCGAATGAGTGTACGGATCAGTACCGCGAGCGGTAGCGAGCGTGGCTTACCGAAGCGGTCTCTTGATGGAGCAACGCTCGCTACCGCTCGCGGTACTGATCCGGCGCCCCCGTACACGCAATCGCAAACTGATCTAATTCTGCGGACGCAAAACTGATGGTGTATTCCCTTTTGCGCTTCTTGTGCTTTATAGTTGCGGAGGTTGCGCGTGAGGCTGTGATAAATTCCCAGACTCCAATCCCACGAAAATCCTCGCTAGGAGACTTATGGCGTTACATTCATCGCACGAAGTCACGCAATTGTTGGTTGCGTGGAACGAGGGAGATCAGTCCGCGCTCGAACAGTTGGTTCCACTGGTTCACGCCGAACTGCACCGGCTGGCGAGGCGGTATATGGGGCAGGAGAGACCCGGCCATCCGCTGCAGCCCACGGCGCTGGTCAACGAGGCTTACATGCGGCTGATCGAATGGAGGAATGTGGAGTGGAAAAACCGGGCGCATTTCTTCGGGGTTTCGGCGCAGTTGATGCGGCGCATCCTGGTTGATTTCGCCCGCCAGCGGCCACGCGTCGCGGGCGCCAGCGCTCATCAGGTTTCACTCGAAGAAGCGCTGGTCATCACCGACGACCGCGGCGCCGATCTGGTCGCGCTCGATGACGCGCTGAAAAGCCTCGCCGAGATTGACGAGCGGAAGAGCAAGATCGTCGAGCTGCGGTTCTTCGGAGGTCTGAGCGTCGAAGAGACAGCCGAGGTACTGGGGATTGCGTCAATTACCGTTATTCGCGAGTGGAATAAGGCCAAGGCTTGGCTGTATCGCGAACTCAGCAAAGAGGCCGTGAGCCCGCGCGATGAGTAAAGCCGGTAAATCATAAATCGCCTCGTTACTCATCGTTTGTTTCACATCACTTTTTCAATGACACCTGAACGTTGGGCTGAAGTGGATAGACTGCTCGATGAAGCGCTGGAGCGTTCGCCCGAAGATCGCGCGGCGTTCCTCGAATCCGCTTGCCGCGGCGACGAAACGTTGCGCCGCGAAGTCCAATCTCTGCTCGCCGCTCATCAACAAGCCGAAGAGAAGTTCCTCAAAACCCCGGCGCTCGAAGTCGCGGCGCAACGGCTGGCGGCGGAAGAAGGCCGCTCGCTGATTGGCCGGACGCTCGGTCATTACAGCGTGATTTCGGTTCTGGGCGTTGGCGGGATGGGCGAGGTCTATCTGGCGCGCGACACCAAGCTCGACCGTCGTATCGCGTTGAAGTTGTTGCCGGCGCAGTACACGCAGGACGCCGGGCGGATCAAACGATTTGAACGCGAGGCCCGCGCCGCTTCGGCCTTGAACCATCCGAACATCATCACCATTTACGAGATCGGGGAAGTCGAAGGCAAGCATTTCATCGCTGCGGAGCACATAGAAGGGCAGACGCTGCGCGAGCTTTTGAGCAACGGGCGAATGGCGGTGAAAGAGGTGATGGAACTGGCGATCCAAATTTGTTCCGCGCTGTCCGCCGCGCACGAAGCGGGCATCGTTCACCGCGACATCAAGCTCGAAAATATCATGCTGCGCCGGGATGGTTATGTGAAGGTGCTCGATTTCGGGCTGGTCAAATTGATCGAGCAGAACAATTCGCTGGGCCGAACGAACGCTTCGGAGGGCGACCTCGGCAAGACCAATCCTGGCATGGTGCTCGGCACGGTGCGGTACATGTCGCCGGAGCAGGCGCTCGGGCAGGATGTCGATTCGCGCAGCGACCTCTTCAGCCTGGGCGTGGCGTTGTACGAACTGCTGACCGGCGCGCCTCCCTTCAAGGGCGCGCAGACGGCGGGCATTCTGGACGCGATTGTTCATCACAGCCCGGCGCCGATCACACAAGCCCGCCCCGATCTCCATCCTGAACTCGAACGCATCGTCGGGCGCGCGCTGGAGAAAGACCGCGACCTGCGCTACCAGACCGCTGGCGATCTGCGCTCTGAATTGAAATTGCTGCAACGCGAGCTGGACTCTTCGGCCGCGCGGGCGCCTGCCGGAAGCGGCGCCGGCCGCGCCGCCCAGGCCGCGCCGGCGTCCGATAAAGGGAGAAACAAACTGTGGCTGGCGTTGGCCGCGGCTGTGACGATCGCCCTCGCCGCGGGGACGTGGCGTCTGGCCGCGGATAGGAACGATCGGAATACAGCGTGGAGCCGCGCGGCGGTTTCGCAACTGACCGGCTTTACCGGCGCGGAACTCTTTCCGGCGTTTTCGCCGGACGCCAAGGAGTTTGTTTACGCGCGGAACGAAAAAGATAACTGGGACATCTACCAGCAACGGTTGGCGGGCAGCGCCGCGCGGAACCTGACGGAAAATTCTCCCGACGACGACACGCAACCAGCCTATTCGCCCGACGGCGAATTGATCGCGTTCCGGTCGGAGCGCAAAGGCGGCGGGATTTTCGTGATGGGCGCGACGGGCGAATCGGTCAGGCAGGTGTCGAACTTCGGCCATTATCCCGACTGGGCGCCCGACGGCAAAGAGATCATCTTCAGCTCGGCGTTTGTCTCCGACCCGTTTTACCGCAGCGGCAGGATCAAACTTTACGCGGTCAGCGTCGGCTCCGGACAAGTGCGCGAGATTGAAACCGGACGCGATGTGGCGCAGCCTCGTTGGTCGCCCACGGGGCGGCGCATCGCTTTTTGGGGAATAGGCGAATCGGGGCAACGCGACATCTTTACGGTTTCGCCGCGCGGCGGCGACCCGATGCCCGTGACCAACGATCCCGCGGTGGATTGGAATCCGGTCTGGTCTCCGGATGGCGGATTCATCTACTTCATCAGCAACCGCAAAGGCGCGCCGAGTTTGTGGCGCGTGGCGGTGGACGAAATTTCAGGCCGGGTGATGGGCGAGCCTGAGCCGATCATCGGGCCGCTGGCGCAGAGCTGGCAGTTGAATATCTCGCGCGACGGACGGCGGTTGGTCTATGTTGAGAAACACATTCGCGAACATATCCACGCCGTCAATTTCGATCCGGTCAAATACGAAGTCGTCGGCCAGCAGATCCCGATCCTCGAAAGTTCGAAGCGGAGCAGCGCCCCGGATGTTTCGCCCGACGGCCAGTGGCTGACCTACTACTCCCGCGGCGAGACGAATGAAGATATTTTTGTCGTCAAGACCGACGGCGCCGGCCAGAGCCAACTGACCAACGATTCTTTCAACGACCGGTTGCCGCGCTGGTCGCCTGACGGCAAGCGGATCATCTACTACTCGAACGCCAGCGGGAAATATGAAATCTGGGCGGTCAACTCCGACGGCAGCGGGCGCCGGCAGATCAGCTTCAACAACGGCCAGCAGCCCAGTTTCAACAGAGGAGCCAGTCTGGTTTATCCCATCCTGTCGCCTGATGGGCGATGGATCTCTTATTGTGTTGGAGGGGGCGAAACTTTTCTGATTGACGCGAACAAGCCCTGGAATGAGCAGAAACCGATGGCGCTGCCTTTCATCAAACCGCAGGAGCGCGAGGAGCGATGGTTTATCGCCTGGTCGTGGTCGCCGGATTCAAGAAAACTGGCCGGCTGGTCCAGCGACCGCAAAGGCGAAGGGCCAGGCTCTTATGTCTACTCGCTCGAATCGCGGCGGTTTGAAAAGATCGCTGACGTGGGAATGCGCCAGTACTGGCTGAGCGACAACCGCCATCTGATCTGCGTTGACGACGGCGGGATTTTCCTCCTCGACAGCCAGACCAAAAGCGCCCGCCGGATTTTGGAAATACCGCATCGCGAGATTCGCAGCGCCTCGATCTCCGCTGACAGACGCCGTATCTACTTCAGCGTCGTGACGGATGAATCCGACATCCGTCTGCTCACGCTCGAATGATCTCGCCCCACGAGGCTTTTTTTCATCTCGAAGGGGCGAAGGGGCAAAGGAATAATGAAAACAGAATTGACTCCTGATCGTTGGGCTGAAGTGGATAAATTGCTCGATGAGGCGATGACGCTGGCGCCGGAAGCGCGCGCGGCGTTTCTCGATTCCGCCTGCCGCGGCGACGAAGCGTTGCGCCGCGAGGTCGAATCTCTGCTCGCCGCTCATCAACAAGCCGAAGATAAATTCCTCAAAGCCCCGGCGCTGGAGGTCGCGGCGCAGCGGCTGGCGGCGGAAGGGAGCCGCTCACTGGTTGGCCGGACGCTCGGTCATTACAGTGTGATTTCAGTGCTGGGCGCCGGCGGGATGGGCGAGGTCTATCTGGCCCGCGACACGAAGCTCGACCGTCGTATCGCGCTGAAGCTGCTGCCGGCGCAATATACGCAGGACCCCGCGCGCATCAAGCGCTTCGAGCGCGAAGCCCGCGCCGCCTCGGCGCTCAACCATCCGAACATCATCACCATTTACGAGGTCAGCGAAGTTGAAGGCCATCATTTTATAGCGGCTGAATACGTGGATGGCCGAACGTTGCGCGAGATGATGTCGATCGGGCGTGTGGCGATGAAAGACGCCATCGAGATCGCGATTCAGACCGCGAGCGCGCTCAGCGCCGCTTATGAAGCCGGGATCATTCACCGCGACATCAAGCCCGAGAACATCATGGTCCGCCCGGACGGTTACGTGAAGGTGCTGGATTTCGGTCTGGCCAAATTGACCGAGGCGCGTAAATCGTCGGGAGCCACGAAGGCTTCAGATGATGATTTGGCCAAGACCAATCCGGGAACGGTCCTGGGCACGGTGAGGTATATGTCGCCGGAGCAGGCGGTTGGGCAGGAGGTGGATCATCGCAGCGATGTCTTCAGTCTGGGCGTGGCGCTCTACGAACTCGTGACCGGCGTGTTGCCGTTCAAAGGGCACACGCCCGCCGCGACGCTCGACGCCATAACCAACCATCATCCCATGCCGATCACGCAAGTGCGCCCCGGCCTGCATCCCGAGTTGGAACGCATCATCAGCCGCGCGCTGGAGAAAGACCTCGATATGCGTTACCAGACGGCGAGTGATCTTCGCGCTGAATTGAAACGGTTGCAGCGAGAATTGGATTCGTCGTCATCGCCTCCTTACGGTTCCGTCAGCCGCAATGCGCCGCCGGCTCCGGTTCGAAGCTGGAATCCGAATTCGGCCATAACCCGGCCTGGTCGCCCGACGGCCAGAACATCGTTTGCGGGACTGATTACATACTCGATCCCAAACGCCGAGTGGCGAAAAGCCGCCTGCTGGTTATCAACATCGCGAGCGGCAAAGATCGCGTTTTGTTGGAAGCCAACGATGTCGCGCAACCTCGCTGGTCTCCCAGCGGAGAGCGCATCGCTTATTTTTCCAGAAACGCCGACAACCGGCGCGATGTGTGGACGATTGCCCCCGATGGAAGCGACGCTCGCCCGGTGACGGACGATGACGCCGTGGACTGGAATCCTGTGTGGTCGGGCGACGGCAAATATCTTTATTTCGCCAGCGACCGCAGGGCCGTCGCTAGTTTGTGGCGAGTGAGGATTGACGAAGCTACCGGCCGCGCGCTGGGCAAACCCGAACCCGTGACCGGCCAGACCGCTGAAATTTTTTGTCTGGATGTGGCGCGCGACGGGCGTCGCATCGTGTACACAAACTTCATCTCGGACGCCAATCTCAAATCCATCGGTTTCGATCCGGTCAGGCTCGCGACGGTTGGCGAAATGGCCGCGGTGACCAGCGGCACGCGGCCTTCGGGTTCGCCGAATCTTTCGTCCGACGGCCAGTTGGTCGCGTTTCACTCGCTGGGAGCGGCGCGAGAAGACATCTGGCTGATGCGCGCGGACGGCGGCGGATCTCAAACCAATCTGACAGACGATGAATCGCTTGACCGTTCACCGCGCTGGTCGCCTGATGGCAAACGGCTGGCGTTCTTTTCCAATCGCAGCAATCTTTCTCAAATCTGGCTGATGAACCCGGACGGCGGCGACAAGCGTCAACTGACTTTCACGGAAACCGGTTGCAGCTTTCCGTTCTGGTCGCCCGACGGCGCGCGCATAGCTTATCAATTGATCTCAACCGTCGGAGCAGCCGCCAGTCAGCGAGGGACGCAAATTATCGAAACGGATAAAAACTGGGATCAGCAAACGCCTGTGGCCTTGCCCGGCGTGAATGAATCGGGCGACTGGTTCAACGGCTACACGTGGTCGCCGGACGGAAAACACATCGTGGGAACCGTGGGCGCCTTGCAAGGCCAAGAAGTTCGCACTCTGCGCGGACTCTTTCTTTATTCGTTTGAAACCAACCGCTACGAACGACTGACCGAGTTCGGCGCCCGCCCCGAATGGATGAACGACAGCCGCCATGTGGTTTTTACTTATAATGGTAAAGGCGAAATGGCCGAACAACAGGTCTGGGTGGTGAACACGCTGACCAAGGCCGTTAAAGCAATCATTTCGCCGCCGACCTTCTCCGTCTCCACTTTAGGTCTGACGCGCGACAGCCGCCGCATTTTTTTCACCGCCGTCGCGCATCAATCCGACGTCTTTCTGCTCTCGCTGGACAAGTGATTTTCATACTCAGGGCACGTCAGACAAGTTTTCGCGCAACTGCCGGATCGGCTCGAAAACGTAGCTGATCAGCGTTCGTTTGCCGACGACTATCTCCGCCACGCCGCTCATCCCGGCCGCGAACGGGCGCGGCTGGCCTTTGACCGTAATCTCCTTCTCGGTCAATTCGACGCGCGCCTTGAAGTCTCGGGTAGTCTCGCCTTCGCCTTTGGCCGGACTCAGCCATGACAGTTTGCCGTACTTCAGACCGTAACGCTGGTAGGGAAACGCGTCGTATTTCAGCTTTACCCCCTGGTCAAGTTTTAGTTTGCCGACGCCGGATTCAGGCACGGTCAATTCGGCGACCAGTTGTTCGCCGCCGCAGGCAAGCTCGGCGATGGTTTCTCCTTCGCCGACCACCGCGCCGCTGTCTTTCACTCGCAGCTTCAGGATCGTTCCCGCGCAGGGGGCGACGAGCCGCACCTGATCGCCGTCGGTGTTGGTCAGGCCGGATTTTATCGCTGTCGCGCGAATCTCCTGCGTTTGCGCGGTCTCTTTCAGCTTGCGTTCGTATTCGCGGAAATCGGTCTGGCGCGCGGTTTCGCCGAGTTTCAGCTTCTCGATTTCGACTCGCGCGTCGCGCTGCTCGGCGGCCAATCGTTCGACTTCCGACATCAGCTCGCTGACTTCGATCTGTTTGGCGGTGTATTGCGCCTGGCTGGCGATGCCTTCGCGATAGAGTTTTTCGTAACTGGCGGCCATCTGGCGGGTCAGCTCCAGTTGCCGGCGTTTGTGCGCAATCAGGCTGTCGATGTGTTCCGCGCGCCCGCTTAGTTTGCGAATCTCCTGCTCGTTCGACATTCGCTCGGCGCCGAATTTCGTTCGCGCGTTGAGGAAGCTTTCGCCGCTGCCCGCCAACTGGGTCTGGATGGTTTGCAATTCCGCCGCGCGTTCGCCCGCCGTTTCCGACCGCAGCGTGACAATCAAATCGCCCTTGTTGACGTTTTGGCCCTCGCTGGCCAGGACCTGAGCGACGACGCCTCCGCGAGCAGCCTTGACCGGATCGGCGCCGCGCACCGGCGTGAGCGTGAATCGCGCCGTGACTTTTTCCGGTAAGGAGATCGCCACCGACGCGATTGCGCCGAGCGCGAAAACCGCGATCATCGCCCAGGCCAATCCGCGCGCCGCCCAATGCGGCGGAGCTAGATCGAGAAAATCGGTCTTGGGCGACGACGGGAAGGCGTTGTTGTTCGCGGGCGCGAACAGTTTGGCGGCCATACGGGTTCTCCAGGTGAGGTTGAAAAATCACATCGGCGAGAATTTGTAGTACCACCTTTAGGCGGAAGGGGCCTGCTTAGAAAGCCCCTTCCGCCTAAAGGCGGTACTACAAACTCTCGCCCGGAATGATTAAGCCAATACGCTATGACGATATGCGGGCAGCGGCTTCTCTGACCTTTTGGACGGCGGGCAGACCGCCTTTGACCTGTTCTTCCTGCTCTTCGGTCACCGCCAGATCGGCGAGCTTGGCGGTCTGCGTTTCATCATTGTTGTTGAGGTTGCTGTTGTTGATTGTCTGTTCCTGGTTTTTCATCACGTTCTCCTCGGTTTGAAAAGTTGATATTCGTTTGAAGCCTTATGCTCCTCTACATCTGTTAAGGCGGAAGCCGGGGGCGAAAACTATCATCGCGACGAAAAAAAGCCTGCGCCCTTTGACAAGACGCAGGCTGGCAAAACTCTCCTGTTTTCGCTACGGCAAGATGAACGGTTTGAACAAGCCCGCTTCGAATCGTACGGGTTGATCGGCGTGTTCACCGGATTGGTGAAGCGGAAGACTTCAGTCCCGTCGCTGCGCAAGCCGAAAATGTAGAGCAAACTTTCCAGTTTGCTCATGCTTCCTTAAGCGGCCCATTGCGAGAAATAGAGCAAACTGGAAAGTTTG
>Ga0187894_10003829_pt1 | contig 16559 bp, 5 predicted proteins | sample GBC1701081metaG_FD_136650 | JGI IMG/M metagenome (GOLD analysis project Ga0187894, IMG submission 136650) | White microbial mat communities from a lava cave in the Kipuka Kanohina Cave System on the Island of Hawaii, USA - GBC170108-1 metaG ... | reverse complement strand
GGGCCGGCAAGAGTTTATTCCACGATTCATATCTCAATGCATTGGCGGCGGCAGTGAACTTCTCCACAGACCGTCACAGAGTCTTCGGGGCTACCTGCTGGCCTGCTATGCCGCATTGCTTTATCGGCTGACGGGAAGCTCGAACCTGATGATCGGAACGGCCTATTCGATAAGAAGCTATCAAGAGCTGGCGGATACTATCGGCCCATTGGGAAAGTACCTGCCGATTCGCTGCCGGATAGAGCCGAGCGCGACACTCATCGATGTAGCTCAACAACTCGACCAGGTTTGCCAGGAGGCCGAAATATGGCAGGAATCGTTTACCTGGGATGATATGAACGGTATCTCCGATGTAGATCAGGGCACGCTGTTTTTCCCATTTCAGTTCGAATACTGGGAAGTCCCCGAGGCTATTTCCGCCGGGGCCGTGCGAATCTCTCTGATGGCGGTTCAAGATCATCGGGAGCGGTTCGATTTGAAATTGTGTTGCGTCAGACATCCCGCCACATTGGAAATCCAGGTCCACTATGATCACTCGGTATTGAGCACAGATGTCGCGGCCAGATTCGCGGACGAGATGATGACTCTCATTGAAAGCGCGACGGGCCGTGAGAGTGAAACGATTTACCGGTTGAACATTCTGAGTCGAGGTGAAAGAGATGAACTTTTAGCTTTAGCGACAGTCCTTGAAACGCCGATTCCTGTTGGGGAATATATTCATAATCTGATCGATCGGCCGGCCGTTCAAACCATTGCTCTCGCATTCGAAGATGTGGAAGTGTCTTATAGCCATCTCTCCGCCCGTTCAAATCAATTGGCCGGATACTTGCAGGAGTTGGGAGTCGAAGAAGACGTGCGAGTCGGGGTATACCTGAATCGTTCACCCGATGCTATCGTCAGTATCCTTGGTATTCTGAAGTCCGGCGGCGTGTACGTTCCTCTGGACCCGGAACACCCCCGAGAGCGATTAACTTACATTTTGAGAGATGCCGGGGTCGGTGTGATTTTAACGCATTCGGATCTGGCAGGGCGCTTGCCCGATCCGGGGATAAAGTCAATTTGCCTCGATGCCGAGTGGGAAGAGATCGCTAGTCGGAGCATTGAAAGGGATCACCGTAACATTTCACCGGAGGGCCTGGCTTATGTGATATATACGTCGGGATCGACCGGGGAGCCCAAGGGAGTCGGGGTTAGTCATCGCAATCTGCTCAGTTCGACAATGGCGCGCCGCCATTTCTATCGAAACGGTCCGGAGCGTTTCTTACTCCTCTCACCATTAACATTCGATAGCTCGATTGCAGGAATATTCTGGACCTTGCTTGAATGCGGAACGTTAGTGCTTACGCCGGGCGAGGTACAGCGGGACCCAATACAATTAGCTAAGGTCCTCGCCCGGAGACGCATTTCTCACACGCTCGCGCTCCCTTCACTCTACCAATATATTCTGGAAGCGGCAGATCCTGCGCAAACGTCCTCGCTGCAGGTAGCGATTGTCGCGGGGGAGGCTTGTCCATCAAACCTGCCACGGTTACATCTGAGTAAAGCTGCTCAGGCCGACCTCGTTAATGAGTATGGCCCGACGGAGGGGGCCGTTTGGAGCACGGCGTACAGATGTGCGGTTGATTCGCCAGAGATAAAAATACCAATTGGCAGGCCGATCGCAAACGCCTCTGCATATGTAGCGGATACCTCCGGAGAGTTAGCTCCGATGGGAGTTGCCGGAGAACTCTTCATCGGCGGCCCAGGAATAGCGAGAGGGTATCTGAACCGAGTAGCAGAGACAGCGGAGAAGTTCGTGCCAAACCCATTCAGCCGTCGGGCTGGAGAGCGAATGTACAGGACAGGGGATCTGGTGAGGTGGTTGGCAGACGAAGGGTTGGAATTCCTGGGCAGAATTGACCATCAGGTGAAGATCAGGGGATACCGGCTGGAGTTAGGAGAGATTGAGGCGGCGCTCAACAGCCATTTCCGGGTGAAGCAGAGCGCGGTGATGGCAAAAGAGGGCGAGAATAGCAACAAACGGCTCATCGGATATGTCGTGGCCGAAGAAGAGGTAACATCCGCAGAGTTGAAGAAGCATGTCCGAGAGAGACTGCCTGAGTACATGGTTCCGGACGCGATCCTTATTCTGAGAGAGATGCCTCTTACCACTAACGGAAAGATAGATCGCAAGAAGCTGCAGTCGTTGGAAGAAACAGGCAGACAGTCAAAGCAGGAGTATATAGCCGCGCGGACGTCGATCGAAGAGCTTCTCGTTGGGATCTTCGAGGAAACGCTGAAACTGGATAAAGTGGGAGTCCGCGACAACTTTTTCGAGATCGGTGGCCATTCATTGCTGGCCATGCAGGTGATCTCGCGATTGAGAGATATCTTCGGAGTAGAGATCAGCGTGAAGAGTCTCTTCGATGATGCGACAGTAGAAGGAGCGGCGGTCAAGGTAGAGGAGGCGATGAGAGCCGGAGACAGAGATGAGGCGCCGCCCTTGGTCAGAGCAGAGCGAGTGGGAAGCGCGCCGCTGTCTTTCGCACAGCAGCGTTTATGGTTCCTGGATCAGTTGATACCCAACAATCCATTCTACAACTGTCCGGTCCCGATGAGACTGGGGGGCAGATTGGATCTCGTGACGCTGGAGAGAGTGATAAACGAGATAGTAAGAAGACATGAAGCGCTCAGGACGAGGATGGAGGTCGAAGGGAACGAACCGGCGCAGATAGTAGATGAATGGGAGCCGCAGAGATTACTGGTTGAGGACTTAACCAGTTTAGACCGGAAGGAGAGAGTGGAGGAGGTCAGGAGGATAATAAATGAAGATGCGGGTATGGGATTCGATCTTAGGCGAGGGCCGCTCTTCAGGGTGAAAGTGTTGAGACTTGAAGAGGAGCAGCATGTCGTGCTCTTCACAATACATCATATTGTGAGCGATCGCTGGTCGATAGGAGTGTTGGTCAGGGAAGTAAAGACGCTCTACCAGGCATACTGCGCAGGGGAGGAATCTCCGCTCGAAGAGCTAACGATTCAGTATGCCGACTATGCAATTTGGCAAAGGCGCTGGTTGCAAGGAGAGGCGTTGGAGCGGCAGTTGCGCTACTGGCGTGAACAGTTGGCGGACTTGGTATTGCTGGAATTACCTACCGATTATCCGCGACCGGCGCTGGCCAGCTACCGTGGGTCGAGCTTTCACTTCAGTCTCCCGGAAGAGTTGGCGCGCGGACTGAAAACGCTCAGTCGGAAGGAAGGGGCAACACTGTTTATGACTTTGCTGGCGGTTTTTCAAGTCTTGCTGGCGCGTTACAGCCGGCAGGAGCAGGTTGTCGTCGGTAGCCCGATCGCCAACCGCAACCGCGGCGAGATTGAAGGACTGATCGGCTTCTTCGTCAATATGTTAGTGCTGCGCGCTGACCTGCGCGGGAATCCGCCCTTCACCGAGTTGCTCAAGCAGGTCAAGGAGACAGCGTTTGACGCCTATGCGCGCCAGGATTTGCCTTTTGAGAAACTGGTCGAGGAACTCCACCCCGAACGCGCGATCAATCATAATCCACTGTTTCAAGTGACGTTTGCGCTGCAAAACATACCGCACGAGGGAGCGCTATCGGCGCTGGGCCGCGCCGAAGCGAGAGGAGAGACTCTCGTTCAACTGAACTATGAAGAGACAACCACAAGGTTCGATCTGGAACTCTATCTGTTGGACCGGCCCGATGGGCTGAACGGAATGATCACCTATAGCCGGGACCTCTTCAACGAGGCGACGGTCAGAAGAATGCTCGACCATTTCGAAAACATGCTGCAGGGCGTCGTCGCCGATCCGGATCGGCCGATTTCAGAATTGCCGATGCTGAGCCAGGCAGAGGTTGAGCAACTTGCATTATGGAACAAGACACATACCGGTTACCCGGCCAACATGTGCGTCCACCAGGTGTTCGAAGCGCAAGCCGCACGCGCTCCCGAGCGGATTGCCGTAATCTACCAGGATCATCAGGTGAGCTATACGGAAATCAACCGGCGGGCGGATCGACTGGCGCGCTATCTGCGCCAGCGAGGTGTAGGGCCGGATGTGTTGGTCGGGCTCTGTCAGGAGCGCAGTGTAGAACTGATAGTGGGCATGTTGGCCATTCTGAAGGCGGGCGGAGCATACGTGCCCTTAGACCCGACCTATCCACAAGAGCGGCTCGCTTTCATGCTTGCGGATACCGCCGTACCGGTGGCGCTGACCGACTCCCGGCTGGCCCGGCGCTTGCCCGAATCTCAATCGCAGGTGATCTGTTTGGACGAGGAGTGGGAGCAGGTGGTAGGCGCGAGCAGCATAGATTGTGTCAGCGGAGTAAGCGCGGAAAACCTGGCATATGTAATCTACACTTCCGGTTCGACCGGTCAGCCGAAGGGGGTCTGCGTACCGCACCGTGGGGTAGTGCGATTGGTCAAGAATGTGGACTATGCGGAGCTTTCCCCGGATGAGGTTTTCCTGCAGTTAGCTCCTATCTCGTTTGACGCCTCGACCTTTGAGATCTGGGGGGCGCTGCTCAACGGCGCGCGGCTGGCGCTGTTTCCGGCGCGGGCGCCGACGCCTGAGGAATTGGGTGATGCGTTGGCGCGCTATCAAGTGACGACGATCTGGCTGACGTCAGGGTTGTTCAACTTAATTGTGGATCATAACTTGTCGTCGTTGCGCGGTGTGCGGCAATTGCTGGCAGGGGGTGATGTGCTTTCCGTGCAGCATGTGCGGCGGGCGCAGGCCGAGTTGGATGGCTGTCAACTGATCAATGGCTATGGGCCGACCGAGAACACAACTTTCAGTTGCTGCTATCGGCTGGGGCAGAGCGAACAGTTAGGAGAGAGCGTGCCGATCGGACGCCCGATCAGTAACACGCAAGTCTACGTGCTGGACAAGCATCTGCAACTGGCGCCAGTTGGAATTGCTGGTGAGTTATATCTTGGCGGTGATGGGTTGGCGCGCGGATATTTGAATCGGCCTGAACTGACGGCGGAGCGATTCGTCGATGTGGGAGCGCTGGGGCGGCTCTACCGGACGGGCGACTTGTGCCGGTGGCGGGAGGATGGAGTACTGGAGTTTCTTGGGCGGCTTGACGACCAGGTAAAGATCAGAGGGTTCCGCATCGAGCCGGGAGAGATTGAGACTGTGTTGAAGCGGCACGCGGGAGTGAAAGAGACAGTGGTGGCGCTGCGAGAGGATATGCCAGGCGAAAAGCGCCTGGTCGGATATGTAGTCTCGGACGCTGAATACCAGGGGCGGCGGGGGCCCAGGCAAGAATGGCAAGAAGATCAAGTCAGACAGTGGACAGCGATCTTTGACGATCTCTACGATCAGAATCAGAATCCGGCCGACCCGACCTTCAACATTATTGGTTGGAACAGCAGCTACACGGGAGCGCCGCTTCCGGCGCCGGAGATGCGGGAATGGCTGGAGGATACGATCAATCGGATTGAGATCTGGCAGCCAAAGCGCATCCTGGAGATTGGGTGCGGAACCGGGATGCTACTCTTCCGTCTGGCCCCGCATTGTCTTCGCTACCTGGGGACCGACTTCTCCCAGGCGGCGTTGGACTATATTCGTGAGCAAATGATGCGCAGAGGCGAGCTGTTGCCGCAGGTTGAGCTTTGGCGCCGGGGCGCCGACGAGTTTCATGATTTGGAGGAGAAGAGCTTCGATGCGGTGGTTCTCAATTCAGTAGCGCAGTACTTCCCTGAGATCGACTATCTGGTGAAGGTCTTGAGAATGGCGGTGAAGGTGGCGCCGCCCGGTGGGCTGGTTTTCGTGGGAGACGTGCGAAGCTTGCCGCTGTTGCGAACTTTTCACACGTCGGTAGAGATGGAAAAAGCCGAGGCTGACCTGCCGTTGGCGCACTTACGCCAGAGGATCGAGCAACGGATGCGGGAGGAGACGGAGTTGGTGATCGATCCGGCTTTTTTTCTTGCCTTGTCTGAGCAGTTACCGGAGATCAGCCGAGTGGAAGTAATGCCGAAGCGAGGATGGTCGCACAACGAACTGACGCAGTTCAGATATCAGGTAATCATTGAGGTGGGCGGATCGAGATCGCCCGGGGCCGAAGTGAGATGGCTGGACTGGAAACAGGACGGATTAAGATGGGAAATGGTGAAGGAGTTGTTGGCCAAATGCGGAAGCGAAGTGATTGGATTCCGTCAAGTGCCCAATGCGCGCCTGAGCAAGGCCGCCCGGGCGATGGAACTGACGAGGGGAACGGTGTTTGAGACTGTTGGAAAATTGCGAGAACTGCTGATGTCGGATGAGCAGGACGGGGTTGAGCCTGAGGCGTGGTGGGAACTCGGAGCGGAGATGGGATACGAATTGAAACAGAGCTGGATGGAAGCGGGAGCGGAAGGACGCTATCACGTCGTGTTACGGCATAATCCCAGCCGAGGAGGAGAGGAATGGCAAGATCGAGTCGAATGGGCGGCGGAAAATGAGCCGGTCGCCGGGAACTGGCAGCGATATGCCAATCACCCTTTGCGCGAGAAGTCACAGCGAGAATTGGGAGGGGAGTTGAAGAGCTACCTGGAAGAGAGATTGCCGGACTACATGATTCCATCGGCGTTCGTATTTCTGGATAGCCTGCCGATAACACCAAACGGGAAGGTTGACCGCAAAGGGTTGCCAGCTTTAACCAGTACGCGACCACTGACGGAAGAGAGCTTCGTGGCGCCTCGTGATGTCTTGGAACTCCAGTTGGTACAAATATGGGAGCGCGTTTTGGGTATTCAGCCAATCGGCGTCACTGATAACTTTTTTGATTTAGGCGGTCACTCACTACTTGCCGCAGGTCTGATGGCGCGGATTCGGAATGTAATAAGGCGGGAGCTGCCATTATCCGCTTTGTTTCAGGGAGGGACGATTGAGAGCCTGGCTGCTATTTTACGCCGAGAAGCTGGTTCAATGCCCTGGTCTTGCCTGGTTGAACTTCAGGCTGCCGGCTCACGACCCCCTCTCTTCTTCGCGCATCCCGGTGGCGGGAATGTGCTCTGTTACTTAGATCTGTCTCGCTCTCTGGGCCCGGATCAACCCTTCTATGGATTCCAGACGCCAGGTCTTTACGGGGAACGGGCTCTTTACACCAGAATCGAAGATCTGGCCACCCATTACATAGAAGCCATGAAGACAATCCAACCGGAAGGTCCGTACTTCGTGGGAGGCTGGTCGCTCGGTGGTATTGTCGCTTACGAGATGGCGCAGCAACTTATCTCGCGAGACCAGGCAGTGGGCCAGTTGTTATTATTGGATAGTGGCGCCTGGGCTCTAGGGGAAGAACGTCTCGGAGCGGATGAAGATCCCGGTGAAATAGATGACGCCTTACAACTGATCAGATTGTTTGCTGAGTCGCTGTCGATTTCGAAAGAGGAGCTTGGGCAGTTCGAAGGGGATCAACGAATTGAGTATGTTCTGAAAAGAGCGGCCGCTGAGAACTTAATTCCCCCGGCTGTCGATATTGCTCAGGCGCGTTCTTTCCTGAATGTGTACAGAGTAAATGGGAGAGCCATGCGTAAATATGCTCCCCAAGTCTACCCGGGCGCGGTCACCCTGTTTAAGACCTCGATGGGGCTCATCAGGACTCCATCCGACGGATCCGCACGCAGCGAACAGATTGCAAAGATGGTCCAGGACCCGACCATGGGATGGGGCGAATTGGCCGCCGGAGGGGTGCAGGTGGTTGAAGTCACTGGTAATCATCAAACGATGATGAAAAGACCTCATGTCGAGACTTTGGCGCTAAGTATTAAGACCTGTCTCAATGGGAATGAGAATATCGACTTATGACTTCATCGTCAGAAGTCGAGGTAGAATGAATAACGACAGCCATTCCTGAACTGTAATCTCCGCGTTCAGGCCGGTACACATCTAACCGTTCCAAAAGTTCAAACCTATCGATTGGAGTTATTATGAACAATGACTTGCTATATCTTCGTCCGAACGTCCAGGTCGAACCGCTCTTCGATTACTGGTATGCCTGGTCGCATTTGATCCCTCCCGCGACGGCCGCGAGGAACCTGACGGAACGCCATCTGAAAATAATGGATTCGTATATCAACGCCCCACAGGTGCATGCGAACGCCGTCAAGAACCCCAAATTGCTCGGAGGCCCATTCGTTGATTATGGCGGGAAACGTGTTGATGAGATCCGGGGCTTACGGGATCAGACGAAACAGATGCGACCTCATTTGATTGAGCTCTCCAATGCCATCACTTCACTCGATGACACTTTGCGAACGCAGGCCAAGGGGTTTTCGTTACACCCGCTCTACGAGATGGCGCCGGACATCCTAAAAGGTTATGTCGAGTTGGTCTATGACATTAACCACAATCCGAGTTTTCGGATCATCGAGCAATTGCTCTATCGGAGCCGATATTACGATCGTTCGGCCCAGAGTTTGATGCTCTCGACGCTGACTGGAGATGACCGCCCATTCGTGCTGAGCACACCGCGGCTGGAATCGGATTCGCATTATCATCTCCGCATACCTTTTGACGATCAAGTGGTAGACGAGCTATTCCGGTTGAAATCCGCTCCGCGGCCCTGGGGAGAGATCAAAGAAATGCTCAAAGCGCCTGAGGAGTCGGAGCGGTTGGTCCGGTCATTTCTGGCGCCCGATCCACCTCCTGCTTACTCACCTTACCGAGGGCGCGGAGTGCGTTGGCGTTACTTCGGCCACGCCTGCATTCTCGTGGAAACGCAGAACGTGAACATGCTGTTTGACCCGGTGCTAAGTTATACCTACGAATCGAATGTTTCGAGGTACACCTATCAGGATCTACCTGATTCTATCGACTACGTGGTGATAACTCATAATCATCAGGACCACGTCCTGTTCGAGACTCTATTGCAAATCAGGCATAAGGTTAAAAACTTTATAGTGCCGGCAAGTTCCAGAGGAGCTATTCAAGATCCATCCCTCAAACTGATCTTGAAGAATATCGGGTGCAAAAATGTGATCGAACTGGATCAGATGGGGAGCCTGGAGTTGGAGAACGGCTCGATCACCGCGCTGCCGTTTTTGGGTGAGCATTCAGACTTGGATATACAGTGCAAAGCCGCCCATCTGGTTCGAATCGGGAACCGCGCGCTCCTATTTGCGGCGGATTCGTGCAATCTCGAACCGCGGCTTTATGAACATCTTTATCAGGAGGTAGGGGATGTGGATGCGATTTTCCTGGGAATGGAATGTGACGGGGCCCCGCTCTCATGGCTTTATGGCCCATTGATGACCAGAAAGATAGAACGAGCTATGGATGAATCCCGCCGCCTGGCCGGGTCCAACTTCGATCAGGCTATCGATATCGTGAGACGATTCAAGAGCAAAGAGGTTTACGTTTATGCCATGGGGCAGGAACCATGGTTAGGCCATATCATGAGCCTCAAATATACCGAACAGTCCCGCCCAATCATCGAATCAAACCGCCTCATTCAGGAGTGCTCGGCGCACGGGATCCTCGCTGAGCGATTGTTCGGAGAAAAAGAGATACTGATCGAAGACCTCGGCTGAACAAAGCTGCGATTAAGAGTCGGTGGGAACTGGTTTGCCCGGAAATCAAAGGTATATTTGTCGTTAAGCCGCAGCCGCTGGCTGCGTAACATCAGTCACCTATATGTCTAGGAGGCAAAAACCATGATGCAAGATATAGAGAAAGTAGTCATTGTCGGCGGCGGAACGGCGGGATGGATGACCGCCGCATATCTTAGCCGAGCTCTGGATAAGTATGTCGAGATTTCGGTCGTGGAGTCGGGCAACATACCAACAATCGGAGTCGGGGAAGCGACGTTTAGCACTATCAAGTTGTTCTTCGATTTTCTAGGTCTGGATGAGAAAGAATGGATGCCGGAGTGTAATGCCGCTTATAAGCTGGCCATCAAATTTGTCAACTGGAATGTTGAGCGGCGACATTTTTACCATCCATTCGAGCGCTATGAAACCGTTGATGGATTTAATGCCGCCGAGTGGTGGTTGAAAATTGCGAAATACAGAGATGTGGGCCCGTTCGATTATACCTGCTTTCTCATACCTACTTTGTGTGATCAAAAAAAATCACCAAAATATCTGGACGGGAAAGTGTATGACAACAAAGTCGTGGATTACTTTGAACCTGAACGGGCTTTCCAAAAAAATGTGCTCTCAGATTTAAAGATACAATATCCTTATGGCTATCATTTCAATGCGAGTCTCCTGGCCGATTTTATGAGGGGCTATGCTACGCGGAGCGGGGTCAAGCGAATCGTTGACGACGTAGTAGAAGTGAAACTGGCCGAGGATGGTAGCATCGCTCATTTAGTCACCAAAGAGAATGGTAATCTCGGTGGGGACTTGTTTATAGACTGTACCGGATTCAAAGGGTTATTAATCAATCAAGCGCTTAAAGAGCCCTTCATCTCGTTTTCCGACTCTCTCCTCTGTGACAGCGCCGTCGCCATGCAAATTCCGCGAGACATCGGCAAGGACGGAATCAATCCCTACACCACAGCGACGGCGCTCAGTTCAGGCTGGGTTTGGAATATCCCTCTTTATGGTCGAGACGGGACCGGCTATGTCTACTCGAGCGCCTTCATATCGTCAGAGGAGGCGGAAAAGGAATTTAGATCTCACCTGGGAAGCTCTTCCGACGACTGTAAGGCTTTGCACATTAAGATGAGAATCGGGCGGAACCGGAACTCTTGGGTCAAAAACTGTGTTGCTATCGGTCTCTCCAGCGGATTTGTCGAACCTCTGGAGTCGACCGGGATATTCTTCATTCAGCATGGGATCGAGGAACTGGTCAGTCATTTCCCGGGCCGACCGTTCAATGAGGAATCGATCAAGAGCTATAACGAGGCGGTGGCGGACTGCATTGATGGAATCCGGGAATTCCTGACCCTCCATTATTGCGCCAGCAGTCGGGCCGACACTAGTTTCTGGAGGGCGACCAAGCAGGATCTGATACTCCCCGAACGTTTACAGGAGCGGTTGAGATTGTGGAAGGCAAGGCTGCCCAATAACAGAAATATCAACCAGAAATACCACGGATTCGAGTCTTATTCGTATTCAGTTATGTTACTCGGCTTAGGGTATCGACCTGAGCGGAGCTTGCCGGTTTTGAATCACATCGATGACAAGAACGCGTTAAGTACTTTTCAAGAGATCAAAAAGAGAGCAACTTATCTCTCTCAGACCTTACCCTCTCAGTACGAGTACCTAACTTCGATCTACTCTCCTCGTCAGCGCTAGAGAGTAATGCTTCCCACGGACGGTTCAAACTTCAGATAGCAGGAAAGTTGAGGGATTACATTATGAAGGAACAGTATAGTTGTAGCCTCTCTCCGGACCCGAGATACCCGGAACTGAAGGGATTCGATTATATCGAATTCTATGTCGGGAATGCCGCCCAGGCGGCGCACTTCTACCAGTCGGCGCTGGGGTTCAATGTGACCGCTCAGGCTGGGCTCGAGACCGGGTTCAAAGACCTCGTCTCAATGGTGCTTGAGCAACATGATATTCGTCTGCTCTTGACCGCGGCCCAGGGCCCGGACAGTCCGATTGCGCGGCATGTCAGTCTCCATGGTGATAGTGTGAGGGATGTGGCGTTTCTCGTCGATGATGTCGAGAAGGTCTTCAACCAGGTGGTTGCTAACGGGGCGAAGCCGGTGGCTGAGCCGATCCGGCTTCAAGACGACCAAGGGTATGTTCTGAAAGCAACCGTCGCGGCATATGGGGATATTGTCCACTCCTTCGTTCAACGGGACGCTTACCATGGACCTTTCCTGAAAGGCTATCAGGCGTTAACCGGTCGAGACAGCAAGAGCCCCGCCGGATTGCGCGAAATAGATCATATCGCTATCAGCGTCGAAGCCGGGATGCTTGATGAAATCGTGGCATTCTACTGCGATGTCTTCGGCTTCCGTCAATCATACGAGGAGAACGTTTCGAGTGAATATAGCGCCATGAACTCAAAGGTGGTAGAGGACCGCAGGGGACGGATCAAATTCCCAATCGTCGAACCCGCCAAAAGAAAGGGAAAGTCGCAAATCGACGAGTATCTCTCTTACCATTACGGGCCTGGCATCCAGCATATTGCGCTACTTGCCACCGACATCGTAACCAGTGTGCGCTTGTTGCGGGACAATGATATCGAGTTTTTGCGGACGCCGGATACATACTATGACGCGCTGGAAAATCGCCTGGGCAGGATCGATCTCGATCAGGAAGCGATTCGGGAATTGGGCATCCTCGTCGACCGGGATGAGTGGGGGGACTTGATGCAGACTTTCACCAAACCTCTGCACAGTCGGCCCACGGTCTTCCTGGAGATCATTCAACGAAAAAATGCGCGCGGATTCGGCGCGGGCAATATCAAGGCGCTGTTCGAAGCTTTGGAGCGGGAGCAGGCGCAGCGCGGAAACCTCTAGAGCCGGTTGATAACACTCTCTAGTTTTTTTTAGCGCGTTCGACTAAGCTCAGGGTCGCGATTCGGGATTAGTCAGCGCCTTGAAAGCTCTGCTCAAGCCGGAGCGAGTGTCAGTTATTTTGAGCGAAACTTAGGTGATCGGAAAAGGTACAAGAGATGAAAATAGGACTCCCATTTGACACCTTGTGGCAGGATATAAGTTACAGCGTGCGTAGCCTGCGTAGGCACGCGCTGTTGTCCATAATTGTGGTCGCGACGTTCACCATCGGCATCGGCATCAGCGCCGGAGTCTTCACACTGATTAATGCGATTGCTTTGCGCGCCCGGGTAGATAAAGACCCCGACTCTTTCGTGCGAGCCTATACAGCCTACATTCAAGATCCGACACGGCCAAAGGCTCCGGGAGCGACGACGTTGGAGGATTACCTGGCCTTTCGCGACCGGGCGCGCTCGCTGCGCGATGTGGCGGCATGGGCCGGGTTTGATGCGACGATTGGAGATAACGATTCATCCGAGGAGAGCTTGCTGTTCGTGAGCTGCAATTTCTTCCAGCTTTATGGTTTGGAACGGCCAGTAATGGGCCGGTTACTGCAACCTGCGGACTGCGGCGCAAGCGACCCCGTGGTGGTGGTGAGCGAGCGTCTCTGGCGAAACCGCCTTGGCGCAGATCCTCAGATTATCGGCAAGGTCGTCCATCTCAATGGTCAGACGGTGACGATCGTCGGAGTGACGCCGGCCTTCGCGGGCCAAATTGATAATGCGAAGGCGTGGGTTCCATATACTCTCCAAACTTATTTGCAGCGGGGCAATGATTTGCAGAGGCCGGGTGAGGCCGCCTGGCTGACAGTAGAGGGACGATTACAGCCAGGATCCACTCGTCGGGAGGTCGGTGCTGAACTGACTATGCTCGCCGGCCAGCAGGATACTCTGCACCCGGGACGGACGACCGCTGTCACCGTTACCAATGGGTCGGTAGTTGAGAATCCTAGATTCAGTTCCCAGGGGGCGTGGTTGATTTATCTCATTCTGGGATTACTTACGTGTGTCGTATTGCTGACATGCACAAACGTAACCTCTTTGCTATTGGCGCGAGCCGACGCGCGCCAGCAGGAGATCGCTGTGCGACTAGCCTTGGGAGCCGGACGACTGAGGTTGTTCCGGATGATGCTGGTAGAAACTATGCTGTTGGCGGCCACCGCCGGTGTGGTCAGTTTGTTCTTCGTCTATCACCTGCCCGGCGCACTGATTGTTTGGCTCGGTGATTCACAAAGTGACTGGACTGCGGATCGAGCTTTGCAACCAGACTGGCGTGTGTTTGCGTATCTGGGGGCCATCACCCTACTGGCGGCCACATTCGCCGGACTGGTCCCAGCGCTCCAGTCTCTAAAGGTCGAACTTTCGGGGGCTCTCAAAAAACGTCTGCCGATGTTCGGCGGCTCTGGCCGTAGGACATGGCTGCTCCGACTGTTGGTTGGCGCGCAAGTTGCTCTGAGCCTGGTATTGCTGGTAGGCGCTGGCATCTTCGTACGTTCCGATCAGCATCTGTCCAGCGCCGACCCAGGGTATGAAACGCGACAGGTGCTATGGGGCGCGATCCGAAGGCGCGGCGGTAGCGCCATTCCGCTCTCCCAGCCTTCGACGACTATCTTTAACCGTACTCTCGCCCAACGCCTTGAAACAGTGCCAGGTGTGCAGTCAGTTGCGTTCGCCGATTTCTCATCACCGCCGCTGGGCAAAGGAGGAAGGTTGTCCGACGTTCAAGTTCCGGGTCAACCGATACAAGAGGTGGCGATGAAAAAGGTCTCCCCAGGTTTTTTTGCCACGCTAGGCATTCCTATTATGAATGGACGCGCATTACTGGAAAGCGATTCTCCCAACAATAAGAGCGGCTGTTCGGTGGTCGTTTCGGAGGAACTCGCGCGACAGTTCTGGCCTGGCAGTGACCCGGTCGGCAGGGAGCTTCGCGATTCCGGAGGAACTCGCTTCGAAGTAGTTGGAGTCGCTCGTGACGTCTCGACCATCCGAGTCGGAGGACCTGACGGCCCGACACTCTACTCGCCTTGGGACTCCAACTCTGGCCCGGGCGCATATTTACCGATCGTACGCTTCACCGGCGACCGCGCTGTGTTGGAGCGCGCCATCAGCGCTTCTTTCCGTGAATCGCTACCAGATGTCTCCATGGAGGTGCGGACGATTCAGTCGCGGATGGACGAGAACTTGGAATTTGTTCGGAAAGTGGAGGCCCTTCTCGTGTTTCTCTGCGTAATGGCAGTCACTCTTGCGGTGATTGGGATTTATGGCATCGTCTCGTTTGTCGTTACCCAACGCACAAAGGAGATTGGGATTCGTGTAGCTATGGGGGCGCAGAATAAAGACATCTATGTCGCGGTGTTCGGCGCCAGCGGACGGCCAGTCGTCATCGGGCTACTGATCGGCTTATTGCTAGCCTGGGCTGGAGCCGAGATGTTTGGGCTGTCGCTCAAATCGGCGCCTGTCACCATAAACACTCGCGAACCTCTTGTCTTTGTAGTCGCCGCAGGAGTGTTAATGGCTGCCGCCCTCGCTGCTATGCTGCGACCTGCATTGCGGGCGACTCACGTGGACCCGATGACAGCGCTGAGAGAGGAATAGCCAAAAAGGATCTGTGGGGTGGTCCTCTTTCAACGGACAATAGTTTCAGAAAGGAGACCTCCGCCACCACGAAACACTGCCAGGTGATGTCTCCAGCGGTAGGAGCCTTTCCATCTTTAAAGAGTTTTTGGTCATAAACATTGCCGCAACCCACCCACAGCAAGCGGGGAGAGCGGCTACAGATCAGGCAACGCCCCCAATCCTCTTCAACGATATCCACCTCGTATTTTCTAAGCAACACTGCTGTCCGTCAAAATAGCACCATCTCGCGGATCCGCAATTCCCAAAGATCCAATTTTTACCCCATGTTTGGCGCGAAAGGAGAACTAATGTCTATAGCAAAGGAGTCGATATACACAGGATTGGGTGTCATTCGCCGTCGTTTGAGCGTGGATAAAGCTTTGGTGGCAGCCTTATTTGGAGCCATCGCGCTCTTAACGGCTTTATCCTTATATCGTTTGAACCCTCCTGATAAAGCTACTATCACTACCCCCTTAGCTGAGTTCTCTTCGGCTCGGGCGATGGAACATGTAAGGTCAATCAGCGCAGCGCCGCATCCGCTCGGTTCGGCAGGTCATGCGCAAGTCCGCGATTACATCTGCGCGCAATTACTGGGAATGGGGTTGCTGCCAGAGGTACAAAAGGCGACAGCCGTCTCTCCCAGAAGAGGGTATAACTTCCGCGCCGGGTCGGTGGAAAACATCCTGGCGAAGCTTGCGGGAGTTGCAAATTCAAAGGCGATTCTACTTGTAGGTCATTATGATTCGGCGCCAAACAGTCTTGGCGCTAGTGATGATGGCTCCGCTATCGCCGCTATGCTAGAGACTCTCCGGGCGCTGAAAGCAGGATCACGCTTAAACAACGATCTGATCTTCCTTTTTACTGATGGCGAAGAAGCCGGGCTCCTTGGGGCCCAGGCTTTCGTAGATGAGCATCCGGATGCGCGGGGCCTGGGGTTGATTTTGAATTTTGAGGCCCGCGGAAACAGCGGCCCCTCAATCATGTTTGAGACGAGTGGTGAGAACGGCTGGCTCATCGACGAATTCGCCAAGTCCGCTCAGCGTCCGGTGGCGAATTCGCTCTCGCAGGAGATCTATAAGCGGCTGTCGAATAATACTGATTTTACTGTCTTTAGGAATGCAGGATTAAGCGGGTTCAATTTCGCTTATATTGAGGGACCCACATCTTATCATTCCATGCTTGATAGCGCAGAATATATTGATGAGCGCAGTCTTCAGCATCACGGGCTGCACGCTCTTTCCATGGTACGGCATTTCGGTAATATGAAGATCGAGAATACTAAAAGAGACGACGCCGTATACTTTGATGTATTAGGTACGGCGTTGATTCATTATCCGAAATCCGTTGCGTTCGGTGTAAGCTTGTTCATTGGGCTGGTGTATATTGGCGTCATAATCTTAGGTTTCAGAAAAGGATTAACGTCGTTTTCAGGGCTTGCGCTCGGGATGGCTGCTTTCTTGATGGCCGCGGTCAGCGCCATCATACTGGTGTTTCTCCTCGCACAGGT
>Ga0187894_10003827_pt1 | contig 16565 bp, 18 predicted proteins | sample GBC1701081metaG_FD_136650 | JGI IMG/M metagenome (GOLD analysis project Ga0187894, IMG submission 136650) | White microbial mat communities from a lava cave in the Kipuka Kanohina Cave System on the Island of Hawaii, USA - GBC170108-1 metaG ... | reverse complement strand
CGGCCTCGGTCGCACTCACCTGGCGGGGGGTAGCGATCAGGAAATTGATGTAGTCTTCATCCTTACATTTGGGTGGGTTCATGGCCTTGTTTTACTCTGCTTTTGGCAACTGCGTAACTTCTATGTTAATTATTTTCACATAAATGCCTTTATGTACTGACTATGTTTGTATTGCTTTGCAGAAAGAAACAAACCACCGCACTCATTCATTTTTGAGCAATTTGTGCAATCGTCTAAATATTCATTTTTCCAATCACTGATCGATTTCCTGTACGCTCTCAGGATGTCGTCGTTCACGAGGCAGCGTTGGTGGTTGTACACCGAAACGTTCATATCATAAGACTCTAATAACATGACGGCTTGGCTGAGGGTGTCCTTGTACTCATAGGGATCAATCCAGAGTTCATCGAGATTGGCTCTCGTAAACCCTGTGATTTCGAGCCCCATGAGTGCCACATGATCCACAAACAACAGATTGCGAGCGATGAACTCGCAGAGGTGGACGAGGCGGTCAACGGTTTGTTGATGAATCACCACTCGAATCTCGACCCGTTGATTCAAGCTTTTGAGGTTTAAGATACCTCGTACAGTTTCATTAAAGGCATTGACGCTCTGTACGACGTAGTCATGGCGCACAGGATCGTCAGAATAGAGCGGAATGCCTACCATCATGTCGTTATGCTTAACCTGGGCATACTTCCTTGCGAACTCTATTTCGTGGAATGCTCGACCATTCGTGAGGATATGGATCGCTGTTCGTGGCAAGTGCGCTTTAGCGAGATGCAGGAGATCGATAAAGCGATCTCCATAAAGAGTTGGCTCGCCGCCCGTAAACCCCAGCTCAACCGTATCTTGGGGAATCAGCTGGATCAATTCTTTCGCCTCTTCCAGAATCCACGAGTCATCAATCTTCTTCGGTGGCTGTGAGCACATGAGGCAATAGTGATTACATTGCTCTGTCAACAGAATAGAGTTATGCCCTGACGATTTTCTAAACAACACACGGAATGAGCCATCTTTTAAGTCAATACGAACCACATCACCCTCCCCGAGGTAGTGCAGATCGGCTGGCAAGAGAAAATGATAGGAACCTTCTAGGAGCTGCGTGGGTTTGTGTTTGTGGAAAACGACCTTAAATGCAGATGAACTTGCGCCATCAGAGAGAAGTCCTTTTTGACTTGCGAGCGCCGTAGGCAGATCCTGATTGGTAGTGAGCGATAGGATGACGCGGCCAGACGAGGGTGGCGAGAGATGCTTCAATTTCCCGTGAAGTTGAATCATGTGCGATTCGCCCACCGCGAAAACAGGTTCTTCACAGAGGGATCAGACTCCATCAGCTCGATCAAATATTTGAAGATCGCCATATTCCGCTTACAAAATTCTGACTCTGGTTTTCTTGCCACGTAATCTCTTGTTGTGGCGTAGTGATAGACAGGATCAGCGCCACAAAATGGCTCATACGCGCAGTCACTACACATTGGAACGCTCAGCGTAAATGATTCCTCCAGTGGATTCAGCAGTGCATCAGAGGTTAGTAGCTCCTCATACGAGTGCTCAAGCACATTCCCGAGTTTGAAGGTGTTATCTCCCATCTCCGCCAACATCCGACTCTCATCAGAGGCGTACACTGCGCCATTGTAGTTATAGACGATCCCCGCAATAGCGATTCCTGATGGATTCATCAGGTCAACAAAGCCCGGGTCTTGGCTCGTCAACATCTTCGTTAACACCGTCGAAGCGTAATACTCCTGGAAGGCAATCCCTTTCTTATTGATCTCGATAATGTAGTTGAGCCCCTCCTTATAGAACTCAAGCCACTCATCCACGGTGTACGAGCGAAAACTCTTGGTCTTGATGGCAAAGCCATAAGGAGAAAGCGCCCGCAGAAAAATACCCTGGAAATCAAGCCGCACATATTCATCGATGATGTCTCGAACGCGCGTTAGGCTGTCTTTCGTGGTGGTCATAAGGGCGGAGACTTGATCTTTCCCAAGAACTTCCCGGACCAGTTCAATCCCTTTCATCACCCGTTCATAGCTATCTTTCCCTGGTCGTGGGCGGTTTTTGTTGTGTAAATCTTGGGGACCATCCAGGGAGGTAGAGATGTGAATGTGGTGTTCTTTGCAGAATGCCAAAATATCGTGGTTGACGAGCGCCAAGTTTGTAGCGATGACAAAACCGAGCGTTTTGTTGGCGGTTGTATTTCTCGCTTCTGCTGAGAGCACAATCTGCTGAATCAGTGCAAAATTTAAGAGCGGCTCGCCCCCTTGAAACTCGATCTTGATAGCGCGGGAAGGAGACCGGAAAACAAGGTCTAAAGATTTCTCTGCAATCTCTGGGGTCATATCAAAAGCACGCTTATCTTCAGACTGGCGCGAGACCTGACAGTACGGACAGCTATGCTCACAGCGCAAGCTGACGACGAAGATATGTAAGCCTGTGAACTCAGCTAATCGGCTGTATCTTGTTCTCACTTTGAGAGCGAGCAGTTCAGGGGCAATCGTATTGTGAGTATCCAGCAAAAACTGCTTTGCTCTCAAGTTAATATAATCGAGATCATCAGATTCGAGCTGATGGCCAACGAAGACTTTGAGCTTGTTTTTGTCCAGCGTGTGGAATTCACCAACCAGATTGGTAAGAAGATATTTTCGGGGATTCAGCTCTGTAAACTGAAACGGCAAGAGCTGATAGCCAATCGGCTCTTGCTTGGCATAAAATGAGAGGGGCTGAAACTTATTCATCTTTGATCAAGCCCGTTTTTGAAAAAGCATGAGCCAAGATTAAGTTTCGGACTCCCTCCGTTTCCGCTTTGATGGAGGCGCGCAACTCTTGATCGAGGACTTCTTTCCGGAAGTCTTCAATCGTCAGAGTGGCAGATTCTTCAGATTTGTCAGGGTTAAAGCGCAGTACACACAGAAAACTCGATTCGCTGGGCAAAAACTCGACCGAGCACTGGTCGATGAATCGATATGCTGCTCTCTTGAGGGAATCGAGAGAGGTGACACTTTTATCAAACGCTACCTCTCTGGTCACACGGTTGACCACACTCAATCAATACCCCGAGTAATGGGACCTGTGAGATGAGTGTGACTGGTGTGAATAATGTGATTCATGATCGGACAAAATCACTCCCTGCGCATTTCTGGCAAGAATCAGAGAATGTAATTCACCGCCGCTAGCGAAAACTACCCGGCTGACCCCTTCTCGGGAGAGGACAATAGGTTTTGAGGCAATTTGGTCGAACTTCGATTCAGCGGCTAAATTGAGGGGAGCGGCGACTGCCTGGGAGTTGCTCGCAGCCAAGCCGGCAATAGCGACGCTCACGGGGATAAGGAATTTTTTTCGGTTAGCCATAACAGGTCTCCTTCCTCAGTAGAATGTTAGAGGGCAGCAACAAAAAGCCGCCGTTTTTCCTGAAGAGCATCATCGGCAGTTCAGCAAGTGAACTTTAGTTGCTCGAAGAACGTTGGAAACGAAGCTTCTTAAAGCCACTTAAAGAAAAAGGCGATACGCTTCCTTGATGACATTTCTTAGTCTAGGAAGAGGTCTGTCCCTCAGCAGACGAGGAAGAGGAAGCCTGAGTCTCGTCTTAACTTGTTTCGTCGTGCTTATAGTTTTCTATACATTCGACACCACGTTCGCTGAGGAGCAACCCACACAGGACAGCCCACCAGCAAGCAACACCGCCTCTCCCAAAGTGCGGCTGATCTACGAGCCCACGAGAAACCCTTCCCTAGGCAAAGTGCAAACATATTTGAAGAGCCACAAGGCTTTTGAAGAAGAGGACCTCCGGAAGTTTCAGGCGAAGTTCAGCTCTCCCTTCAGCCTAACAGTGAAGATCGAAGAATGTGGAGTGGACGCGGCGCGTGCGGCACTGTATATCTCTAAGATGCAAGAGATCCGCCTTTGTCTAGAGGCTATCGCATACTCCGCTTCTGTGGTGTCCAGAGAGGTCAAGTCACAGGATCTGTTCCGGCAGCAGGTCTTCTGGCTGACTGACTTCTTTTTCTTCCATGAACTGGGCCACGCGCTCATTGACATATTACAACTTCCCGTGCTCGGGCGAGAAGAAGATGCGGCGGACGACTTCGCAATTCTAACTTTGCTCGAAGAGAAAAAAGCGGGACCCAAGGCCGTCCTCACTGTTGCCCAGTATTTTCGCTTGGAAGGCACCCAGGCAAATGCCGATGGTGAGGTCCATTGGTGGGATGAGCACGCTCCTGACCTTGCACGTTCCTACAACATGCTCTGTCTCGCCTATGGAAAAGACCCTGAAGAATACCAAGCTCTTGTTGGCAAGAAGAAAAGACTTCTTCCCAAGACACGAGCAACGAGATGTGCAGCAGAGTATCAACAGAAACGTCAGAGTTGGATAACACTGGTACAGCCTCATGTTAAGCAAACCGAAATAACCAAGGAGAATTCTAAGACGCAGGTTGGAGACCCGTAGCTCATTATTCTTTGCTGCCACTGTGAGGAACACTGCATGAGTGTGTTCCACCTATTTCGGTGTGACTAAAACTGTGCCCAAAGAGAAGCGATAATCGAGAATATGGAGTGCGAAGAGATGAGAGAGTACTAAAGAAACACTAGGTTTCATGCAGTCTATCACTGCATATCACATCCAGTATCATTCAATGTCGCAGATAGTTTTAGTATCCTGAATCCTGCGCGTCTGCCAGTTCCGCCACTTTCGCGTGTAGGAAACTCAGGCACTTAGCGGATGCCCGGACGGAGAAGTAGGCCGAGTGTCATTGTTTTTGTCATTGTTGAGGAGGGTATCCTGCTGTTGCACAGCATTCAGGACCTTGGCAACCTGTTGTAGGTCTCCAGGACTGACGATGTTATAGTGTTCAAACACTGACCGATCGGCGTGTCCAGTCACTTTCATAGCCACTGTTTCAGGGATACCAGCCCGAACGAGATTACGCACGGCGCTTCTTCTCAAATCGTGCGGCACCTTACCAGAAATTCCCGCGTCTGAGCAAGCCTGCTTCCATGCTCCCCTGAGACCAGCACAGCGCAAGGCGAGAAAACTACACAGCAAACGGGAGGATTAGCGGACGAGGAGCGCCGGAGGCCGTAGGAGGGGAGAAACATGCCCTCTCGGATAGGTAAAGACGGGCATCATCATGAGAGGGAACAAAAGGAGTGTCGGGAAGGGTCATTGGACCAGGGCAGGAAACAGGAAGAGAAATCCGAGAGACAAAAGAGGAGCAAAACGGTGCGGATGGCAGGTAAGGACGCAAGCCGGCGTATGACCATGGGGCGAGCGCCCCGGCGAAGTGCCGAGAGCACCACGGCGGAGTGGCCTATGAGATCCCTCCGGCGAATCCCCTGCACCCGCTCTTGGTAAAGTCCCCGCTCCCAGTGCCCAATGTAGACGTTCGTATCAAGAATGATCATCCCCATCCAGGCTCACTCCCCCTACGCAGTTAGGCCTACACCTCAACGCTGTGAGCAGAGTGTAAGCAAAGCATAGGCGCATATCGTCAGGTTTTAATGCCAGAGGCGGGCATGAGGGGAGCTCAGCCCCGCTCACAGCAAAACTGCTGCTTTCGTCTTGTCTTTCCCTCCCTATCGTGCCCATAGTGGGCGGCGCGCAGGGGAAAGTCTGCCTTTCCTCAACTAACCACCAGTGCGCTATCGTTCGGCCGCAACGGAGTCGTTATGCCACACTCACGCCTGCACCCTCTCACCCGTTTCACTCGCTTCTCCCTCACCTTATTGATCTATGGCCTGCTCGGGGCTGGCCTGGAGCGTGTCAGCTTCGCGGCGGACCTCACTGCCAGCAGTGGCTTTCCGTCGGTCCTCTTTGACGACACCGACACCGCCCCGAACCCCGATTGGGAAATCAGAGCCGACCAGATTGGTGTTCGTGTCTTCGACCGTGTAAATGCCCGTAACCCGTTCTCCATTATCGCCGGTGCTCCGGGTGGCTCCCTCTGGGTTCGCAACAACGGCAACGTGGGATTAGGCACGCTCAATCCCGACCAGAAGCTCCATCTGACCAGCGGCAACACGCCCAGCATCCGCTTGGAGCAGGATACCTCACTGGCCCTGCCCCCCAAGGCCTGGCTGCTGCGCGGCAACAACTTCGAATTTCTTATCGAAGATGCCAGCGCGCCGCAGTTTACTGTCCCCTTCGTCATCTTCGCCGGCGCCCCGCACCTCGGCCTGGTCCTGAACGGCAGCGGGCACCTCGGCCTGGGCACCCAGAGTCCCCAGGGCAATCTGCATATCTTCGGCGCGGCTAACAAAGATATCTTCAACGGTATGGGTCCTGACCTTAGCGCCGGCCCCGCCTTTAACTTCGGTTATTCCGGGAACTCCTTTGGCCCGGGCACGGGCTTCTTTAATGTGCGGGGCGCCAACTCGGGGGTCAATCCTTCCCTGCGCTTTGCCACGGCTAACGTGCAACGCCTGATCGTTACCAATGCCGGCCGCGTGGGGATCGGCACGCTGGCACCTAGTGTCGCCCTCGATGTGGTGGGCACGGTGCGTGCCAGCACGAGCCTCATGGTCGGGGGGTAAACCCTCAATGTCCCGGATTATGTCTTCGCGCCTGACTACCAATTGATGCCCCTGACCGAACTAGGGGCATATGTCGTCAGAGAGAAGCACCTACCCGACATCCCCTCGGCGCGAGAGATCAAGGAGCAGGGGGTGAATGTGAGCGAGCTACAGATGCAACTGCTCAAGAAGGTCGAAGAGTTGACATTGTATGTGCTGAAGCAAGAGCAAACCATCACTGAACAAGGAAAGATGATTCAGCAGCTCATGGCGCGGTTAGCTACCGTGGAACGAACTCGACAGAAGTAGTAGGGCGCGTTGCCCGCGCCGGGGTGCTGGTGCGCAGGGCGCACCCTACGATTAACTGGAACCCGACAGAAGTGAGAAGGTGCGCTCGTATTATACGTTCTGCGTAGGGGCGAAGCACTGCTTCGCCCTCTCTTCGCTAGCGCTGCGTCAACGGCGTTTGCCTTGAGATGCGAATTCTTCCGCCGCGGACGGTAATAATCGAACGAGCCTCGAGTTCTGCTGCGTGCTGCGCTAATACTCTTGCCAGGAAGGCGATACGCTTACTAGCCGAGACGTCGGGTAACCGCACGAGACCGCAATGGTCCTCTCCTTCAACAAAGAGCAACTCGCCAAAGTCGGTATCGATCGTGACCAGGATACGGCCCTCGGCTGTGGCCCACCTCAGCAGGGTGCGGTCACCAGGGTCCGGACCGCGCTCGCGTGCCTCGGCAACCTCATGTCCTTGCTGTCGTAACCAGTCAGCGAGACGCCGACCAACACAGCGATCGATCAAGAATTTCACTGACCGGCCACCTGCACTGCATCAAGGGAATCATGGGCGATGACCGCATGCGCATACGCAAAGCAGGCGCGAATATCGCCCGGTTCCAACTCCGGGAAATCCTCGAGAATCGTTTCTTGCGTTTCTCCCTGCGCGAGCAGACTAAGAATGAATTCTACCGAGATGCGCATGCCGCGGATGATAGGTTTCCCGCCAAAGATCTCTGGGTTGGCGGTGATCCGTTTGAGTAGTTTCTCGTCCGTCATACTCGTTCTCCTCGGTGAGTTGTCCTCCCCGCTCAACCATAGGAGGACGAGACGCGCAGGTCAACGAGCAAGCGAGTAGGAGGTCAGTTTCAGCGAGGTGCTCTGCGGTTGGCGGGGCGGTCTGGAGGGTTGCCTTAGAGAGCGCGGCAGCGCCCCTCGGCCGCCGATACCAGGCGCCACTTTTGCCTTGCCTTTCCCTCCCTATCGTGCCCATAGTGGGCGGCGCGCAGGGGAAAGTCTGCCTTTCCTCAACTAACCACCAGTGCGCTATCGTTCGGCCGCAACGGAGACGTTATGCCACACTCACGCCTGCACCCTCTCCCTCGTTTCTCTCGCTTCTCTCTCACCTTATTACTCTATGGCCTGCTCGGGGCTAGCCTGGAGCGTGTCAGCTTCGCGGCGGACCTCACTGCCAGCGGCAGCGCGCCGGCGGTCCTCTTTGACGACACCGACACCGCCCCGAACCCCGATTGGACAATTATCGCCGACCAGATTGGTGTTGATGTCATCGACTCTGTAAATCTCCGTACCCCGTTCGCCATTCGCCCGGGTGCTCCGAGTGCTTCCCTCTTGGTTCGCAACAACGGCAACGTGGGATTAGGGACGTTCGTTCCCGACCAGAAGTTGCACCTCACGTATGGCTCGTTCACGGGCGGCATCCGCCTCGAGCAAGACACCAGCCTCGGCAATGCCGCCCAGACCTGGGACTTGATCGGCAATAACCTCAACTTCTTCGTCCAGGATGTCAGCGCGCCGCAGTTTACTGCCCCCTTTGTCGTCACCGCTGGCGCCCCGCATTTTAGTCTCCTCCTGAGCAGCGCGGGCAGAGTGGGGCTGGGCACCAGTACGCCCCAAGGCAACCTGCATATCTTTGGCGCGGCCAACAAAGATATCTTCAACGGTATGGGTCCTGACCTCAGTGCTGGCCCGGCCTTTAACTTCGGCTACTCCGGGAACTCCTTTGGCCCGGGCACGGGCTTCTTCAACGTGCGGGGCACCAACTCCGGGGTCAATCCCTCGCTCCGTTTTGCCACGGCTAACGTGCAACGCCTGATCGTTACCAATGCCGGCCGCGTAGGCATCGGCACGCTGGCACCCGCCCAACAACTCGATGTCAACGGCAACATCCGGGCCAATGGCAGCTTTATCTCAGGGGCCACCACTCTCAACGTGCCCGACTATGTGTTTGAGCCTGACTACCAGTTGATGCCGCTCAGCGAACTGGAGTCCTATGTCGCCAGAGAGAAGCACCTCCCAGATGTTCCCTCCGCGCGAGAGATCAAAGAGCAGGGGGTGAATGTGAGTGGGCTCCAGATGCAACTGCTCAAGAAGGTGGAGGAGTTGACATTGTATATGCTGAAGCAAGAGCAAACCATCACTGAACAAGGAAAGATGATTCAGCAGCTCACGGCGCGCTTGGCTACCGTGGAACGAACTCGACAGAAGTAGTCGTAGGGCGGGCTGGGCCCGCCGAGAAAAGGAACGGCAGGCTAAGCCTGCCCTACACTGCTCTGAAACTTGGCTGTTTTGGAGCGGACACGCCAGTCATGGTAGGGCGCGTTCCACGCGCCGGGTTGCTGGTGCGCATAGCGTGCCCTCCGTTGACTATGTGGACTTTGCAAAGAAGACTTGTAAGCGCTCTGCCAATTCCTGTGGTTTCTCTTCTGGAATGAAATGACCGCAGTCGGCAATCGCTCCCCCTTCAGCGTGCGTGGCAACACGCTTGAGCGATTCCACTACTAACTCTCCGCGTCCGCGTGAACCACCACCTCCAAGCCCTAATGTTGGCATCGGCAACTTGAAACCCGTCGCCAGCGTCGCGCGATTATCAGCGATGTCTCTGGGGAGTGCGCGATAGAAATTGAACCCTGCTCGCATCGCACCCGGTTGTGCATAGGTTCGTACATACTCGTTGATGTCGGCGTCGCCGAAGACCCCGGCTTGGTCGGTTGCATTGCTGAAAAACCACTCTAGATAGATCCGCTCACGACCAAACGTCAACGCCTCAGGCAAGTCCGGTACTTGATGAAACGCGTGGTGCCAGCGAGGAGGTAAGCCACCATCCCCTTCCGGCCGGTCCCCGGGAACCGGAACATCAAGCAGCACAAGATGTGTCACCGCGTCAGGATGATCCGCCGCAAGCCGGAAGGCGGTTGGCGCACCCCAGTCGTGGCCCACGACAATGAACTGCTCGAAGCCTAAGTGGTTATGCATCAACTGCCACACATCGCCAGCGACGGTCTTCTTATCGTACCCGTTGATCGGACGAGATGAATCGCCTAGGCCCCTCAGGTCAGGAGCAACCAAAAAATACGGGTCGGCAAGGAGAGGCATCAGCAAGCGCCACTCGTACCAGCTCTGTGGCCAACCATGCAGGAGGACAACCGGCCGTCCTTGTCCCAAGGTTACATAATGAAGGCGAACGTCCTTGAGATTGGCATAATGATGCATGAACTTGGATGCGGTCATGGCTGCTCCTTCTCGTTTGCAATGGCCTTACAGTCAGTTTCGTAGGGCGCGTTCTACGCGCCGTCTCATTGGCACGCCTTCCCTTGACCGGGTTTTACCTCCTAGAGCTTCTCTGGACAACCGCTTGCCCACCAGATACTCATGACAGAGGAATAGATCGAACTAAACTCCACGCGGAGAGAGGACGCACCATATGAAAGACGGGTTTCGCGTGATCGACAGCGACCTCCATGTCATCGAAACGGGCGAGGTTTACGAGAAATACCTCGATGAGAAGTATCGCGACAAAATGCCGCGCTACTTAGGCTGGAGCCCGACCAATTTCCCCCACTGGGATGTGCAAGGACAGATGATTCCTCCGTGGGCACGCTCGGCTGATGTGGTCGGACCACAGCAGTACCTCGATGCCCCGACGGAACATTTGTACAAGACTGTCCGCGAGAAAAAATATGATCCTTCCTCAACGGTTCAAGCAATGGATGCGGAAGGAATCGATGTCGGGGTTATGTATCGCACCTTCGCGCATATGGTGGTGTCAATCGATGGCCTTGAGCCCAAGTATGCGATCGCCTATTGCGCCGCTTTTAATGACTGGCTGTCCGATTACTGCCGCACCAGCCCCAAGCGTCTCAAGCCCGCAGCGATTGTCTCTCTCCACGACCCCGAACTCGCCGCCGCCGAAGCCCGACGGGCCGTGGAGACGAAAGGCCATGTCGGCGTCGTGCTCTTACCGATGCCGATGAAGGATCGCTACTTCAATTCGCCTGAGTGTGATGTGTTGTGGAAAGAAATCACCCGCCTGAATGTTCCGCTCACCTTCCACGGCACCAGTGGTGGTGCGTCGAAGGATTATGTCAGCAACCGTTTCCGTGGTAAGCCCAACTTCCGCACCCAAAATCACGCTTCGGCTTTCCCGCTCGAACTGATGCTGGCGATGAGTGCTATGCTCGTCGGTGGCGTCCTTGAGCGCTTTTCTAACCTGCGAGTGGGGTTCCTCGAAGGCAATTGCGGCTGGCTACCGTGGTGGCTGCACCGGCTCGACGACCAATGGAAAAAATATGGCGGCGGCGAAGCCATCAAGCTCTCTGCCCTGCCGAGTGAGTACTTCAAACGTCAGTGCTTTATCGGCACTGACGTCGATGAAGATCTCCTCAAGGTCGTGGTTGACGAGATCGGTGATGACCATATTGTCATGTCAGTCGATTACCCCCACGCGGATGGCCCCTTCCCTAACGGCATCAAGACATTTTTAGATCTTCCAGGAGTTAGTAAAGAGTCCAAGCGGAAAATCATGTGGGGCAATTGCCTACGCTTGTACGGGTTTTCTGAGGAGCGGCTTTTGGCAGCGTAAAGGTAGGGCGGGCTTTGCCCGCCGGAGCTGGCAGGCAGCCTGCCCCACAAAGCAGCAGAAAAGCCTGATAAAGAGACAGAGAGCAACCGCATAGAGAGGAGGGACAATGAAATTCTCACTTTTCGATATTGTCCATTGGCCTGGAGGAACGAATCCTACTGATTATGATGCGGCACAAGCCGCAGACGTTTACAGCACGCGCCTGGAAGAATACGTCCAGGCCGAACGCCTGGGCTTCGATACGATTTTCTTCGCCGAGCATCATTTCACTGCTTACTCCATTACTCCTTCACCCAACCTCATGGTCGCCGCACTCTCGCAGCGCACCTCGCGTATCCGCATCGGGCTGATGATTAACGTCCTGCCCTTCCACGATCCGCTGCGCATGGCCGAGGAAGGGGCGATGCTGGATTTGTTGACCCGTGGCCGCTTAGAATTCGGCATCGGCCGCGGTGTCGATGAGCAGGAGTTTTTACGTCAGTGCATGCCCTACCCTGAAGCCCGCCCGCGCTTTGAAGAAGGTCTCGATTTGATTCTACAAGCCTGGCAGCAGCCAGAATTTGAATTCAATGGGAAGTTCCGTAAGGTAGGCCGGGCGACGATTTGGCCCCGCCCACTGCAAAAGCCTCACCCACCGATTTGGGTCACGGCGTTGAGTCCAGACACGATTGTCTGGTCGGCCCGTCAGGGATATCCCATTGCGAGTGCGTTTCTCCCTCCGAGTATCAGCCGGCAGCGGTTTGAGTTGTACCGCAAAACCGCGACCGAAGCCGGACACAAGGTGGGAGCAGGACACACCGTGCAGATGCGCAATATTTATGTGGCAGACACGGATGAAGAGGCTCGTGCTCAGGCGGAAGGGCCGCTCAACCACCTCTTTCGCTTGTTCATTCCTCATGCCGTGCCAAAAGATCTCGACGCGCTGCCCGCAGACTATCAGTATTACAAAGAGTTCTTCCGCCCGTTTGTCGGCGCCGCCATGTCCTACGACGATGTCATTAACAATGGCATCTTAGTCGTCGGCAGTCCGAAGACGGTCACGCGCATGCTCGCCGAGCAAGTTGAAGAAAGCGGTACTGGTCACTTTCTGTGCTGGATGAATTTTGGTAGTCTGACGCCGCAACAGGTACTGCGCTCGGAAGAGCTGTTCGCTACGCAGGTTATGCCAGAACTGCGGAAACGCTATAACGGGCGACAAGAAAAAGCGGCATAACGTAAACTGCCGGGCATTAGTGAGCTTTTTCGTCGGGGCACGGTCTGTCGTGCCCTTTTCTTTCTCGTTGACCTCAGCAGTGGGAGGGAAACCGAGATGCCACCACGAACAACTTATGAGTTGATGGCGCAGTACAATCAATGGATGAATCAAAAAATCTACGTAGTGTGTGCGAAGATCCCAGATGCAGAACGAAAGAGGGACTTGGGCGCCTTTTTTAAGTCGCTGCACGGCACCCTGAATCACCTGCTGTACGGAGATAAAGCGTGGATGGAGCGGCTGGCGCAAGGCACCTATACCCCGCAAACTATTGGGGCCAATTTGTACGAAGACTTTACCGAGCTCCGAGCCGAACGAGAAAAAATGGATGCGTGGATCTTGAGTTGGGCATCTACCTTAGATGAAACTTGGCTCCGACAACCGTTCACCTATACCAGCAACGTCGATAAAAAGACGAGAACGTTGCCGACCTGGTGTTTGGTGATGCATATGTTCAATCATCAGACCCATCATCGCGGGCAAGCGACGACCCTGATGAAACAGCTCGGCCATGATCCGGGCGACACCGATATCCCGTTTATGCCGCAGTTTGGCGATGGCGTGTAGTTGAAATATATTGATCAAAGAGAAACATGAAGCACATTTTGTTTGTATGAGGTTTCCCAAGATGGCGATTACTGGTGGCTGTTATTGTGGCAAGATTCGTTACGCAATCGAGCAAGAAACTCTGCATGACGTCGCCAATTGCCATTGTTCAATCTGCCGGCGGACAACCGGTGGCACGTTGACTACCTGGGCGACAATTCCCCGGGCATCCCTACGCTGGGAAACTGTCGCCCCTCACGTCTACCAGTCCTCTGCAGAGGCCGAGCGCTATTTTTGTCCAACCTGCGGAGCGCAACTTGCCTTGTATACCACCTTGGCTCCACTGAGCATCGATATTACTATCGCGACGCTGGATCATCCTGCCGCCTATCCGCCAGACCGGCATATTTGGGTCAATAGTAAACTTGCCTGGTTCAGCCTGGACGATGAGCTAGCCCAGGAACAAGAAGAGATTTACCCCACAGAGAACGGCATGTCACGAGTAGAAGAAATCTTGCTTTTTTGGTTCGGTCAGACGCGCGATGATCGAGCCTACTATGAGGAGCGACACTCACTGTGGTTCACGCCTGATCCACAATTTGATCAGGCTATTCGTGAACGTTTCGCGGCGGACTACCAACTGGCTGCCGAACAGAAACTCATGGATTGGCAGAACACACCGCGATCAGGGTTGGCGCTGGTGCTCTTACTCGACCAATTCCCGCGCAATATGTTTCGCGACGATCCACGCGCCTTTGCCGCTGACCCCCTCGCCCGTGCGGCCGCAGATTACTTCCTCCATACCGGACAAGATCAGCAACTGCTGCCGGTCGAGCGGATGTTTATCTACCTGCCTTTCATGCACAGCGAACGGTTGGCCGACCAACACCAGTCAGTCGCATTATTTCGCCAACTGAAGCAGGACCGGGAGTACTTAGGTTCGTTGGCGTACGCGCTCAAACATCTAGAGATCATCGAGCGTTTCGGCCGTTTCCCGCACCGCAATGCCGCACTAGGACGTTCTTCAACCAGTGAAGAGCAAGAATTTCTGCGGCAGCCAGAATCGTCCTTTTGATCGTCTCCCTGCGGGTCAGGGGGCGTTTTTCTTCTCCCCTGGCGGCAGAGCAATCCCCGCTTTCTTGAGTTTGCGATAGAGCGTGGAGTAGTGAAGCCCTAGGAGTGTGGCCGCCTGCTGAACACTGCCGGTCTGTTGTAATGCTCGCTCGATCATCTGTGTCTCAGATTCTTTCAGCGATTGGACATCGAGCGCTACTCGCTCAAGAGCAGGAACAGCCTGTCCAATCGCCGGCGGTAAATCGGCCGGAGTAATGCAGCCATTCTCGGCACGAACCGAAGCGCCTAGCAGAACGTTGCGCAGTTCGCGGATATTCCCCGGCCACGCATACTGCGTGAGTAATGTCAGTGCTTCATCGGTGAGCGTCACGTCTGGTGCCTGGTGCGCGAGGATATGCCGTGCCAGTAACGAAATGTCTTCGCTGCGCTCACGCAACGGCGGCAAGGTTAGGGACAAGACGTTAAGTCGGTGATATAGATCAGGACGGAAGCGACCTTCGTGTATCGCTTGTTCAAGGTCACAATTGGAGGCAGCAATCACACGAATATCAACAGACTGAGGTACGCGTGCGCCCAGGGGCACCACACGTTTTTCTTCCAGCACTCGCAACAGGCTTAACTGCATTTTCGCCGGCATGCCGTCGATATCATCAAGAAATAGGGTGCCGGTGTGGGCAAGTTGAATTTTTCCAACGTTCCCACCCTTGAGTCCTCCGGTAAAAGCTCCCTCGCTATAGCCAAAGAGTTCTGCGCCAATCAGGTCGTCACTGATGCTGGCGCAAGAAAATGCCACAAAAGGGCCGTGCCGGCGGGGACTCGCGGCATGGATCGCCTGGGCAAACAATTCTTTTCCGGTTCCTGATTCTCCGCGTAACAGGACAGGCCAGTCATACTGGCTCATCTTCGCGGCAAGCTCGAGACAGGCACGAAATGGCTGACTCTGCCCAACCAAATCGGCAAATGAGAACGAAGTCGCCCAAGGCTGTGATGTCGGCGCCTTCACCGGCCCAGCGGATTGGTCAATCACGAGCACCGCTCCAGGAGAACGACCAGACAGCGTAGGAAGGATGGTCACTCCGGAGGTCTGCGCCTGGTTATTAATCACAAATAGCGAACTTGATGACAAAAGTGAGCCAAGCCGTTCACGCAAAGGAGAAATATCATTGAGACGCCTACCAACCAGCTGAGCGGATGACGAAGAGAGTATTTTCTCAGCTAGCGGATTTAAGGCCAGGATATAGCCATAGCGGTCGACGGCGACGAGTCCATCAGCAGGATAACGAGAGGCAAGGCGCGAGAAATGCTCTAGCACTGCCAATCGGGCCTTAAGTCCTTGCTCATGAACGGCAGCCTCGATCATAACCGCGGCATTCGTAACGAGTGCGAGTGCCTGCGGATGGCTGATCTCGCGGTAACCGGCAATACCAATTGCCCCCAGGATGCGATGCGTCAGCGGGTCACGGATGGGCGCAGACTGGTTTACCCAATCTTGCCAGTTCATGCCGTAATTTTCGTGCCAGCTGACTTGGACAGGAATCCCCACTGCAATGCTGGTCCCCAGCACGGTACAGCCAACCTTGTTTTCCTGCCATTCGCCGCCAGGAACTGCTCCCAGTTGCTCCGCTTTAGCCATCGCCCGAGTCCCTCCAGCAGAAAAGAGCACGCGCCCATGATCATCACTCAGCATTAGGAGTTGATGAGGCTCGGTGAGCACGTTCTGCAAAAAAGCGAGGACCGGCTCGGCACGGGACAACCAATCGATTTCCTCGCGGAGGGTTGCAAGGTCAGTAGGTGTATCTACACGAGGAGCAGAGGGTAAGGCCGGGTCTACCCCTGCACTTTTCGATCGCAGCCATGCATCTCGAATGAGTGGAGGAACGTCACTCAGCGAGGTCTCATTGCCAGTGACAAACAACTCCCACGCCCGAGCAATTTTCCGCACCGTTATGGCAGTTGGGGGAGAGAGGGTCAGCGCGCTTGCTCGGCGCCTACTCATTGGGGGCCTTTCCTTTCTCCTTGCTGAGGTTTTGCACTTTGCCAAAAGTGCCCCTCAGTTTTGGCAAAGTGCAAAGCAGCACGAGAAAACCAATCAGAAAACTGTAGCATGGATTCTCTCGACAGAGGTATAACCCACGGCATTCTTCTTGCTGTCACGTCTTTACTACGCCGTCAAGAGAAATCGAGAAAGGAGGATTCTATGGAATTCGGCGTTTTTTATCTCCCTAGTATTGGCAACAAGGCCGAAATCATGGAAGGCATGGCCGGTCGACGCACTGACTTATACCAGCGCATGCTGCGCAATCT
>Ga0187894_10003826_pt1 | contig 16567 bp, 12 predicted proteins | sample GBC1701081metaG_FD_136650 | JGI IMG/M metagenome (GOLD analysis project Ga0187894, IMG submission 136650) | White microbial mat communities from a lava cave in the Kipuka Kanohina Cave System on the Island of Hawaii, USA - GBC170108-1 metaG ... | reverse complement strand
CATCGTCGAGAATATCGGCGCCGCCGGCGTTGCGCGGCGCTGCGACGAACGCGGTGCTGACCAGCTCGAAGCTGAGACAGGCCGATGCCCACGCCAGGTTTGCGCGCCGGACCTGCTGGTCGACGTGAGCCTGGTCCACCACGCCACCCCAGCTCCCGGTGGTTGCGTAGGCCGGCGGCGGCTGCCCGAACGGCTGCATCGTACTGATGTCGCGGAAATCCTCGCTCGGCTCGCCCGGATCGTGCTGGTTGTTGGCGTTCGTGTTCGTGAAGGTGAAAGCGCCGTCGCCTTCGCCGTTGTCGGCGGTACCCGCCTGACGGTCGAGCCCCAGGTCGAGAAACGGTTCCTGGTACACCGTGGCGCGCACGCGGACCACGCGCCGCTCCTCGGGATTGCGCGAGCAAACGGGCAGGTCCCATGACTGATCGGCGGTTGCTCCAGCCGCGCGGTACACGATGCGCACCGAACCGTCGATGCCGGCGCGATGCGTGCGGTCGTTCAAGACGTTATCGGCCACCAGCGCGCCGCCCGGCCGGCCGTCGTGAGCATGAAACTCGTCGTCCTCGCACTGCACGCTGCCGCTCGCGCAGGCTGGTCCCGTCGGATTCAGGCGATTGGTCGTGAGCACCTGCGAGCGTGAGACGAACACGCCGGTCGAGTTGCCCGTTTCGACGAGCTCGACCTCGGTGAGATCGTCGTTGATCGCCGCGGCGCCGTCGATCGTGCCGATGCGCGCGCGGATGGTGTCGGGCGTGCCGGAGCTCGCATTGGCGCCGTTGTCGGCGATACGTACGTAGAAGCGCTCGCTGTCCTGGTCGACGAAATTGTCGGGGTCGGCATTGTTACGCGCGTTGCCGGCCGTGTAGGCCGTGTGCCAGCGGCCGATCCTGAGCGAGTCGCGCGGCTGGTCCGCCGCGTCGATCGTGTGGTTGTCGTTGGTGTCGGCGAGCACCTCCAGGCGCGAGCCGGACGCGAGCGTGAAGCGCAGCTTTCGCTGCGGCGTCTGCGTGGCGACGTCGGTGATAGCCAGGCTGAGCTCGTATTCGCCGCCGGGAAACACCTCCTGGCCGCCGGCGATGCGGTTGAGATTCAGCGCAAAGCCTTCGCGGCGCTCGAAGGCATTGAACGCCTCTTCGCCGGCTGCGGGCGCGGGGAACGCAGGGTTCCAGGCCACCACCTGGAAGAACACGCCGTTGTCGATGTCCGTTGCCATCGGCGCGGTCCGCATGAACGAATCGCCTGCGAGGTCGGCCGAATCGTCGCGCCGGAAGGCATTGAACAGCGCCAGGCCGCGCGAGCGAACCTGCGGCGTCGGGGTGGTGCGCGTCAGTAGCGTCTCGATGCCGTACGGGACGACGCTCGCACCAGCGGCGGCGGTGCGTTCCGTGTGGCGAATCACCACGCGCAGGTGGTGGCGCGGCAGCTCGCCCGCGATGGCGTCGCTCGCGATCGCGTGATCGACGGCATCGCCGAACGTACCCGATTCCGAGGTCTGCACGAACACCTCGTCGAGCGTCGGCGCCACTGCATCGAGCGTCGCCGCGGGCACGACGCCGCGCAGATACGGCAGCGGATTGACATAGCGCTTCTCGCCGCTGTCGTCTGCCACGAACGCCGCGAGATGCAGCTCGCTGTTCTCGACGTCGCCGAGTGTGTCCGAGGTCATGGGCATGGCGTCGACGCTGCGCACGTCGACGCGCTCGAACCCTTCGTCGTGAGCGAGGAAGTGCGTGACGGCACTGTCCAGCTCCGAGTCGCCAGCGGTCGGCAGCGCCCGCGCGAACAGCGCCTTGGCTGCGACCGCGACGGTCGGCCGGTCGAGGTTGCAGAACATGATCACGACCGAGGCCGGCGACGGCAGCGCACGCAGCCCGGAGAAATCGTTGAGCGTGATCGGATAGGTCGACGGGGTCAGGAACAGGCAATCGCCCAGCCCTGCTGACGATGGGTTGAGGTCGCCGCTGAATTCGATCGTTCCGTCCGAAATCGTGCGCACGGTCGGTGCAGGCAGGCGAACGACTACGAAGTGGCCGACCTTGGCGATCTGCCCCTGGTTCGTATCCTCGAACGGCTGGCCGAAGGTGCGATCGAAGCGAAAACCGGCAGTGAACGAGTTGGTGAACTGCGGCTTGCAGCCGGCAATTCCCGCGCCGGTCAGTGCGAGGAGCGAGACGGTGAAGACGACGCGCGTGCGCACGCACGCCGACGCATGGCGCCGGTGCCCGCGGCAACGCAGATCTCCCTGACGCTCCTCCCGATCCATTGGCGGCGTCTCGCTCTGCAGGTCTCGTTCTGGTTCTTGTGTCGCCACCATACGCCCGTCAGTAGTTGCGCAGCAACCGATTGCCCTCGTTCCCGCGGCCGCCGCTGCGCAGCTTGCGCACCTTTTCGATGGTCTGCAGCGAGATCCGGCGGTTGGTGTTGATCATCCCGTCGGTGAACGGCACGCCCGATTGCGGATAGAAATGCGATTTCGGCGGCGGATCCGGAAAATCCCGGTCGCCGTTCTCCAGCGCATGACCGAGCTCGTGCGCGAGGATCCGCATGCTCGCGTCACGCTCGTTCCTCACGAACAGGAAGGTCTTCTCGCCCAGGCCGTAGTACCCCTTGCGCGGCGTGTCGGCCTTGCCGGCCGCCTTGCTCGGCAGGCCCACCTCGATTCCCGGCACCATGAACAGCTCCACGACGTCGGCCTTCGCGCCGTCACGAAACGCGAGGATCACGCGCTTCTCGTCGCTGTCCGCCGCGAGGTTGGTATCGTCGATGGAGCTCAACTCGTCGTCGATAGTGATGCTGTCGCCGTTGGCATCGCGGGGCGACGGCAGCGTGCGAACCGCCTCCCGCAGGTCGAACTGGATGCAGGCCGGCGACCACGCGATGTTGGACTGTTCCATCTCCTCCAGGACCCGGGTCTCGTCCACGTCGATCACGTCGTCGAAGATCGTCGCGCGCACCCAGACGCGCCGGCGCGACTCCGGTTCGCGCTGGCACACCGGATACCGCCAGACCTGGCTCTGCGTGGCGCCGGCCGGCTGATACTCGATGCGCACGTGATCGTCGATGCCCGCCCTGTGAGTGCGGTCGCCGACGGCTTCGTCGGCCACTGGTCCGCCCGTGCCGTCGTGGGCGAAGAACTCGTCGTCCTGGCACGTGAATCCGTTCAGCGTGCACGGCAATGCCCCCGGCTTCACGTTGGGAAGCGGCGTGAGCATCTGCGCGACCGACGCGAACATCCCCGTGTCGTTTCCCGTCTCGACGAGGCGAATCTCGGTGAGCTCATCGACCGGCGCGCCCGATGTGTCGTCGAAGACGCCGAGACGCGCGCTGATGGTTTCCTGGCTGCCGGCGCTGGTATTCGCCGCGGGATCGCGGATGCGCAGGTGGAAGCGGCGCGTGTCCCGGGCCACGAAGTTGTCGGTTCCCGCACCGTTGCGCAGATTGTTCTCGGCGGCGTCGCTGAAAGCACGGTCCCAGACGGCGATGTTCAGGAAATCCACCGGCCGGTCGCCGATGACGGCATCTTCGGGATCGCTGTCCTCCGCGACCTGCAGCTCCGCTCCCGGCTCGAGCTGGAACTGGATGACCTGTTCGAGCGCGGGCTGTGCCACGTCCGCGACTGTCAGTGCCAGCCGATACTGCCCGCCGGGAAATGCCGACGTGCCGCCGCTGACGCGATTGAGGTCCAGCACGAAATTGCCGGGAATCGTCAGGGCGTTGAAGTAGTCCTCGCCGTCGGCGGGCGCGGGCGAGGCGTTGTTCCAGGCAACGAACGGGAAGTAGACGCCGCTGGCCGGATCGGACACGCCGGGCGGATCGAAATCGAAGGCGCGCCGCGCCAGTTCGATCGCGCTCTGGAATTGAAACGCGTTGAACAGCGCCGCACCGCGCGCCTTGACGGCTGGAGTGCCCGAGACCAGCTCGACTCGCGTGCGGTAGATGTAGGGAACGACCACCGGCCCGGCGGCGGCCGTGCGCTCTTCGCTGCGAATGGCGATGCGCATCGGGTGGCGCGGCAGCGGTGTCGCGATGGTTCCACCCGACGGTACGTGATCGACGATGTCGTTGGTCATGAAGCCGGAAGCTGACGTCTGGATGATGACGCTGGTCATCACGGGCTTGACGGCATCGAGATTCAGAGCGGGAACCGCGGCCGCGAGATACGACAGCGGGTTCACGAACAGCGGCGCAGGCGTGTCTTCGACCGTGAACGCCGCGAACCAGAGCTCGTCGTTTATCGCGAAGCCGAGCTCGTCGTGCAGCGGCGTCGGCAGCTGCTCGAAGCGCACGTCGAGGCTCCTGAAGCCTTCGTCGCGCGCGATGAAATGGTTGGCCGCCGCGTCCCACTCGGCCGACGACTCGTTGATCAGCAGGCGCTGGTATACGTCGCGCACTGCCTGACGAACGCTGGTCTCGTCGAGATGACAGTACGCCAGGATGAGGCTCGACGGGGACGGCAGGCCGCCGCGCAGCCCGGAGTAGTCGTTGCGCGAGACGGGATACGTCCGCGGCGTGAGCAGCAGGCAATTGCCCATTTCGGCGAAGCCGGGCAGGTACTCGATGGTGCCGCTGGAGATCGTTCGGATGATGCCCGGAGGCAGCTTCACGATCACGTAGTGGCTCAGCCTGCGGTTGCCCGCCTCTTCGTAGAGCTGGCCGAAGGTGCGCACGAAATGAGCATTCGGCGGCAGGAGATTGCCGAGCTCGGGCTTGCACGCGGCAATGCACAGGGCCGCGACGAGTACGAGGTACCGGCCCACCGCACGCGAGCGCGAGCCACGACCGTCTTCGTCACTACGGCGGCGCATCCCTCGGCGATCCTTGTCGCGGGCTGCGCTGCCCGCGGTTGTACTTTTGCGCCGATCCTACTCGCGTGTCAGCCGACCGACCAGCTGCCGAGGTTGAGAAACTCCCGGCGCGTGCGCGGGCCGTAGGTCCGGAACGCCGGATTCGGCCGCTCGGCCGCGAGTTTTTCGCGCGCGATCGCGTCGCTGCGCGCGTGCTTCGCGAGTGCATCCAGCGAGAGGTTATAGGGCTTGGCGGCGTTGAGCGCGAAGACCTTGCGGCGCAGGTCCGGCGTGATCTCCGGGTAGCTGTGCCGGTCGCGCAGCCCGGGTGCGATCTGGAACGTGCCGAACGCCTGGATCTGGTCCTGCGGCGAGCCGTACCAGATGGAGTCCGTGCCCCACAGCACGTTGTTCTGCCCGACGTGCTTGAACAGCTTGCCAAGAGCGTGCGCCGCCTCGTCGGGCTTGCGCAGGGCCAGGAAGCGCCACGTCGAACCGAGCTCCGCGTAGACATTGGAATTCGGTCTGACGCTGGCCTTCTGCATCGAAGTCACCAGCGCGTCGATGCCGTCGGTGCGCGCAGGATCGTATGGCCCCTCGGGCTTGCCCTCGGGCACCCAGCCCGAGTGGTAGATGAGAAAGTTGACGTCCGGGAACCGGCTCGCGATCGGCCCGATGTCCGAGCAGGTCGAGTGCTCGTAGCTCTGCTGGCCGAACGGAATGCCCTTGTGGATGCAGATGTTGCGGATGCCGAGCTTGCGCGCGCGCTCGACGAACGCGACGCCGGCGTCGTCGGTCATGAAGAATCCTTTGCCGCCGGGGCCGAACTGCGTGTACGTCTTCCATGCCACGATGCCGAATTTCGCCAGGCGCTCCATGTCGTCGATGTCGCCCGGCTGGTTGGGATTGACCCGCCCGTGCAGCATGAGGCGGTGCGTACCCTCCATGCGCTCGACGATCTCGCGCGTCGCCGCCGCTTCTTCGATCGTCAGCGGTTCGCGTTCGCGCGCCGAGGGCACGAACGACAGCACCATCATGTCGGTGTCGGAATCGAGGAACACGTCCTTCACGAACTCCTCGGAGCCGAGGCAGCGCAGGTAGCTGCGTTCGCCCGTTTCCTGCGCACGCGCGCAGGCGGTCTTGGGCGCGAACGTCAGGGGGCGCGCGCCGGGCGGCAGCTGCTTCAGCCAGGCGCCGTCGGGATTCACGAAGTGACCCTGCACGTCGAAGATGAACTCTTTCTTGCCGAGCTCCGCCGTCGCCAGTTCGCCGTCGAGCGCCGCCTCGGCCGAGACCGCGAAAAAGCCACCCGTGCGACCGGCTGCCGCGTGTGCGGCGTTGAGCGCGAGCAGCGACGAGGCGGCGCCGCAGGTCGAGACCAGGAATTCGCGGCGCGACTTTCCGAGCCGTCGCGCCAGCGTCGTGGCGCGTTCCGCCGCCAGCGCGTTCGCGCGACGCAGCGAAGCATCGAGCGCAATCGGCGCGAACTCGCCGTTGGAAGTGGAATCGAGCTTGACGGGAAGGCGGCGGCCTTGCGGATCTGCGTCGTGCTGCATGGCGCTACTCCTGGTTGTGCAGGCCGGAGTCGGCGAGCGACAGTCCCCTGCGCTCGTTGTCCCAGACGATGCTCATGATCTGCCAGCGCGCGCCGTCGTTCACCAGCGTGAAAAAATTGACGCCGCGGCCGCTGCGGGTTTCGCCCGGCGAGCTGAAGGTGTACTCGTACACGCTGGTGAGCTGCGCCACGTTGCCGAAGATCACTGCCTCGTGCGACACCTCGGTTTCCGAGAAACGCGCCTCGCGCAGGAGCTCGTCGACGTTCTCGACGTACTCCCCGATCGACATCACGCGCGCGAAAACCGAGCCGTCCGGGTCGAGCCCGGTGCGTACCAGGCGCGCGTCGGGGTGGTAGTAGCGCCTGACGGCATCCCAGTCGCGCTCTCCGGGCGGCGACGAAACGACGCGATAGAGGGTGCGCGTCATCTCGCGAAAGTCGTGCTTGGCGGTCATGCTGGGGTCCCTGGTGTGCGGTACGCGAACGCTGCGCGGGTCGCGAGGCGGAAATCGTGAGCCATCGCGGCGCCGCCGTCGAGATAGGGGATGAGCCGCTGACGCTCCGCGTCAAGGCGCGGCCCGGGCGTGGCCGACCCACCCACCGGCGGCCTGCCGGGGGTCTGTCTTCCGAGGGTATTCTTGGGCCTGGCGCCGGACCGATAATCCGCGCCCCGCCCGGGGGGCGCGCTTTCGCGCCGGAGCGAACATGGCCAGATTCCAGAACATCCTCGAAACCGTCGGTCGCACGCCCGTGGTGCAGGTCAACCGCCTCGCGCCGTCGCACGCGCGCGTCTTCGTCAAGATCGAATCGTTCAACCCGATGGGATCGGTGAAGGACCGCCTGGCGCTGGGCGTCATCGAAGACGCCGAACGTCGCGGCCTCCTGCGACCGGGTCAGACCGTGATCGAAGCCACCAGCGGCAACACGGGCATCGGCCTGGCGATGGTGTGCGCGCAGAAGGGTTACCCGCTGGTCGTCGTCATGGCGGAAAACTTCAGCATCGAGCGGCGCAAGCTGATGCGTTTCCTCGGCGCGAAGGTGGTGATCACGCCCGCGGCGCTGCGGGGCAGCGGCATGATGACCAAGGCCATCGAGCTGGCGGCGAAGCACGGATGGTTCCTGTGCCGGCAGTTCGAGAACGAAGCGAACGCCGAGATGCACTCGCGCACCACCGCGCGCGAGATCCTCGCGGACTTCGCCGGCGAGCGCCTCGACTACTTCGTCACGGGCTACGGCACGGGCGGGACGCTCAAGGGCGTCGGCCGCGTGCTGAAACAGGAACGGCCGGAAACGAAGATCGTCGTCTGCGAGGCAGACAACTCTCAGGTGCTCGCCAGTGGCATCCCGCAGGCACGCACTGCTGACGGTGCCGCCGCGGGCAGTCATCCGATGTCGCGACCTCACCTGATGCAGGGCTGGGGCCCGGATTTCGTGCCGAAGCTGACCGAGGATGCGGTCAACGCGAAGTACATCGACGAGATCGTGCCCATCAACGGCAACGACGCGCTGCGCCGCGCGCGCGAGCTGGCGCAACGCGAAGGCATCTTCGTCGGTATTACCGCCGGCGCCACGCTCGCGGGCGGACTGCAGGTTGCCGCGAAGGCAGCTCCCGGTGCGACGATCCTCTGCATGCTGCCGGATACGGGCGAGCGCTATCTCACCACGCCGCTGTTCGCGGACGTGCCGGTCGACATGACCGGGGAGGAGCTCGCGCTCTCGCACTCCACGCCCGGCGGCCGATTCGATGCGCCCGCGCCCGGGCGCGCGCCCGCGCCATCCGCGGCACAACCCGCATCGGCGCCGGTGGTGCCGCAGCGTGCCCCGGAGCCGCCGACGATCGACGTCGGAGCCGCGGCGTTCGTCGACAAGGTCCTGCAGGACCGGGAGCAGCCGGTAGTGATGTTCGCGCTCGAGTGGTGCGAGTTCTGCTGGGCGGTGCGCAAGTTGTTCGCACGCTTTCGCGTCCCCTACCGTTCGGTCGATCTCGATTCCGTCGAGTATCAGGCCGACAACCGCGGCGGCAAGATCCGCAGCGCACTCACCGCGCGCACGTCGATTGCGACGATTCCACAGGTCTTCGTCGGCGGCGAGCTGCTCGGCGGCGCCACCGAGGTGCTCGTGGCCTGGAAGCAGGGCCGCGTGCAGAAGTTGCTCGCGGCCGCCGGCGTGCGCTACGACGAGACCGTCGACGCCGATCCGCAGTCCTTCCTTCCAGGCTGGCTGCACCCGCGCCACTGACCGGCGCACGCTCACTCTCTATATATGTGGCATCGCTCCGTCGGCTGCGGCCCGTCTGTCGGAGCCGCTGTACACCGTGCGCGTTCCGCGCGTCCGGTCCGCACTCGCAGGAAAGCGAGTCGACACGTTTCAGGGACGAACGGTGCGCCAGGCGGGGCGTGTGCGGAAGCGCGTGCGCGGTTGCGCTGCAGGCGTATCCTTGCCGACAGGTCCGATCACGACAGTCGCGTCCGAATCCTGCCGGTTCGCCAGCGCCTTCCGGCAAACAATGGTCGCTTCGCAGCATCTTCGCCCGCGCACGCGGGCTCAACCAGGGAGCCTTCGATGAAACTCGCCAGTGTGGCGTTGACGTTGTTCCTGCTTGCCGGTCTGTTCGCCGGTCCGATCCATTCTGCCGACGAGCCTGCACAGGCAACCGTCCCCTATCCGGGGGGCTACCGGACGTGGCGGCACGTGAAGAGCGGACTCATCGGTCCGGCGCACGCAGCGTTCGCGGTGCAGGGCGGATTCCAGCACGTCTACGCCAACGAAAAAGCGATGCAGGGCTATTCCGGTCCGGCCGGCGCGCGCGATTTTCCCGAGGGCTCGGTCATCGTGTTCGACTGGCTCGACATGACCGAGAAGGCCGGCGCATTCATCGAAGGGCCGCGTCGCCAGGTCGACGTCATGGTGAAAGACTCGCAGCGCTATGCGAGCAGTGGCGGCTGGGGTTTCCAGCGTTTCGCCAAGGACAGCAAGACCGAGCTCGCCGCGGCACCCACGCCACAGCAGTGCTTCGCCTGCCACGAGAAACTCAAGAAGGACGGTCTGGTGCTGGGAAGCTATCGTCAATAGCGGACTGGTCCATAGCGGACTGGCCCATAGCGGACTGGCCCATAGCGGACTGGTCCATAGCGGACTGGCCCGTCGCGGCCAGTCCCGCTTCGAAGGCGCTCACTGCGTCGTTTCTTCCCGCCGCTGCCCGCAGCGGCCCGCCATCGCCTTGCGGAAGTTCTCGCGTTCCTCCGGCGTCATGCGCTCGAGGCGTTCGTGCATGCCGTGCCGCCAGTGCCGGCCGCGATGCCTGAATCCGCGCCAGCTCCCGAACAGGATCCAGCTCAGCGCCAGAAGGCCGACCGCCTGCCAGAACGTGAGGGCCGGCAGGCCGAAGATCGGCGGCACCAGCCAGTTCCACAGTTGCAGAACCGCCTGCCCGAATCCTGCGATCACGATGAGCGCGATCAGGATGAAACCCGCGATGCGCACGTACCAATGACGTCTCATGTCCGTTCCTCCGAATCTGAGTCTCGATCATCTGAGCTTCGATAGTCGTCGTAGACCGCCTGCAACCGCCGGCGCAGCTGCAGCACGGCGTGATGTTTTCTCGACAGCAGCGTGCCGACCGGCAACCCGGTGCGTGCCGAGATCTCCTTGAAACTGAGCCCCTCGATCTCGTGGGCGTAGAACACGGCGCGCTGGTCGGCAGTCAGATCTTCGAACGCATCGACCAGCTCTTCGACCAGCAGCAGCCGCGCGTAGTCGGCTTCCGGACCCGCGTCCGCCGCGGGCAGCAAGTCGGCGAAATCGACGGCACCACTGCCGACCCCGGCGCCCTCGCCTGCCTGCGATGCGTCGCCCGGCAGGACCGCGAAAGCCTCGGGCTTCTTCCTGCGAAACAGGTCGGTGACGCGATTGCGCGCCACGCGAAACAGCCAGGCACCGACGTCCTCGATCGGCTGCAACAGGCGAAATGCCTGGAACAGCTCGACGAATACGTCCTGCAGGATGTCCTCGACCTCCTCGCGATCCGCAATGCTGCGCCGGAGCCAGTTGCGAAGGCGCTGCCGCTCGCGTCCGAAAACGGTCGAGAACAGCTGGACAGGATCGGCCGGCATGGCTCGAGTATCCGACAGCTCGCTCATATCGCGCATTTGCAAGATCCGATGCCCTGAAGACGGATGAGCGCGCGGAATATTGCAGGTAACATTCGACCCCCCGGCCCGCCGGTTCCGACTCAGCATGAAAGCCATCCTGGCCCTGGACCAGGGCACCACCAACTCGCGCGCGATCGTGTTCGACGCCCGGGGCGCCGTGCTGGGGCTCGCCCAGCGCGAGTTCCGGCAGATCTTCCCGGTTCCGGGCTGGGTCGAGCACGACGCTGCCGAAATCTGGCGCACGCAGCTGGAAGTGGCGCGCGCGGCGCTGGCCAGGGCTTCGCTCAGCGCAGCCGACATCGCCGCGATCGGCATCACCAACCAGCGCGAGACGACGGTGATCTGGGACCGCGCGAGCGGCCAGCCGCTGGCCAACGCCATCGTCTGGCAGGATCGCCGCACGGCGCAGGCGTGTGACGAATGGAAGGAGGCCGGTCTCGGTCCGTTCATCGCGGAGCGCACCGGCCTGGTCATCGACGCCTATTTTTCCGCCAGCAAGCTTGCGTGGCTCCTCGATCACGTTCCGGGTGCCCGCGCACGTGCCGAACGCGGCGAGCTGGCGTTCGGCACCGTCGATTCCTGGCTCATCTGGAATCTCACCGGCGGCACGCACCACGTCACCGATGCGACCAATGCCTCGCGCACGATGCTGTTCAACCTGCGCACCGGCGATTGGGACGACGAACTGCTGCGGGTCTTGCGCGTGCCGCGCGCACTGTTGCCGCGCGTGGTCGCCTCGAGCGGCGCGATCGCGAGCACCTCGCTGCTCGGCGCGCCGATCCCGATCGCCGGCGTCGCCGGCGATCAGCACGCCGCACTGTTCGGCCAGAACTGTTTCGAGCGCGGCCTGGCGAAGAACACCTACGGCACCGGGTGCTTCCTGCTGATGAACATCGGGTCGCAGCCGGTGACGTCGCGACGGCGGCTGCTGACCACGGTGGCATGGCGGCTGGCCGATCGCATCGACTACGCACTGGAAGGCAGCGTCTTCATCGGCGGCGCGGTCGTGCAATGGTTGCGTGACGGACTCGGCATCATCGAATCGTCGTCGCAGGTCGAGAAGCTCGCGGCGAGCGTGCCCGACTGTGGCGGTGTCTACCTGGTGCCCGCGTTCGCCGGAACCGGCGCGCCGCAATGGGACCAGTACGCGCGCGGCACGATCGCCGGCCTGACCCGCGGCACGACCCGGGCGCACATCGCGCGGGCGGCGCTGGAATCGATCGCTTTCCAGGTCGCGGACGTGCTCGAAGCCATGCGGCAGGACTCGGGTATCGCCGTCGATGGCCTCAGAGTGGACGGCGGCGCATGCGCCAACGATCTGCTGATGCAGTTTCAGGCCGACCTGCTGCGCGTGCCGGTCGTGCGCCCGCGCATCATCGAGACCACTGCGCTGGGCGCGGCCTTCCTCGCCGGCCTGGCGGTCGGCTTCTGGCGCGATCGCGTGGAGTTGTCCCGGGCATGGGTCGTCGACCGCACGTTCGAACCGGGCGGCAGCGCCGACCACGCCGCGCACCGCCGTGCACGCTGGCAGGAAGCGCTACGTCGCGCCGCGAACTGGGAAGAGCACTGAGGACCTCGAGTCTCGCTCGCTTGCGCGCGACTGCGCCTTGAAAAATCTTCGCGAGGCACGGGCGGCGGCAACACGGGCCGCCGCTTGCAGGTCAGCCGCCGTCGCTCGCGCGCGTGTCGTGCGCGATCCAGTTCAGCTCCCAGCTCTTGCCGCCGTCGTCGGAAAACGACTGCTCGAAGCGCGCCGAGGTCGGCGTGACGTCGAAGATCACGAAGCGCACGAGGATCGAACGGCCGCGCAAAGTTTCCTGCGCGTAGAACTCTCCGCGCCCGTCGCGGAACTCACCGACCGTGGGCGGACTCAGCGTGCCGCCGGTAACGTTGGCGAAGTTGAGGCTCCATTGGCGCGACTCGGGGTTGTACAGACGCAGCGACATGCCTGCGATGCGGCCGGCGGTTCCCTGCACGTCGAGCTCGACGAGATTGGCACGCCCACCCATGACCTCGCTCACGACCGTCGTGCCCTCGTATTCGACCCACTCGTTGGAGCCGGTGAGCGGGCGCAGCCTGCGTTTGAGGTGTGTCTTCCACTTGCCGAACTCCCAATCGAAATCGTGCGCGCCGCTGCGCGCATCCGCTGCCGCCGGAGCATTCGTAGTGCTCTGCGCCGCGACCGCAGCGGCGACGCCAGCGCCGCCAGTTTCGGCGGCGAAAGCGACTGGAACCGTGTAGAACGCAGACAGCACACAGGCAGACAAGAGATGACACGGACATCCGGGCAAGTGCATGGTGGCGGCCTCATGGTGCGGGTGCCGGAGCGGGCGCTGCGGCAGGAACCGCGCTACGGCAAGGACTCTGGTTCGCCTCCCACTCGCGAACAAGGGCCATTTTCCCGGGACCGCCTGGGCCACCGTCAGGAACGTGCAGCGCGACGCGGCAACGGCCCGCAATGAACGACGGTCGCCCCGCGACGAGCAGCGCAGATCCCGCGGCCGGCAGGTCGCACGAGCGCCCGAGCCTGGAGCGCGCGCTCGGTCGATGGGACCTGACGGCCTTCGGCGTCAACATCGTGATCGGCGGCGGCGTTTTCCTCACGCCGTCGCTGGTCGCCGCGGAGCTCGGCAACTGGAGTCCGATCGCCGTCGTCGCCGTCGGCCTGATCGTTCTCTGCATCGCGGTTTCGTATGCCGAAGTCGGCAGCCGCTTCGACAGCACCGGCGGCCCGTACCTGTACTCGCTCGCGGCCTTCGGCCCGTTCATCGCGTTCGAAGTGGGCTGGATGAGCTGGTTCACGCGCGTCGCCAGCATCGCCGCGATCGTCCACGGCCTCGCGATCGCGATCGCATACTTCATGCCGGCAATCGGCGCAGGTCTGCCGCGCCTGGCGCTGGTCAGCGGCGTCATTCTCGGATTCGGGCTGCTCAACGCGCGCGGCATCCGCCAGAGCGCGATGGTGATCAACGGCATCACGCTCGCCAAGCTGCTGCCGCTCGCGATTTTCATCGTCCTCGGGCTTGCCTTCATCGACTGGTCGCGCCTCGCGCCCCTGCCTGAAATCGCACCGTCACAGGTCGGCGCCGGTGTGCTGCTGCTCATCTACGCCTACGGCGGCTACGAGGTGATGGGAGTGCCCGCGGGTGAAACCCGCCGGCCGCGCACGGATCTCGTGTCGGCGATGGTGATGACGGTGGCCATCTGTGCCGTGGTGTCTCTGCTCGTGCAGATCATCACGATGACGGTGATGGCCGACATCGCGCAATCGCAGCGGCCGGTCGCGGACGGCGCTGCGATCTTCCTCGGCCCGGCCGGCGCGGTGATGATCGGCATCGGGTCGATCGTCGCGATCCTCGGCAACGGCATCGGCAGCCTGCTGGGCGCATCGCGCTATATCTACGCCTTCGCGGAGACCGGCGTGATCCCCCGCTACTTCGCCTATATCCATCCGCGCTACCGGACACCCACGCGTGCTGTCTGGTTTTCCGTGGCGGTGGCATTGTTCCTCGCCCTCAGCGGATCGTTCGTCCTGCTGCTCGCCGCAAGCGTCATCGCGCGCCTCATCACTTACGTCGGCGTATCGGGCGCGGCACTCATGCTGCGGCGCCCGAAGTTCGCGGGGCGCGTGGCACCGGCAGCTTTCACGGTACCGTTCGGCCCGCTCGTGCCGACCGTCGCGGTGGTCGCCTCGAGTGCGATCGTCCTGGGCGCGACGCCACCGCAACTCGCCGTGGGCGGAGCCGCGCTGGCGGCAGGCGCGTTGCTGTTCTTTGCCACGCGGTGGGCGGCGCGGCGCAACAAACCAGCCAGGCAGGGCCAGGCCGGCTGATCAGACAGAACCTCAGGACGCTTGAGCAGGGCTGGCGGGACGCGCGTCGGTAGCATGTGGCCCTGCAGTTCCATGAGGACATCCAGCCACATGATCCACAAGCACATCGGCGCCTGTTTCTGCGGCGCCGTCGAAATCGAAGTCACAGGCGCTCCGGAGGCGATGGGCTACTGCCATTGCGCCTCGTGCCGTTCCTGGTCGGCCGGCCCGGTGAACGCTTTCACCCTCTGGAAGCCGGAAAACGTGCGGGTCACCAAGGGCCGCCAATCCCTCGGCCGCTATCAGAAAACCGAGGTAAGCGACCGGCAGTTCTGCACGCACTGCGGCGGACACGTCATGACCGATCACCCGACTCTCGGGCTCACGGACGTCTATGCCGCGACCATCCCGAGCCTCGCTTTCCGCCCGGGCGTGCACGTGAACTATGCCGAGACGGTGCTGCGGATGCAGGACGGCCTGCCGAAGCTGCGTGACTTCCCGGCCGAGCTGGGTGGCTCGGGACAACTCCTCGCCGAGTGAGCAGGGCCGCGGGCGCGGGTTGACGGACAGCGAAAGCTGAGGAAGCTCGCCGAAGACATGTGATACGTTTTCCGGTGCATGCCCTTGCAACGCACCGCCGTGTCCGTCGCAGCCGCACTCGTTCTCCTTGCCCAGCTCGTCGCCGCATCGCAGGCAGCCGCGCAGGAGCCGCGATTCGCGCCCGATCAGCTCCGGGAGGACGTGGTCGCGCTCGGGCGCACGATCCGCGGCAAGCACCCGGACCTGACGCACTCGGTGAGCGAAAAGGATCTGGACACCGCGCTGCGCGCCCTCGAGTTGCAGCTCACGGTGCCGATGACGCGCGACGAGGCGTGGCGGCACTTCGCGAAACTCAATCCCGTGCTTGCCGACGGGCACCTGTTCGTCGGCTTCGACGACTGGCGCGGCGAGGTCGCGACCCATCGTCGCAACGGCGGGCTCTTTCCGTTCGAAGTGCAGCTCTCCCCCGACGGCCTGCTGATCGCATCCCGACTGGGCGGCGGCGCGACGGACCTCGCCGGCGCTCGCGTGCTCGCAATCAACGGTGTCCCGGCCGCCGAGGTCTGCCGCGAGCTGTTGCTGCGGGCGCACGGCGACACGCCGGCGTTCCGCGAAGGGCTCGTCTCGCGCCGGTTCTGGTTCTTCTACTGGAAGGTCTTCGGCGCGCCCGCCGCGTTCGACCTCGTCATCGCGACCTCCCAGCGACGCCGCGCCGACTCTGCCGGCGCGCGGCAATTCCCCGCCAGCCCGGCGCAGCCGGTCTTCCTGGCGGACGAAAGCGACTTCGCCCAGCAGTTTCGCTTCGAGCTGCACAGCGGTCGCATCGCCGTGTTGACGCTCGGCACGTTCGCCTGGCCCGACCAGGATGAATTCCTGCGCTTCGCGCGCGACGCCTTCGCCAAGATCCACGCCGGCAGCATCGCAACACTGATCGTCGACGTGCGCGCGAACGGCGGCGGCGACGACGAGCTCTGGAAAGAAGGTGTGCTGCCGTACGTCGCGACGAAGCGCTGGCGCTCGGCCGCGGAGTATCGCAAGCGCGTGCTCGAACCGTATCGCGACGAAGGCGAGACGGTGGGCGATGTGGTCAGCGGCTCGCTCGATCGATGGGTGGAGCCCGAACCTGAGAATCCCCTGCACTTTCGCGGCAGGACCGTCGTCATGGTCGGCCGGTCGACGTACTCTTCCGCGATCCTGTTCGCGAATGTGATGCAGGACTTCGGTTTCGGCACGCTCGCCGGAACGGGCGACGCGGTTCGTGCAGATCAGAGCGGCAGCGTACAGAAATTCGCGCTGCCGAACACCGGGCTCGCGCTCTACGTGCCGCGCTTCGTGCTCACGCGCCCTTCGGGCGTGAAAGGGACCCTGGTGCGTCCCGATATCGCCATCGCGGAAGACCCCCTGGACGCGCGCGCGGCAATCGACGAGGCGCTGCGGCGAATTCGCTGAACGGGCGAATCCGCTGAACGGACGAATCCGGGTACCGCTACTCGCGCATCATCACGTATTCGACGGGCAGGCGCGTGCGCCGATCGACGATCGCTGCTGCGAACGTGAACGGATGGCTCGCGAGCAGCCAGCGCAATTCCTCGCGCGGCACGCCGCTGTCCGCGATCGCCTCCTCGACCTCGGCCGGATCGACGCCTTGCTCACCGGCCAGCGTCTCCAGCGGTCGCAATACCCGGTCGACCGACGCCGCCGCTGTTTCGTAGCGCACGTAGTACCT